>ULXB01001163.1_pt1 | contig 14196 bp, 10 predicted proteins | sample 1960901 | NCBI WGS metagenome assembly ULXB01 (sample SAMEA4835828, study PRJEB28245) | human gut metagenome | biome: gut microbiome; material: fecal sample | place: Denmark | collected 2008
CTTCTTGGCATCGGTGAGCAGCGATGTCACAAGGCGGCGTTGCGCGTTGACCACTGTCTCTACGTTCGGCTTGAACTGGTCAAACATCTGGTCGTCGCCTTTGGCAACCGGACCGGAGATGATGAGCGGCGTGCGGGCGTCGTCGATAAGCACTGAGTCGACCTCATCGACGATGGCGAAGTTGTGTGGACGCTGCACGAGGTCGGCAGGCGATGTTGCCATGTTGTCGCGAAGATAGTCGAAACCGAACTCGTTGTTTGTACCGAATGTGATGTCGGCGTTGTATGCGCGGCGGCGTTCCGGGGAGTTGGGCTCTGTCTTGTCGATGCAGTCAACAGAAAGACCGTGGAACATGTAGAGCGGACCCATCCACTCGGAGTCACGTTTGGCGAGGTAGTCGTTGACGGTGACCATGTGCACGCCGTTTCCTGTCAAGGCGTTGAGGAACACAGGCAATGTCGCCACGAGTGTTTTACCCTCACCGGTTGCCATCTCGGCGATTTTGCCTTGATGAAGCACGATGCCGCCGATAAGCTGTACGTCGTAGTGGATCATGTCCCAAGTCACCTCGTTTCCTCCTGCCATCCAGTGGTTGTGGTAGATGGCTTTGTCGTCGTTGATTTCAATGAAGTCTTTGCCTTGGGCGGCGAGTTCGCGGTCGAAGTCGGACGCTGTCACTTCGATTGATTCGTTTTGAGCGAAGCGGCGTGCGGTGTCGCGCACGATGGCAAATACCTCAGGAAGATATTTGTTAAGCTCGTCTTCGAGCACTTCAAGGATGTCTTTCTCGATTTTGTCGATTTTCTCCCAGTAAGGCTCGCGGTTTTCATACTCCACATTCTCGATTTCAGCCTTGATGTCGGCAATCTCTTTGCGTTTGTCGGCAACGCTGTCTTTGAGTGCTGCGCGGATTTTGGTGATGCGGTCGCGCAACTCGTCGTTGCTCAAATTCTCCAACGTGGGGTAAATCTTGTTGATTTCAGCCACGATTGGTTGAATCTCGCGCAGGTCGCGCTGCGACTTGTTTCCAAAAATTTTTTTCAGGAAATCATTGAATCCCATAATGTATTTTAGTTTTTTGTTTATAATCGTATTGTCGTGCCTCGGGAAATCCATTGTCGCGCCTGAGGCACACGGCGCTGTAGTGCCGCTTAGTCTTTAAGCGACAACGGCATCATGCGCGCGCCGTTGGGCGAGCGTATTCTGAGGATGCGTGCCACGGTGGGCGCCAGCAGCGCCGCATCGATTGGCGATGTGATTTTCTGAGGCTTTACGCCCGGCGCAATGATGAATGCCGGCGCGCAGACAGCGTTGATGTTGACTTGTTTCAGCTGTTGCTGGTTGTTGTAGTCGTCGCGCACTTTCCATCCTGGCGCGATTTGCAGAAACACGTCGGCTGTTTCCTGCGACGTGATTGACTTGTGCAGCCGCAGCAGTGTCTCGCTGACAGGATTGTCGAGCACCTCGTCGACGGAGTATGCCTCGTCTACGCCAGCCATACGGCGCAAGAATGCACCTGACACTTTGCGCAGTTCCTCGACTGAAACGTTTTTCTCTTTTGCAAGTTTCTCGTTGAGATAAATTTTCTCGTTGAAGTATCCGTTCACCCAGCTTCCGTTGCCGTAGAGCGCCATAAGGTACATGTTGAGCAGCGACACAGCCTTTTTCGACGAGAATTCGCCTGTCGGGATGTTGAACCGAGGGTCGGTGGCATACATGTCGTCGAAATAGCCTGTCGGCGTCACGAAGATGCAGGCGTTGCCGCCAACGTTTTTCTCAATGGCGGCAAACAGACGCTCAAGCTGATGGTCGAGACGCAGATATTTGTCCTGCAGCTCGATGCGGCTGTCGTTGTCCGACGCATATCTGTAGGGTGCTGCGGTGTATGCGATGTTGAGCATGTCGACCGTGGCGCGTTTGCCCAGAGCCATGTCGTTCAGGCAATTGATGGCCACCGAGGTTATTTCCTCGTTGACAAGAGCCGAACTCTTGAATTTCTCTACGCCGTCGCTGTCCTTGAACGTGTATTTGAAAGGATAGAACGTGCGGTGGAGAGGAATGTCGGGATATTTGTTGATGTCCATGCTCGGACGCCAGGTCAGCGTGTCGAGGCGTGAGCGCAGAGGCATCAGCATGTTGCGGGTTGAGATGGTTGTAGGGTAGTCTTTGTAGAATGTAGACGAAGCCCATTTACCTGTTTTGTCGCTTATCCAGAAAGCGCCGTTGGCAGCGTGTCCTGCCATTAGAATGGCTTGTTGTGCGTCGGGGGCGATAGCGTATACGTCGCCGATGCCGTTGTTGTCCATACGCAGCTCGTCGCTGATGGTCGACACCTTTATCGCCATTGGCGAGAGCGTCTCGTCGGTGGCGTTGCCAATAAATTTAGGGTCGTTGAGAATCAGCGTTACGCGGCGCGCCTCTTCGTTGTAGACTGTGGCGCCGGTGATGCCGTTGACGTTGGGATAAGTGCCGGTGTAGATTACGGCTGTCGACGTCGTCTTGTCGAGCTGTGCCATGTCAAACACCACGTTGTCCAGTTGCGCGCCTTCAGCCATGAGGCGTTTGAAGCCTCCGTTGCCAAACTGCGACTGGAGCAGGTCGAGATAGTCGCCGCGAAGTTGGTCGATTGATATGCCCACAATGAGCGTAGGACGCCCCGACGACACCTGCGACAAGGCAGACATCGCCACGAGCGAGAATATCATTGAGGATATCAGTCGGTTTACTTGCTTCTTTTTTCGCATCTCTTATAGTTTACGATATAGCCTGCTGAACGCGCTAACGTGCAAAGCATCAGCGGGAAAAACGCTGCGTTTGCCGTTTGTGGCAAAGCCAGCCACGCGACAAGCAATATCAAAACAAGCGCAAAGTTAAGAAAATGATATGAATATACCCACTTTTTTGCTGATTTTATCCAAATTGTAATTGCCGGGAACAGGCAGAACGGGTTCAGCCAAAAGCCGAGCCAGTTGGGTGAGGTGGCTTCGTGTTCGGAGATGAAGATAAGGAAGAACACGAGGCATCCGGTAAGTCCGGTCAGCGTGAACCACACTGTGTCGAGCCAGCGCATCTGCTTGTGTCGCACCACGCCGAAGACTGTCGCGCCGGCTATGAGCGCGAATGCCAGCCAGCATATAAACAGGGGCGACAGCAGGAATGGTGTGGGCGGCAGAACGGCGTTCTCGCTACCTTCCACGAGCGTGCTTGTGCTTTCAACGATGCCCACGCGTTGTCTGGAGGCGGTTTTATAGGTAGCGCCTGCCATCTCCTTCATCAGGATTATTGGGGCAAACATCTGCTGACGGACGGAAATAGGGTGGTCGATGCCTTGTCCGAGGGCAAGGTCGATGCCGAATTGAAACCACGGGTAGTTGCGGCCGTAGTGCGTCATGATGTCGCGGTAGGTGGCGTCGGGGTGCTCCGACGGCGGATAGGAGAGTCCTCCTACGGCTTGCTCTATGAGGTCGCGCGGCCGCGTGGCGCAGTTGTTGAGCACGTAATTATAGCGATATTCACGGTTTTCGGGCAGGCAAAGCCGTTCAAGCTCGTTGAATAGCCATAATGCCTGTTGTTCAGACAGTCGCAGACGTTGTTCCACGACCTTAGAGCCTCTGCCGGCATATTCTGGTGTGAAATATTCCGTGGGGTATCCTCCTACGGCATAGTCGGTCTCGCCTTTGACAAAGCGATAGATGAAATGAGGCTGGTTGAACGAGAATAGTCCGAAGTTATACACGCGGTCCATCGTCGCGCCGTCGGTGATACGGATGGCTGTGTGTCCGTACAGTTCAAACACCTCCTGTCCGGGAAAGCACGTCAGCAGGCTCACGTCGAGACGTTGCGCCTGTGCCGCCACAGGCATAGCGATGCAGATGATTATTAGAGCCAATAACTTTTTCATAATGCAAAGATAGTGCAAGCCGAGAGGAAAGAAAAGAGCTTGCTCGATTTTCTTTCCCGAGGCGCAGCCTATTTTATGGAAAGATAGTGCAAGGTGAGAGAAGTGCAAAACAAACTTGTTTGATTTTGCCCTTCCGAACCGCCGCCTATCTTATTCAAAGATAGTGCAAGGTGAGAGGAAAGAAAAGAGTCCGGTGCAATACCGAACTCTTTCTCAAATCGGATAGTTAATAACCTGTCCAACTTTTTGGGGTCACTTCACTGTGGAATGTCCCCGCTTTATGCTATGAAAGATGATTCATCACCAATAAGTGAACTCATTTATGTCGGTATATGTCGTACCGTTGATGATGACTTTGTCAGGGTCTCCGCTTGAATTCGTTGTGCCTTTGAGGAAGACATTCTTGTTGAACGCAGAGCCGTCGGAATATCGGCAGTTGATAAATTCAATGATTGAATGCTGCTTCATGCATGACACAGCATAGTCGTAGTCATAGATGTGGTTGCCCTCGGCGTCTTTTCTGTCAGGAGCTGTCGGAAGCCAACGGTCGTCGGTGGCTGTGGTGTAGCGGCCAAATTCGCAGTCCTTGAACACGCTGCTGCCATAGCAGCGGGCGTATGGGTAAAATAAATCACCGTAGTCGAATGTGCAATTCTCGAAATAACCGTCGCTCCATCCCGACATCCATCCGCGGAATGTTGTGTTTCGGGCAATAAGTTTTCCGTTCCCAGGTTGATTTGTGCAGTATTGGAATTTAGGACCGAAATTGCAGTTCTCAAGAATGATGGTTGTGCCTGGATCCATGGCAAACACACCATAAGCCGCTCTGATGGTAAAGTTCGTGTTTCTGACAGTCAGCGTTTTTCCGCCGTTCAGATAAATTCCGCCCCCTACGCTTGAGACATCTTTAATAAGATTGATGATGCCGAGTTTCACATTGTCGAGCACCACATTGTCGCTGTTGATTTTGAGATAGCATCCATCGCTGGCGCCGGCGCTGTCGTCGCGGGCGAGCGTGATGTCTTTGAACGTCACGTTGTCGTTGGGTATCTGGTAGCCGTTCTTTATCTTCAGCACCGAATTTGTTCCGCCAGTGATGACTACGCCTTCGGCAATGTTGGTAGGCAGTGCGAGCTGCACGTTGTCGGCGAGCTGCACGTGGCGGTTGTGGTGAGATGCTGCGTCGGCAAGCTCTTCGTCGGTGGCGATGCCGAGTGTGCCGATAAATGCAGGCTCAATCACAACGTTGAAGTCGACGCTGTTGGTGAGCAGCGATCCGTAGATGTTGGTGCGGTAGTTGCGCTGCAGCGGAACGCTCGTGAATGTGCGCTTCATCGGTGTCGTGCCGTTGGTGTAGTCGAGAGTGACGTCGGCTATGGTCTTGTAGTCGGGTACCAGCACGTAGTTCATCGACAGGTAGTTGTAGGCGGAGCCGGCAGGAAACGCTTCGGAGGCGTCGGGAATGTCGGCATAGGAGAAGGTCACGTCGGTGGCGTTGCCTACGACGCTGCCCGACGCAAGGTTGATTGCCGAATAGGCTTGCGTTGCAACTTGAGTCTTTGTCACGGTGTAGCCCGATGCCGCAGCGGCGGCAAGGTCGTCTGTGCCGATGTTGAGCTGTGCGTACGGACGGTAGAGTTTTACGGTTTGCTGAAGGTTGCCGTTCACGTCAATCTCCGCTTTTGCGAAAAACGCGTCGTCGGCTTCGTTGCTGCACACTGTGGGTGCGAGTGTTGCCACTTGTGTCGTTTCGTCGAATTTCGACCGTGCGCCAACCTCATCTGCGGCAGCCCAGAAGATTACATCATACTTCTTGCCGCTTGCCAGCTGGAGCTGCACGTTTTTTGACAATCCAGTCATTTCTACGGTTTCAGCAGCTTTGCCGTCAAACATTGCCAGGGGTTGCTGTTCTCCTTGTGGATACACGGCATATTTCAGAGACTTGATTTTCGAAGCTTCGCCGAATGCGCGTGTGCCTAATTCTTCTGGTAACTGGACTGTTAGCGATACAAGGTTCTCACCTTCACCCTCGGTGGTGAGCTTAACTTCATCGCTGCACGATAAAAGCAACAAGGGTGTCGCAGCGATGGCAATTAAGGTCTTAAAATTCCCATTCATAATGTATTAGTTTTTTTAAATTTGTTTGGTATGTTTATACTACAAAGATACAAATATTATATTCTAAATCAAAAAAAATCAGAAAAAAAATTTCATGGAATTGCAAAAAAATGAAAGAGCCGGGGAATGCCGTTCCCCGGCTCGGTATTATGAGAAAAAAGTGTTATTTCACGAACTTGCCAACGATGATTCTACCGCCGACAGAGACGTTGAATATGTAAGCGCCTATAATGCTATTCGGCATCCGCCGAGTATATAAAGAAAAAAATAGAGAACAATCCATGTCGGTGTAAACCGCATTGGCTGGTTGCTCTCAAATCTGTCGACGCTTTCCAGAGATAGTCGTCGTTAATATACGCTGAGCAACTCCATGTCGAAGATTAGTGTGGAGCCGCCGGGAATGCCGGGCTGCGACAGTTTGCCGTAAGCCATTTCCGCCGGGATATACACTTCCCATCGGTCGCCTACGTGCATCTGTTGCATTGCGATGCTCCATCCGGTGATGAGGTCGCTGAGCCGTGCTGCAAGCGGAGAACCCCCGCGGCTGCTGTCGAATGTGCGCCCGTTGATTGTGCGTCCGGTGTAGTGTGCGGTGACAACGCTGCGTGCCGACGGCTTGCGTCCGTCTTTGTCGCCCGATGCGATGACTTTGTAGTAGATGCCTTTGGGCAGAGGTTTCACTCCTGCCTCTTGCGCCTTGTCGGCAAGCCATTGCCGGTTTTTCTCTATGTATTCTCTTTTTGCCATAGTCGGTGTTGCTTTATTTGAAAATGTGACGTATTGTTTCCAGCGGTTCGTAGAAAATCATGCGCGGACCTGAAAAGCGCATCACCTCGCGCATCTGTCGGCGCATCGACGGCTTGTAGCAGTGCACTGTGCATCGGCGGCACGACGTTTTGTGCTCTCCGAACGGGCAATGCTCCAGTCGCGACTCGGCATAGGCGAGCAACTGACGGCAGCTGTCGCAAAGCTCGCTGTTGCCTTCCTTCTTGCGGCAGTATAGGCGCACCATCACGCTGACCACGCGTTTCTCTTTTTCGATTCTTGACATATAATTGACGGTAGGGTGGAAATAAAAAAAGAGTCGCTTGAAAAAGCGACTCTTGCTGTGGGTGTTGACGGATTCGAACCGCCGACCCTCTGCTTGTAAGGCAGATGCTCTGAACCAGCTGAGCTAAACACCCTTGCTTCTCAAAAGCGTTGCAAAGGTATGGCGAATTTTTTAATCCTCCAAATTTTTTGGAGATAATTTTTTGGTCAAAAGTTTGCTTGATAACGTATCTATTGGATAATCAGAATGATAATAAATGAAAAATTTTATGCCGTTACGATGCTTGCAGATTGGTGGAAATATAGTAATTTTGCAGAGTTATTGAAAATATCAATCTTAAAAACAAACATAAATGTCTCTCTCATCACTGACAGCCATATCTCCAATCGACGGCCGTTACCGCGGCAAGGTGGAGATTCTGGAAAATTACTATTCTGAATACGCGTTGATCCGCTATCGCGTAAAAGTTGAAATCGAATATTTTATCGCCCTCTGCAAACTTCCGTTGCCGCAACTTGCGGGCGTTGACCACGCACTCTTCGGAGAGCTGCGCGACATCTACGCCAAATTCTCGGTCGACGACGCGCAGCGCGTGAAGGATATCGAAAGCGTAACCAACCACGACGTGAAAGCGGTGGAATATTTCATAAAGGAGCAGTTCGACCGTCTTGGCTTGGCTCAATATAAGGAGTTCATCCATTTCGGACTCACGTCGCAGGACATCAACAACACTTCGGTGCCGATGCTCATCCGCGACTCTCTCCACGAGGCTTACCTGCCTCTGCTCGATGAGATGGTTGGCTTGCTGAACCAGTATGCCGAGGAGTGGAAAGACATTCCAATGCTTGCCAAAACCCATGGACAGCCTGCGTCGCCTACACGCTTGGGCAAGGAAATCCGCGTGTTTGCCTACCGCTTGGAGAAGCAGATAGAGCTGTTGAAGCAGGTGCCGGTGAGCGGCAAGTTTGGTGGCGCTACGGGCAATTTCAACGCTCACCGCGTGGCTTTCCCCGACCGCGACTGGCGTGCGTTTGCCAAGAAATTTCTCAATGAGAGTCTCGGCATCGAGCGTGAGGAGTGGACAACTCAGATTTCAAACTACGACAACCTGGCCGCTCTCTTCGATGCCATGGCTCGCATCAACACGATAATGATCGACCTTGACCGTGACATGTGGCAATATATCTCGATGGAGTATTTCAAACAGAAAATCAAAGCCGGAGAGGTGGGTTCTTCAGCCATGCCTCACAAGGTGAATCCAATCGACTTCGAGAACTCGGAGGGCAACCTCGGTCTGGCCAACGCAATTCTTAACCACCTGGCTGGCAAATTGCCGGTTTCACGCCTGCAGCGCGACTTGACCGACTCCACTGTGCTGCGCAATGTCGGTGTGCCGTTGGCTCACATGATGATAGCGCTTCACAGCACCCTCAAGGGCTTGCACAAGCTGCTGCTCAATGAAGCAGCCATCAGCCGCGACCTCGACAATATGTGGAATGTGGTTGCCGAGGCAATCCAGACCATCCTTCGCCGCGAAGGATATGAGAAGCCTTACGAAACGCTGAAGGCTCTCACCCGAACCAACAGCAAGGTGGACGCCGAAAGCATCGCCAGCTTCATCGACACGCTCAAAGTGAGCGATGCCGTGAAAGAAGAGCTTAAAGCGATTACTCCTCTCAACTACACTGGGTTCTAAAGCATTGAAACAGTTGTAGGAAAGCACATAATTAAAAAGAATGTTAAAATTCAGTTTCTGACAAAGCCTTTTTTAATTATGTGCTTTTCCATTTGAAAAAAATGCAGTTACTTTGTCGATGGAATTATAAATTGCAAAATTGATTTAAATCTACAAGTTTTTAAGAATTAAGATTACAAATTAATAGCAAAGATAAAAAAGACGCCGAGAGGCAGTATTTGTATATAAAAAACAATTGAATTTACTATGGAAGAGAACAAAAAGCCGAAAAGAAGACGCATCGGCGAGTCTCAGGAGATGAATGGCGAGTCAGGACACTTTGAGAAGGTTACTTACAATCCGAAAGCTTCATTTGTGCCTACTGATTCAGCACAGGGTGCGCCTGTGGAAGGTGGAAGCGACGCAGCGCCACGTCAGGACTATCGCAGACCGAACTACAACAATCAGAACAGCTACAACAGTTATGGCAACAACCGCCAGGGTGGTTACAACAACAACCGTCAAGGCGGATACAACAATTATAGCAACCGCCAGGGTGGCTACAACAACCGCCAGGGTGGTTACAACAACAACCGTCAGGGCGGCTACAACAACCGCCAGGGTGGATACAACAATGCCCAGGGTGGATATTCCGACCAGCAGCACGACGGCGGATACAACAATTATGACAACCAGCAGGGCGGCTACAATAACAACCGTCAGGGCGGCTACAACAACAACCGCCAGGGAGGTTACAATAACAACAACCGTCAGGGAGGCTACAACAACAATCGTCCGGGTGCAAGTTTCAACCGCCAGGGCGGACAGCGTTTCACTCCACGTCCAAAACAGATTGTCTACGATGTGCCTGAAGTGGATCCGAACGAGGAAGTACGCTTGAACAAGTTTATGGCGAATGCCGGAATCTGCTCGCGTCGTGAGGCTGACGAGCTGATACAGCAAGGACTTGTGAAGGTGAACGGAAACGTTGTTACCGAACTCGGCTCAAAAATCAAGCGCGACGACGTGGTTGAATACAACGACAAGGTGGTTACGCTCGAAAACAAATGCTATATCCTGCTCAACAAGCCTAAAGACTGTGTCACTACAAGCGACGATCCAGACGGACGTCTCACGGTGATGGACATCGTCAAGAACGCTTGCAAGGAGCGCATCTATCCTGTAGGACGCCTTGACCGCAACACTACTGGCGTGCTTCTGCTCACAAACGACGGCGACTTGGCTTCGAAGCTGACTCACCCGAAATATGTGAAGAAAAAAATCTATCAAGTGTGGACCGACAAGGACATCGCTGAAGACGATATGCAGCAGCTTGCCGACGGCATCGAACTTGAGGACGGACCAATCCACGCAGATGCAATCAGTTACGTCAACGACCACGACAAGAACCAGGCGGGAATCGAAATCCACAGCGGACGCAACCGTATCGTGCGCCGTATGTTTGAGTCGCTCGGCTATCGCGTGACTAAACTTGACCGTGTGTATTTCGCTGGCTTGACAAAGAAGAATCTGCCACGCGGACGCTGGCGTTACCTTACTCAGGAAGAAGTGAACTTCTTGAAACAAGGATCTTTTGAATAGAATTTTAAATCATACAAAATGAAACGTACAAAAATTTCAGAAATATGGGCGCCTGAGTTGATTGGCACAGACGTTTGTGTGAAAGGCTGGGTGCGCACGCGCCGCGGCAACAAGCATGTGCAGTTTGTGGCTCTCAACGACGGCTCTACAATAAAGAACCTTCAGATTGTCTTCGATATGGAGAAATTCTCCGACGAGGATCTGAAACCCATCACAACGGGTGCGAGCATCCACGTAGAAGGCAAACTCGTAGAGTCGCAGGGCAAGGGTCAGACTGCCGAGGTGCAGGCGGAAACGCTTGAAATCTACGGCACTGCCGATCCTGAGACTTATCCTTTGCAGAAAAAAGGACACACTCTCGAATTCCTGCGCGAGAAGGCTCATCTGCGTCCGCGCACAAACACTTTCGGCGCGGTGCTCCGCATACGCCACACGTTGGCTTATGCAATCCACAAATTCTTCAATGACCGTGGTTTCTTCTATCTCAACACGCCGCTCATCACATCGAGCGACTGCGAGGGTGCCGGCGCGATGTTTCAAGTGACAACGCTTGACCTCAACGACATCCCTAAGAACGAAGAGGGCAAGGTGGACTATTCTCAGGATTTCTTCGGAAAGCCTGCCAGCCTTACCGTTTCCGGACAGCTTGAGGGCGAGCTTGGAGCAACGGCTCTCGGTGCAATCTATACGTTCGGACCTACGTTCCGCGCCGAGAATTCCAACACTCCGCGCCACTTGTCGGAGTTCTGGATGATTGAGCCTGAGGTCGCGTTCAACGACATCAACGACAATATGGAGTTGGCAGAGGATTTCATCAAATATTGCGTAAGCTATGCTCTCGAGCATGCTGCCGATGATATTGAATTCCTTGCAAAGATGTATGACGAGGATCTTGTTGAGCGACTCAAATCGGTTGTCAACACAGAATTTGTACGACTCACTTATACTGAGGGTGTGAAAATCCTTGAGGAGTCGGGACATAAGTTTGAATTCCCTGTTTATTGGGGCGCCGACCTTCAGAGCGAGCATGAGCGTTTCCTCGTAGAGGAACATTTCAAGCGCCCTGTAATCCTTACCGACTATCCGAAGGAAATCAAGGCTTTCTATATGAAGCAGAACGAAGATGGCAAGACTGTGCGTGCCATGGACGTGCTGTTCCCGAAAATCGGAGAGATTATCGGTGGTTCGGAGCGTGAGGAAAGCTATGAGAAGCTGAGCCAGCGCATCGAGGAACTCAACATCCCGATGAAGGATATGTGGTGGTATCTTGACACTCGCCGTTTCGGCACTGTGCCTCACTCTGGTTTCGGACTCGGCTTCGAGCGCCTTGTGCTGTTCGTGACTGGTATGACCAATATCCGCGACGTCATTGCGTTCCCACGCACTCCGGGTAACTGCGAGTTCTAATCGCAAGACATGACAAAATAATTTAGGACTGGTTTGAGGCTGAATGGCTGAAAATCAGTCCTGTTTTTTTATAAAACAGACTGAATACTATGAGAAAAAGTGAATTCTTACAAGATTTCAAAGCCTTTGCGATGCGGGGCAACGTGATTGACATGGCTGTCGGTGTGATTATCGGCGGCGCTTTCGGTAAAATTATCTCTTCTGTTGTCGCCGACGTGATTATGCCTCCTCTCGGACTGCTTGTCGGAGGTGTGAATTTCACAGACCTTAAGCTTGAGTTGAAACCTGCGGAGATGGTCGACGGCGTGATGCAGGATGCCGTGACGCTGAACTATGGAAATTTCTTGCAGACGGCGTTCGACTTTATTATCATTGCCTTGTCGATTTTCTTGTTTGTCAAACTTATCGGCAAACTGATGCGCAAAAAGGAGGAGGAGCCTGCCGCACCTCCGGCTCCAAGCAAGGAAGAGCAGCTGCTCACTGAAATCCGCGATTTGCTGAAGAAGCAGAGCGAGAAATAGGTTATTTAAGTTTTTCTTTCAGAAAACGTCCGGTGTAGCTGTCCGGGCATGCCGCGATGTCCTCGGGTGTGCCCGCACACACGATGTGTCCGCCGCCGTTGCCTCCCTCAGGACCCATGTCTATCACGTGGTCGGCACACTTCACCACATCGAGATTGTGCTCGATGATTATAATTGTGTGTCCCTTCTCAATAAGGCGGTTGAACGATGCCATCAGAGTGTTGATGTCGTGGAAATGCAGACCCGTGGTAGGCTCGTCGAAGATGAACATCGACGGGCGCTGCTTCTCCTGACTGAGGAAATAAGCCAACTTTATGCGTTGGTTCTCACCGCCCGACAGTGTCGACGACGATTGTCCCATCTTGACGTAGCCCAATCCCACCTGCTGCAGCGGCAACAGGCGTTTCACGATGCGTGTCTCCGTAGTGCCCTTCGACTCGCTGAAAAACTCGATGGCCTGGTTGATGGTCATGTTGAGGATGTCGTAGATGTTCTTGCCGCGGTATTCGATGGCAAGAACCTCGGGCTTGTATCGCTTGCCGTGGCACGACTCGCATTGCAGCGTGATGTCTGCCATAAACTGCATCTCGATGGTTATTGTGCCTTCGCCCTTGCATTCCTCACAGCGTCCGCCCTCGGCGTTGTAGGAGAAATATCCGGCGTCGAAGCCCATTTGTTTCGCGCCCTGCTGCTCGGCAAACAGCCTGCGGATTTCGTCGAAAGCCTTAAGATAGGTCGCCGCATTGCTGCGCGAAGATTTCCCGATGGGGTTCTGGTCTACAAATTCCACGCTGTTGATGAGCGACAGGTCGCCGCGCAGATCGGTGTATGACCCTGTGTTCTCGCAAGCCTCGCCGAAGTGGCGCAGCAGCGCGTTGTAGAGGATGTTGCGCACGAGAGTCGACTTTCCAGAGCCGCTCACGCCGGTCACCACGGTCATCACCTGCAGCGGGAAGCGCACATCGATGCCCTTGATGTTGTTTTGCGCCGCACCGATAATCTCGATGTAGTTGTGAGTGCGCCGGCGCAGCTTGGGCAGAGGTATTTGCATCTCGCCGGTTAGATATTTTGCCGTCAGGCTGTCGGTGGCTTTGTCGAGCTTGTCGACAGGTCCTTGATACACCACATTGCCGCCTCCGCGTCCAGCCAAAGGTCCGATGTCGATAATCCAGTCGGCGGCACGCATGATTTCCTCGTCGTGCTCCACAACGACCACCGTGTTTCCCAGCTGCTGCAGGCGGCGCAACACGCGGATAAGCCGTTCGGTGTCGCGTGAGTGCAGTCCGATGCTCGGTTCGTCGAGGATGTAGAGCGACCCTACAAGGCTGCTTCCCAATGAAGTGGCGAGGTTGATGCGCTGGCTTTCGCCGCCCGACAATGACGACGACAGGCGGTCGAGCGTCAGATATTCCAGTCCCACATCGCAAAGATATCCTATGCGGGTGCGAATCTCTGTGAGCAAGCGTTTGGCGATGCGTGCGTCGGAGTCGTCAAGGCTCAAGGTGTCAAACCATTGGCGCACGTCGCTTACCGGCATCCGCACGATGTCGGCTATCGTTTTGCCGGCAATTTTCACGTATAGAGCCTCGTGCCGCAGACGGCTTCCGTGGCATTCGGGGCACGCTGTCTTTCCGCGGTAGCGCGCCATCATCACTCGGTATTGTATCTTGTATTGGTTGTCTTTCACCATATCGAAGAAGCTGTCGATGCCGTAGATTCCCGGCGCACCGTGCCACAGCAGCGCGCGCTCCTCGTCGGATAGTTGGTAATGCGGGCGATGCACGTGGAAACCGCGTTTGGCGGCGGCGATGATAAACGCACGCTTCCATTCGCTCATTTTCTCTCCACGCCAGCACACGACGGCGTCGTCGTAGACCGACAGCGCCTTGTTGGGGATAACAAGGTTCTCGTCAATGCCGAG
>ULXB01021700.1_pt1 | contig 14146 bp, 10 predicted proteins | sample 1960901 | NCBI WGS metagenome assembly ULXB01 (sample SAMEA4835828, study PRJEB28245) | human gut metagenome | biome: gut microbiome; material: fecal sample | place: Denmark | collected 2008
CCATGAACATGGATGCGGAAAAGCTGGCGGCATGGTTGGAAGATGTCATTGATAAAAACGGTCTCGGGGCGATTGTCTTCATCTGGGACGAATTCTCCGAATACTTCAAGAACTGCCAGAATTCGCTGACAGGCTTCCAGACCTTGACCCATGTTAGCTTTAATAAGCCCTTCTATTTCGTAATCGTTACCCATGAGAGCGACGGTTTGATCGTCAACCAATCCGACCGATCAAAGATCAGTAACCGCTTTATTGAGCCGCGCGTGCATATCGAGTTGCCGGATAACATGGCCTTCCGACTGATGGCGCAAGCTATGAAGGAAACCGATGATCCTGTTATGCAGAAAGAGTGGCAGCAAGTCAAGCAAGGCTTGAACAGCCGTCTGGGAACCGTTCGTAACCGAATCACAACAGGCGCAAAGAAACACGCGAAAGCCGGCGCAAAAACTATTCTCAGCGATGATGATTTGCAGAAAATCGTACCACTCCATCCATATGCTGCACTGATACTGAAGCATATTTCCCGTGTCTTCACCGCCAGTCAGCGCAGTATGTTTGACTTTATTGTTGCACGCGATCCTGAAGCGGACCGCATCAACGATTCTGATGAGAATATCTTGGCCTGCCGCGCTTTTAAGTGGTTCATCAATCATAACGGCGTCATGAGCTCCAACAACCTGATGACTGTCGATATGCTCTGGGATTTCTTCAACGCCAAGGCGGGCGGCAATATGAATCCGGACGCACTGGAGATCTTGAACAACTTTGACACCCTGTCCAGTGAATACCATCTCAATCCTGAAGAGCAGCGTGTCCTTCGTACAGTCCTGCTCATGAATGCGATTTGTACCCGCGTTCAGGAGGCGGATATGCTGATTCCTACTTATGAGAATATCGACCTGGCTTTCCTTGGCACCGGCTGGTCCATGGGCAAAGCCGCCAACATTGCCAAAGCCATGGTGCATCGCACCCCGCCATTGCAGCCTGTTTTGTTCGAAGAACCCATGCAGGATGGAACGATGCGTGTCATTCCAAAGGCGACGAGCGGCGTAGACATCGAAGGAATCAAAAACAGTATTCGCACAAGGATTTCCGCGAAAGACCTGGTGGAAGAAGCTGGTTTCACGCAAACGCTAAAGATCCCTGATAACCTGACTGGCCATTTTTCTGCGTCCATGCTTTATGTCAATCCCAAGAGCACGCAAACTTTCCTGAATGGACTTCGGGACGTAAAAAGCCGAGCGCATAGCAATCCGGATCATTTTGATGTTTGCATTCTGTTGGCAATGACAGATGAAGAGCGCAGCGAAGCCGGTCGCATGATCCAGAATGCAATGAAGGATGGCATTCCAGATAATCTTCTCCTGCTGGATGCCACGACCAATACTTTTACGGCATACCTGGATACCTATATCACTAACCGTGCCTACAGCGAATATTACTTGAAGAGCGACAAGAAGCAATCTGCTCAGTTTGCCGCATTTGCTCAGAAAAACCTATCCAGTTGGAGAGAGCAGGTTGCGAACGGAGAGTTCCGTCTCTATGATATGGCGCATAAGAACGGACAGATGCGCATGAGTTTCTCTGTCATGACAGAGGTTTTCCAGGAGTTTGACCGGAAGATGTATCCCTTCGGTATTGAACAGTATGCCGTGAATCCGACGATGTTCACACGGTCTGCCATGGGACAAGGCGCAGAGTGCGGTCTTACTGAGACGGAAAAAGGCGCCTTCACCTCCGGCAATCCTGCGACAAGACTGTCTACTGCGCTAAAAGGCGCATGGAAAGTTGAGGGCGAGTACTGGGACAATGCCGCAAACCAGAGTCTCGTCATCGTTCAACTGAAGAAAAAAGTAGAAGAGGTTATCCGATCCGGGTTTGAAAAGAATGGACAAGTCTATATTACCGATATCCTTAGCGCTCTTTCTGAGAAACCTTATGGCTTCACACCTTCAAACCTGTCCGCTTTTGTGTTGGGCTTTCTGCTCAAGGAATACGCTACAGAACAGTATTCTTGGTCCAACGGAACAACCCGTCCCATGAGCGTTGATTTGATGAAGTCTGCTATTAAAAACGCGATGGATCAGGCTGTCACGCCGAAGGCGGGGTATCGACACGAAGCAATCGTGACCATGAGCGAAGAGGTGCGCATCTTCCTCCGGGGTACTTCTTCGATTTTCCATGAAAATACAGAAAAATGCGGCAGCGTTGATGCGGCAGCAGGCATAATTCGGCTGGGCATGAAGAAACTCGAATTTCCGATCTGGGTACTGAAATCAATTCTGATAGGAAAGAATTTACAGACGGATGTAGCCGTCATCGCTGAAGTCATCGATAAATATCTTGGCATCGCCAATATCCGAAACTATGGTCAAGAGGCGACAGAAAGCGATCTGGCTAATGAAATCGGACGGCTGATGAAGGAATATCCGAATCTGATCTCCGATCTGGAGAGTCTGTTCGTTTCACAAAAATGCCGAGACGGTATGAAGGCATATCTTGATGAGTACCGTGGTGGTGAGCTGCCTTCCTTGGCGCTGAACATAAAGGATGGCGGGAATTATATTTCCGAGGTTAAAAGAAAATTTAATGCAGATGAAGCAAACTGGGTCTGGTCTTCGGATACTGCTAACGCGAAAATCGACGAAACGATCATTGAGTACAGCATTATTACTGAAAGCAATACGATGATTGCGCCTGCAACAACGCTAACGGGCTGCGTGAGAAACTGGAAAGACCGTATTGGCAACTTCCGTATCAGCCTTGAAGCCATGGCACCGGAAGTCGGCGATTTGAAAGAACTGCTTGATATTCTCTTTGCCATTCGTCAGAGTCGGGATAACGCTATACCGGAGATGAAGAAAAAGCGCTTTCTGGAGCTGCTGAGAGAAAAGAAAAACGAATTCAACTATCTCTACGGTCATCAGGAAGAGATGTTCAGGCGTATCGCCCAAGGCTGGCTCAGTGAATTGAGTGATGAAGACATCACTGAGTTATTTGGCACCTATATGGATACAGGCGTGTTCTGTGATGCCTCAGACAAGTTTTTCCAATCCGTTGAAGTAAGGGTGACGGCATATGTAGATGCCCAACGTTCCAATCGGCTTCGTAAGCTATGGCAAGATAAAACTGAAACACAGAGCCCTGCGGATTGGTCTCGCCGTTATTCTACGCCCATTCTCTGCATGTTTGATGACAATGAGCGGCAGAAAGCAAAGGAAGTCTTCACAATTCTGCATAAAACAAAGCCGACAGAAACGGAATTTACAACCGCTGAAGAGTGGTTAAATGCTGGGAGCTTTTATGAGCGCCTGTCCTCCGCCGCAGAACGAGACAAGTGTATGCAAAAACGCGTGATTGGCGACTATGTATATCTGCTGCCTGATGTCAACAAAGTGCGGGAATATCTGAGAGATAAAGTTTCTATGATTACTCCCTATGAATGGATGGACAATAGTACGATTCAGACTAAGATTCGTGAGATGGCCAATATGCGCTATAAAACCCAAGGGGCTTCAGAGGCAGAGAAGGCAGTTGCCGATCTTGAAATCGATGATTTGCGCGATTATGTACGCGATTTAATCAAGACAGACATGGCCGTTGGTATTGCCATCCTCAAAAGGCAAAAGCATTAAGGGAGCGTGCTTTGCATGAAGACGTTTGCAAATGTTCAGGGCCTAAAGCAAGAGATTGACGCTTATGAAGAACACTTTACAGGTGCTCCTCTGTTGATAGGTATTGACAGTAACAGCGACTATACTGCGCTTCTCGGACTGCTTAAGGATGACTTTGGAAAACAGATCATACGGATAAGCGATGTATGCAGTATGGATTATCCGCCTGATCCTGCTTTCCAAATTTCGCTGATCAGCAGCGCAGCAAAAGAAAAACCGGTAATTTGGCTTGGGGCAGCCCAGGCAAAAATGCTCTACGGCCAACAGTCAACTGAAAGCTTCCTGCTCAATCTTCTTGGCTCAAGCTTTTCGGGGCCGGTTACTGTGCTTTGCCCTTTTTGCTGCAGCATTCTGGAAGGAATCGGAAGAAACTATACGAAACTTGGATATAATGTCATGGTTCTCACTAGCGATGATAGGCGTATTCCATCCATTCACGTGAACCTCGATAATAGCGTTTCTTATGCTGGAACTTATTTCATTCATGGGATCAAGGCATTGCTTCGAGTGCTGGAAGATGGGAAATACTCGCAGGATATCTTTCTTGTGACATCGTGCAAATTTTCGTACCTGGCGGGGGCCATGTATCCTGTTTCGGAAGGCTTATCGCCATACCAGCTTCTTTGTCAGCGTGAACCATGTATCGCGGCCAATACAGAGGAACGCAATGGAACCGCGGTGCAGTGGCAGAGTCTTGCATCCGAATTGCAGAAAGTTGGAAATCTTTCGACTCTGTGCGAGAATAAGCTTTGTTCAGTTACTAAACTGCAATCGAGTTTCGAAGACTACCTTGCCGCAGATCCTGACACACGCTTTCTTTGCTTTATTAGCTTGAAAGTGTTTTGTGGGAATGGTAGCGATTATCTTTCCTATTGCCTTCAAAAGACTGAAACTGCCGATGAATTTGAGAGCAGGATTCATACAGCCATTCTTGACATTGGGCAGGAGGACAAGAGATTCTTTGTTTGGATACGTCAGAGACGGCGTATGCTTTCCGCGCTAGACGAAAACAGCGCCATGATGAAAGACTTCTGTGAGCGAGCGACTATCAAAGGAAAGAATATTCTTTGGTATATCAGTGATGAGACAGAAGAAGAACGCGCAGCGATGATCCATGCGATGTGCAGTTATTCCTATACATCAGATGAATTGGACAAGATGCTTGGATTCGCATCGCCGCGGCTGGCTGCGTATTTGCAGTTGTTTACCTTCGACGAGTTCAATACGCGTGTTATGGAATCCGACGCGTCTGTGCGCATGCTGCTTACAGACTATTTCCAGCGATATAAGATCCAAAAGCTGACCAACCATCAGGATCGCGATTTTGTGGATCTGGTTGAAACAGAAGCAAAAGCGCGCAGCTTTACAAAACTGCAAGCGAGAAGCGCAATTGTCAAAAAAATGGACAAAAAAGGTGTTAGTCCATATTTCTTTGACGCATTAGGAGCTGAATTTCTGTCTTTTATTCAGGCAAAAGCCGAAGAATACGGGATGCAATTTGAATGCTTCATTGGACACTGTAATCTTCCATCCATCACGAGCAAAAACAAGGAATTCTACGAGGCCTTCCCACCGGATAGCATATTGAAAGAAGAAGGACTCGACGATATCAAGCACAAAGGAACCAAATACGACTTTCAACTCACCACTGAGCCACTTCATATTTTCGATGAGTTAGCTATCCTGGACAAGAATCTTAAAAAGATGGGTTCCGCATTGGCTATGGGTCATTGCCAACGAATCGTCATCCTTTCTGACCATGGTGCCAGCCGTTTAGCAGTAACTTACCGGAGTGAAAACAATCAGTTACAGCTTACGGAACCTGGGAAACACAGTGGACGTTGTTGTCCAACTGATCAGGATCCGCACATCGATTTTGTCACCTATGAAGATGGTTTTGCAGTATTTGCGAATTACGAGCGATTCAAAGGCAGCCGGAAGGCGGATGTTGAAACACATGGGGGAGCCTCTTTGGAGGAAACAGTCGTTCCTGTCATCATTCTGACGCAAAAGCCGAAAGAACAGCAGGTTTTCTTCGTGGAGTCGATTGTGTCTTGCAGTCCTAAGGAAGGATCAAGCATTCGGATGTTCACAAATCCACCGCTTAAGAAACCTCGTATGATTGTGAATGGACAGAACTACGACGGCAAATTCGACGGAGACAAGCACAACGTTGTCTTTGATATGCCAGACATTCGCAGAAAGGGGCAACATGAGGCTGAAATCTATGACGGCGGCATCAAGATAACGGTTCTGGCATTCGAAACAAAACGCCAGACCGGAACCAATCAATTGCTCTGATAGCGAGGTGATCACATGTCATTTGATATTTCTTCTGCTCCGCTGCGCGAAAGGTTGTTGGACGCTTTCGATGAAATGGTGTTATACAAGGATTTATCCAAGGGAAGCATTGTTTCATCCTTCAAGTTGCCGTCTTTCATGCGGGACTGGGTGATGAAAAAATTCCAGGACGATGAGGGTTATCTCGATATTGAGGCGGCAAGTGAATATGTAAGCACGTATATTCCCAAAAGAACTGAATGGAAATCCATTCAAAACCGCATCGTCACGCAGAATGAGCGAGTAAAGTTTCTGGGAAGGGTATCAATTAACATCGACATTAAAAATCAGGAAGTATCATTTGCTCTTCCTGATTTTGGCCTGAGGTATAAGGATACCTACATTCCTCCCGATGTATGGGAAAACTGCTCTGATGAGCTGCTTCGTTCTGAAGAAACATGGGGGATCATCGAGCTTGGCTATCTCTTCCCTGGTGATGACAAAAAAACCGGACGGATCCAAATGCTGAGCTTCCGTGATTTCTGTCCCTATACCATTGACTTGGATGAATTCAAAGACGCACGTTCAATGTTTTCCCTCGAAGAATGGATTGATATTGTGCTGGCAGCTGTGGACTACAACCCTAAAGGTTACGAAAGCATGACTCAGAAGCTTGCCGTGTTGCAACGATTGCTTCCATTTGTCGAAAAAAATCTGAACCTTATTGAGCTTGCTCCCCCTGGAACAGGTAAGTCGTATCTCTTTGGCCAAATCAGCCGTTATGGATGGCTTGTCTCCGGGAAAGCGACGCGCGCACAACTCATTTACCATCGCGCAAGCAAGCGAGATGGTGTCGTCGCTTACAAGGATTTTGTTGCTCTGGATGAGATCCGGGAAGCAGAGTATATGCAGGATACAGAAATGCATTCCGCTCTGCAGCAGATCATGGAAAACAAGAAGTACAAATCTGACGATGGCCATGAAGTCAACGTCGATGCGGGAATTGTTTTCTTGGGTAATATAAACGGGGACAACATGAATGAATACACCTTCATGTTTACAGAATTGCCTGAGCCCTTTCACAAAAGTCCCTTTCTTGATCGAATACACGGTTTCATAAAGGGATGGGAGCTGCCTCGCATGAACGATGATATGAAAGCAAACGGCTGGGCATTGAATTCAGAATACTATTCGACGATCATGCACGAGCTGCGTGATGACCCCAAATACCGTGCTGTCGTTGAAGATATGCTGATACTCCCTGAAAAAGCGGATACACGCGACACAGAAGCTATTCGCCGGATTTGTACAGCCTATATGAAGCTGCTGTTCCCGCATATCACTGACGCTTCTGAAATGTCACCATTCGAATTCGATAGCTACTGTCTCCAGCCAGCAAAAGAAATGAGAAGCATCATCAGGGTTCAGATGGGACTTGTGGATTCAAAAGAAGCTGGTAAAACAGTGCCAGACATCCGGACGAGAGGGCTCTGAACATGAAGATCAGGAAAGAATACACTTGTACATCTTGCAGAAAGACCCCGTTAACCAAAGATGAAGTCGGTGCCAGTAAAAAGCTACTCGGCACAGAAACTAAAGAGCTGTACTGTATAGATTGCCTTGCGGCGTATCTTGAGGTCACTCCTGAGGATATTCAAGAAAAGATTCAAATGTTTAAAGAAGATGGCTGTGAGCTTTTTAAATAGCTGATGCTATCAGGAGTTAGGCTATGAAAACATTGATCTATGCTGATCATGCCGCGACGACGGCCCTCAGTCCCACAGCTAGAGAAGCTATGGAACCGTTTCTTCAAGCTGCGTATGGCAACCCTTCCGCTCTCTACAGCTTTGCCCGAAATCCGCGCAAGTCTGTTGCGCAAGCAAGGGAGATCATCGCCGCCGCTATTCATGCCAATCCCAGCGAAATTTTCTTTACCTCGGGCGGTACAGAGGCGGATAACTGGGCGCTGAAAGGGACGATATTTCAACATGAACGAGGGAAAGGGATTATCACAAGTGCCATTGAACACCACGCCATACTGAATAGCTGCGTTGCACTGGAACGGATGGGATATTCCTTCGACACGCTTCCTGTAGATCAGGAGGGGATTGTCCATGTGGATACACTGCGATCTATGCTGGCAGGCAATACTGTCTTGGTATCGGTTATGCTTGCCAGCAATGAAATCGGTACCATTGAACCTATCGCAGAACTTGCGCACCTCGCCCATCAGACAGGCGTTCTGTTCCATACGGATGCCGTGCAGGCGATTGGACACATTCCCGTGGATGTGAATGCACTGCAGGTTGATATGTTATCCGCATCGGCACATAAGTTCAATGGTCCTAAAGGGATCGGCTTCCTTTATGTGCGTAGCGGCGTTCATCTTGTTCCATTGCTGGATGGCGGCGGCCAGGAAGGTGGAATGCGTGCCGGCACGGAAAACGTTGCCGGTATTGTCGGCATGGCTGCTGCGCTGCAGGAGCATATGGAACATATGGCACAAGAGGCCAAGTATCTGAATGAGCTTTCCGGTAGGCTGATCAATCAGTTGAAGCAAAAAGGGCTTGATTTCCGCATCAATGGAAGTAGCAACAGAATCCCAGGAAGTTTGAGCTTTTCTTTCAAAGCTGCTGATGGTGAAATGCTACTGCATCGGCTTGACCTGATGGGCACGGCAATTGCTACAGGCTCTGCCTGTGATTCCACAGATGCCGTGCTGTCTCATGTGATTCGGGCAATTTCTGTACCACAAGAGTACGCTTATGGGACGATACGGGTCACATTGGGAATGGACAATACTGCAGAACATGTAGACAGGATTGCCCAGCAAATTACATCAATCCTGGATTGATGGATTTCGCAACCTGTTGTTCATGGCAGAATGAATACACGTTGTGAAACCCAGTTGTATTGCGCTGGACTTGAAATGAAGAATACAGTCGGCTATGAGCTGCGGCGCGGCACACCGGAGTATACCGGACGAGGGCGTAAACCGGGCTATTCGGCCAAACGTGGTGCAGTCACCTATAAGGTCAACCGCAGCCGCTGTTATCGACACTGCATCTTTCAAAGCGATTCGGCATTCATTCGCTGGATGGCGCAAAAGGTTCTCGGCAAACACAGATGGTCATTCGATACCTGTGTTGGATGGGCTCGCCGGGAACATCTGTTTCCGGCTCATGATATTCCCTGTACCAAGACCTTATATAACCGTTGTGGGTAACCGCTCAACACTGCCCCTGCACAGAAAAAGTCGTGGTTTCCGGCACTCACACCGTCGAGAACCACGACTTCACTTCTTCTGAGCAAGGGAGCAGATCATCTATCTCAAAGTCCTTGACTGCTTCAAGAAATGTTCGCAAAAAGGGCTCCTGAAAAATCGCAAACTCTCCGCGTGACAGTCAGCCAATTTGCGAAAAATTCGAATGGCCCTTTACAAAAGGCGCCATCTTTTTCGTCTATTGTAACCGCTCAATAAACCTACGCCCTGACAACCTCCACGAATCGTGCGATACTGATCCATAGAACTTGAAAAACTGGAATCCAGAAAATCAAGCAAACTTGAAAAACTATGGAGAGAAGCACATGACAATACCAGAGGCAAAGCGAACCGCAAGAATCATCGAGTGGAGGCAGCTGATTCATGAGCGGCAGCAGAGCGGTCAAAGCGTGAGGGCATGGTGCCTGCAGAACGGAATCCGCGAAAATAGTTACTATTACTGGCTGAGAATCATCCGGGAAGAAGCTCTTTGTGAAGCAGAGAACAAGAGCGGTGCGCTCGTTAGAGTAGAACCGGAAAAGCTGGCGATTGAGACCGTATCTCCCCAGTTTTCCTCCGGGGGAATCGTGATTCGGGCGAACGGCGTGGAAGCCGAGTTTCCGTCGGACACGGATATTGGAATTCTCGCGGCGTTTGTGAAGGCACTCGGCCATGCTTGATTTCAGCCGCGTACAGAACTATTACATTGCCTGCGGCTATACGGACATGCGCAAGCAGATAGACGGTCTGGCCGCACTGGTGCAAACCCAATTCGGCCAGGAAATGGATGAGACGTCGCTGTATCTGTTCTGCGGAAGGCGGGCAGATCGCATCAAAGCACTGTATTGGGATGGTACGGGATATATCCTGCTGTACAAGCGCCTGACGGAGAAACGGTTCCAGTGGCCGCGAAGCGAAAAGGATCTGAAGAAGCTTACACTGCAGGAATTTCGCTGGCTCATGGAGGGGCTGTCCATTACCCAGAGGAAAGCGTTTGTTGCGGGAAAGCCCGGAACCGTCTGCTGAAAAAGTCAATGATTCTCTGAAAAAAGTGAGGAAAACCAAAAGGATATCGCCCCCTGCATGTCGAATCAATCAGGCATGAAGGACGGTGAAAGCAGCATGGAGCAAACGGAGATACTTCTTACCATTCAGCGGCAGCTGACCATGCTGCAAAGCACCATTGATTCGCTCAGGGAACAAAGCCGGCAAAAGGATGAGGAGATTGAGAGACTCCGACAGATCATCCTGAATCTTCAGCGCACCCAATTCGGACAGCGCAGTGAGAAGCGGACATACGTTCTTGACGACGGGAATCAGCAGCTCAGCCTGTTCGACACGCCGGAGAAATCGGAGGAGAAGTCCAACCCGGAACCTTCGCCCAATCCGGAGAAGGAAATCTGTGTCTCTGGTCATAGCCGGAAGAAAAAGCGCACGCTGGAAGAGCTCTGTGCGACGCTGCCTGTGGAAGAGAGAATCGTGGATCTGCCGGATGAAGAAAAGGCGAATGCCAACGGACAAGCACTGGTCTGCATCGGGCAGGAGTATATCCGTACGGAGCTTGTTCTGGAACGCGCCAAAGCGAAGGTTGTCAAGCATTACCGGAAGGTTTATGCTGACCGCCAGCTTGAACAGGAGACCGGGTATTCCGAGGTATTCAAGCCGGTCATGCCACCGCCCCTGCTGGCACACAGCTATGCTTCTGCTTCCGTTGTCACCGATGTGTTGATGAAAAAGTATGTGGATGCCATGCCCCTGTACCGGCAGGAGCAGATGTGGAAACGCATGGGTGTGGAGCTGAAGCGCGGCACCATGGCCAATTGGGTCATTCAGGTGGCGGACCTCTATCTTCGTCCCTTCTGGAAGCGAATCCGGAGCGAGCTGCTGACCCAAAGCACGATTCACGCCGATGAAACGGTAATGCAGGTGCTCAAAGAGAAAGGCAAGCCGGCCACCTCGGAATCGCGCATGTGGGTGTATTCATCCGCCAAGCGGGCGGATATCCAGCTGCGCTGTTTCGAATACCGGGAGAGCCGAAGCGGGAAATGGGCAAAGACCTTCCTTGAGGGATTCAGCGGCGTCCTGATCACAGACGGATACAGCGGTTACAACAAGGTCCAAGGGGCAGAGCGCGCAGGTTGCTGGGCGCACATGCGCAGGAAGTGGCTGGAAGCGATGCCCCAAGGCGCTGATGCAAAGTGCTGCAAGGCTATGCAGGGCTATGAGTTCTGCAACCGGCTGTTTGAGTTGGAACGCCAGTTTGAAGGGCTGACCGCAGAAGAGCGGCTCATTCAGCGGAAGGAGAAGTCAGGCCCGATTCTCGAAGCGTACTGGACATGGCTTTATACGATTCCCCGTCCAACAGGCAAGCTGAAGGACGCTGTTACCTATGCGCAAAACCAGAAGGCACACCTGAGTGCGTTTCTTGAACATGGCGAGATTGAAATCAGCAACAACCAGGTTGAAAACGCTATCCGCCCTTTTGTCGTTGGCCGGAAGGGATGGCTCTTTGCCGATACGCCCCAGGGCGCGGAAGCGAGTGCAATCATCTACTCGCTGATGGAAACGGCAAAAGCCAACAGCCTGCGGCTGGATGACTATCTGCTTCATCTGCTCAGTATTATGCCTGAGCGCGCGGAGCAGAACAAGGACTTTAAGATGGATGATCTGCTCCCCTGGTCAGAAGAAATGAAGTCGTGGTTCTCGGCGGTGTGAGTGCCGGGAACCACGACTTTCTGTACCGCGGTATTATTGAGCGGTTACCGTCTATTGAAGTGAAGGAGGTGGGGGTGATGAACAACGCATCGGGACCCAGCGGCGCTCAAGAGGCCCGATTCGAACAGCTGATGCGCGACTATGAAACAGAAGTCCTGCGGCTGTGCTTTCTCTATTTGACGGATCGCAGCCTAGCAGAGGACGCCATGCAAGATACCTTTACCAAGGTGTGGCGTCATTTGGAGCGGTTTGAAAGGCGCAATGATTGCTCCATCAAGACCTGGATCATGAGCATTGCCGTCAATACCTGCAAGGATTATCTGCGTTCAGGCTGGTTCAAGCGCAGAAAGCAGACATGCGCGTTGGAGGAAATCCCTCCGGCATTAACGCCAATCTCCCAGGACTCCCGTGAGCTCTTTCTTGATGTGCTCAGATTACCTGAGAAGTACAAAAGCGCCATTTTGCTGTATTACTATCAGGGACTGACCACAGAAGAAGTGGCAAAGACGCTTGGAATCAGCCGGCCCACGCTAAACCGCCGTTTGCAAAAAGCCTACAGCTTACTTCGCTGTGCACCAGGAGAGGAGGAGAGCCTATGAATCGTGAAACTGTCAGGCAGTGTCTTGAGGAAAATCTCTCCGGGCTGTACGTCACGGAAAGAAAGCATTGGATGATGATGCGCGAGATTACAACAGGAGGGAAAACCGTGAAAAGGAAAGTCTCTTGGAGTCTGATCCTCGCCTGTGTGCTTATCCTGGCGCTTGCCGGTGCAGCCTATGCCATGATTTCCTGGAGGCAGATGGCAGAAACGACTGCGCAGCTTGAGTCGCAAGTGGGCTACTTTGAAACTTGGGATGTCGAACAGAAAGCCGAGCTCCTGCAACAGCTCGTTGCGTGCGGAGAGATTGAAAACAGCGAAGAGGTTCAAAAAGCGCTCGCAGAAGCAAGCAGCCAGCACGATGACACGCAGGTGACTTCTCTGCTTGAAAACTGGATGGAACTGCCGGAGGATGCCATTACGTTGATGTCCATCATGGAAACCATTTTGGGCAAGTTTGAATCCTGGCCGGTGGAAGACAAGGCGTGGTACAGTGAAGTCCTTATCAAGACAGGACGCATTGGTTGCGATGAAGAAATCCATATGCTCCCAACCTCTGAGGATTTGCAGCAGGAAGAAGCGTTGGCCATCGCTCAAAATGCCTTGATCGAGCACTTCCAATTGTCGCCTGCTGCGCTGGACGATTATGCGGTTGACTTTGACTTCTATGTGATGCCTGGGCGTGAAAACGACAAGCGCTGGCTGATCTCGTTCCGCCCGCCGCTTGCAGAGGGCGAAGGAACGCACTCCGTGATTGCAGAGTATATCCTTTGCGTCACCAATCAAGGCGAAGTGATGGCGGATGACCTTCGAGGCATTGAAATTCCCTGGGAGAAAACTACGCCTGCGTCTGCATCGGGAGAAGGAATCAATGGATACCGAACTTCTGAAGAGATCAAAGCGGCGAAGGGAGAGTCGAAAAACTGGACGCTGGAAGAACGAGCCTATTTTATTCCCTGGCATGGCTTGCCTGATGAGAATCAGATTTCGGAAGAGGAAGCCGTTGCGTTGGCGGAAAGCGCCTTGAAAGAAGCATATCCAGATCTTGAATGGGACATCTATACGCGATATGACTATTTCATTATTGATAGCAATGATAGGGACGTTCCCTATTGGATCATTATGTTTAGCAGGGATGACGAACAGGGCAGCAGCCAAGGCATGATCGAGGTTTATATTGACGGTAACGATGGACACATTGATCAAATCGTAGGCGAAGGCGAGGGAAACGGATAAGAGCCAGAAGTCCTTCGATTGCATTGCCTCCCTGCTGCCAGATCGCACACAGTTGCGGTGCAAGATAAAGCTGCGTGAAGAGCGTAATAATTGCACCACAAAGACCATGATGAATTGAGAATCGCTCCGCCTGATGAAAACCAAGCGGAGCGCTTTTTATTTACTTCCAAACTTTTCCCCTTCCAGGTTTCCATTCGCCCCTTTTTTAGACATATTTAAGTGAAGGGCATCTGGAAAAGAAGAGAACTACTATGTGCCGCAAGGAGGGGATTACTATCGCCAGGAAATATCAGGGCTTTGTCGCGCTTCCGCGAAGCGTGCAGCAGCTTCCCATATGGGGCAACGCCTACGACACCACACTGTGGCTCTACTGCGTGCTTC
>ULXB01003337.1_pt1 | contig 13569 bp, 10 predicted proteins | sample 1960901 | NCBI WGS metagenome assembly ULXB01 (sample SAMEA4835828, study PRJEB28245) | human gut metagenome | biome: gut microbiome; material: fecal sample | place: Denmark | collected 2008
AGGTCGGAACGGGAATTAATCCCGTTCCTCCTACTCGATTAATGAGGAAGACTGTTTTTGCAGCGAAATAGCAGACGGAAAGTAGAGGATGGTTGCCTGAGTATGTGTATCTTTGTGAAGAAATATGATAGATAAAATTGATTATGAAAAAGAAACTGGTTTTTGCAACGAATAATGCACACAAGTTGGATGAGATACGTGCCATATTGGGAGATAGGGTAGAGGTGCTGAGTCTGAAGGATATCCATTGTGAGGCAGATATTCCGGAAACGGCTGATACGCTGGAGGGAAATGCTGCTCTGAAAGCTGAATATATTTATAAAAACTATGGTCTGGATTGTTTTGCCGACGATACGGGTCTGGAGGTTGAGGTCCTGGGAGGGGCTCCGGGAGTCTATTCGGCCCGATATGCTGGAGGAGAAGGACATGATTCGGAAGCTAATATGAAAAAACTGCTTGTAGAGCTGGAAGGAAAGACCAACCGTAAAGCGCAATTCCGTACGGCTATTTGCCTGATCGAGGGTGGAACGGAGCATCTCTTCGAAGGAGTTGTAAAAGGCGAAATAATCGAAAAAAAACGCGGTTGTTCAGGATTTGGCTATGATCCTGTTTTTGTCCCCGAAGGTTATACTGAAACATTTGCCGAGATGGGCAATGAAGAAAAGAATAAAATCAGCCATCGGGCAAGGGCAACACAGAAGCTTTGTGATTATTTGAAATGTGAATAATACTGATAATCTGCGGGACTGCATCCAATCGAAAAGAACTGCTGAATGATTGATTCAGGCTGGTTCTGAATAGGATGAAGTCCCGTAGTTTTTTGTGTATGATTATTTGCAGATTTCCTTGAGGTATTGTTCTACTTTCTCAAAGAAAAGTGAAATGTGTGCTCCGTCTGTAAAAGCATGACTTACAGTCAGTGCAATAGGCATGATACGCTTGCCTTCGCGTATGATGGTCTTACCGGCATTCATCAGCGGATAATCCAGCGGATGTCCTACTTCCTGTTGGGTGTAGGTTATCGAAGTGAAATATAGTTTTGGAGTGGCACTTAGCAGGATTACATCAAAATCTCCTTGTTTATAAATGCTTTTATCGGTTCCGTATGGATCACCATCTTCAGGAATAGATGTGACAATGTGTCTGGCTTCGGTATAAAATGCTTCGAAATCAACATGATAAGGGATGCGTACCGTATAAAATGTTTTGCCGGGTACAGCAATAGGAGAAATGACATCCACTGTATCATGATAGACTACTTGTCCGTTTTTATCCCAGCGATAACGGAACTCTTTTATCTCGTTGGCAGCGCGCAATATGGCATAAAGATAATACAGAAAAAATGATTTTCCGTTGGCTTTGGCGTGGTTGTAAGCTTCAGTACAGTCTACTTCACTGGTGATAGCAATCCATGAATTCGCAAATCCACGGAAAAAGTTGTAGTTGTCTTTCCGTTCCCAGGTTTCAATATCTACTATATGTTTCATTTATTCTTGAATTTTTGAGCTACTTTTTGATAGGTAGGCATAGATATTCCCAAACGCTCACCCAAATCAATCATATCGAACAACATACCTTGTATCTCCGATGCATGTCCTCGGGCAAGGTCTTTTTGCATGGATGCTGTACTGTGCGGGTCGAGCTTATCTATTACTTTCAAATTGTAAGAAACAGGATCTTCCGGATAAGAAATTCCCATCTTGTGTCCGATTTCTGCACTTTCTCTGGACAGTCCGATAAATGTATCTCGTACTTCGCCTTCGTGTTGTACTTCTCCCATTGGTACATCGTGATATGCTCCAGTACATGCCATTGCCGAAATAAATGCCCATTTGATAAATGTGTCGCGGTTGATATCATCGGAAACATCGACTTTGATACCGCAACTTCTGACATCCTCTGCAATTGCTTCAATACGTTCCTGAGAAACTCCCTGCTCCGGACGTGCTCCGAATACCAGCCGGAAAATGCTTCCCATCTGAGTGATTTCGCCTTCACCTGAAACAAATCCTACGATGTAGATACAGCCATCGAGAACAGTTACTTCAGGTGTCAAACGACCAATACGTGGTCCTGTACCATAAACATTTAAAATAGGAATAACCAGTGTATGAGGTGCTGAAGCACGTTCTATTACCTCCTTGACAGAGTCGATGGAATATCCTTTTACACAGACAAATATCACATCTGCTTTCCCTTGATATTCTTCTGTTGTACAGGCGTTTACTTTCAGATAGTGTTCGCCTTTCAAATCTGATTTCAGATGCAGCCCATAATTACGGATATTCTCGAGGTGTTTTCCCCGTGCAATGCATGTGACTTCTTTTCCTGCCAGAGCAAGAAATCCGGCGATACTTCCTCCTACGCCGCCAGTACCTATAATAAGATAGTTCATGGTTTTTTGTTTTAGGATTAAAAAAAGAAATCGGTCGCTGATGAGCGGCCGATTTTCTAAAATGGTATATTATACGTTAAAGCGGAAATGCATGATGTCTCCGTCTTCTACGATATAGTCTTTTCCTTCTACATTCAGTTTACCAGCCTCGCGTACAGCTGCTTCCGAACCGTATTTGATAAAGTCGTCGTACTTGATGACTTCTGCACGGATAAATCCTTTCTCGAAGTCAGTATGAATAACTCCGGCACATTGAGGAGCCTTCCATCCTTTATGGAATGTCCATGCGCGGACTTCCATCTTTCCAGCAGTGAAATAGGTTTCCAGATTCAGCAGCTTATAGGCTGAACGAATCAGACGACTGACTCCCGATTCTTCCAGTCCCACTTCCTGAAGGAACATCTGACGGTCTTCGTATGTTTCAAGTTCTGCAATGTCGGCTTCTGTCTTGGCTGCAACAATTAATATTTCTGCTCCCTCTTCTTTGACAGCTTCGCGTACTTGCTCTACATATTTGTTACCATTTACAGCACTGGCTTCATCTACATTACATACGTACATTACAGGCTTGGAAGTAAGCAGGAAAAGTTCATGAGCGATCTTTTGTTCGTCTTTAGTTTCGAACTGTACGGTACGTGCTGATTTTCCCTGTAATAATGCTTCACGGTAGCGAACCAGTACTTCATAAGTTTGCTTAGCTACTTTGTCGCCTCCGGTCTGAGCTTGTTTCTGTACTTTTTGAATACGGCTTTCTATTGTTTCGAGGTCCTTCAGCTGAAGCTCTGTATCAATGATTTCTTTGTCGCGTACAGGATCTACACTACCGTCGACATGGGTAACATTTTCATCATCAAAACAACGCAGTACATGAAGAATTGCGTCTGTTTCACGGATATTTGCCAAGAATTTATTTCCTAATCCTTCACCTTTGCTGGCTCCTTTTACCAGACCTGCGATGTCTACAATTTCTACAGTTGTAGGTACTATACGGTCGGGAATAACCAATTCTGCCAATTTGTTAAGACGTTCATCTGGAACAGTGATTACACCAACGTTAGGTTCTATTGTACAGAAAGGGAAGTTGGCTGCTTGAGCCTTTGCATTCGATAAACAGTTGAAAAGAGTCGATTTTCCTACATTGGGCAAACCGACAATGCCACATTGTAATGCCATAAAACTTATATATTTCCTTATTAATTATCAGATTGTATTTCAGTTTGCAAAGGTAGTCATTCTTTTTGTCATTTACTAAAAAAATAATTTTTTCGGAAAAGTTGATATATTCTTATCTTGTTTTTAGTAACAGATTGTTATGTTTTTTGCAAAATAGATTGTCTGATTAGAAGAAGAAATAAAAAAAGAGGCACTTCTCACGAAGTACCTCTTTTACTAGAGAGTTTATGAAAATATTGTTTTTTTGTATGTTGTTTTTACATGTCCATAGTTACAGTCATTTCCGGAACGAGAATGTAATCTTTCTTATTTTTGTTCCATTTGTAGTATTGGATTGTGGTGCTGTTTTCATTATATGTATATTTGATACACATATGGTTACGCCATGTTCCTCTACCTTCGTCCCACTTCTGTAACACGTTTTCTACAACTTGTTTCTTATCGTTGTATTTATAGTTATATTTCTCAAAGTTTGTCAGAATACCTTCATTCATTTTATATACAGTTTCCGACATCTTTACTCCATCTATTTCCTCAGTATTGTATATCAACTCAGTTTCTGGGTTGCTAGCAAAAACTGTAAGGTTAGCAGCGAAAACAAATACTGTTACAAATAAACTCTTGAGTAAATTCATTTTTTTCATATTTTTTTAATTTTAAGGTGTTACTATCTTTTTGTTTTTGATTACGCTGCAAAATTAGTAATACCTTTTGATGTTGCTAACTTTTTGGCAAGAAAAAATGAATATTTTAGCAATTTGTTGCCATTTAAAGATATCTTAACAATTCAAAATATCAATGTGCTTCCAACCAGTTCTTACCCCAATCACAGTCTGCCTGCAAAGGAACTTTCATTTTGTAAGCTGCTTCCATTTCCGAAATCACAATATGCTGTACTTTTTCCTTTTCTTCGGGCACGACGCTGAAATTTAATTCATCGTGTACCTGAAGAATCATTTTGGAACGAATACCCTCTTCCATGAAGCGTTTGTATATACGAATCATTGCCACTTTGATAATATCAGCAGCACTTCCTTGTATAGGAGCATTGATTGCGTTTCGTTCTGCATACCCACGGACCACAGCATTGCGTGAATTGATATCAGGCAGGTAGCGCTTACGCTTGAATATAGTTTCGATATATCCTTTTTCTTGTGCCAGACGGATACTTTGATCCATATATTCTTTTACATGCGGATAGTTTTCGAAATATCCGTCTATAAGTTCTTTGGCTTCTTTACGTTCGATGTTCAGTCGTTCTGCCAGTCCGAATACTGATATACCATATATAATACCGAAGTTAGCTGTTTTAGCTTTACTTCTCTGTTCGCGGGTTACATCTTCCAGTTTCTCCTTATATATCTTGGCAGCAGTAGCAGCATGAATATCCTGTCCTTTCTGGAAAGCTTCTATCATGTGAGGGTCCCCACTCAGATGAGCCATGATACGCAGCTCGATTTGTGAGTAGTCGGCAGAAAAGAATTCACAGCCTTCGTCAGGAATAAAGGCGCGTCGAATCTCTTTTCCATCCTCATTACGGATAGGAATATTTTGCAGGTTAGGGTTGCTCGAACTAAGTCGGCCTGTAGCCGTAACAGTCTGATTGAATGAAGTATGTATATGTCCCGTCTTGGGGTTGATTAGTAAGGGAAGTGCATCAATATAGGTTCCCAGTAACTTCTTCAGTCCACGATGTTCCAGTATTTTTCCTACAATTTCATGCTTTCCTCGTAGACTTTCTAATACTTCTTCGGAAGTAACATATTGGCCGGTCTTGGTCTTTTTAGCTTTGTCTGTAATTTTCAGACGGTCGAACAGTACTTCTCCTACTTGTTTGGGCGAAGCAATATTAAATTCCATTCCGGCAAGCTGATGTACTTCCTCTTCAAGCTGCTTCATACGTGCAGTAAAATGCTGTGATGTTTCTTTCAAGGCTTCGGTGTCAATGCGTACCCCGTTGCGTTCCATATATGCAAGGACAGGAACCAACGGCATTTCGATAGTCTGGAACAGTTCGTTCACATTATTTTCTATCAATTCTTTCTCTAATACCTTTTTCAGTTTCAGTGTAACATCAGCATCCTCACATGCATATTTGTAGACAGAAGTAGGAGAGAGATCGCGCATGTTTTTCTGATTCTTTCCTTTCGGACCTATCAGCTCTTCTATTTTTATCGTTTCATATTTCAGATATACTTCGGCCAGGTAATCCATGCCGTGGTGAAGTTCAGGCTGAAGTACATAATGAGCAATCATGGTGTCGAACATCGGGCCACGGACCTCGATACCATAATTACCCAGTACAAGCATATCGTATTTTATATTCTGTCCGATTTTCAGTGTTTTCTCATTTTCTATGACCGGTTTTAATTTTTTAACTATTGCCAACGCTTCTTCACGATTTGCCGGAACAGGTACATAAAATGCCTGATTTTCGGCAAAGCTGAAGCTCATTCCTACCAGTTCTGCAGTAATTGGGTCGGTTCCTGTGGTTTCCGTATCTAGACTGAAAAAATCTTTTGTAACGATTATTTGTAAAAAATCGTCTATTTTCTCCTCTGAATCAAGTAGTTGGTAGTCGAAATCAAGGTCTTCTAACCGCGTGAGATTTGAATTTTTTGGCTCGTCTGTATTCTCGCCCGCAAAAAATCCAAAGAGATCGCTTTGTACAGGAGCCGAAGGAGCGGCAGTTTTCTTTTCAGTTTTGAGTATACGATCCAGCAGAGTACGGAACTCTAGTTCCTCAAAAATTTTACGGAGTTCTTCTTCATCGGGTTGTTCCCGTTTCAAGGCTTCCATATCTAGTGAGATGGGAACATCCGTTTTGATTGTTGCGAGGAATTTGGAAAAAGTAATCTGCTCGCGGTTATTCTCTACTTTTGTTTTGATAGCTCCTTTCAACTGGTCGGTGTTGGCAAGCAGGTTTTCGATGCTGCCGAACTGGGCAATTAACTTTTGTGCTGTTTTCTCTCCGACTCCCGGACATCCCGGAATGTTGTCGGCCGTATCTCCCATAAGTCCCAACATATCGATAACCTGTGAGGGTGATTCAATATCGAATTTTGCTTTGATTTCGTTTACCCCCATGACTTCAAATTCTTTGTCGCCATATTTAGGGCGATACATGAATACATTTTCCGAAACCAATTGCCCGTAGTCTTTATCTGGAGTCATCATGTATGTCGTAATACCTCGTTTTCCCGCTTCGGTTGCGAGTGTACCAATTACGTCGTCCGCTTCGTAACCACTTACCTCAAGAATAGGAATACGATAAGCGCGGATAATATCCTTAATGATAGGAACAGAAAGACGAATTGCTTCGGGAGTTTCCTCACGCTGAGCCTTATACTGCTCGAAAGCTTCGTGACGGAATGTAGGTCCGGCCGGATCAAATGCAATACCTATATGAGTAGGGTTCTCTTTTTTCAGTACATCCTCCAGTGTATTGACAAATCCCATGATAGCAGATGTATTGAAACCTTTAGAATTGATACGCGGATTTTTGATAAAAGCATAGTACGCGCGGTAGATAAGTGCGTACGCATCGAGTAGAAACAGTTTTTCCATTCGTGTAAAATTATTAAGTTTTCTACGTAAAAGTACAAAAAAATACCGTATTCGCTGTTTTATTATTACTTTTGTACCCAAATAAATCTCCATGGATAAATTAGAAGTAATCAAGAAACCCATAGAAAAGGAATTAAGCGAATTTAAGGCTCTTTTCGATGCCTCACTGAAAAGTTCTACCCCGCTATTAGACGAAGTTTTAGGCTATATCAAGCAGAGGAACGGAAAGATGATGCGTCCTATTCTGGTTTTGCTTATGGCAAAACTTTATGGTGGAATTAACGATTCCACCCTTCATGCTGCGCTTTCGCTCGAGTTGCTTCATACTGCCAGTCTGGTACACGATGATGTGGTAGACGAGAGTAACAAACGTCGGGGACAGTCGTCGGTTAATGCATTGTATGACAATAAGGTTTCTGTGCTGGTAGGCGACTATATGCTGGCAACCAGTCTGCGTCATGCTTCATATACCAATCATATTGAACTGGTCGGCCTGGTAGCACGTTTGGGACAGGATTTATCGGAAGGAGAGATTATTCAGCTGGTGAATATCAGTAACCGTGATTTTTCGGAAGAGATTTATTTTGACGTTATCCGTAAAAAGACAGCAGCCCTGTTTACTGCAAGTGCAGAGAGTGGAGCTATTTCTGTAAATGCCCCGAAAGATGAAGTGGAGAAGGCTGTTCTTTTTGGTGAAATGATAGGTATTGCCTTTCAGATAAAAGATGATGTTTTCGATTACTTCGATAATGAAGAGCTGGGTAAGCCTACTGGAAATGATATGATGGAAGGTAAGCTGACTCTTCCGGCACTGCATGTATTGAATACTTGTGCCAATGAAGAAAAGAAAGAACTCGCATTGCGTATCCGTTCACTAAGTGCTTCGAAGGAGGAAATTGCCAGCTTTGTAGATTATGTGAAGCAGGAGGGAGGTATCACTTATGCGGAACAGGTGATGTATGATTACCGTAACAAAGCATTGGCCCTGCTTCCTGAAGCAGCAGATGAAGCAGTCCGTACGGCACTTACAGCTTATATTGACTATGTGATTAAGCGGAATAAATAATATTTCTATTATTGTAACGAGATCTCGAATAATCTTTGATATAAAGAAATGTCCCTTTACTCATGTTGTTATTTACTTGAAAACAACGTGAATAAAGGGATTTTTTTTGTACAAATTTTCTAAAAATATCAGGATGTTTTGGGGCATTCTTGAGCATAAATTGGGAAAGATTTCTTGATTTATTGGGGTGAATCTTTGCATAAAATAAATTTTTGATACGATAGTGTAGGGTGTGTATTGGTAAATAATATATATTTTATTGTAATTTTCTGTCTGGTCGGATTTTTCAGCTATGATTTTCTATTCTATTCTTTATCTCACTTATATAAAATGAAATACATCTGTATATATTTCCTAGATAATACTGTATTTCTATTTATTTTGTAAAGAAAATATGATAAAAATCTTTGATTAGTGGTAAAAAATATATAATTTAAGCCTCAGTTATATCTTTTATGTTATAAGAAAAATTTTCACAATTAAAAACCTTAAATCTATGGACACTTTGTTTCGTTGGGGTAAAATGCATTGCATGCAAAAAGCTCTATTTGTATTGTTGTCGGTGGTATTGGTAGCTTGTAGGGGAGAAGAGAAAGTTAATCTGTCTGATGAACCTGAAGCTCCAGAAGCTGAGATTACACTTGCAGAAGGTACCGATAAACATCCATTGTTGGATGCTTCTGGCGGAACTGTAACATTACATTTTACATCTACTGCCGATTGGAAAGCTACGGTTGGCAATGTACGTGCTTCCAGTTGGATTACCGTTTCTCCTACATCAGGTAAGGCCGGAGAAGCATCGGTCACTATTTCGGTTGCCGCGAATGATGGTACAGATGAGCGTACTGCTTCTGTTTTTCTGGACTGCGGTGACAGTCGGGAAACGATTGTTGTTTCTCAGAAGCAGAAAGATGCTTTGATTGTTTCACGCCAAAGTTATGAACTCTCTGCCGGAGAATTTCTTATAGAGGTGGAGGTAGAAGCCAATGTGACATTCGAGGTGGAGGTTTCGGATACATGGATTGAGCAGATTTCGACACGCAGTCTTGAAAAGTCGGTATTAAGTTTCCGCATTTTGGCGAATGACGGCTATGAAAAGCGTAGCGGAAGCATTCTTGTGCGAAGTGGAGAATTGCAGGAAACTGTACGGATTTATCAGGAGGGGAAAGAAAAAGAAGTGTTGCTTCTCTCCGAAGATATGGTTGAAGTAGGGGCCTTGGGAGGTACAGTAGACGTGCAGTTGCAGTCGAGTGTTTCATATATATGTAAGCCTGTGACAGAATATACATGGGTAAGCGAGATCACTTCGAGAGCTGTTTCTACGCACACGCTTCATTTCGCGGTACAGCCTAATGATACGTATGGTATGCGTGAGGCACGGTTCGTTTTCATTGATGAAACGGAATCGATATCAGATACGCTTACTATCCGGCAATATGCTGCCGACGAAATACTTGTTCCTTCAGATCCTATCATCTGTGAACCGGAATCCGGAACTTTTTCATTTGACGTCAGTGCGAATATTAGCTATGATGTAACGACAGACGTCAGCTGGCTGAAGCAGGTAGTTGGCAGAGGAATGGAGCAGTCGACCTTGCATTTTAGTGTAGAAGAAAATACCGGATCGGCTATGCGTGAGGGTAATATTATACTCTCTGGAAATGGTGTAGAACGTACGGTAAAAGTAATGCAAAAGGGTAAGGAAGAGGCCCCCTATTTAGTCGTATCACAAGAGCATTTTAATATTTTGCCAGAGGGTGGTACGGTTCGTTTTACTGTAAAAGCGAATGTACCTTATCGGGTAAATACGGATGCAGACTGGATGGTTCAGGCTGTGTCGGGAAGTTCAGACGAAATTGTATTTACGGTAAGTGCCAACGAATCGACTTCTTCCCGTGAAGCGACAATCACGGTCACATCCGAAGACGGTAGTCTGGTGCGTACGGTACAGGTCGTTCAGAAAGGTGAAGCTGTCTATCTGGACGTATCTCCTTCGAATATTTCTGCGACTGCCGAGGGAGGAAAATTCACTTTTACCGTTAACAGTAATACCCAATATACATTCACATGCAGCGATAACAGTTGGATTAGCGTAGATGGTAACTTAATTGTTATTGGGGCAAATACCTCGACTTCCCAGAGGAAAGGAAATGTGACAGTCCGGGCTGCGGAACTTGTTCGTGTTATAGAAATAACTCAGGCTGGGAAAAAGGAAGAAACGCCTTCTGCAGGTGGAAGTATAGAAGACTTTACAGAGAATGAAGAAGACTGGTAATAATCTTGAAAAACACAGTAAATTATGAAGCATATAACTCTTTTTTTAGGTATATTTCTGTTGTTACTTGCCGGATGCCAGCAAGATGATCTGGTGTCTTTTAAAGATCAGGATAAAAGCCTGAAGTCGGTTCGTGCTACGACATCATCGGTTGTGAAGAGCCGTACATCTCTTTCGGGTAACTCTGTAATATGGGAGAATGGAGACGCGATTGGTATTTTCAGTGATGTTTCCGATTCTATAGCCCGTTATGATTTGACAGGCATGTCGGGTGACGAGGCTCAGTTCGAAAGCAGCAAGCCCGTCAGAGGTAATACGTTTTATGCCTTTTATCCGTATGCGGCAGATGCCATGATATCTGGTACGAATGTTTCTTTCCGTCTTCCGGCGGAACAGTCGTTTAACTTCGACAGTTTTGCTTCCGGTGTATGTCCGATGGTGGCTCAGAGTACCACCAATTCTTTCCGCTTTTTGCAGGTTTGCGGACTGGTACGTCTAAACCTGAAAGGAAACATGAATATTCAGTCTATCTCTTTGTCAGGCAAAAATGGAGAAGCTGTAGCCGGACTTGGTTCGGTTAACATTGCATCGGACGCTCCGGAGTTTCGCCTTTCAGGGGGAGGGCAGGAGAGTTACGGTGAAATTGTACTTCAGGGAAATGTTACCTTATCTCCTTCACAAACTACTTCGTTCTATTTTGTTGTTCCACCTCAGGTCTTCAGCAAAGGTATGACTTTTAAGATTACAGGAACTGTAAACGGTCAGCAACAGACATTGACTAAGGCAACAGAACGGAGTATTACGGTGGCCGCTCTGTTATAACCAGTTTCTCGGCTGTTGATACAAACGACTTGCTGGAACAGGATGAGATGACAGAAAGAGATATTTTGATTGCATTGTACGATGCTACAAACGGCGATGCATGGACGAACAATTCGAACTGGTGCTCGGATGCTGATTTGTCAGAATGGTATGGCGTTTATACAGATTATCAGGGCAGAGTTATGTCAATTGACTTGTCTTCGAATAATCTGACTGGAAGTTTACCGGATGAAATTGGAAATCTTGAAGTATTATGGACTCTGAATTTGTATAATAATGAGTTGACGGGAGAGATACCTGTTTCTATAGGGAAACTGACAGAACTCAGAAATTTAGATTTATCTCAGAATCAGTTGACTGGAGGATTGCCATCTGAGTTGGGCAATATGCAAAATCTGGTGTATAGTTATCTGAGCAATAATCAACTGACTGGTACAGTACCTGAATCTCTTGGCAGATTGACTTCGTTGGAGTATATGAACTTTGGCAAGAATATGCTGTCGGGTGATTTACCTCAGGCTGTTACTTCTTCTTCCTGGTGGCAGAAAAGTGGTTGGGTTTGTATAGGACAAAATTCTCCGGGCGGATTTAACTTCGATACATTTAATCTGTATATGCCCGATTTTACTGCAACTGATTATAAGGTAAATACAATAAATTCTACTTCTATTGTAGCCTCTCATAAGGTAACGTTGTATTATATCTGGGCTTCATGGTGTCCTTTCAGTGAGGCTTTCCATCCTACAGTATCATCTATTTATCAGCGATATAAAAATCATTCTTTAGAAATCATCGGGTTTTGTCATGATGGAACAAACAATCCTGATGCACTCAATATGATAGAAAGTTATAATATGGAATGGCCTACGCTGCTATCTAATCCGGGCGTTATTTCATTTACTGGTTTCCCTACTATTATGGCTTTCGATGAGAATGGTAAATTGATATTTCATAGTAGTGTAACATCGAGAAATTTGCTTCCTGACTTCTTGAAAGAAATCTTGGGTGAGGGAGATTTACCGTACGAATCTTCCGATTTTTCGGAGGATGGAAAGGTGTATACCTTACAAAAGGCTTCCGAAGGAAACGGCATTAATGTGGTATTGATGGGGGATGCTTTTTCTGACAGGCAGGTTGCCGACGGCACGTATGAAAAGGTTATGCGGACAGCAGCCGATGCCTTCTTCAGTGAGAAGCCTTATGCCTCTTTCCGGAATCTGTTTAATGTATATTACGTGACGGCCGTTTCCCAGAATGAAGGATATATAGATGGTGGAAGTACGGCATTTTCCGGTTATTTCGGCAGTGGAACACATGTAGGAGGAGATAACAACAAATGTATGCAGTATGCTTCAACCTGCCCGGGAATGACCGGTCCACTGATGAATGAGGTGCTGATTATTGTTATGATGAATTCGGCTAAGTATGCAGGTACTTGTTATTTTGGAACGAGTACAGCTTATCAAGGTGATTATGGCAGAGGATATGGAATTGCCTATTTCCCGATTGGCACAAGTGATGAAGAACTGGCATGTGTCCTTCATCATGAAGCGGGTGGGCATGGATTTGCTAAACTGCTGGATGAATATTATTATGAGAGTCAGGGTACGATTCCATTAAGTGAGATTTCTGATAATATTAATTCCCGAAATCATTATGGATGGGGAAGAAATGTAGATTATACAAGCGATCCGAACAGTGTGGTATGGAGCAAGTTTATATCCGACTCTCGTTATGCGAGTGAGGGCATAGGTGTGTTTGAAGGAGCTTGTACTTATTATAAGGGCGCATATCGTCCTACGGAAACCAGTATCATGGATGCAAATGTGGGAGGCTTCAATGCTCCTTCGCGTGAGGCGATTTATAACCGTATCCATAAGTTAGCTTATGGAGAGAGCTGGCAGTTCGACTATGAAGAATTTGTCGGTTGGGATTTAAACCGTCAGGGACGTTCGCGGAGTATTTCTGTACAGGCAAAGCATGAGCCGACAGCTCCTCCTGTTATCCTGAATCAACACTGGGAGAACGGGCGACTTGTGGCGAACTAAAGCTTGAGGTTATATAAAGAACAAGGGCACGGAGAAACATTACTAAGATGAATCTTCGTGCCCTTCGCGTATTTAAATTAGAAAAACTTTGTTTCTTTTCCTACAATGTCCGATAATAGCAGGTTAGCAAGGCGGCTTGTTCCCAGACGGAAGAGCTCGTTAGTCAGCCATTCTTTGCCTAAGACCTCTTTTACTATTGTATAGTATACTAATGCGTCGTGTA
>ULXB01032064.1_pt1 | contig 13345 bp, 8 predicted proteins | sample 1960901 | NCBI WGS metagenome assembly ULXB01 (sample SAMEA4835828, study PRJEB28245) | human gut metagenome | biome: gut microbiome; material: fecal sample | place: Denmark | collected 2008
GGGCTCTGAATAGTCTGGTTAGAAAAGGAGCGGGCTAGTGGAAGAGAAGAAGAAAGAGATCCGGATTTCCGTGCGGAATCTGGTGGAGTTTATTCTGCGCAGCGGGGATCTGGACAACTCGTCGGGAGGTTTTGGCGAGCGCGATGCCATGCAGGCGGGAACGCGGGTGCATCAGCAGATTCAGAAAAAACGGGGCGCCGATTACCGTGCGGAGGTTCCGCTGGTTCACGAAAAAGAATATGAGCATTTCATCCTGCGCGTCGAGGGAAGAGCAGACGGCATGTACGAGGACGGAACCACGACCGTGATCGAGGAGATCAAGGGAACGTACCGTGACCTCGAAACGATGGAAGAGCCGGTTCCGGTACATCTGGCACAGGCGAAGTGCTACGCTTACATCTACGGCCTTCAGAACCGCAAAGAGGAGATGGGCGTGCTGATGACGTACACCCTGCTCTCCTCCGAGGAGGAAGGCCTTCTGCGCCCGCTCACCAAAGAAGAGGTAAAGCCGGAGCACTCCAACTGGCGCATCCGCCATTTTCTGCAGACGTACAAGCTCCCGGAACTGGAGCAGTGGTTCGGTGAGCTACTCGACGCCTGGTTTATCTGGGCGGAATTCCAGTACCAGTGGCAGAAAGCGCGAGATGCCTCAATGCAGCACCTCGAATTCCCCTTCCCGTACCGGAAGGGCCAGCGGGAACTGGTGAGCGGCGTCTACCGTACCATTCTGCGGAAAAAAGAACTCTTCGTCCAGGCGCCGACCGGCATCGGAAAAACAATGTCCACGGTCTTTCCGGCCATCCGCGCAATCGGAGAGGGCTGCGGCGACCGTCTTTTTTATCTGACTGCGAAAACCATCACCCGTACCGTGGCAGAGGAGGCGGTCTCCATTCTAAAAGAGAAGGGACTGCAGTTCAAAGCAATCACGCTGACCGCAAAAGAAAAAATGTGCATCCTCGATGAGCCCGAATGCGATCCGATCCACTGCCCGCGCGCGAAAGGTCATTTTGACCGGATCAACGCGGCGGTGTACGAGATGCTGACGGAATGTGATTCCTACACAAGAGAGGAAGTCCTGCGCCAGGCGGAAAAATGGAACGTCTGCCCGCACGAGTTCCAGTTTGATGTGGCTTCGTGGGTGGACGGCGTGATCTGCGATTACAACTATGCGTTTGATCCGACCTCGAAATTAAAACGCTTTTTCGCAGAAGGAACGAAGGGTGACTACATCTTTCTGATCGACGAGGCGCATAACCTGGTCGAGCGGGGCCGCGATATGTTCAGTGCCACGCTCGTCAAAGAGGAGATTTTAAAGGTCCGCCAGCTCCTCCGCCCGTATGCACCGGGCAAAAAGCTCGAGAAGGCGCTGAATCGCTGCAATCACCAGATGCTCGTCTACAAAAGAGAGTGCGATTCCTGCACGGAGCTGGAAAGCGTATCGACGTTTCTTATGATGGTCAATCAGCTGCTGGAAGAACTGGCGGGCTGGCTGGAAGCGCATAAGACAAGCGAAATCCGGAAGCAGGTTCTGGAATTTTACTTTAACTTGCGAAATTTTTCCGAGATTTACAATTTAGTGGATGAAAATTATCTGATCTACACGAGTTATCTCGATAACGGCGATTTTGCACTGCGCCTGTTCTGCGTCAACCCGGCGGAGAATCTGCAGCAGTGTATCAACCAGGGGCGGTCGGCCGTCTTCTTTTCCGCGACGCTGCTGCCGGTGCAGTATTATAAGAAGATGTTCAGCACGAATACGGACGATTACGCGATTTACGTGGAGTCCCCGTTTGATCCCGCGAAGCGGTGTCTGGCGATCGGAAGCGAGGTCAGCACGAAGTATCAGCGGAGAAACCGCGCAGAGTTTGAGAAGATCGCCGCCTATCTGAACGAGATGATCCAGAGCCGGAAGGGCAACTATATGGCGTTCTTCCCGTCATACCGCCTGATGCAGGATGTCTATGCGGTCTATGAGGAACTGTATGCAGATGAAAACGTGACCTGCCTGATCCAGGAGTCGGCGATGCGGGAGCAGGAGAGAGAAGCGTTTCTGGAAGCGTTTGCGAAAGACAACGAGAAAACGCTGGTGGGATTCTGTATCATGGGAGGCATTTTCTCGGAGGGAATTGATCTGGACGGGGAAAAGCTGATCGGCGCGGCCGTTGTGGGAGCCGGAATCCCGCAGGTGGGGCCGGAGAGAGAACTTTTAAAGCAATATTTCGACCGCAGCGGAGAGAACGGTTTCGACTACGCGTACCGCTATCCCGGCATGAATAAAGTATTGCAGGCGGCAGGGCGCGTGATCCGTACGACGGAGGACACGGGTGTGATTCTGTTGCTCGACGAGCGGTTCCGAAACCGGGAGTACCGCGAGCTGTTCCCAAGAGAATGGGAGGACTGCCGGATTGTGCAGCGCAGCAGCCTCCCGGAGGTAATCCATTCGTTTTGGGAGAGGGTGGATTGTGAGAGCGGATCAAAAGCCGGGCAGCAGGAAATGAAATCTCGGTGCAGCGCTGAACGTTACGTGTGATCCGCACGGTTCCGGTATTCGCTCGGCGAGCAGCCCATCTGCTGCCGGAAAATTTTAGAAAAATAGGCAGGACTGGAAAATCCGGTCTGTTCCGCTACGGAAGTGATACTGGCCTGGCGCTCGAGAAGGAGCGGCAGGCTTTTTTCAATACGGTAATCGAGAAGATAGTCAAACAGGGATTCGTTCATGCATTTCTTGAAAAAACGGCAGCATTCACTGCGGCAGATGTGGATCTGTGCGGCGAGATCCTCGAGCGTCAGATGCTCCATATAATGGCGGTGGATGTAGTCGAGCAGAATGCGGAGCCGCTCAACATCACGCGCTGCCGCCGTGTTCTGGGATTCACCGGAAAACGATGCGTGGCGGTAAATCTCAATCCAGATCGACAGCAGAAGCTCCTGGATTTCCATCTCAAACGCGGACGGCTGTGAAAGCGAGAGGTCGTAGATGCGGTGCATACAGGCAAGTACCTGGTTCTGCCAGTCGATCTCCGGCGAAAAGACGATGGAGGCGAGCTGCATATCCGTCAGCACCGGTTCGACGTAGCGCGTCTGGATCACACTGTTTGAAAAACCATAGAGAAAGCGCGGGGCGAACGTGGTTGAAATATAGACGCAGTCCATCCCGTCGATCATGTGGCCGCTGTGAAGCGCATTCGTGTTGCAGAAAATGCCGTCCCCTTCTTTTAAGACATACGATTTGCCGTTGACCTGATATCCGATCTGCCCCGAGAGGACAAACGTCAGCTCAATTTCCGGGTGCCAGTGCCAGGAAAAGGAGCCGCGCTCGTAGCGGGAGAGCTGTTCGTAACTGATGTTGACAGGAAATTCATAGCTGCCGTGGGCCTTCAGCTCACGGTTTTCTTTATCCATGCGGATCTGCATGAAACGTACCTCCAATCCATAAAATCCATTAAAAATCATACGATAAGTAAAGTATGCGGCAAAAAGGGAAAAAAAACAAGAAAAAATCGAAGATCACCTCAATATAATTATCGCTTGCCCCAATATTGTTGTTGCAGATGGGCGTACGGCTCACTATAATGATACTTAAGAAGATAAGAAAAAACACACAAACACACAATACACACACAACACATAAAACGAAACCATGAAAACAACACACCAAAAAGAAAAGGAGACAACAAAATGAAACAGCAGGTACTGGATTGTTTTGCAAAACTGTTCGGGGGAGAGGGCGACATCCGCACCTACTTCGCACCTGGACGTGTGAACCTGATCGGTGAGCACACCGATTACAACGGAGGCCACGTATTTCCATGCGCACTGACCATCGGAACCTACATGGCAGCAAGAAAACGTGACGACAGAAAGCTTCGTTTTTACTCTATGAACTTTGAAAAACTCGGCGTGGTAGAATCTTCTCTCGATGAATTCCTGATGGGAAAAGAAGGCAACTGGACCGCATATCCGAAGGGAATGATGTGGGCATTTTGCCAGAAGGGCTTCCCGGTAGAGCAGGGCTTCGATATCGTGCTCTACGGAAACATTCCGAACGGCTCCGGCCTTTCCTCTTCCGCATCCGTTGAGACCGTAACCGGCGTAATGCTGCGTGACATGTTCGGCTACGACACCATCTCCATGATCGACATCGCTCTGTACGGCCAGTTCTCCGAGAACAATTACAACGGCGTCAACTGCGGTATCATGGATCAGTTCGCCATCGCCATGGGCAAAAAGGACTGTGCGATCTTTCTTGACACCAGCGATCTGAAATATGAGTACGCACCGGTTAAACTGGAAGGCGCAAGAATTGTCATCTCCTGCAGCAACAAGAAACGCGGCCTTGGCGACTCCAAATACAACGAGCGCCGCAGCGAGTGCGAGACTGCTCTGGCTGAGATTCAGAAAGTCAAAGACATCAAGAGCCTTGGCGAGCTGACCGAGGAAGAGTTTGAGGCAGTGAAAGATGCCATCAAAGATCCGGTCCGCCAGAAACGTGCAAAACATGCTGTTTACGAGAACCAGAGAACCGTTCAGGCCGTTGCAGCTTTAAAGGCAAACGACATCGCAAAATTCGGCGAGCTGATGAACGCATCCCACGTTTCCCTGCGTGATGACTATGAGGTAACCGGCATCGAGCTGGATACTCTTGTGGAAGAAGCATGGAACTGCCCGGGTGTCATCGGATCCCGTATGACAGGCGCAGGCTTCGGCGGATGCACCGTCAGCATCGTAAAAACAGAAGATATTGACAACTTCATCGCAAAAGTAGGCGCAGCTTACAAAGAAAAAATCGGCTATGCCGCAGACTTCTATGTCGTAGACATCGGAGACGGCGCAGGCGTATTAAAATAAGAAATAAAAAAGCTGGATCGGCAGCAGGGAGGAAGCTACAGTGATTAACGAGAGTATTGCAAAACTGGTAAAATATGGAGAAAATGCCGGTCTTGTTTCGGGACTGGATAAAATCTATGCGACAAACCGGATTCTGGAAGTCATGCAGATTTCCGATTACGAAGAGCCGGAGCAGATTCCGGAGACCCCGGATCTGGAAGAGACTTTAAATGAACTGCTTGATGATGCAGCTAAGCGCGGTCTTCTCGAACACAACAGCGTCGTTTACCGCGATCTGTTCGATACGAAACTGATGGACTGCCTGATGCCGCGCCCGGGAGAGGTGGTAAAGAAGTTTGAGGAACTCTATGCGAAGAGCCCGCAGGAGGCAACCGATTACTTCTACAAACTGAGCCAGGATTCCAACTACATCCGCAGATACCGCATCGCAAAGGATATCCGCTGGAGCGTACCGAGTGCCTACGGCGATATCGATATCTCGATCAACCTCTCCAAACCGGAGAAGGACCCGAAGGCGATCGCGGCTGCAAAACTGGCAAAACAGAGCGGTTATCCGAAATGCCTGCTCTGCAAGGAGAATGTGGGCTATGCGGGACGCGTCAACCACCCGGCGCGCCAGAACCACCGCATCATTCCGCTGACGATCAATCAGACGGAGTGGGGATTCCAGTACTCGCCATATGTGTATTACAATGAGCACTGCATCGTGTTCAATTTCCAGCATAACCCGATGAAGATCGAGCGCGCGACCTTTGTGAAGCTGTTTGACTTTATCAAGCTGTTTCCGCACTACTTCATCGGTTCCAATGCGGATCTGCCGATCGTGGGAGGCTCCATTTTAAGCCACGATCATTATCAGGGCGGCCACTATACCTTCGCAATGGCGAAAGCGCCGATCGAGCGCCATTTTACCATCAAAGGATACGAGGATGTGGAAACCGGCATCGTCAAATGGCCGCTGTCCGTCATCCGGATCCGCCACAAAGATGAGAAACGGCTGATCGATCTGGCAGAGCATATCCTGAACTGCTGGAGAGGTTACACGGATGAGGATGCGTTTGTATTCGCCGAGACTGACGGAGAGCCGCACAACACGATCACGCCGATCGCAAGAAAAGTGGGCGATACGTTCGAACTCGATCTGGCACTGCGCAACAACATCACGACGGACGAATGCCCGCTCGGTGTTTACCATCCGCATGCACAGTATCATCACATCAAAAAAGAGAACATCGGCCTTATTGAGGTTATGGGACTTGCGATTCTGCCGGCGCGCTTAAAAGATGAGCTGGAAGAGCTTTCCAAATGCCTCGTAGAGGGAAAAGATGTCCGCGCTGTCGCAGAGCTGGAGAAACATGCCGACTGGGTAGACGAATTCCTGCCGCGCCATCCGGAGCTGAACAGCGAAAATGTGATGGATATCCTGAAAGAGGAAGTCGGAAAAGTCTTTGTCGGCGTACTCGAGGATGCCGGCGTTTACAAGTGCACCGAGGAAGGCAGAAGTGCATTTGCAAAATTCATGGAAACGTTGTAGAATAAACTAAATGCTTCAATTAACCCGCTGCGGCAAAAAAAGCAGCAGCGAAGGAAAACATGGAGGATACCAAAATGAAAATCTTAGTTACTGGCGGTGCAGGCTATATTGGAAGCCACACCTGTGTGGAACTGCTGAACGCAGGCTATGACGTTGTTGTCATGGACAACCTTTACAATGCAAGCGAGAAAGCCATCGAGCGTGTAGAACAGATTACCGGAAAGAAAGTAACCTTCTACAAAACCGATATGCTGGACCGCGAAGGCGTAAAGAAAATTTTCGACAACGAGAAAATTGACGCTGTCATCCATTTCGCAGGCTTAAAAGCAGTCGGCGAGTCCGTACATAAACCGATTGAATATTATCACAACAACATGACCGGAACCCTGATTCTCTGCGATGAGATGAGAAACCATGGCGTAAAGAACATCATCTTCAGTTCTTCTGCAACCGTATACGGCAATCCGGCACAGATTCCGATCACCGAGGAGTGCCCGAAGGGAACCCCGACCAACCCATACGGCTGGACAAAAAGCATGCTCGAGCAGGTTCTGACCGACATCCACACCGCAGATCCGGAATGGAATGTTATCCTGCTTCGTTACTTCAACCCGATCGGAGCGCATAAGAGCGGCCTTATCGGAGAGGATCCGAAGGGCATCCCGAACAACCTGCTTCCGTATGTCGCACAGGTTGCCATCGGAAAACTCGAGTGCATCGGCGTTTTCGGTGATGACTACGATACTCCGGACGGAACTGGTGTCCGCGATTACATCCATGTTGTTGACCTGGCACGCGGCCATGTAAAAGCCATCCAGAAACTGGCTGACAACGAGGGCGTTTCCATTTACAACCTCGGAACCGGCAAAGGCTACAGCGTACTCGATGTGATCCACGCATTCGAGAAAGCATGCGGCCATCCGCTGAAATACGAAATCAAACCGCGCCGTGACGGTGATATCGCAACCTGCTACTCCAAATGCGACAAAGCAAAAGAGGAGCTTGGCTGGGAGGCTGAGTACGGCATCGAGGAGATGTGTGCCGATTCCTGGAACTGGCAGCAGAAGAATCCGAACGGATATAACGACTAATGTAATGTGAGTGTTATCTGGCGGTCCGCCGATACTTGAAAGAGTGTCGGCGGGCCGTTTTTGTATAGATAAATTCAGTCTTTTTTCACAAAGTCCGGCTTGCTAATTAAGAGGGAATCCGATATAATGTAAGAGTTAAAGTGTCCGTAAAAAAAGAGGGGCGGTTTGACATACAAGGAGGAAAAGCATGGACGATAGAAAAAATCAGAACCGGGAACCAGAAAACGGCTCCGGGGGAGGACCGAAAAACAGACAGACGATACTCATTATCCTGATCTGCCTCCTCGTCAGCCTGATGGTGATGGGACTTCTGAACAATGCCCTTGGGGGAATTACTTCCGAGGATCTTGACTATAGCAAATTCCTGGATATGGTAAACAACGATGAAGTGCAGGAAGTTGTCTTGAAATCGGGAACACTGACCGTAACGCCGAAAGACCAGAAATCGGAGGGAATCACCTATCAGGTAACGATGATGGGAGATGAGCAGGAGCTGGTCGATCTGTTACAGGAGAAAGGCATTACGTACCACAAAGATCCGCCGGATTCTACCGGAACGATCATTTACACATTGCTGACCGTCATTCTGCCGGTTGTGATGCTTGTTGCTGTCATGGTATGGGTGATGCGCAGCATGAACAAAGGCGGCGGAGTCATGGGCGTAGGAAAGAGCAGAGCAAAGGCCTACGTACAGAAAGAAACCGGCGTGACATTCCGCGATGTTGCGGGACAGGACGAGGCAAAAGAATCGCTCCAGGAGGTTGTGGATTTCCTGCATAACCCTGGAAAATACACGACAATCGGTGCAAAACTTCCGAAAGGAGCGCTTCTTGTAGGCCCTCCTGGAACCGGAAAAACACTGCTTGCCAAAGCCGTAGCCGGTGAGGCGCACGTACCGTTTTTCTCGATGTCCGCTTCGGAATTTGTCGAGATGTTCGTCGGTGTCGGTGCATCGCGTGTGCGTGACCTGTTTGAGGAAGCAAAGAAAAACGCACCGTGCATCATCTTTATCGATGAGATCGATGCGATCGGAAAGAGCCGTGACAACAGCTACAACAGCAATGACGAGCGGGAGCAGACGTTAAACCAGCTCCTCGCCGAGATGGACGGATTCGACAGCTCCAAGGGTATTCTGATCCTTGCGGCCACAAACCGCCCAGAGGTTCTTGACCCGGCGCTGCTGCGTCCAGGCCGTTTTGACCGCCGGATTATCGTAGAAAGACCGGACCTGAAAGGCCGTGTGGAAATCCTGAAAGTACACGCCAAGAACGTATCGCTCGATGAGACGGTTGATCTCGACGGCATCGCACTTGCGACATCGGGAGCCGTTGGTTCTGATCTTGCAAATATGATCAACGAGGCAGCGATTCTTGCGGTCAAGAACGGAAGAAAAGCCGTTTCCCAGAAGGATCTTCTCGAGGCAGTCGAGGTTGTCCTCGTCGGAAAAGAGAAGAAGGACCGCATCCTAAGCCAGGAAGAGCGAAAGATCGTTTCCTACCACGAGGTAGGCCACGCACTTGTTACTGCACTGCAGAAGGATTCCGAGCCGGTACAGAAAATCACGATTGTGCCGCGTACGATGGGTGCGCTCGGCTACGTCATGCAGGTGCCGGAGGAGGAGAAATACCTCAACACGAAGAGCGAACTCGAGGCGATGATCGTCGAGTGCCTCGGTGGAAGAGCGGCAGAGGAGATCGTATTCGGCAACGTGACAACGGGAGCTTCGAATGATATCGAGAAAGCGACGAAGATTGTCCGCGCGATGATCACGCAGTACGGTATGTCGGAGAAATTCGGTCTGATCGGTCTTGCGACCCAGCAGAATCAGTACCTCGACGGAAGAATGGTCTTAAACTGCGGCGATGCCACAGCAACCGAAATCGACCACGAGGTCATGAAGATCTTGAAAGAGTCGTATGAGCAGGCAAAAGAACTTCTGGCAGCTAACCGCGATGCGATGGATGAAATCGCAGCTTACTTGATCCAGAAAGAGACGATCACCGGAAAAGAATTTATGGAGATTTTTCATCAGGTGATTGCAAAACGGAATGGAAACGCGGAAGAAGCGATTGAAAATCCAGAAAATACAGAAACAGAAAATACAGCATTTCCGGAGGCGGATTTTACCGTAAACCCAGAAGTATAAAAAGAAAGCGAAAAGGCCCGGCGGGAGCAGAGAAAACGATCTCTGCACGCTGGGCATTTTCAACATTACAGTCCCAAAAAGAGGAGGGTCATATGGCGTTTGATATCCAGGAAGAACTGAAAAAACTGCCGGGGAAACCCGGCGTCTATCTGATGCACGACGCGGACGATACAATTATCTACGTAGGAAAGGCGATTTCGCTGAAAAACCGTGTCCGCCAGTATTTCCAGACGAGCCGCAACAAAGGGCCGAAGATTGAGCGGATGGTCACGCATATCGCCCGTTTTGAGTATATTGTGACGGATTCCGAACTGGAGGCGCTCGTGCTGGAGTGCAACCTTATCAAAGAGCACCGTCCGAAATACAATACGATGCTGAAAGATGACAAGGCGTACCCGTACATTAAGGTGACCGTGAACGAGGATTTTCCACGCATTCTGTTTTCCCATCAGATGAAGAAGGACAAGGCGAAATATTTCGGCCCGTACACGAGCGCCGGAGCTGTGAAAGATACGATCGAACTGTTGCGGAAGCTGTACGATATCCGTTCCTGCAATAAGAGCCTGCCAAAGGAGATCGGCAAGGACCGCCCGTGTCTTTACTATCACATCCACCAGTGTAAGGCACCGTGCCAGGGATACATTTCCAAAGAAGAGTACGGCGAGCAGATCAAAAAGGCGATCAGTTTTCTGAATGGAAATTACAATGACATTATCAAAGAGCTGACTGGAAAAATGACGGAGGCGGCTGAGGAGATGCGGTTCGAGCAGGCGGCGGAGTACCGTGATCTGATCGACAGCGTGCGCAGGATCGGCGAGCGGCAGAAGATTACGAACAGTGACGGCGAGGACAAGGATGTCATTGCGCTTGCGATGGACAAAGAGGATGCGGTGGCGCAGGTCTTCTTTATCCGGAACGGAAAGCTGATCGGGCGGGAGCATTATTATCTGCGGATCGGCGAGGAGGAGCAGAAAAGCGAGGTGCTGCTCACGTTTATGAAACAGTTCTATTCCGGCACGCCGTTCATCCCGCGGGAAATCATGATTTCCGAGGAGATTGCCGAGCAGGAGCTGATGGAAGAGTATTTAAGCAGCAAACGGGGCCAGAAGGTCCGCATCCGCGTGCCGAAAAAGGGCAGCAAGGAAAAAATGGTGGAACTGGCAGAGCGGAACGCACAGATCGTTCTCGACCAGGACCGCGAGCGGATCAAGCGGGAAGAGGGTCGGACGGTCGGTGCCGTAAAAGAGATCGCCAGATGGCTGAACCTGCCGTCGATCGACCGCATCGAGGCGTACGATATCTCCAATATCAGCGGTTTCCAGTCGGTCGGCTCGATGATCGTCTACGAGAAAGGAAAGCCAAAGCGCGCCGATTACCGAAAATTCAAGATCAAATCCGTCGAGGGACCGAACGATTACGCCAGTATGAAAGAGGTCTTAAGCCGCCGTTTTCTGCGCGGCATCCAGGAGGACAGCGGTTTCGAGCGGCTGCCGGACCTGATCATGATGGACGGCGGACGCGGCCAAGTTAACATTGCGCTTGAGGTGCTTGAAGAAATGGATCTTGCGATTCCGGTCTGCGGTATGGTAAAGGACGACAAGCACCGCACGAGGGGTCTGTATTTCCGAAACGTGGAAATCCCGATCGACCGGAACAGCGAGGGCTTCAAACTGATCACACGCGTGCAGGACGAGGCGCACCGCTTTGCAATCGAATACCACCGCCTGCTGCGGAGCAAAGGCCAGGTCCACTCGATTCTCGACGACATCCCGGGCATCGGGCCGACAAGAAGGAAAGAACTGATGCGCCACTTTCAGGGAATTGATGATATCAAGGCGGCAACCGTGGAAGAACTTTCCGGACTTCCGGGCATGAATAAAAAGGCGGCGGAGCAGGTTTACACATTCTTTCACGCACCTGCACAGGAGGAAAATGAGGATTCGTCAAAATAGTTAAATTTCTAGGTTGCCCGTGATGCTTTATTGTGCTAAAATCATAGAAGAGACGGATTTAAAAAGACGTCGAATGAAGTCGGAGGACAGGAAAATGAAAGAAATTGAAATGACCAAAATGGTGGAGGAAATGGATCTCCGCAACCTGACACCAGAGGTTGATATGACAGATCTTGTCATTGCCACACCGGATATCAACCGTCCTGCACTGCAGCTGACCGGTTACTATGAGCATTTTGCCAATGAGCGTGTGCAGATCATAGGTTATGTAGAGTTCACGTATCTGCAGCATCTTGAAGAGAGCGAGCGCGTCCGCGCGTTTGAAGAGTTTGTAAGCCGCAAGATCCCATGTGTCATTTTCACCACGAAGATGATTCCGGGACCGGAAATTCTGGAGCTGTGCAATCGTTATCAGGTACCGGCCTTTGCGGTAGACAAATCGACTTCCGTTTTCATGGCTGAAATCATCCGCTGGCTGAATGTCCAGCTTGCCCCGATGATCTCCATCCACGGCGTGCTGGTCGATGTATTCGGCGAGGGCGTTCTGATCATGGGCGAGAGCGGAATCGGAAAGAGCGAGGCTGCACTGGAGCTGATCAAACGAGGCCATCGTCTCGTCAGTGATGATGTGGTTGAAATCAGCCGTGTCAGCGACATTACGCTGGTCGGAACGGCACCGGATATCACGCGTCACTTTATCGAGCTGCGCGGTATCGGTATCATCGACGTCAAGACGCTGTTTGGTGTCGAGAGCGTAAAGGATACCCAGTCTATCGACCTTGTTATCAAGCTTGAAGAGTGGGACAAAGAGAAAGAATACGACCGTCTGGGCCTGGAAGAAGAGTATATTGAGTTCCTTGGAAACAAGGTTGTCTGCCATTCCCTTCCGATCCGTCCGGGCCGTAACCTGGCGATCATCGTAGAAACCGCTGCTGTCAACCACAGACAGAAGAAGATGGGCTACAATGCCGCACAGGAGCTGTACCGCCGTGTACAGGCTAACTTAGTGAAAAAAAGAGAGGAGAAGTAAGAAAATGGCAAACTATGTATTTGGAATCGATGTTGGGGGTACTTCAGTAAAATGCGGACTGTTCCAGACAGACGGAACTCTGTTGGAAAAATGGGAAATCCCGACCCGCACCGAAAACGGCGGAAGCGAAATTCTGCCGGATATCGCAAAAAGCGTAAAAGCAAAAATGGCTGAGAAGGGTATCGCGGCAGATGATGTTGCCGGTGTCGGCATTGACGTACCTGGCCCGGTTAATGACAAAGGTGAGCTTTCCATCGCAGTCAACCTGAACTGGGGATATAAAAATATCGTAAAAGAGCTTTCCGACGAACTCGGCGGAATGGCAGTAAAAGCAGCAAACGACGCAAACGCAGCAGCTCTCGGTGAGATGTGGGCAGGCGGCGGAAAGGGAAGCAAGAACCTGGTTATGGTTACCCTTGGAACCGGTGTCGGCGGCGGAATCATCGTGGACGGCAAGATCGTAGCAGGTGCTCACGGCGCAGGCGGCGAGGTTGGTCATGCATGTGTTGAGCCGGAAGAAGAAGCGGTCTGCAACTGCGGAAACCACGGATGCCTCGAGCAGATGACATCTGCAACCGGTATCGTTCGTCTGGCAAAGAAATATCTGGCATCCCATGATACTCCGTCTTCTTTAAGAGAAAGAGGAGAGTCCATCAGTGCAAAAGCTGTCTTTGATGCATTAAAAGAAGGCGATGCAGCAGCAGAAGCAATCGTTCAGGAGTTCTCCGAGTACCTCGGAAGAGC
>ULXB01025082.1_pt1 | contig 13143 bp, 7 predicted proteins | sample 1960901 | NCBI WGS metagenome assembly ULXB01 (sample SAMEA4835828, study PRJEB28245) | human gut metagenome | biome: gut microbiome; material: fecal sample | place: Denmark | collected 2008
TCGATCCGCACGCGGCACACCGCGCCCAGCTCCGCCCGCATCCCGGACTTGCTGACCGCGCCCTCCAGCGCAGGCCCGGCAGCTCCGGCCCCCGCAAGGAGGTATTCCCGGCACCCGAGTGCCAGCTCGCCGTTTGTTCCCACGTCGAGAAAAACCGCCGGGTCGTCTCTGGCATCCAGATCGGTCAGCAGGAGGCCGGACATGATGTCGCCGCCCAGATAGTTGGCCACCGCCGGCATACAGAACACATTACAGTCAAGCGACAGTCCCAGCTCGCGTGCGGAATGCACGCCCGGATCGAGAAAGACCGGCGTATAGGGGCTTTGGAAGATCTGCCACGGTTCGCAGCCGAGCAGCAGATGCATCATCGTCGTGTTTCCCGCAGCGCCCAGCGCCGCGATCTCCTCCGGTCGTACAGCTGCCTGCTCACAGCACTGCACGATCAGGCCGCGGATGCTCTCCAGCACCAGCTCCTGCAAATGCCGCAGATGCCCGGGCTCGTCCTTCGCGTAGAAAATGCGGTCAAGGATATTGTCTCCGACGGCGCACTGCCCGTTGAAGCAGCCCGCGCGCGAAAGCACCGCGCCGTCCGGCAGATGCAGCAGCTCCATTTCCAGCGTCGTCGTCCCGATATCGAGCGCCAGCGCAAAAAGGCGCTGCGACGTATCGCCCGGCTCCACACGCACCAGCTCCCAGCCCTCGTCCGCCGGGCTGAGCGTCCCGGTCACGCGGCCCCTGCCGTCCCGGATCGCCGGATAGAGCGTCTGGAGGGCTGAGAGCGTCACGCGGACATGCTCTCTTCCGAGCGCATCCAGCAGCCGCGTCCGGCTGTCCCCCGGCGCATCCGCCGGCGGCTCCTGCAAGGTAATACAGATTTTTTCCGCATACGCTTCCATAACGTTCCTCCCCGTATTTGCCGCACTACTTTTTCGTATACCCAGTATAGCAGACTCCTGCCGGAATATCCAGCCCTCCTTTTGCGAAACGTTTCGCCCCCATTGTTCCCGTCCGTGTCCTTCTGCGGCGTTTTCCTTCGGCACTTTTTACAGAAGCCGACGCATTTTTTCTACAAATACTGTATTGACGCGCAAAGAAAAATATCTTATGATAGAGTCGACGTTGGAAGGAAAGGAACGCCTTTCTTTTGCGTTCAAAAATACGAATCGTTTCGAGTCCGGGAGAGCTTATGTCCACGATCAAAGATGTTGCGCAGCGGGCGGGGGTCGCGCCCTCCACCGTATCCAAATATCTCAACGGTGGCTGCGTCCGCAGCGAGAACAGCGACGCCATCCGCGAGGCCATCGCGGAGCTGGAATACCGCGTCAATCCCTTTGCGCGCAGCCTCAAGACGCAGCGCAGCCGCTTCGTCGCGGTGCTGCTGCCGGATATGACCGCTCCGTTCTACGGCGCGGTGCTCGCGGCGCTCAATAAGGTGCTGCGGCCGGAGGGCTATCATACGCTCGTCTCGTGCTACAGCTCCAACCACGGCCTCGAGCGCGACAATCTCCAGTTTCTTCTGAGCACCGGCGCCGACGGCCTGATCTACACGCCGGAGGATCTTACTGCGGAGGAATTTACCGAGCTGACCGCCAACAGCGGCGTTCCCATCGTCCTCCTCGACCGCAGCATTTCCGGCGTTCAGGCGGACACCGTCCTGGTCAACAACACCGATTCCGTCTATCAGGCCGTTTCCCATCTGATGGAGCAGGGTCATGAGCGCATCGGCATCATTTCCGGTCCGAAATCCGTCTTTACCGCAAAGGAACGCCTGATCGGCTATCTGCGTGCGCTGTCCGACCACGGCGTGATCTTCGACGATTCGCTTGCCGTCAGCGGCGAAAATACCTTTGCGACCGGCTATCAGGGCCTGATCTCCCTGATGTCGCAGCCAAACCCGCCTTCGGCCATCTTCTCTACCAATTACGATATCACCGTCGGTCTGATCACCGCCGCGCGTGAGCGCGGTGTGAAGATCCCGGACGAGGTCAGCGTATTCGGCTTCGACTGTGCGGAGATCTGCCGCATGATGACGCCGCCCATTCCCGTCGTTCAGCAGCCTGAGCAGGAGCTTGGCCGTCTGGCCGGTATGCGCCTGATCGAGCGCATGTCTGGCAGCCGCGATCCCGCCCGGATCACGCGGCTTCCCTGCCGGCTGATCGAGTAGTCTGCATAACGCACCCGCGTTATCAATATAATCCGAATTTCGTTGCCCGCAGATATGCGGAGAAAACAAACAGGAGGAACATTCAATGGCAAACAATCGTTATATCGGCGAATATCCGGTCATCGGCATCCGCCCCATCGTTGACGGCCGCCGCGGCCCGATGCAGCTGCGTGAAAGCCTCGAGGAACAGGTCATGGCCATGGCCGAGGCCGCCAAGAAGCTGTTCGAGGAAAATCTGTATTACTCCAACGGCGAGCATGTGAAGGTCGTCATGGCGGACACCTCCATCGGCCGCGTACCGGAGTCCGCTGCCTGCGCCGAGAAGTTCAAGCGCGAGGGCGTCGCCATCACCCTGTCCGTCACCCCCTGCTGGTGCTACGGCTCCGAGACCATGGACATGGATCCCATGACCATCAAGGGCGTCTGGGGCTTCAACGGCACCGAGCGTCCGGGCGCCGTGTATCTGGCCTCCGTTCTGGCGACCCACGCCCAGAAGGGCCTGCCCGCCTTCGGCATCTACGGCCATGAGGTGCAGGACCGCGATCAGGTCACGGAAATTCCCGACGACGTGAAGGAAAAGCTCCTGCGCTTCGGCCGCGCGGCCGTCGCCGCCGCCACGATGCGCGGCAAGAGCTACCTCCAGATCGGTTCCGTCACCATGGGCATCGGCGGCTCCATCATGGATCAGAACTTCATGGAAGAGTATCTGGGACTGCGCGTTGAGTCCGTTGACGAGGTCGAGATCCTGCGCCGCATGGAGGAGGGCATCTACGACCATGAGGCATACGAAAAGGCGCTGGCATGGACGAAGGAGCACTGCAAGGAAGGCCGCGACGACAACCCCGAGTATGTGGATTTCCTCGGCGAAAAGCGCCGCATCAAGTTCACCCCGGAGGAAAAGGAAAAGCAGTGGGAATTCACGATCAAGATGTACTGCATCATCAAGGATCTGATCCAGGGCAACAAGAACCTCCCCGACGCATTTGAAGAAGAAAAGGTCGGTCATAACGCCATCGCCGCCGGCTTCCAGGGTCAGAGACAGTGGACCGACCACTGGCCCAACTGCGACTATCCCGAGGCTGTCCTCAACTCCTCCTTCGACTTCGAAGGCCCGAAGGAGCCGATGGTCTTTGCGACTGAGAACGACGTGCTCAACGGCCTTGGCATGCTCTTTATGGAGCTGCTGACCAACCGCGCCCAGATCTTCGCCGACGTGCGCACCTACTGGTCTCCCGAGGCCACCAAGCGCGTCACCGGCTACGACCTCGAGGGCAAGGCCAAGGACAACGGCGGCATCATCCACCTGCTGAACTCCGGCGCGGCCTGCCTCGACGCCTGCGGCGAGTGCACCGATGAAAACGGCAACGCCGTCATGAAGCGCTGGTGGGAGGTCACCGATGAGGACATCCAGAAGATGACCGACGCCACCGTCTGGTGCGAGGCTGGCTTTGACAACTTCCGCGGCGGCGGCTTCCCCAGCCACTTTGTCACCCGTGCGGAAATGCCCGCGACCATGATCCGTCTGAACCTTGTCAAGGGTCTCGGCCCCGTGCTGCAGATCGCCGAGGGCTGGACTGTGCATCTGCCCGAGGAAGTCACCGACACGCTCATGGAGCGCACGAACCCCACGTGGCCGTGCACCTGGTTCACGCCGCGCTGCGACGGCAAGGCCGGCAGCCCGTTTGAAAGCGCCTACTCCGTCATGCAGAACTGGGGTGCAAACCACGGCGCGATCTCCTATGGTCACGTCGGTGCGGACCTCATCACGCTCTGCTCGATGCTGAGAATCCCTGTCTGCATGCACAACGTGCCCGATCAGGACGTTTTCCGTCCGGCGGCATGGAATGCTTTCGGCATGGACAAGGAAGGCCAGGACTACCGCGCCTGCGCCGCTTACGGCCCGCTTTATAAGAACATCCGCTGATTTTTGTACAACATACCAGAAGCGCCCGCAGTCTTTGACTGCGGGCGCTTTTCCTGTCTCTTTATCCGCGGTAGCCGATGGCTGCCGATATTTTTGCCGCAGCGTCCGTCACCATGCGGATGGCCTGCTGGAAATCGTCTGTGTGGATCTGGCGGAACATACCGACCGTGCCGAAGGCATAGCAGACCTCGCCCGCCGCATTGCGGATGGGCGCGGAGACCGAGCGCAGGCCGGTCTTATACTCGCCGTTCTCCACGGCATAGCCCTGCTCACGGATGCGCTGAAGCTCCGATGCGAACTGCTCCGGCTGTGTGAGCGTATTCGGTGTATAGGCCCGCAGCTCCGTCTGGCGCAGGATGCGGCGGCACTCCGCCTGCGACACGGACGCAAGGAATAGCTTTCCCTGAGAGGTACAGTGTACCGGCAGGCGCGCGCCGACCTCGGAGACCACGCGCAGGCTTGCCCGGCTCTCCTCCTCTGCCAGCGTCACGACGGCCGCACGGTCAAAAATCGAGAGGAATACCGATTCGCCAAGGAGCTGGCATACGTTCTCCATATAAGGGCGCGCGATTGCGCTGATATCCCACGAGCCGCTCACCGCACAGCCATATTCAAACAGCCGGATGCCCAGCCAGTAGCGTCCGTCGGCCCCCTGCTCGATCAGTCCGGAGGCGCGCATGGTGGACAGCAGGCCATGGATCGTACTCTTCGGCCAGCCTGTCTCGCGGTAAAGGTCTGTAAGCGCGACCGGCTTCCCCTTTTCCGTCAAAATGTCCAGCAGTGTGATCGCTTTTGCCACAGAATGAATGGTTTTTCCATCGCTTTCCGGCATTTTCTCGCCTCCTGAAAATCTTTTATTCAGTATAACAATTTTTTAGTTCGTCCACAAGGTACATTTATTCGCCATTGTCGAAACTTTTCCCGAGGCAAGCTTTCACGCGCAGTCCTTCCAGATCACCGCCGCATTTTCCGCCTGTCCGGCTTCGAAAAGGCTGCATCAGCATAGAAAAAACCGCCTGTCGTTACGACAAGCGGTTTTATGGAGCGGGTGACGAGGCTCGAACTCGCTACCTCCACCTTGGCAAGGTGGCGCTCTACCGGATGAGCTACACCCGCATCTCAAATGCAGGTATGATTATAGCAGAAATCCGTCATTTGTCAAGTCTCTTTTTTCAATTCGGCGCAGAATTTACGCCGTGCCCACCTTTCCTGCGTCCGGCTCCGTTTCCTCGCCGGGAAGCGGCTCCTGTGGCGGTTTCTCCGGGTCTGTCTCCTCGGGATTGCCCTCCTCTGGATCGCGGGCCTCCGGGTCGCCCGCTTCCGGATCACGCACCTCCGGATCCTCCTCGCCGGTCGCGGGCATCTCCTCCTCCGTCTCCTCCGGCTCCGGATGGACGCAGGCGGGATACTGCGTGATGTCCCAGTAATAGTCCGTCATTTCGCTGTCGTCATACAGATGCAGCGTTCCGTCTCCGAGCAGGTCTCGGAAGGTGTCCACGTGGCTGTATTCTCCGTCGAGGCACACGATGTTCCACCAGTGCTCCGCACCCTGATACAGGCCGCTGACGGTCACGCATTCCAGTCCTGCTTCCTCGCACAGCAGCTGCCAGCTCTGCGCGGCGCTCTTGCTGGTCGTCAGGCCGTCGCAGAGGTGCGAATAAACCGGCGTCTGCGTCGATTTTTCCTTATAGGCGAAGCGCTCCATCAAATAGGTAAACAGCAGCTCCGCCTTTTCCAGCTCCGTATCGCGGTAACGGACGTAGACCGATGCGGCGTGCAGGCTGTCCTGAACGGCCGTCTCCATTTCCAGAAGCGTTTTTTTGTCGTAGGGATAGTCAAACGTCATTTCCACGATGCGCGGCGTGCGGTTTTCCGGATACGCCGTACAGCGGATCTCCGGCATGGCCATCAGCCGTCCGGGATTCTGTTCAAAATAGTCCTTTGCGGTCTGCTCAAGGTCGAGCTGGAGATTGTAGCTGATATACATGACCAGCCGGTCGTCATAGCGGTCCATCGCCTGCTGGATGAGGCGCTTTGCGTCCGTCGAGGCCGTCACGCTCTTCATTTTCTCCGGGGCGGCGGCTCCGGGACGGAAGGTGATGTCGATTCCGATCTCGTAATAGGAAACGATCAGCGAGCAGCTGTGGGTCATGTAGTCCACCATGTACGCGCCGTAGGGATCCTCGCGCGAGACCTGATAGGCCGCAGCCGTCAGATCCTCCTCCACGTCGCCGCCCTCGTAGCTCTGCACACGGATGACGCCGTGCTCAATGCCGCTCTTCACAAAGCTGAGGATCGAGGCCTTGAGGCTCTGAAAATCGTTTGCGGAAAGGACATCCGCGTTTTCCTGAACCGTTCCGCCCGCATCGTGCTTGCTGACACGGACATATTCCGACGGCACCAGCCTGCTGCACCCGCTCAGGACGGTGCAGAGCGCCAATACCAGAAAAAGCATTCTTTTCACAGGCCGTGTGCCTCCCTTCCAGTCCTTTATCCCAGCGTCCTCGGGGTCACAGGGAATCTCCGTGGTGCCGGAAGCCCTCGCCCAGCACCTGATGTGCGTCCTGCAAAATGAGGAACGCGTGGGGGTCGATCTCACTGACCAGATCCTTCAGCTCCGTGATCTGGCGGCGGCGGATGGCGCACATCACGACCTGACGGCTGTCGCCGTGGTAGCCGCCGTGCGCCTCCAGAAGCGTCGCGCCGCGGTCAAGCCTGTCCGCGATGGTCTGTACGATCTCCGCGTAATGGTCAGAGATGATCAGCGCCAGCGAGGAATAATCCAGCCCATAGATCACGCCGTCCATGACCAGTGCCGAGACATACAGCGGCAGGACGGAGTAGAGTGTTCTGGTGATGTCGTGGAACACAACGCCCGTCAGCGTAACAGTGATGATGTCAAGGATGAGCATGAGACGGCTGAGCTTCAGTCTGCGGAATTTCTTCCGCAGGAGCTTTGCAATGATGTCGGAGCCGCCCGTGGAGGCGCCTGCCAGAAACACGAGGCCAAGGCCGAGTCCTGTCAGACCGCCGCCGTAGAGCGCCGCCAGCATCAGGTCGATTTGGGGAACGGGAATGATCGTCAGGAGGTCGAGCAAAACGGTGCTGAACAGCATCCCAAGCATGGAGCCGATGAAGAAGCGCCGTCCAAGCTCCTTATAGCCGATCAGGAACAGAGGAATGTTGATCGCAGCGAAATACACGCCGATGCTGCCGAAGCCGAACAGCTCACGCAGGATCATGGCGATGCCGGTGATGCCGCCGACGTTGATGTTGTTCGGGTCCAGAAAGAGGTCGAAGCCGAGTGAAAAGACTGTGCATCCAAGCAGGATCGTGCCAACAAATTTGAGTTCTCTCCAAATGATCTCCCGTTTCAAATCAATACCCCCACCTATTTCATTTTATGCTTGATACCATTCCTCACGAAAGCTCCATGGTCAGCTGCTTTTCCTCGCTGTCCTCTTCCCGCAGCAGCGCGCCCGCCGCCGGAAGCGTCCGCGTCCGGTAGCGCGCCTCGTTCACGATGCCCGCCTGTGCCAGCGGAACGGCCCGCTGCAAAACGGCCTTCTTTTTGAGCGACAGCACCGCCACGCCCTGCGTGGCGCGCGTGGTCTTGACGGCGATCTGCGCCGTCGAGAAGATCAGACAGCGCCCGTCCGAGGCATAAAGCGCGATCTGCGCGTCCTCGTAAAGCGGCAGGATTGCCTTGACCGGGCTTTTGTCGGAATACGCGCCGGTCAGGCGCTTGCGGTTCGTTTTCGTCTCGTAGCCCGCCAGCGCGACCTTCGCCGCCTTGCCGTTTTCAAAGACGAACAGGACGCTTCCCTGATAATCGCCCGGCAGGATGGCTGTCAGGAAGCTCTCCCCTTCGTCAAAGCCGAGGCGGCTCGGCAGGAACTCGCCCAGCACGGAGGCCTTGGAATCCTCAAAGTCGGACAGGCGGCATTTGTAGACCTGGCACCGGTCCGTGAACACCAGCAGCTCCTGATTGTTGCTCGTCTCCTGCGAGAACAGGAGCCCGTCGCCCTCCTTGAACTTCTGTTCGCCGGACATGCGCAGCGACTGCGGCGTGATCTTCTTGAAATAGCCCTCGCGCGAGACAAAGACCGTGACCGGATAGTCCGGCACCTCCGGCTCCTCGTCCGCCTCGATCTCGTGATCGTAGACCAGCGCGGTCCTGCGATCCTTGCCGTACTTGTCGGCGACCGCTTTCAGCTCCTTTACGATCACGTCGCGGAGCCTGCGTTCGCTCTTGAGCAGCTCCTCCAGCTCGGCAATTTCCTTTTCGAGATCGCTCGTTTCCTCGAGCTTTTTCAGGATGTATTCCTTGTTGATGTTGCGGAGCTTGATCTCCGCGACGAAGTTCGCCTGCACCTCGTCGATGCCGAAGCCGATCATCAGGTTCGGCACGACCTCGGCATCCAGCTCCGTCTCGCGGATAATGGCGATGGCCTTGTCGATGTCGAGCAGGATCCGGCCGAGGCCTTTGAGCAGGTGCAGCCGGTCGCGCTTTTTCTGGAGATTGAAGTAGACGCGCCGACGGACGCACTCCGTGCGCCACGCCGTCCACTCCTCGAAAATTTCCCGCACGCCCAGCACGCGCGGCTGGCCCGCAATCAGGATGTTGAAATTGCAGCCGAAGCTGTCCTGAAGCGTCGTCGTCTTGAAGAGCTTCTGCATGAGCTTTTCCGGCTCGACGCCGCGCTTGAGGTCGATGGTCAGCTTGAGGCCGTTCAAGTCGGTCTCGTCGCGCATATCGGCGATCTCACGAATTTTGCCAGCCTTGATGAGCTCCGCGACCTTGTCCATGATGATCTCCGTCGCGGTGGTATACGGGATCTCATAGATCTCGATCATGTTGCCTTCCTTGATGTAGCGCCATCTGGCGCGGATGCGGAAGGTACCACGGCCCGTGTTGTAAATTTGCAGCATCTCCGCCGGGTCGTAGAGAATCTCGCCGCCGGTCGGGAAATCCGGCGCCGGGAGCGTGTCCAGCAGCTCCGCATCCGGATTCTTGATGAGCGCCGCCGCCGTATTGCAGACCTCGCGCAGATTGAACGAGCAGATATTCGACGCCATGCCGACGGCAATGCCCATATTGGCCGAGACGAGCACATTCGGGAAGGTCGCCGGGAGCAGCGTCGGCTCCAGCATGGTGGCGTCGTAGTTGTCCACAAAATCGACCGTGTCCGAATCGATGTCGCGGAAAAGCTCCGCGCAGATTGGGTCGAGCTTCGCCTCGGTGTAACGCGAGGCCGCGTAGGCCATATCGCGCGAATATACCTTGCCGAAGTTGCCCTTCGAGTCGATGAACGGATGCAGCAGCGATTCGTTGCCGCGCGCAAGGCGCACCATCGTCTCGTAGATCGCCTGGTCGCCGTGCGGATTGAGGCGCATCGTCTGGCCGACGATGTTCGCGGATTTGGTGCGTCCGCCGGTCAGAAGCCCCATTTTATACATGGTATACAGAAGCTTCCGGTGCGAGGGCTTGAAGCCGTCGATCTCCGGGATGGCGCGGGAAATAATGACCGACATGGCGTAGGGCATGTAGTTCGTTTCCAGCGTCTCACAGATTGCCTGCTCCACGGTCGCGCCGTGCAGCCCCTGCACCTTCGGGTCTGTCCATTTTTTCGCTTCAGGTTCTTTTTTCTTTGCCATTTATTTTCGTCCTTTGCCCATCAGTCCGGCGTTACGACACGTCCAGCTGATCGAGGTATTTATAGCCGTTTTCGGCGATATGATCCTTTCGTCCCGCCAGATTGTCACCAAGCAGCAGGTCAAAGACCTCCGCCGTGCGGGCGGCATCCTCCGGCATGACCTTGATAAGGCGGCGCGTCTCGGGATTCATGGTCGTCATCCACATCATCTCCGGGTCGTTCTCACCAAGGCCCTTCGATCGCTGAACGGTCGCCTTTTTGCCGTCCAGCTCCTTGAGAATGGCGCTCTTCTCCTGCTCCGTGTAAGCAAACCACGTCTTGTCCTTGCAGCCGATCTCATACAGCGGCGATTCGGCGATGTAGACGTAGCCCTCGCGGATCAGCGTCGGACAGAGCCGGTAGATCATGGTCAGGATCAGCGCGCGGATCTGGTAGCCGTCCACGTCGGCATCGGTGCAGATCACGACCTTGCTCCAGCGCAGGCTTGCAAGGTCGAACGTCGCAAGATCCTTCGCAGCCTTTTTCGCCGGAACCTCTACGCCGCAGCCCAGTACGCGGATCAGATCGGTAATGATCTCAGACTTGAAGATGCGGTCATAATCTGCCTTGAGGCAGTTCAGGATCTTGCCGCGGACGGGCATGATGCCCTGGAACTCCGCATCGCGCGAGAGCTTGACCGAGCCAAGTGCCGAATCGCCCTCGACGATGTAAATTTCGCGCCGGGAAACATCCTTCGTCCGGCAGTCCACGAACTTCTGCACGCGGTTGGAGATATCCAGATTGCCGGTCAGCTTTTTCTTGATCGAGATACGCGCCTTTTCCGCAGACTCACGGCTGCGCTTGTTGACGAGCACCTGATCGGCGATGCGGTCGGCCTCCTGCTTGTTTTCGATAAAGTAGACATGCAGGCGGCTGCGGAAGAACTCGGTCATGGCCTCCTGCACAAATTTGTTGTTGATGGCCTTTTTTGTCTGGTTTTCATAGGAGGTCTGCGTCGAGAAGCAGTTTGTCACCAGCACGAGGCAGTCTGCCACGTCCTGAAATGTGATCTTCGACTCGTTCTTTGTATATTTTCCCGCCTGCTTGATGTAGGCGTCGATGGCGTAGACAAAGGCGTTCTTCACGGCTTTCTCTGGCGCGCCGCCGTATTCCAGCCAGGAGGAATTGTGGTAATACTCGATGCGATTGATCTTGTTGGAGAAGCAGACCGCCGCAGAGATCTTCACCTTGTACTCTGGCTTATCCTCGCGGTCGCGGCCCTTGCGCTCTGCCTCCCAATACTGCGGCATGGTGAGCGCCTGCTCCTCCGTCAGCTCCCGGACATAGTCAAGAATGCCCTGCTGATAGCAGCAGTCCGTCGTCTCGAATTTTCCGGGCGCAGTCTCATAGCGGAAGCGGAAGGTCACGCCCGCGTTCACGACGGCCTGCCGCTTGAGCGTGTCCTCAAAGTACGCCCTCGGCACCTGAATGTCGGTGAAAACATCCAGATCGGGCAGCCAGTGGAACACGGAGCCTGTCTTTTTCCGGTCGGCCGGCTCCTTCTTCATCTCCCCCACAAGCTCGCCGCGCTCAAAATGGAGCGAATATTTGAAGCCGTCGCGGCGGACGGTCACGTCAAAATAGCGCGAGGCGTACTGCGTGGCGCAGGCGCCAAGGCCGTTGAGGCCCAGTGAAAATTCATAGTCGCCGCCTGCGTTGTTGTCATATTTGCCGCCCGCGTACAGCTCGCAGAAAACCAGCTCCCAATTGTAGCGGCCCTCCTTCTCGTTCCAATCCACCGGGCAGCCGCGTCCGAAGTCCTCGACCTCGATCGAGCTGTCGGCGTAGCGCGTCACGATCACCAGATCGCCGTGGCCCTCGCGCGCTTCGTCGATGGCGTTGGATAGGATCTCAAATACGGCGTGCTCGCAGCCCTCCAGCCCGTCGGAGCCAAAAATGACCGCCGGACGCTTCCGCACGCGATCCGCGCCCTTCAGCGCGGAAATGCTGTCATTGCCGTATGTCTGTTGCTTTTTCGTACCCATTGATTCTCCGTCCTGTTGTGCAATTGAGCCCAAAAACCCAATATAATTATCATTAGTATACCCATTTCCCGGCAGGAAGTCAAGTTTTCCCATTCTCCTTCCACCGAAGCGCCGCTGACCTTCTTCCGTCGCTTTGCCCGCTTTTCGGCAAAACGCCCTGTTGCAATCTGCGCCGTTTCGCGGTATCATTTATTTTGAGAGAGATTTGAGGGCTTCCGGCCCCGGCCGCACCGTGCAGGCTTCTGTCCGGCGCAGCCTCCGGCTTTGCGTTTTGATTGAGGTGTAAAATGACTACCATCGGATTTGACAATGAAAAATACCTGAAATTGCAGTCGCAGAAAATTCTGGAGCGTGTCGATCATTTCGGCGGCAAGCTCTATCTGGAATTCGGCGGCAAGCTCTTCGACGATTACCATGCCTCCCGCGTGCTTCCCGGCTTTGAGCCGGACAGCAAAATGAAAATGCTGCTCCAGCTCCGCGATCAGGCGGAGATCGTCATTGCCATCAACGCCGCACACATTGAAATGAACAAGCGCCGCGGCGACCTCGGCATCACCTATGACATGGACGTCATGCGTCTGATCGACGCCTTCCGCTCCATCGGGCTGTATGTCGGAAGCGTCGTCATCACGCAGTACAGCGGCCAGCACGCCGCCGACCTCTTCGAACGCAAGCTGGAGGCGCTCGGCGTCCGTGTCTACCGCCACTACCCCATCGAAAACTACCCCGCCGACATTCCCCTCATCGTCTCCGACGAGGGCTACGGCAAAAACGACTATGTGGAGACCTCCCGCCCGGTCGTGGTCGTGACTGCACCCGGCCCCGGCTCCGGAAAAATGGCAACCTGCCTGAGCCAGCTCTACCACGAACACAAGCGCGGCATCCGCGCCGGTTATGCCAAGTATGAGACCTTCCCGATCTGGAATCTGCCGCTCAAGCATCCGGTGAATCTCGCCTACGAGGCGGCGACGGCCGATCTGGCCGACGTCAATATGATCGACCCATTCCATCTCGAGGCCTACGGCGTCACGACCGTCAACTATAACCGCGATATCGAGATTTTCCCCGTCGTGGAGGCGATGTTCCGCCGCATCTACGGCGAGTGCCCCTACAAGAGTCCGACGGATATGGGCGTCAACATGGCGGGCTATGCCATCGTGAACGACGAGGCATGCTGCGAAGCGTCCAAGCAGGAGATCATCCGCCGCTACTTTGCCACGGCGTGCAGCGTCAAAAAGGGTCTTGCGGAGCCGGGCGAACTGAAAAAGCAGGAAATGCTGCTCCGCTCGCTGAACATCGACGTGACCATGCGCCGCGCCGTTCCCGCCGCCCTGGAAAAAGCCGCGCAGACCGGCGCGCCCGCAGCCGCCATCG
>ULXB01021658.1_pt1 | contig 13105 bp, 9 predicted proteins | sample 1960901 | NCBI WGS metagenome assembly ULXB01 (sample SAMEA4835828, study PRJEB28245) | human gut metagenome | biome: gut microbiome; material: fecal sample | place: Denmark | collected 2008
ATCAAGACCTCCATTGTAGTTCCGCAGTGCAGGCCGCCATAACTGTTTCCTTCCTCATACAAAACGTCAAAGCGATTTGTGGAGGAGTCATATATAAGTATCCCTTTTTTCATGTGGGCTTACCTCCTGACAAAGAATTTAAAAACAATTTCCCATAGTCATATTTTATGAAATTAGTACAAACCGCATCAGTGTCAATGCAGTTCATTTTTACTTAGGGGCGTTCATGAAAAAAAACCGCAAATTCACCTTGTGTTGACCCTTCAGTTAACCCATTTACTCACCCATTTACTCACCCATTTGTCCCGGTTAACCCATTTTTAGCCCTTATAAAATGGGTTAACCGAGGTCACATACGGTCAAAAACAACGAAAGGCTTCAAAAGCAATCAGACGAAAATGGTATAAGAAAACCCCGGAAAATGCTGATTTTCCGGGGTTTTTGAGCTTTTGAGTTGTAAATTTGCGTCCGATCAGCGCTTGCTGAACTGAGGAGCGCGACGGGCTGCTTTGAGGCCGTACTTTTTCCTTTCCTTCATTCTGGGGTCACGGGTCAGGAAGCCTGCCTTCTTGAGAGCGCCGCGGAGTTCGGGATCCGCAGTGATCAGGGCGCGGGAGATGCCGTGACGAATAGCACCGGCCTGGCCGGTATAGCCGCCGCCGTAAACGTTGACCTTTACGTCGAACTTGCTAAGGGTATCGGTCAGCGCCAGAGGAGCGCGAACGATCATCTTGAGGGTCTCATAGCCGAAGTAATCCTCTACATCGCGGCCATTGATGGTGATAACGCCGGTTCCGGGAATAAGGCGAACGCGGGCAATGGATTTCTTACGCCTGCCGGTACCAAGATACTGAGTAGTGGCTGCCATTTCTTAGTTCCTCCTTATTACTTGAGCACCAGAGTCTCGGGCTTCTGGGCTGCATTCTTGTGCTCAGAGCCCGCATAGATGCGAACCTTCTTGAGCATCTGACGGCCAAGGGGACCCTTGGGCATCATAAGACGAATGGCTTCATATACGGCAAACTCGGGCTTCTTTGCCATGAGCTGACGATAGGTGAGCTCCTTAAGTCCTCCGGGATAACCGGTATGATGATAGTACTTTTTCTTATCCAGCTTGTTTCCTGTAAGAACGACCTTGTCCGCGTTGACGATGATCACGTGATCGCCGGTATCAACGTGGGGGGTATATATGGGCTTATTCTTACCGCGAAGTATAGCGGCTACCTGAGATGCAAGACGGCCGAGCACCATGCCTTCCGCGTCCACAACGTACCACTTGCGTTCTACGGTTTCGCCTTTTGCCATATAGGTATTCATGGCTAAACCTCCTGAGTAGTAATAAAAAAGATTATTTGCCGCGTAAGATGCGGACCAATGCACAGCGTGCCGGGGCTGTGGCCGCAGAAACACCTATCCTATCAAACGCACATTTGCTATTTTAACCAAATTATGCTCGCCTGTCAAGGGAAAAATACCTTATAACCGGGATATTTTATATAATTTGCAAAGTTTTTTGGCTTTACAGCTCCGACGGCCCATCACACCGCTACTCAAGGCCCTGAAAACCCGTCTGCCGCAGGGCTTCATAGAGGACTATGGCAGCGGAATTTGAGAGGTTCAGCGACCGCTGGTCGTGCCGCATGGGTATGCGTATGGCGTCCTTTGCCCTTCTTGTAAGCAGCTCGGGGCCCAGCCCCGCCGTCTCCCTGCCGAACACCAGAAAATCCCCATCCCTATACTCAACATCGGCATAGCTCCTGACAGCGTGGGTAGATGTCAAAAAGAATCTCCCGTCCGAATATTTCGCTTCCAGCTCCTCGAAGGAATCGTAATAGCTCACGTCCAGATCCTTCCAGTAATCCAGCCCCGCTCGCTTTAGGGTTTTGTCGTTTATCTCAAAGCCGAGGGGGCGTATGAGATGGAGCCTTGTGCCTGTAACGGCGCAGGTGCGGGAAATATTTCCGGTGTTTGGGGGTATTTCGGGGTTTACAAGCACTATATTGAACATATCGGTTATCTCCGTTTCTTTTTCCGTTCACATTCTACCACCAAAGGCCGTTTTTGCACAATAGCAAAAGGCCCCCGCAAGGAGGTCCTTTTGTCGTTTACCCTTCTTTGTCCTCGGCTATCGCCCTTAGCTTGCCGGCGTATACGTCCGTAAGCTCCTTCGAGTACTCCGCGTCAAAGCTGCCGGCAATGACCCGGTACGCCGTGAAACCGCTGTCCGGACGCACCAGCACCCAGCCCTTATCCACATTTACCTTTACGCCATCCATGAGCTGTATCTGCTCATTGTTCTCGCCTTCGGTAAAGCTCCTCAGCACCCTGCCCATATCCCGCCATGAACACGGCACCTTTTTTTCATTTATCGTGACCTTTGGCAAGCCGTCGAGGTATTCCTTCAGCTTTCCCGCAAGATACAGCTCTGCCGCCCGTATTATCTTTGCTTCCGGCTCAAAAAGCTCCGGCAGATAAGCGCCCGCCTCTATCGCTGCCCTCGCCCAGCGGCTCCGCTTCGCCGGGCATACGGATATCTCCGCGCCCTCGTCCGCGATCTGCTTTACATATTCGCCCGGTATATCGGCTGGCAGCACCAGCTTGTTTGCCCGCCCGTCTTTCACCGCTGCCATTGCCAGCACTGCATTGAGCTCGTGACGGGTTATATGCTTACCGTATGCTATAGCGCACATAACGCCTTCCATGCCGTCCGCCATGAATGCAAGATCTGTATTTTCCTCCTTGGCGGTTTCAAAGAGCTTGTCGCTGTCCAGCCCGGTGTAGTACCTGACTGAATACCCGCAGGGCAGCAGCACACGCGCAACGGCATCATATGTCTCCGGGTTGCCGCCTATGAGCACCGTCACGCCATTTGGACCGCTGCGCACCGATTGAGCAAGTCGGTTCAGATGCGCATCATATGACTTTGCCGCGCCGCTTACCCTTTGTACTATGCCGAGGCGCTCCGTGGTGATGGGCCTCACCGCGCCCGCCTTAAGCTCCTGCTGAAAAGCCCGAAAGCCGCTGCCGGTAAGCTCTGTGCCCGTGCCGTCGCAAAGCACTATCTCCCCTGAGTGGGCGTCATCGCCCATGCGTATATACATGCCGCCCCGGTAGCCGAAGGCCCGTATGCCGTGTTCGAATGCGGAATAGCCGCAAAAGCCCATATCTGCCGCATCCGCGCCCTGTGATACCAGCCCCGCTATAACGGCGTGCTTGAGCATCACGCCCTGCTGGCTGCCGTCGGTGGATACGGCTATCTCCGGGGGCAGCCTGCCGCTGCTTCGGGCGAAGGCAGCGCCTATTCGCACAGCGCGCTCCGGGGTCATAGTCCTGTCGCAATAGCCTCGTATTCGGCTCATTATTCCGGGCTTCGGGGTATCCTCCTCCCATTGGAGATTCTCTGTACAGTCCTCGTCCTCCCGGAGCTCTTTTTCCGGCCAAAGGGACGCGCCGTTGCATACCGTGCAGTTTTTGCCTACCCGGCTGCCGCTGCCTATCACCGTGCCGCTATATATTGAAGCTCCGCTTTCAACCTCCGCCCCTTCGCACAGTATGGCTCCGCGCAGCTCCACATTTTCCCGTACGCGGGTGTTTTCCATAAGTACAGTACGCTTTAGGCTGCTTCCCCGGCCTATCCTGGCCCCGCTGCCTACCACAGAGTAATCCGATACTACAGCCTCGCTAACCTCCGCCCCGCTGCCTATATAGCATGGGCCAAGCAGCTCCGCGCTCTCGGATATTACTGCACCGTCTTCTATCCACGCTCCGTCTTTCTGTTTTGCAGCAGTAGTAAACGCGCACCTTCCGTCCAGCATATCACGCTGCGCGGCCTTATACTGAGCTACATCGCCTATATCGCACCAATACCTGTCCGTAACATAGCCATACACCGGCATTTTCTCCTTCAGGAGCGCCGGAAACAGATCTTTGCTGAAGTCGTATTTTTCGTCTTCCGGTATACGCTCTATGACCTCTGGCTCCAGTATGTATATACCGGTGTTCGCCAGGTCGCTGAACACCTCTGACAGCATGGGCTTTTCGAGAAACCTGTATATCTTGCCCTTGGAGTCCGTCATGGCGACTCCGTATTCAGTAGGCACGCTCACTCTTTTGAGCACAATTGTCACCGCTGCTCCCCGCGCCTTATGGAAGCACATCGCTTCGGTCAGATCTGCGTCCGTCATGGCGTCGCCGCTTATGACTATGGTCCGCCGCGCATCGGCGCCCACAGCCTTACGCACGCTGCCCGCTGTGCCAAGAGGCGCGTCTTCGATAGAATAGCTTAGCTTTACGCCATACTTACCGCCGTCGCCGCAGTGCCGCATTATGACGTTTGGCAGGTAATGCAGCGTGGCCGTTATGTCCTCTACGCCGTGCTTTTTAAGCAGCTCTATGCAGTAGTCTATCACCGGCTTGTTCAGCAGGGGTACCATTGGCTTGGGAAGGGTACAGGTTATGGGACGGAGGCGTTTTCCCTCTCCTCCCGCCATTATTACAGCTTTACACATAAAAATACCGCCTTTTCTATTGGAAATTGCGGTATTAGTTTTTCCCGTAAAGAGCCTTTTTATTTAGTTTTAAGCCTTAATAGTAAAAATAGTTGCCGCCTATCTTGGCATACAGCTCATGATCCCAGCTGCCGCTGTTTCTGAAGAACAGCACATCGGAGGGAAGTACGGTATTGCCGTTGATAAATACCGATGTCACCGCAGCCTCGGCCGCGGCGTTCGGCGCCTTCAAGCCGGATGTGGAAAACTGCCCCTTCTGATATATCACGCCGCTTACAGTGCTTGGGAACCTGCTGCTGCGCAGGCGGTTGTATATTACGTTCGCAACGGCGGTATAGCTTTCGCTGTCCCCCTCCTTACGCACCACCTGCGCGATAAGGTACAGCTCCTCGCCGGTATAGCCCCCGCCGCCGTTCATGCTGCCCTGCCCGCCCGACGGCGTTTCAACGGGTGTTATCACCTCGATCTCCTCCGCCTTGGGCGTGGCCTTGGGCTTGCTTGTGGCCTTGGGCTTTTCTGTGGGCTTGGGGGTGCTTTCCGGCGGGTCCCCCAGCTTTATGTATTCCATAAGCATAAAGCCCTTCCTCTTGCCGACCCTTACCCTGTACCAGTCGCCCGACTTGCCCGTGATCGTCACCTTGCGGTTCTGCTGGTATTCCCGGACGATCTTGTAATCCTCTCCCGGGCCGGAGCGCAGGTTTATGCTCTTGGCATAGACATAACCTGCGGTATCATCCATATCCTCAACTGTGTACTCCGGCTTCTCAGTAGATCCCGGAGTATTCTCCGGCACTGGAGACGCGGCAGGGCTTGCGGCGTCCTCGGAGACGTTCCCGTCCACCGTATATGGGTTTTCCGCAGGGGGCGTCGGCAGCGGGGACTGGCTTATTTTGATTTTGACCGGGGCTATGGTAGGCCGTGGAGTCGGCAGGTCAAAGAGAGACTTGCCCACCTCAGCGTCAGCTTGCTCCGCTGCAACAAGCACCCCCTCCGTCTCTGTTTTGAAGACGGTATTGGCGGTGGTGGCGGCCTCCACGCAGCCGGTGCCGGTCAACAGCACTGCCATGGAGATGATACCTATTGCAGTAAGCTTGCCTGTCATTTGCCTTTGTCCGGGATCAGAGAATGAACCTTTGCAGGTCTTCGCCCTCGTATTCCCTCGAAACGTGCTCCTTTACGTATTTCTCGTCGACCTCCACCTTTGTGAGCGGGTGATCGCCGCCCGCGTTGAAGGATATGTCGTCCAGCAGGTTTTCAACTATGGTATGCAGCCTGCGCGCGCCTATGTTCTCCTCCCGCTCGTTTGCTGTGAAGGCGTACTTGGCTATGGCGCCCAAGGCGTCGTCGGTAAAGCTGAGCAGTATATTATCAGTCTTCAGCAGCGCCTCGTACTGCTTGGTTATGGCGTGCTGTGGCTGGGTGAGTATGCGCTTATAGTCATCTACAGTCAGCGCCTCAAGCTTTACCCTTATGGGGAAACGGCCCTGAAGCTCGGGTATCAGGTCGGATACCTTGGATACATGGAATGCGCCCGCGGCTATGAAAAGTATGAAGTCTGTCTTCACCGGGCCGTACTTTGTGGTAACCGTGCTGCCCTCAACTATGGGCAGTATGTCACGCTGCACGCCTTCGCGGGATACGTCTGCGCCGCTGGTATTGCCGCTGGCGGCTATCTTGTCTATCTCGTCGATGAATATTATACCGTCCTGCTCCGCCCGCTCTATGGCCTCCTGAGTGATCTCGTCCATGTCTATGAGCTTCTCGCTCTCGTCCTGTACGAGGAGCTTCCGGGCCTCGGATACCTTTACCCGGCGGGTCTTCTTCTTGGGCGGCAGTATACCTCCCATCATTTCGTTGAGGTTCACATCTATGCCCATGGCTATCATGGCGTTGGAGCCGTTGTTGGGCATCTCTATCTGTACTTCTACTATCTCGTCCTCAAGCCTGCCTGCGCGAAGATCCCTGGTGACTTCCTCGCGCTTTGTGAGCCGCTCCCGTTTCTCGTCCTCGGTAAGCTCAGGCTCCTTGCTGGTTCCGCCGCCAAGCAGAAATTGAAGCGGGTTTTCCGGCGCATGCCATTTATCCTTGTGCATTGGCACCAGTATGTCTATCAGGCGCTGCTCGGCATTGGCCTCTGCAACCGTCCTGACGGCGTTCATCTTCTGCTCCTTGCAGATGCGGATTGCCGCTTCCACAAGGTCGCGTACCATAGAGTCCACATCCCTGCCCACATAGCCCACTTCGGTGAACTTTGTAGCCTCGACCTTCACAAAAGGCGCGTCCACCAGTTTTGCAAGGCGTCGCGCTATCTCGGTCTTGCCCACGCCGGTAGGCCCCATCATTATGATGTTCTTCGGGGTTATCTCGTCCCTGAGTTCCTGGGGCAGCCTGCTTCTTCTGTAGCGGTTGCGGAGTGCGATCGCCACCGCACGTTTTGCTTCGTCCTGCCCGACGATATATTTATCGAGAGCTTCGACTGTCTCTCTCGGGGTCATTGCTTCGCTCATACTTCCTCCAGTGTTATGTTGCCATTGGTAAATATGCATATCTCCGACGCTATGCGTATGGCCTTTTCCGCGATTTCCTTTGCATCCAGGTCAGTATTCTCCTTGAGGGCCTTGGCGGCCGCAAGGGCATACATGCCGCCTGAGCCTATTGCCGCTATGCCGTCGTCCGGGTCTATGACCTCGCCCGTGCCGGAGATGACCAATAGGTCCTCGTCGTTTGCGGCAATGAGCATGGCCTCAAGCTGCCTCAACGCCTTGTCGCTGCGCCACTCCTGCGCCAAGGATACGGCTGCCCTTCTCAGGCTGCCGCTGTACTGGGTAAGCTTTGCCTCAAACCTTTCGCAAAGAGAAAAAGCGTCTGCCACAGATCCGGCGAAGCCTACTACTACCTTGTCGTTATAGAGCCTGCGCACCTTCTTTGCGGTGCCCTTCATTACTACCTTTTCTCCCAGCGTTACCTGGCCGTCGCCGGCTATGGCGCATTTGCCGTTGCGCTTGACTGCAACTATAGTGGTTCCTTTAAGGGACATATTTATTCTGCCTTTCGGTTGTGTTGATTTGAATATTTTATTTATAATATCACACAAACGCCGATTATGCGGCGCTTGCGGCGTTAGTTTACAGCTTGTTTTCTATTATGTCATCAATTGTCTCTATCGCCCGCTGTGAAATGAGGGTGTATCTGTCCTCCTTCTTCCTCGGGGCGTTCTCCATGCCGTCCATTATGCCGAAGTTTATGTTCATGGGCTGAAAGTCTTTACCGCAGTATTCGGCAACATAATGACCCATCGCGCCGAGGGCGGTCTGTCGGGTAAAGTCTATCGGTTCAAGCCCCGTCAGTTCCCGCGCCATGGCTATGCCCGCAACAAGGCCGCTGCCCGCGCTCTCCACATACCCTTCCACACCCGTCATCTGCCCCGCAAAGAACAGTCCGGGACGGCTCAGCACTTCATAATTGAAGCTGAGCTTGCCGGGAGAATTTATGAATGTGTTGCGGTGCATCACGCCATAGCGCTCGTACTCCGCATGCTCAAGGCCGGGTATGAGCCCGAACACCCTGCGCTGCTCACCGAACTTAAGGTTGGTTTGGAAGCCTACGATATTGTACAGAGTACCGTCGGAGTCGTCCTGACGGAGCTGCACCACGGCAAATGGCTTTACGCCGGTACGCTCATCCTTCAGGCCTACCGGCTTGAGTGGGCCGAAGGCCAGCGTCATATCCCCCCGCTTTGCCATTATCTCGACGGGCATACAGCCCTCAAACACCCTGGGCGTTTCGAATTCCTTAAGCGGCGCAGTCTCGGCGTTCACCAGCTCATGCACGAAGGTAAAATACTCTTCCCTCGTCATAGGGCAGTTCAGATAGTCGCTGCCGCGCTCGTAGCGGGAAGCCCTGAACACCTTGTCCATATCCAGCGAATCGGCCCGGACTATTGGAGCCGCGGCATCGTAAAAGTGCAGTCCCTCGCCGAAGAAGTCCTCTATCGCCTTATACAGCGCACCGTCGGTAAGCGGCCCGGTAGCAACTATGGCCGGGGCGTTTGGCAGTTCTGTTATTTCCTCACATATAAGATTTATATTTGGGTTTGACTTTATTCTATCCGTAACGCACCGGGTAAAGGTATCCCTGTCAACTGCCAGTGCGCCGCCGGCGGGAACCCGGCAGGAATCCGCACAGCTCATTATCAGCGAATCCAGATGGCGCATTTCTTCCTTCATGAGACCGGCGCCGTTTTGCAGCCGATCTGAACGGAGTGAATTGGAGCACACCAGTTCTGCGAGTGTATCCGCGTTGTGGGCAGGGGATCTGCGTTTGGGCTTCATTTCAAAGAGGTCCACCTCTATGCCCCTTTTGGCAAGCTGATATGCCGCCTCACAGCCCGCAAGGCCAGCGCCTATTACAGAAGCCTTCATTCCTCGCTCCCCTTTTTATCCTGCTTGTTCTGCTTTGTAGTATATCCGCAGCCCTCGGCTATGCAGGCGTCGAATCCGCCTCCGTGGCCCATTTTGTGTACCATCAGGCCGCCGCACTTTGGGCATTTCTCCTTTACCGGCTTATCCCAGGATACAAAGCTGCACTCCGGGTACTTTTCGCAGCCGTAGAATACCTTGCCCTTCTTTGACTTGCGCTTTATTATTTCGCCGCCGCACAAGGGGCATTTTACGTCGGTCTTTTCGACTATGGCCTTGGTGTTGCGGCAGTTGGGGAAGTTGGGGCAGGCGAGAAACTTGCCGAAGCGCCCCATCTTGTATACCATCATGGAGCCGCACTTTTCGCACTTTACATCGGATACTTCGTCGGGTATGACCACCTTTTCTATGCTCTCGGAGGCCTTCTCAAGTGTCTTTTCAAATGGGCCGTAAAATTCCCTTATGACCTCCTTCCAAGGCTCCTCCCCATCCTTTATGAGGTCAAGCTTGCTTTCCATATCGGCGGTAAACTTTATGTCGACTATGTCGCTGAAGTTTTCCTTCATTATTTTTGTTACCACAAAGCCCAGCTCGGTGGGTACAAGCTGCTTCTTTTCCCTGCGTACATAGCCCCGCTCGATTATTGTGGAGATTGTGGGGGCGTAGGTGCTGGGGCGGCCTATGCCCTTCTCCTCGAGCAGCTTTACCAGCGACGCCTCGGTATACCTGGCGGGCGGCTGGGAAAACTTCTGCTCCTTCTCCACCTTTTCCGCCCTGAATATATCATTTGCGCTAACCGTGGGTATGGCGGCTTCCTCTTCAGCGCTGTCGTCACGGCCCTCGGTATATATTGCGGTATAGCCGGGGAACAGCACCTTTGTGCCGGTAGCCCGGTAGGTGCAGCCGTTGGCGTCAAAGGAGACGGAGGTAGTCTCAAGTTTTGCTTCAGTCATCTGGCTCGCTATGAAGCGCTCATATATCAGCTTATAGAGCTTATACTGGCTGGCGTTGAGAGAAGCCTTGGCTTCCTGCGGGGTAAGGCGTATGTCCGCGGGACGTATGGCCTCGTGGGCGTCCTGTGCGCCTTTGCGGCCCTTGTATATGTTGGGCTTCTTTGGAACGTAATCCTTACCGTAGGTATCGGATATGTATTCCAGGGCCGCCTTCTGGGCCTCGTCGGCTATGCGCACGGAATCGGTACGGATATAGGTTATAAGGCCGGTAGTGCCCTTGCCGTGTATTTCGACGCCTTCGTAGAGCTGCTGGGCGATCAGCATGGTGAGCTTGGTAGTAAAGCCCAGCTTGCGCGCAGCTTCCTGCTGCATGCTGCTGGTGGTAAAGGGCGCGGGGGCATGACGGCTCTTTTCGGAGGTCTTTACGTCGCTTACGGTAAATTCATTTCCGCTGCGGGCGATTATATCATTTGCGGTTTTCTCGTCGTGAACGTCCAGCTTTTTGCCGTCCATTCCGTAAAATTTGGCTTCAAGCGGCTTGCGGCTGCCCTGTACCTTGAGCTTGGCGGTGATATTCCAGTATTCCTCCGGAACGAAGTCGTTTATTTCCTGTTCCCTGTCGCAAATGATGCTTACAGCCACCGACTGCACGCGGCCTGCGGAAAGGCCTCTGCGCACCTTTGCCCAGAGTATCGGACTTATCTTGTAGCCCACCAGCCTGTCAAGCACCCTTCGCGCCTGCTGAGCGTCCACAAGGTCCATATTTATGGCTCGTGGTTCCTTGACTGATTTCTTGACTGTATTGGAGGTTATCTCGTTGAACACTATCCTGCATGGAGAATTCGCGTCCATCTTCAGGATATGTGCAAGATGCCAGGATATGGCCTCGCCCTCCATATCAGGGTCGGTTGCGAGATATATCTTTTTCGCGGCCTTGGCCTCCCTGCGGATATTATCCAGCACCTCTCCCCTTCCTCTCAGGGTTATATACTTAGGCTCGAAATCGTGCTCCACGTCCACACCCAGCTGACTCTTTGGCAGGTCCCTTACGTGGCCGTTGGAAGCCACTACTTTATATTTACTGCCGAGAAATTTCCCTATCGTCTTTGCCTTGGCCGGCGACTCCACGATAACAAGCATTTCTGACATTTTTCTGCTTACCTCCGTTTTTGCCTTTATGGACAGGCTATTTTACTGTTTTTCGCCCATTCCATCAAATCCCGTAAATTCTTCCGGGCGATTGCTTAATTATTCCCGATATTTCCATCTCTGTCAAGGCGGAATTTAATTTGCCCGGTTCAAATTGCGTCATTTCGCACAATTCATCTATTGTTTTCTCTCCCGCTTTAAGCAATCTTACTATCAATGTCTGCTCAAAGCTCAGGCCGCTCTCATCTATTTCCGTCATGCGTATCGCCTTATCCGAGCGCATTCCGTATTCCTCCAGTATGTCGTCCACGCAAAACACCGGCTTGGCCGCGCCCTGCTGTATCATCTGGTTCGTGCCCTGGCAGAAGGGGTCGGTTATGCGGCCGGGTATGGCGAACACGTCGCGCCCCTGCTCAAGGGCAAAGTCTGCGGTTATCCTGGTGCCGCTCTTTATGGCGGCCTCGGCCACCACCACGCCCCTTGATATGCCGCTTATTATCCTGTTTCGCCGAGGAAAGTGCTTTGAATCCGGCACTGTGCCCGGCAGGAATTCGGATACCACTGCGCCCTTGTCGCATATCTCGTCGTACAGCTTCCGGTTTTCTTCGGGATATACCACGTCTACGCCGCTGCCCAATACCGCTATTGTAGATATTTCCGCTTTTGACCTTTCCAGAGCCGCGATGGCCGCCACCTTGTCTATGCCGTATGCCATTCCGGATACTATGCATGCGCCACATTCCGCCAACTGTCCGGATATCATCTCGGCGGCCTTTCTACCGTAGTCCGAGCACCTTCTGGAGCCTATTACGGCTATGGGCAGCCTCAGCTTATCCGGTAGGCGTCCCTTCACAAAAAGCGCCGCCGGCGCCGAATGTATCTCCCTCAAAAGCGCCGGGTAGTTCTTATCCTTAAACAGCACGACGGATATGTTCTGGTTATGGAGATACTCGAGGCACCTGTCGATGTAGCCTTCCTCTGCCTTCGCCTTCATGAGCGCGAGCATGCGTCCGTCCGCAGCCGTTTTTGAGGGTATATCTCCCCTTGCCGCCGCAAGGAACACATCATATGCGCTGCCGTATTCTTCGATTAACTCGTTGTGCCGCATGGGCCTCAGCCCTGCGGTGAAGGCCAACCACAGATTGTACCGCCTCATATCCTCCTTCACACATTATTCCCCCCAGTATTTTTTATCCACCGTACGGTACTGTATAGCCTCTGCGATATGCTCGTATGTTATGTCGCCGCCGCCTGAAAGATCCGCTATTGTTCGCGCCACCTTCATTATTCTGTTATATGCTCTGGCGCTGAGGTTCAACCGCTCGTAGGCCTGCCGCATGAGCCGCTGGCCGTTTTCGTCCGGCACGCAGTATTTTTTCACCAGCCGGGCGGAAAGCTGAGCGTTGCATATTATGCCGTCCTTTTTGTACCTTTCCCTCTGTATGCGCCTCGCCTCGTCCACCCGCTCCCGAATAGCCGCAGAGCTTTCTCCCGGCTTATTTGAGGTGATGTCCGAATACCCCACCTCAGCCATCTCAACGTGCATATCCAGCCGGTCGAGCAGCGGGCCCGATATCCTGTTGCGGTATTTGGCTATTTCATAGGGCTTGCATCTGCACTCCTGCATACGGGAGCCATAATAGCCGCAGGGGCATGGGTTCATCGCGGCGATAAGCATAAAGTCCGCGGGATATGTTGCCTTGGCGCTGGCGCGGGTTATGGTAACGACGCCATCCTCAAGGGGCTGCCGCAGCGACTCCAGCACGTCCTTGTTGAACTCCGGAAATTCGTCTAAGAAAAGTACTCCGTAATGGGCGAGGCTTATTTCTCCCGGCATCGCCTTCTGCCCGCCGCCCACAAGAGCCGCGGTGGAGGCCGAATGGTGCGGCGACCTGAAGGGCCGCTCCGAGGCTATTCCCTCACCGGCCTCCATAATGCCGGTTATAGACTGTATCTTTGTTATCTCAAGAGCTTCATTGAATGTAAGCTCCGGCAGTATGGAGGGCATGCTCTTTGCGAGCATGGTCTTGCCTGAACCCGGCGTGCCCACCAGCAGCATATTGTGTCCGCCGGCCGC
>ULXB01034007.1_pt1 | contig 13066 bp, 9 predicted proteins | sample 1960901 | NCBI WGS metagenome assembly ULXB01 (sample SAMEA4835828, study PRJEB28245) | human gut metagenome | biome: gut microbiome; material: fecal sample | place: Denmark | collected 2008
CAATAAATATAATTTGTACAGCGGCGCACCCGGTGCGCCGCTGTTTTTCTGTGCGGCAAGCGGAAAACAAAATGTAATTATGTCAATTTTTCTTTTTTCAAACAACGGCTTTACTTTGAGCGCAAACTATTGTAAAATACAAGGGAAAAGATAATATGGGTGCAGTTTGGGAAAACCCGGCAGCGGCGGCTGTGCCCGGAAAATACAGGTGGTGTTTGAATATGGCAGTTCAATATAAACGTATTCTTTTGAAAGTCTCCGGCGAAGCACTTTCCGGCGAAAAAGGCACCGGTTTTGATGAAGCTACCATTGCTTCTATCTGCGCGGGCATCAAGGCAGCGTATGACCTTGGCGCACAGATCGGCATCGTGGTTGGCGGCGGCAATTTCTGGCGCGGCCGTTCCTCCGGCAAAATGGATCGCATGGATGCAGACAAGATCGGTATGCTGGCAACCGTGATGAACGCCATTGCCGTCAAGGATGCTCTGCGCCAGCAGGGTGTGCCCGCTGTTGTTATGACCAGCTCCGCCATGCCGCAGGTGGCCGATACCTTCCGCAGCGATAAGGCAATCGCTGAGCTGGAAGCAGGCAAGATCGTCGTGTTCGGCGGCGGCACCGGCAACCCCATCTTCTCTACTGATACCGCATCCGCCCTGCGCGCCTTGGAAATCGGTGCAGACGCCATGTTCAAGGCAACTATGGTGGACGGCGTGTATGATAAGGATCCCCACAAGTACCCAGATGCCGTCAAGTACGATACCCTGACCTTTACCCGTGTGTTGGACGAGCGCCTGGCTGTTATGGACTCCACCGCCGCAACCCTCTGCCGTGACAACGGTCTGCCCATTGTGGTGTTTGACCTGAACGAGCCCACCAACATTGCCCGTGCCCTGCAGGGCGAAAACGTGGGCACCATTGTGCGCGAGTAACCGCAAAGTATTTTAACCCCTAATTTATATATCGAAAAAGGAGAAAACCCTCATGAGCAGCACGACCAAAATTTACGAAGAAAAAATGAACAACTGCGTTGCCCATCTCGACCGCGAGCTGACCTCCATCCGTGCAGGCCGCGCAAACCCCGGCATCCTGGATAAAGTAATGGTGGATTATTACGGCAGCCCGACGCCGGTCCTGCAGGTTGCATCCGTGGCTGTTTCCGAAGCCCGCATCCTGACCATCACCCCTTGGGATGGTACCCTGATCAAGGCAATCTCCAAGGCAATCCAGACCAGCGATATCGGCATCAACCCCATTGATGACGGCCACACCATCCGCCTGGTGTTCCCGGCCCCCACTGAGGAACGTCGCAAGCAGCTGACCAAGGATGTGCAGAAGCAGGGAGAAGAAGCCAAGATCGCTGTGCGCAATGTCCGCCGCGATGCCATGGATAAGTTCAAAGCCCAGAAAAAGGCTGGCGAGCTGACCGAGGACGACCAGAAGAACCTGGAAGAAGAGGTCCAGAAGCTGACCGATAAGTACGTTAAGGAAATTGACGCAACCTGCGCCCGTAAAAATCAGGAGATCATGGAGGTCTGATTGCGGCAGACGGGCGTAAGCCTGCCTGGGCGCAGCCCCTCTTTATGGTGTATCTGAAAACAAAGAAAAGGACGGATGTTTCGCAAATACAAGCAGGATTTAAGGCTTTTTAACGCAAAATCCCGCTGTGCTTGTAGAAATAGACTGAATTTTCGACTTTTCAGATACACCCCAGCTGTGTGCCGCGCCTGAACGCCATGCGCGGCACGCAGTTTATTCCGGCAGAAGTGCAAGAAATGCCGTTCCACCGCATACCATGGCAGGGGATAGGCTTAACACACCGCAGCTGCTGTTGAAAGGAAACCATCTTTTATGAAAACTCGCATCATTACCGCCGTAGTCGGGCTGGCTGTTCTTGCCGTGGTTCTGGCTTTCTTTGACACGATCCTGTTTGACCTGGTGCTGGCGGCTATCTGCCTGCTTGCCATTCATGAAGTGTTTACCGCAATGGGCTTTGGCAAAAAGCAGTGGTACCTGTATGCGGCAGCGGTGCCGTTTACCATGCTGCTCATGCTCAGCTCCAGCGGCGCGGCGCGCGCAGCGCTGCTGGCTGTGGGCTTTTTGACGGTGCTGTTTTATAATGTGGTGCTCATCACCCATGATAAAACGCTGGATTTTGGCAAGCTGAGCGGCTTTATCTACTTCAGCGGTGTGATTCTGTTCTGCTTTTACTCTCTCATCCACCTCAAGCGCTGCCTGCCGATGGATATGTACGGCTATGATGCCATCTACTTCATCCTGCTGATCCTGTGCTTTGCCTGGGGCGGCGATACCTGCGCCTACTTTGCGGGCCGCGCGTTCGGCAAGCACAAGCTGGCTCCGGTGGTAAGCCCCAACAAAACGGTGGAAGGCGCCATCGGCGGTGTGATCGGCAGCGTGGTCATCGGGCTGCTGGCAACCATTATTTACAGCGCGCTTTCCGGCCGGTTCGCCAGCCTGACGGTGGCTGTCACCGCGCGACACTATATCATCATTGCCGCTATGGGCGCCGTGGCGTCGGTGCTGGGCATTTTGGGCGATCTCTTCGCCTCTGCCGTCAAGCGTCAGGTGGGTATCAAAGATTACGGCACCATTTTCCCCGGCCACGGCGGTATTTTGGACCGGTTTGACAGCGTGATGTTTATCGCGCCGCTGGTGTCCATCGTGGTACGTTACTTCTTTTATGTGTTCCAGTAAAGCGTAAATAGGGGGGCCGCCGTATCAACAGGCCGGGTCCCGAAAACCAGAACAACAACCGGCACTGCACTTTTGGGGCAGTGCCTTTCCATAAGGGGATGTCAACATGCCAAAAACCATTACTCTGCTTGGCTCCACCGGTTCCATCGGTACCCAGAGCCTTGATGTTGCCCGGATGCACGGCTACCGCATCTTTGGCCTTGCAGCGAACTCCCGCGTGGAGATCCTGCAAAAGCAGATCGAAGAGTTCCACCCGGAATATGTGGCCGTGGTGGACCCTGCCGCCTGTGAGAAACTGGATGCTGCCCTTGCCGGTACCGCCAACGCACCAAAACTGCTGAAAGGCCCGGAGGGGCTGCGCACTCTAGCTGCCATGGATGGCCCCGATGTTGTATTGAACGCGGTAGTCGGTATTGCCGGTTTGCCGGCCTCTCTGGCTGCAATCGAAAGCGGACATGATCTGGCCCTCGCCAACAAGGAAAGCCTTGTGACCGGCGGCCACCTGGTAACGGACGCGGTAAAGAAATACGGCGTCAAGCTGCTGCCGGTGGACAGCGAGCATTCCGCCATCTTCCAGTGCCTGCAGGATCAGCATTCTGCCAAACGGCTGGAAAAGATTCTGCTCACCGCGTCAGGCGGACCTTTCTTTGGAATGACGACCGAGCAGCTGCGCGGCAAAACCAAGTCTGATGCCCTCAAGCACCCCAACTGGAATATGGGCGCTAAGATCACGATCGATTCCGCCACCCTGATGAACAAAGGTCTGGAGCTGATTGAGGCTGTCTGGCTGTTTGGCTTGCCGGAGGATAAGATTCAGATTGTTGTCCAGCGCGAAAGCATTGTGCACTCTGCTGTGCAGTTTGCCGACCATTCTGTTATCGCTCAGCTGGGCGTGCCGGATATGCGTATTCCGATCCAGTATGCCCTGACCTGGCCGGACCGTCTGCCCAGCCCGGTGCCGGAACTGGATTTTGCTGCCCTCAAGCATCTGAGCTTTGATGTGGCGGATGATGAAACGTTTCGCTGCCTGGCAGCCGCCAAAAAGGCGATCCGCAAGGGCGGCCTTGGCCCCTGCGCCGCAAACGGTGCCAACGAGGAAGCTGTGCGCCTGTTCCTGCAGGATAAGATCGGCTTTTTGGATATTGGCCGCCTGGTGGAAGGCATGGTGGACAGCGACAGCTTTGGCGGGGATTATACCCTGCAGGATGTGTATGACTGCGACCGCATGGCGCGCGATTATGTAAAAGCCCATGTGTAACCCTTCTGTGCCGGGCATTTGGCGGCCCGGCTGTCAAAGTTCCCTGTAAGCGAGGTGCTTATGAATTTTCTGCTGACCGCGATTGTGGCAGTTTTGGTATTTGGCACGGTGGTGCTGGTGCATGAGGCTGGGCATTTTTTTGCCGCCCGGCACTGCGGCATCCATGTGGAGGAATTTTCCATCGGGTTCGGCCCGGCGCTGTGGAGCACCGTCAGGGGCGGCACCCGTTATTCCGTGCGTCTGCTGCCGCTGGGCGGTTACAATAACCTTGCCGGTGAAACCCCGGAAGAATCTGAGGACCCGGACGAGCAGGAGCGGGCAGAACCTGCGAAAAAGCAGGATGCTGCCGTTGCTTCTGTGCATACCTATGATCTGCATGCTCCCTTGTTCCCCCTGACGGTGGATGGCAAAAGCTTTGTGGAAGCAAGCCCTTGGCAGCGCTTTTTTGTGATTGCCGCCGGTGCCCTGATGAATTTTGTGCTGGGCTTTATCCTGTTGCTGGTACTTGTGGCCAGCGGCAGCGCTGTGACCAGCAAGATCATTTATGACTTCCAGGGTGAAAACCCAAAAAGCCAGGCATCTGGCCTGCAGGTGAACGATGAGATCATGTCGGTCAACAGGCATTTCTGCTTTACGGCTGAAGATGTCATGTACGAACTGCAGCGTACCGAAAATGATACCGCAACCATCACGGTTCTGCGGGACGGCAAGCTGGTCACACTGCCCCAGGTGCAGTTTGATTCCACTACCAATGCGGACGGCACAACCTCCATGGTACTGGATTTCCGGGTGTATGGTATTGAAAAAACGCCGCGCAGCGTGGTGCATGGGGCGGCACGGTATTTCTGCTATTATGCGCGGGTCATCCTGCGCGGATTTCTGGACCTTTTCACCGGGCGTGTGGGCGTCAATGAGCTTTCCGGTCCGGTCGGTATAGTCAATGCGGTCAACGAAGCCGTCAAATATGGCTGGCGGGATGTGCTCAGCCTGGCCGCTGTCATCACGGTAAATCTTGGCGTGTTTAACCTGCTGCCCATCCCCGGGCTGGACGGCTGCAAGCTGCTGTTCCTTGCCGCAGAAGGCATTACCCGGCGGGAACTGCCGCTGCGCTTCCAGACAGCCATCAACGCGGCAGGCATGATCCTGCTTTTAATGCTGGTGGTGCTGACCACGATGCAGGATGTGGCAAAATATATTCTTTGATTTGAAACGAAAGCCGCAGCAACCCAGATAAAAGGGGAACAGTAGGCTTTGCGAAGTAACATACAGGAGGCGTTTTTCCATGCGTCAGCTAAAACGGACGGTCAAAATCGGCAACATTACCATTGGCGGTACCAACCCCATTGCAGTGCAGACCATGCTCAATGTGCCCGTTAAGGATATTGCGGGCAACGTGGAGCAGGCAAAACGCGTGGCAAAAGCGGGCTGCCAGATCGTGCGCGTCACGGTGCCTACCCCGGCAGATGCCGCGGTGGTATCGGCCATTAAGGAGGCGGTGGATATCCCCGTTGTGGCCGATATCCACTTTGACTATCGCGCCGCCCTTGCCGCCATCGATGCCGGTGCCGATAAGATTCGCATCAACCCCGGCAACATCGGTGACGATGACCGTGTAAAAGCGGTCGCGGATGCCTGCAACGCCAAAAACATCCCCATCCGCATTGGCGTGAACGGCGGCAGCCTGGAAAAGCATATCCTGGCCCGTTACGGTGCCCCTGTGCCCGAAGCCATGGTGGAAAGTGCCATGTACCATGTGCGCCTGCTGGAAAAGCATGACTTTAATAATATCGTCATCTCCATAAAATCCTCCAACGTGCCGCGCATGATGGCCGCTTACCGGCTGCTGGCCTCCCAGACAGATTACCCCCTGCATGTGGGTGTGACCGAAGCCGGCGGCAACCGCATGGGCTTGATCAAATCCGGCATGGGGATTGGCGGCCTGTTGCTGGAAGGCATCGGCGATACGCTGCGCGTCTCCCTGACCGGCGACCCGGAGGATGAAGTGTACGCCGGTTACGATATCCTGCGTGCGGTTGGCTACGCCGTGGCCGGGCCGGAGATCATCAGCTGCCCCACCTGCGGCCGCACCCAGTACCCCATGATCGAAATTGCCAACGAGGTGGAGCGCCGCCTGAAAGAAGAGGGCTTCAAAAAGCCGGTAAAAATCGCCATTATGGGCTGTATTGTCAATGGCCCCGGCGAAGCCAGCGATGCGGACATCGGCATTGCAGGCGGCAAGGACTGTGCTGTGCTGTTTGAGCATGGCGAGAAGATCCGCACCCTGAAAGGCGATATCGTCAGCCAATTCGTTGAGGAAATCCATAAACTGTAATGGTACGGAACACCCTAAAAAACGCAGAACCGACCGCTAAAGCCAAGCTCCCGCCGTTTGTGCGGGGGCTGCTTTGCATTGGCACGGTGCTGCTGGTGTGCTTTGTGGTCAGTATTGTGCTGGAAGTCTGGTACTGCAAAAGTGCTCCCAACGCCGCAATCAAGCTGGCCGCCTGCCTGGTGCTGGATGCCTTTGCCTTTTTGCTGCCCGGCGTGGTGGCCACCATCACCGCGATGCATGTCATCCGCAAAGATAAAAACAAGTTCCGAAAACAAGTCCGAAAACCGATGCCAAAGCGATGAAAATGTTGCGTGAAAGCGGCACGGCACCGCATGGGAAAACTGCGCTGTTTACCCCATAGTGACCATAGGGGCGCACGTTGTGCGCCCGTCACCTTGCGGAGCCTGCTGTGGAGGAATCTGCGGCAAAGCCCACCATTGCGGGACGATGCAAGCATCGTCCCCTACAAATCATGTGCAACGTTCGCAGCACACGGCAAGGCAGAATTCCTCTGCGGTGGCGTTCACCCCTATCCTCTACAAGGGAAAATACGCTTTTCAACACGCTGAGAAAAAGTCTGATTTATATTTCCCGGTAAATAGAGCATTGCACTTCTATGTGATGCTAACAAAGCCTGCGAAAACAGGGGAGCTTAACGCCAGCTGCCGGGCTGCCTTTGAATCCAACATAATATTGTTATAATATTACTGTAATTTATCATATTAAGGCAATACCGCATAATTCTAAGTGCCGATACGGCGAGCGAGGTACGGCAGATGCTAAGCCAAAAGCGCAGATAATACTGGATGCTGCAAAGGTGAGCGCCGCCAGTGGCGGAAACAGCGAACCGAAGCAGGGGCAGCGGTCGCAGAGTGCAAGGGGCTTTTGCCCCCGAAGCACGATGCGGGTACCGCAACCCGACATTATCGAGCATTTTGGCAACGCAGATGCCGTGCCGCAGCCGCCGGAGCGGTGCTTGAGCCGTTAGGCGGGAATTGTGCGGTGATGCCTTAAAGTTTTTTGCCAGGCCTTTTTTCAAAAAAGGCCGTCCGTAACTCTCAAGAGGTGCTATGTTAAAACCACTTGTTACCCAGGTTTGGCCGCAGTTCACGGCCGATGAACAGTTTACCGCCAGCTTCAGCAATGTGTTTGTGGAGCGGGTAGAACTGTTCCGTTCCGCACGCAAAGTTATCATCTGCCTGCGCAGCACAGAGCCGCTGGACTCTGCCCTGTGCGGGCGTCTTTTGGCGTCATTGGAGCAGATTTTTGCCGGTTATGAGTTGACCATGCGCAACTACTTCAACTATAACGCCATCACGCCGGAAGCCGTCAAGGCTATGATCGAAGAGCTCAAACAGCAGGGAATGCCGGTCAACGGCTTTCTGGATAAAACCCAGCCGGTTGCTTTTGCTCAGGACGGTCTTGTGGTGCGGGTTAACGCGGGTCTGCCGATTCTGGAAAGCGTGGAGCTGCCCAAGCATCTGGCAGAACTCATCCAGGAGCGCACCGGTGCTTTGCCCATTGTGCGCATGGAGCTGGTCGGCAAACAGATGGATGCGGACGAACTCGACCGCCGCGTGGCAGAAAAGGTGCCCGCCGTGCAGTTCAAGGCCAAAGAAGAAGTGGCACCCTTTACCATTGAGGGGCTGGAGCTCACCTCCAAGCCGGCTAAGGTGTTCTATGGCAAGTCTTTCAAGCCTGCCGACCTGCGCCCGCTGAACGATCTGGGCGATGGCGGCAAGGTGACCGTGTGGGGCGACGTATTCTTTACCGAGGTAAAGGGCAACCGCCGCAAAATCTACTTTACCTCCATCACCGACTATAACGGTTCCATCAACCTCAAAGTCCTCGGCGATGAAAACGAGGATATGTCTAAGTGGGAGGGCCTCAAATCCGGCACAACCCTCATCGTGCGCGGCAACTATACCTACGATAAGTACGAGCACGACTATGTCCTGCTGCCCTATGATGTATTGCAGGTGGAGCGTATGCCCCGCCATGATGATGCCCCCGAGGGGCAAAAGCGCGTGGAACTGCATCTGCATACCAAGTCCAGCAGCATGGACGGTTTCTGCGATTCCGGCAAGATCGTGCGCCTGGCCCACCGCATGGGCCACCGCGCCATTGCCATTACCGACCACGGCGTGTGCCAGGGCTACCCGGAAGCCATGCTTGCCACTGACGAGATCCACCAGGACGACCCCAACTTCAAGCTGATCTATGGGTGTGAAGCCTACTTTGTGGACGATATGATCCCCGCTGTGTATGGCACCAAAACCATGCCCATCACCGGCTCATTTGTGGTGTTTGATACCGAGACCACCGGCCTGGACTCCAACGTGGAAGCTTTGACCGAGATCGGCGCCGTGTACGTGGAAAACGGCAAGATCAACCCGGATAAGAGTTTCTGTACCTTCGTCAACCCCGGCAAACCCATCCCGCAAAAGGTGGTGGAGCTGACCGGCATCAACGACAGCATGGTGGCCGATGCCCCCACACCGGCCGAGGCCATCCGCCAATTCAAGGAATTCTGCGGCGATAACATCCTGGTTGCCCACAACGCCAACAGCTTTGATATGCTGTTCATCCGTAAAGCAGGGGATAAGGCGGGGGTGGATTTTTCCAACACCTATATTGACACCCTGCCCATGGCGCAGGCGTTGTTCCCCGGCTTGCATAACTATAAACTGGATACCATCAACAAACATCTGGAAATCCAGCCCTTTAACCACCACCGCGCCGTGGATGACGCCATGGCGCTGGCCCGCATCTTTGAGGTTATGCTCTCCGATTTGAAGGAGAAGGACATGACCACCGTGGAGGCTATCAACACCGGCCTTGGCGGCAACAAAGAGGTGCTGAAAAAGAAGTATTACCACCTGATCATTCTGGTGCAGAACCAGACAGGACTCAAAAACCTGTACCGCATTGTCAGTGCGGCGCACACCAAGTATTTCTTCAAAAAGCCGCGCGTGCCCCGCAGCCTGCTGAATCAATACCGCGAGGGCCTGCTGCTTTCACCTGCGTGCGAAGCAGGCGAGCTGTACCGCGCCGTAGTGGCAGGCAAGGCCCATGATGAACTGCTGCGTATTGCCCGGTATTATGACTATCTGGAAGTGCAGCCTCTTGGCAACAACGAGTTCATGGTCCGCAATGGGCAGGTGGATTCCATCGAAGCCATCAAGAACTTCAACCGCACCATCATCCAGCTGGGCGAAGAACTGCATATCCCCGTGGTTGCCACCGGTGACGTTCACTTCCAGGAGCCGGAGGACCGCATTTACCGCGCGGTCCTGCAGGCAGGCAACGGCTTTAAGGATGCTGACAACCAGGCCCCGCTGTTCTACCGCACCACGCCGGATATGCTGGAGCAGTTCAGCTATCTCCCGCAGGAAAAAGCCTTTGAAATCTGCGTGACCAACCCCAACAAGATTGCCGCTACCATTGATAACAATCTGCGCGCCATCCCCAAGGGAACCTACCCGCCTTCCATTGAGGGTGCTGAGGATCAGCTGCGCTCCGGCACCTGGCAGCACGCCCGCCGTGATTACGGCAACCCCCTGCCGGATGTGCTGCAAAAGCGCCTGAAAAAAGAGCTGGATTCCATCTGCGGCCATGGTTACGCTGTTTTGTATGTCATTGCGGTCAAGCTGGTGGCGTTTTCCAACGCAGGCGGCTACCAGGTGGGCAGCCGTGGCTCTGTCGGCTCCAGCGCTGTGGCGCACTTTTCCGGCATTTCGGAGGTCAACTCCATGCCGCCGCACTACCTGTGCACCAAGTGCAAGCACAGCGAGTGGATTGATGATGGCGTGACGATGGACGGCTTTGACCTGCCGGATAAAAAATGCCCTGTCTGCGGCGAACCCATGATCATGGACGGCCACGATATCCCGTTTGAAACCTTCTTGGGCTTTTACGGCGATAAGGAGCCGGATATCGACCTGAACTTCTCCGGCATGTACCAGTCCAACGTTCACCGCTATACGGAGGAGCTGTTCGGCAAGGAGAATGTGTTCAAGGCGGGCACTGTATCCGGCCTACAGGATAAAACGGCTTACGGTTATGTGAAAAAGTATCTGGAAGAGCGTGGCAAAACCGTGAACCGTGCTGAGGAAAACCGCCTGTGCCTGGGCTGCACCGGTGTCAAGCGCACCACGGGCCAGCACCCCGGCGGCATGGTTGTTGTGCCTTCCACCTTTGATATTTATGATTTCTGTGCCATTCAGCACCCGGCGGACGATGTGAAGGGCGGCCTGCTGACCACCCACTTTGAATTTAAGTACCTGCATGATACGCTGCTCAAGCTGGACGAGCTGGGTCATGATGTTCCGACTTTCTATAAGTTCTTTGAAGAGTATTCCGGCATCCCTATTGACAGCGTGCCGATGAACGATCCCAAGGTCTACAGCCTGCTGACCTCCACCGAAGCACTGGGCGTTACCCCGGAGCAAATCGGCAGCCAGACCGGTACCTTCGGCATCCCGGAAATGGGCACCAACTTTGTGCGCGGCATGCTGCTGGATGCAAAGCCGAAAAACTTCTCGGAGCTGATCCAAATCTCCGGCCTGTCCCACGGCACGGATGTGTGGACCGGCAACGCGGACGAACTGATCCGCTCCGGTACCTGCACCATTGCCGAGGTGATCGGCTGCCGTGACAGCATCATGCTCTACCTGCTGCGCAAGGGGCTGGAACCCAAAATGTCATTTGACATTATGGAGGCCGTGCGTAAAGGCAAGGTGGCCAAGGGCGGCTTTAAGCCCGGCTGGGAAGAAGCCATGAAGGAGCATGATGTGCCGGATTGGTACATCGAATCCTGCCGCAAGATCAAGTATATGTTTCCCAAGGCTCACGCTGTTGCCTACCTGATGGCGGCCATCCGCCTGATGTGGTTCAAGGTGTACCACCCGGCTATCTTCTATGCTGTGTACTTTACCGTTCGCGGCGCGGATATCGACTATGAAGCAGCTGTTGGCGGTGTGCGCGTGGCCAAGGAGCACCTGCGGGATAACGAAAAGATCCCCAAGGATGAGCGTACCGCTAAGGACGATGATGCCCTTGTCAGCCTGCAGCTGGTCAATGAAATGCTGCAGCGCGGCTGCCAGTTCCTGCCCATTGAGCTGGGCAAGAGCTATGCCAGCAAGTATGTGGTGGAGGACGGCAAAGTGCGCCTGCCCTTTACCGCCATCCGCGGCCTGGGCGAAGCTGCCGCTGTGGCGTTGGAACAGGCTACCATCCATGGGCAGGAATATATCTCGGTGGAAGAACTGCAGCAAGCCTCCGGCGTGGCGCAGTCGGTATTCGACAAATTGCACGAAGTCGGCGCTTTGGGAAATCTGCCGGAAACCAGCCAGGTTGACCTGTTCAGCTTAATGTAATGGCAATCCCCCGAAATCCCGCCTGCCGCAGCGCAGGCAGATCAGCATACGAATATACTATGGGCAATACCGCATAATTCTAAGTGCCGATACGGCGAGCGAGGTGCGGCAGATGCTAAGCCAAAAGCGCAGATAATACTGGATGTCTTATCGAGCATTTTGGCAACGCAGATGCCGTGCCGCAGCCGCCGGAGCGGTGCTTGAGCCGTTAGGCGGGAATTGTGCGGTATTGCCTATGATGTACCGGACCTGCAGTAGCGCTGCGGGGACGGTACTTTTTGTTTTGCGGGATTTGCTTTGATTCGTTGATTGAACTTACAGCCAGGCAGGGGAAAACACCCCCAAAAAAATGCCCGCGCCCCATTCCAGCAAAATTTTCCGGGGCAGGTGTAGAAATTGCGTATTTGACGATGGAAAATTGATTTATCATGGAGAACATGATAGACTATAGGATACATGTAGAGTCTACAAGGAACTATACGATGCTCAGCAGTAATTAAAGAAGTCTATGATAAATTAAAGCGATTGGAGAGGCAACCGATCATGAAAAGCAGAAGAAAGCATGGCTTCCAGTTTATGACGATACTATATTTTTTGATCGTATTTTGTATGTGTGTGTCGCGTTTTAACGTGATTATGACAATTATGGGTGGTCAACTAACGCGGGTGGAAGAAATTAATCTACTGCCGTTCCATAGTATTAGAGAAAACTTGAAATATGGTCGCAGCCCTGTTTCATGGGATATGCTTTATAATATGGTAATGTTTGTGCCTTTTGGAGTAATTTACTGCTATTATCAAAAGAATTTCCGCGTATATAAAGCAGTTGGAATGTCATGCTTGACAACATTCTTCATAGAAAGCGCGCAGCTCGTTTTAAAAACTGGTGTCGTAGATATAGATGACCTTATTGTAAACACATTGGGAAGTTTGACGGGAATTGTGGTGTATGTTATTCTGCAGCAGATATCCTTCAAAAATCAAAAGTTTGAGATTCACGAATTGATTGATATCAGTGCGACAATGCTTCCACCGATGTTTGTTGCCTTCATTGCGGAAATGTTCCTGGGAGATGGTTCGCTAAAATTGCTGCCAGTTCACTGTGTAGTGTTACTGTGCTATGGAATTTTTGTCTATGTATTTTTAATAAGGGATTTTACTCGCAAAGCAAAAGTTTATTATCTGGCATGTTATGTGGGAGCCTTTTATCTGAGCCGTGTGCTACTGTAGAAATAATGGCATAATATAATTTTAACCAAATCACAAAACCGTAAATAGAAAAAATAAACGCATATAGTGAGGGAATATTCGTATTGTCGATACTGTCTTGCGTCTTTTCAAGAACATTTTTAAGGCAATACCGCATAATTCTAAGTGCCGATACGG
>ULXB01030257.1_pt1 | contig 13062 bp, 8 predicted proteins | sample 1960901 | NCBI WGS metagenome assembly ULXB01 (sample SAMEA4835828, study PRJEB28245) | human gut metagenome | biome: gut microbiome; material: fecal sample | place: Denmark | collected 2008
CGGCATCATAATCGGCAATGTTCATTTCACGCTTTAACATCCGCATCTCCTGACTCAGCTAACAATAAAATTTTTGGCCTTTATAGGCGGTCCTGTTGGACAACGGCGAACAGTATAACCGAATCATTGTGCGATAACAGGTCTTGACAAAGGAATTTACGCAAACGATTACCTTCAGGCTACGCAAGGCTTTGGAGAATAAAGAGCTTGCAACCGGAAACGGATTTCTTTTCAGGTTTGTGATGCAAATTTTTCACTTCATCACATTCTTTCTGAAAAACACCAAAGAACCATTTACATTGCAGGGCTATTTTTTATAAGATGCATTTGAGATACATCAATTAAGATGCAAAAAAAGGAAGACCATATGCTTGACGCTCAAACCATCGCTACAGTAAAAGCCACCATCCCTTTACTGGTGGAAACGGGGCCAAAGTTAACCGCCCATTTCTACGACCGTATGTTTACTCATAACCCAGAACTCAAAGAAATTTTTAACATGAGTAACCAGCGTAATGGCGATCAACGTGAAGCCCTGTTTAACGCTATTGCCGCCTACGCCAGTAATATTGAAAACCTGCCTGCGCTGCTGCCAGCGGTAGAAAAAATCGCGCAGAAGCACACCAGCTTCCAGATCAAACCGGAACAGTACAACATCGTCGGTGAACACCTGTTGGCAACGCTGGACGAAATGTTCAGCCCGGGGCAGGAAGTGCTGGACGCGTGGGGTAAAGCCTATGGTGTACTGGCTAATGTATTTATCAATCGCGAGGCGGAAATCTATAACGAAAACGCCAGCAAAGCCGGTGGTTGGGAAGGTACTCGCGATTTCCGCATTGTGGCTAAAACACCGCGCAGCGCGCTTATCACCAGCTTCGAACTGGAGCCGGTCGACGGTGGCGCAGTGGCAGAATACCGTCCGGGGCAATATCTCGGCGTCTGGCTGAAGCCGGAAGGTTTCCCGCATCAGGAAATTCGTCAGTACTCTTTGACTCGCAAACCGGATGGCAAAGGCTATCGTATTGCGGTGAAACGCGAAGAGGGTGGGCAGGTATCCAACTGGTTGCACAATCACGCCAATGTTGGCGATGTCGTGAAACTGGTTGCTCCGGCAGGTGATTTCTTTATGGCTGTCGCAGATGACACACCAGTGACGTTAATCTCTGCCGGTGTTGGTCAAACGCCAATGCTGGCAATGCTCGACACGCTGGCAAAAGCAGGCCACACAGCACAAGTGAACTGGTTCCATGCGGCAGAAAATGGCGATGTTCACGCCTTTGCCGATGAAGTTAAGGAACTGGGGCAGTCACTGCCGCGCTTTACCGCGCACACCTGGTATCGTCAGCCGAGCGAAGCCGATCGCGCTAAAGGTCAGTTTGATAGCGAAGGTCTGATGGATTTGAGCAAACTGGAAGGTGCGTTCAGCGATCCGACAATGCAGTTCTATCTCTGCGGCCCGGTTGGCTTCATGCAGTTTACCGCGAAACAGTTAGTGGATCTGGGCGTGAAGCAGGAAAACATTCATTACGAATGCTTTGGCCCGCATAAGGTGCTGTAATTTGATGTTGCCGGATGGAAACATCCGGCAACCCTTGACGCGGTTTAAATTGCCGCGTCGTCCTCTTCACCGGTACGGATGCGAATGACCCGTGCCACGTCAAAGACGAAGATTTTACCGTCACCGATTTTGCCGGTTTGCGCCGTGCGAATAATGGTATCGACACAGGTATCGACAATGTCGTCCGGTACGACAATCTCAATTTTCACTTTCGGCAGAAAATCCACCATATACTCCGCGCCGCGGTACAGCTCGGTATGGCCTTTCTGGCGACCAAAGCCTTTCACTTCGGTCACCGTCATGCCGGTAATACCGACTTCGGCCAGTGCTTCGCGGACATCGTCCAGCTTGAAGGGTTTTATAATCGCATCAATCTTTTTCATGCTATTCCTTGAAAAGGTCGCCTGTCTTTTGATCTGCTAAACGTAACACATAACGCCAATTCATTCCTTGAAATCGTTTGCATCCAGCTCGTGTCGGGAAAGCAGTTTATAAAATTCTGTCCGGTTGCGCCCCGCCATTCTCGCCGCGTGGGTGACGTTGCCTTTGGTAATTTGCAGCAGCTTACGCAAATAGTTGAGTTCAAACTGATTACGTGCCTCAACAAAGGTTGGCAGCGCCGTGTTTTCACCCTCCAGCGCCTGCTCTACTAATGCATCGCTAATAACCGGAGATGAGGTCAGCGCCACGCACTGTTCAATCACGTTGACCAACTGGCGCACATTACCCGGCCAGCTCGCGGTCATCAGGCGTTTCATCGCATCAGTGGAGAACGCGCGGACAAACGGTTTATGTCGCTCTGCCGCCTGGCGCAACAGGTGATTTGCCAGAAGCGGAATGTCTTCTGTGCGCTCTGCCAGAGCCGGAATTTTCAGGCTGACAACGTTGAGGCGGTAATAGAGATCTTCACGGAATTCCCCGCGCGCCATCGCTTTTGGCAGGTCGCGGTGAGTGGCGGAAATAATCCGCACGTCGATATCAATATCGCGGTTGCTGCCCAGCGGGCGCACTTTACGCTCCTGCAACACGCGCAGCAGTTTGACCTGCAATGGTGCGGGCATATCGCCAATCTCATCGAGAAATAGCGTACCGCCTTCCGCCGCCTGGAATAAACCTTCGCGATTGCTGACAGCGCCAGTAAACGCGCCACGCGCATGACCAAACAGCTCCGACTCCAGCAATTGCTCGGGCAATGCGCCACAGTTAATAGCAATAAATGGTTTGCTATTGCGCGGGCTGGCGTTGTGGATAGCCTGGGCGAAAATCTCTTTCCCGGTGCCGCTCTGGCCGTTAATCAAAACGCTAACGTCTGATTGCGCCACCAGCCGCGCCTGTTCCAGCAAACGCAGCATCAGCGGGCTGCGGGTGACAATCGCCTCGCGCCAGCGTTCATCGGTGGCTGGCGCGGATTGTTCCAGCGCATCGTCAATTGCCTGATATAGCGCATCTTTATCGACAGGCTTGGTGAGGAAACTGAACACGCCCTGCTGTGTTGCAGCAACGGCATCGGGAATAGAACCATGCGCGGTAAGAATAATTACTGGCATTCCCGGCTGCACTTTCTGAATTTCAGCAAACAGCTGCATACCGTCCATTTCATCCATCCGCAGGTCGCTGATGACTAAATCTACTTTTTCGCGATTCAGTACCCGTAATCCTTCAGCGCCACTTTCCGCCGTGACCACGCTGTAGCCTTCGCTGGTCAGGCGCAGGCCAAGCAGTTTCAGCAATCCCGGATCGTCATCGACCAATAATAAATGCGCAGGTTTATGGCTCATCAGGAGTGACCTCATGGGTGGATGGCGCGGGCTTTTCACCCTCGTGCGGCGTATCCGGCGAGAAATTTCCAGCCGGTTTGCGGGTCGAGAGCTGGCGTTCAATATCAGTCAGGTTTTCCAGCTTGCGGGTGGTGAGTTCCAGTTGCTGCTGTAGAACGTGATGTTGCTGGCGCAATGTATCCAGCTCGCTGTCGCTGGCCTGCTGGAGCTTGCCGTAGCGTTGGCGCTCTTCCGCCAGTTGCAGTTGCAGCGCCTGACCGTCGCGCCAGAGTTGATACAGAGGGCGAACCTGTGCCGGGATCTCGGTACTTAGCGCATCAATGCGCGCGACCAGCTGGCGGCGCTCATACGGCGTAATTTTGGCGTCGGCGAGCAAAATCCCTTGTTTAAAGGTATTTTGCCAGCTGCCGTCGTCATATTGGCGAGCTTGCTGACGTGACTGCGCAGGCATTAAACGATCAGCACAATCCATCGCCCGCAGCCAGTAAAGCGGATTGGTTTCGGTTGATTTACCTTGCAGCGCCCAGATGTCGCTACATTCAGTAGAAAGATAGTCAGCCAGTTGATAAACCGGAATTTTTTCTTCTGCTGGCGTATCAATGGCTGGCTTATTGTGACTCTGCACGCAACCCAGCAATGCCAGACATGGCAGCCCTGCCAGCCACAGCCGTCGGGGCATTAATCGTTGAAAAATGTGTCGCATATTCACCAGACTTAATGCCTATCCCAGTGGGCGTAATTATTGCAGGCAGTTTGGACATGGACAGCGCGGAGAAACCGGAGCGTACACGTCGTACGTGAGGATTTCGAGCACTGCCCGGGGCCGAACTGGCAAATAAAATAGCCTGATGGGATAGGCTGTTAGCATTATTTCGTGTTTTTCGACGACGGCAATTCAATGCGGAAACAAACGTCTTGCCCGCTCTCGTCGACCAGATACAGTTCCCCTTGCATACGGCGAATACAATCCCTGGCAATGCTTAATCCCAGACCGCTGCCCTTCACCGCCCCTTTTCGCTGGTGGCTTCCTTGAAAAAAGGGTTCGAAGATCATGGCGCGTTCCTCTTGCGGAATGGGTGTGCCTGTATTGATGACATCAATATAAACCCGTGCACCATGTAAGCTGCTGCGAAGGCAAATGTTACCGGATTCAGCCCCGTAGTGCACCGCATTGGAGTAAAGATTATCCAGTACGCTCATCAGCAGCATTGGCTCCGCCAGGCAAGCTGTTGCTTTGAGATCGACGTCGGTATGCATCATTTTAGCCCGTGCGGGCAGGCTATGAGCAGAAACTACTGTCTCCACCAGCGGTGCTAACTCAACATTCTCCAGTTCCACCGCACTGTCCGCCTGTTTACGGTTGTAATCAAGCAGTTGTTCGATCAGTTTTTGCAAATTGCGGCTGCTGCTATCAAGAATGCTCACCACCTCTTTTTGCTCTAGCGTAAGCGGCCCGACAACCTGGTCAGCCAGTAATTCAGTGCCCTCGCGCATACTCGCCAGTGGCGTTTTTAATTCATGAGATAAATGTCTTAAAAATTGATGGCGTTGGGATTCCAGCCATGACAGGCGCTCACTTAACCAAAGAATACGTTGCCCAACCGAGCGTAACTCGCTCGGTCCACTGAACGAAACGCTATTGCCCAGAGAACGCCCTTCCCCCAGACGGTTGATCATGCGCTCGATATTTTTCACCGGCCCGATAATCATCCGCGTGAAAAGTAGCACCATCACCAGACTCACCAGAAATAGCACCAGCGATTGCCAACCAAAATATTGCCCACGTTCGGCGATTTCACGCTGAAGTTGCTGCCCACGAGAGAACACCACTGTGCGCGTGGCCTGCACCATTTCGGTATTGGCACTGGCAAAGGCTTCAAGACGCGCGGCGGCGGCAGCATCGGGACCACTGTTGTTACACTGAAGTTGGGCCAGATTGTTCAAATCCTGACGCAATGCCTGGTAAAGTTTATCGTCTGGCAGTACGCCTGCGTGGGCATCGAGCATTTCGCTGTAACGCTTGCGCTGGCTTTGATAAACCTTCGCAAGCGTAGGGTCGTCCAGCACGCAATACTGACGGTAGCTACGCTCCATCTCCAGCGCCGCGTTGGTCATCGCTTCACTGCGCCGGGCGTCAATAAGCGTGGTGCGGTTAACCAGCGCCGCCTGATCGCTAAGCGCATTCAGGCTTTGCCAGGCTTGCCATGCCAGCACCAACAAGGGCAGCAGAATTAGCAAAAATGCCAGCATTACCAGTTGTCGTAATGAGCGGGGAAAAACGGGCCAGCGTTTCAAGGTGTTACTCTCGTCAGACGCGAATAGCCTGATGCTAACCGAGGGGAAGTTCAGATACAACAAAGCCGGGAATTACCCGGCTTTGTTATGGAATAAGGCGGTGCCTAACTCGACGTTTCGCCCGATGGTTGATATAGCTACGCTGATATCAGAAGTTGGACGGCAGGCACCTTGTTGTGCGTCATTCGAATTTTATGTAGCACGTCCCGAAGGGGCTGACATAAGTCGGTGAATGAGCCACTGCTTACTATTATGCAGTAACTGTGCCAATAAAGAAAATAGTTTGGTAACGTACTGATTATACGTTGCTTTGAGGGATTTATGGCTTCTTCGCTATTTGAATGTAAATCAGCCACTGTGTCGCTAAAAAGAGACAACTTAAGATAAACTTATTAGATTACAATAAAATCAATCATTTAAGTGTCGCCAGAAAGCGACACGGTAAACCACCCATTGTCGTGATTTACAGACACAAAAAAGCTCCCGGAGTTGGGAGCTTATGATAGTGGTTGGTGCTTAATGCCGCATCCGGGCTGCAAAACCAATGAACTGATGAATTACCCCAACTGCTTACGCGCATTGCGGAAAATGCGCATCCATGGGCCATCCTCGCCCCAGTTTTCCGGATGCCAGGAGTTGCTGACAGTACGGAAAACACGTTCCGGGTGCGGCATCATAATGGTGACTCGACCACTTTCAGTCGTGACTGCCGTAATACCGTTCGGTGAACCGTTCGGGTTAGCCGGGTAGGTTTCAGTGACTTTGCCGAAGTTATCGACATAGCGCAGTGCCACCAGCACTTTGCTTTCCAGTGCCGCCAGATGCGCCGCATCACGCACTTCCACGCGCCCTTCACCATGAGAGACAGCAATCGGCATTTGCGAGCCCACCATCCCCTGCAACAGCAGAGACGGGCTTTGGGTTACTTCAACCAGGCTGAAACGCGCTTCAAAGCGATCGGAGGTATTGCGCACAAAACGTGGCCACAACTCACTACCTGGGATCAGTTCGCGCAGGTTAGACATCATCTGGCAACCGTTACATACCCCCAGCGCCAGCGTTTGCGGACGGTGGAAGAAGGTTGCAAACTCATCGCGTACACGGTCATTGAACAGGATTGACTTCGCCCATCCTTCACCGGCACCCAGCACATCACCGTAGGAGAAACCACCGCACGCGACCAGGGCGTGGAAATCTTCCAGGCCCGTGCGTCCAGCCAGCAGGTCGCTCATATGCACGTCGATAGCATCAAAGCCTGCACGGTGGAAAGCTGCCGCCATTTCAACATGCGAGTTCACGCCCTGCTCACGCAGTACGGCAACTTTCGGACGTGCGCCAGTGGCAATATACGGTGCTGCCACATCTTCGTTGATATCGAACGACAGTTTTACATTCAGGCCCGGATCGGCGTCGTTAGATTTCGCCTGATGCTCCTGATCGGCACACTCCGGGTTGTCACGCAGGCGCTGCATCTGCCAGGTAGTTTCTGCCCACCAGACACGCAACGTGGTGCGGCTTTCGCTGAATACAGTCTGCCCGTTGGCGGTAATCACAAAACGGTCACCGGAAACCGCCTGCCCTACATAATGGACACAATCAGCAAGCCCATGCTGTGCCAGTACGGACTCGACCGCTTCACGGTCAGCGGCACGAACCTGAATCACCGCACCCAGTTCTTCGTTAAACAACGCCGCCAGGCGATCGTCGCCCAGAGAGGCAATATCCGCGTTAATGCCGCAATGACCAGCAAAGGCCATTTCCGCCAGCGTTACCAGCAGGCCGCCATCAGAGCGGTCGTGGTATGCGAGCAGCTTACGCTGTGCAACCAGCGCCTGAATCGCGTCATAGAAGCCTTTCAGTTGCGCGACGTCGCGTACATCTGCCGGTTTGTCGCCAAGCTGACGATAAACCTGCGCCAGCGCCGTTGCGCCCAGCGCGTTATTGCCTTTGCCCAAATCAATCAGCAGCAGTGCGTTATCTTCGGTAGAAAGCTGTGGCGTGATGGTGTGACGTACATCTTCCACGCGGGCAAATGCGGAAATCACCAGCGACAGCGGCGACGTCATTTCGCGCTCTTCGTTACCTTCCTGCCAGCGGGTTTTCATCGACATAGAGTCTTTACCCACCGGGATCGTAAGACCCAGCGCCGGACAAAGCTCTTCACCCACGGCTTTAACGGCTTCATACAGGCCCGCATCTTCACCAGGGTGGCCTGCCGCCGCCATCCAGTTGGCGGAAAGTTTAATGCGTTTGATATCACCAATCTGTGTTGCGGCAATATTGGTTAACGCTTCACCGACCGCCAGACGGGCAGAGGCGGCGAAATCCAGCAGCGCAACCGGCGCACGCTCGCCAATCGCCATCGCTTCACCGTAGTAGCTGTCGAGGCTGGCGGTAGTGACCGCGCAGTTAGCGACCGGCACCTGCCACGGCCCCACCATCTGATCGCGCGCTACCATGCCGGTTACGCTGCGGTCGCCAATGGTCACCAGGAAGGTTTTTTCCGCCACAGTCGGCAGATGCAGCACACGTTTCACCGCATCTGCAATGGTGATCCCTTCACGGGCCAGCGCGTCGCCTTTCGCTTTCAGCGTTTGTACATCGCGGGTCATCTTCGGCGTTTTACCAAGCAGGACGTCCAGCGGCAGATCGATCGGCTGATTATCAAAATGACGATCGTGCAGAGAAAGATGCAGTTCTTCGGTCGCTTCACCAATCACCGCGTAGGGTGCGCGTTCACGCTTACACAGTTCGTCAAACAGCGGTAATTGATCGGCAGCAACCGCCAGCACGTAGCGTTCCTGGGATTCGTTACACCAGATTTCCAGCGGGCTCATGCCCGGTTCGTCGCTTAGAATATCGCGCAGTTCAAATTTACCGCCGCGTCCGCCGTCGCTCACCAGCTCCGGCATCGCGTTAGAAAGACCGCCCGCACCGACGTCGTGGATAAACAGAATTGGGTTAGCATCACCAAGCTGCCAGCAACGGTCGATCACTTCCTGGCAGCGACGCTCCATCTCCGGGTTGTCGCGCTGTACGGAAGCAAAGTCGAGGTCGGCATCAGACTGACCTGACGCCATGGAAGACGCCGCTCCGCCGCCAAGACCGATGTTCATTGCCGGGCCGCCGAGAACGACCAGCTTCGCACCGACGTTGATCTCGCCTTTTTGTACGTGATCGGCGCGAATGTTGCCGATCCCGCCCGCCAGCATGATCGGTTTGTGATAACCGCGCAGCTCTTCGCCGTTGTGGCTGTTCACTTTTTCTTCATAAGTACGGAAGTAGCCATTCAGTGCCGGACGACCAAATTCGTTGTTAAACGCCGCGCCGCCCAGCGGGCCTTCGGTCATGATGTCCAGCGCGGTGACAATGCGCTCAGGCTTACCGAAATCTTCTTCCCACGGCTGTTCGAAGCCAGGAATTCGCAGGTTGGAAACGGAGAAACCAACCAAACCCGCTTTCGGCTTCGCGCCGCGCCCGGTGGCACCTTCATCGCGGATTTCACCGCCGGAACCGGTCGCCGCGCCCGGCCACGGAGAAATCGCCGTCGGGTGGTTGTGAGTTTCGACTTTCATCAGAATATGCGCCGGTTCCTGATGGAAATCGTAGCGGCCCGTTTCGTGGTCAGCAAAGTAGCGGCCCACTTCAGAACCTTCCATTACGGCGGCGTTATCTTTATAAGCAGAGAGAACGTAATCTGGCGTGGTTTCGAAGGTGTTTTTGATCATCTTAAACAGCGATTTCGGCTGTTGCTCACCGTCGATAACCCAATCGGCGTTAAAAATCTTGTGGCGGCAGTGCTCGGAGTTCGCCTGGGCGAACATATACAGCTCGATGTCGTTCGGGTTACGACCAAGCTTTGTGAAAGCATCCTGCAGATAGTCAATTTCATCTTCCGCCAGTGCCAGGCCAAGACGCAGGTTAGCGTCGATTAGCGCCTGACGGCCCTGCCCCAGCAAATCAACGCTGGTGACCGGAGTCGGTTGATGGTGTGCAAACAGCTGCTCTGCATCATCTAAAGCAAAAAAGACCGTTTCCATCATGCGGTCGTGCAGTTCAGCGGTAACCTGCTGCCATTGTTCATTGGTCAGCGTACCGGCTTCTATATAGTAAGCAACGCCGCGCTCAAGGCGGTTTACCTGTTGTAGCCCGCAGTTATGGGCAATATCGGTCGCTTTCGAAGACCAGGGAGAGATGGTGCCAGGACGCGGGGTCACCAGCAGGAGTTTGCCTTGCGGGGCGTGGCTGGCGAGTGCCGGGCCATATTTCAGCAGGCGTTCAAGTTGTGCGTGCTCATCATCGTTTAACGGCGCATTGAGGTCAGCAAAATGGACATACTCGGCGTAAATATTGTGAACCGGGAGCCTGGCAGCCTGAAAACGTGCCAGCAGTTTGTTGATTCGGAATGCCGACAGTGCAGGCGAACCACGCAGAATTTCCATCATAAGTCTCTCGTCTTCTAAGCTTTCGGTGTACCCAAGGGGGGGAAACGGGCGTCATTATAAAGAATCTGATGCGCTGACGAAACCGTTTGCGTGGAAATAAAATCACCATCGTGAATTAGCAACGCGTGCCGCCAATGGCTGTAATAAGTTGCCATCTGGCGCAGGTTTACGCAAAATGCCGCTCATTTATGAGTAAACCTTTCACTATTATTACGTTTTTTCAAGCTGGGACGCGCACGACACAGAGAATTAACTAATTGAAAAAATTAAAGATTAATTATCTGTTCATCGGCATTCTGGCACTGCTGCTCGCGGTCGCTCTCTGGCCATCCATTCCCTGGTTTGGTAAAGCCGACAACCGTATCGCCGCCATTCAAGCGCGGGGAGAGTTGCGTGTGAGCACCATTCATACTCCCCTGACTTATAACGAAATCAACGGGAAACCTTTTGGCCTGGATTACGAACTGGCGAAACAGTTTGCCGATTACCTCGGCGTAAAACTGAAAGTGACCGTGCGGCAGAATATCAGCCAGCTGTTTGACGACCTTGATAATGGTAACGCCGACCTGCTGGCGGCAGGACTGGTCTATAACAGTGAGCGGGTAAAAAATTATCAGCCTGGCCCTACCTATTATTCCGTGTCACAACAACTGGTTTATAAAGTGGGTCAGTATCGCCCACGTACGCTGGGCAACCTGACGGCGGAGCAACTCACCGTTGCACCGGGTCATGTGGTGGTTAACGATCTCCAGACCCTGAAAGAAACAAAATTCCCGGAATTAAGCTGGAAGGTAGACGACAAAAAAGGCTCTGCGGAATTAATGGAAGATGTCATCGAAGGAAAACTCGATTACACCATTGCTGATTCTGTCGCCATCAGCCTGTTTCAGCGCGTTCACCCGGAGCTCGCCGTAGCGCTCGATATCACCGATGAACAACCGGTGACTTGGTTTAGCCCGTTAGATGGCGATAATACCCTTTCCGCCGCCCTGCTCGACTTCTTCAACGAAATGAATGAAGACGGTACGCTGGCACGCATTGAAGAGAAATACCTGGGGCATGGCGATGATTTTGATTACGTCGATACGCGCACATTTTTACGCGCCGTCGATGCGGTACTGCCGCAGTTAAAGCCCCTGTTTGAGAAATACGCCGAAGAAATTGACTGGCGTTTGCTGGCCGCTATTGCTTATCAGGAATCGCACTGGGATGCACAGGCCACTTCACCGACGGGTGTGCGCGGCATGATGATGTTAACCAAAAATACCGCGCAAAGCCTCGGCATTACGGATCGTACCGATGCCGAACAGAGCATCAGCGGTGGCGTGCGTTATTTGCAGGATATGATGAGTAAAGTGCCGGAAAGTGTGCCGGAGAACGAGCGGATCTGGTTTGCCCTCGCTGCGTACAATATGGGCTATGCGCATATGCTGGATGCCCGCGCCCTGACGGCAAAAACCAAAGGGAATCCTGACAGTTGGGCTGACGTAAAACAGCGTCTGCCTTTACTTAGCCAGAAACCCTATTACAGCAAGCTGACTTACGGCTACGCTCGTGGACATGAAGCCTACGCTTATGTCGAAAATATTCGTAAGTATCAGATTAGCCTGGTGGGTTATCTGCAAGAGAAAGAGAAGCAGGCTACAGAAGCGGCGATGCAACTGGCGCAGGATTATCCGGCGGTATCGCCTACGGAGTTGGGCAAAGAGAAATTTCCTTTTCTCTCGTTTCTTTCCCAGTCGTCATCAAACTATTTGACCCATTCTCCCTCTCTGCTGTTTTCCAGGAAAGGGAGTGAAGAGAAACAAAATTAATCCGTCGAGGATTGCGCTTTTTTCTGCGCTTTAATTTCCTGGCGGCGCATGCGAAAGAAGTCACTGAGCAACGCCGCGCACTCATCCGCCAGTATTCCTTCCGTAATTTCCACTCGGTGATTCATACCCGGATGATGCAGCACATCCATTAAAGATCCCGCAGCGCCAGTTTTCGCGTCACGCGCACCAAAGACCACGCGACCAATGCGACTGTGGATCATCGCTCCGGCACACATTACACATGGTTCAAGCGTGACATACAACGTGGCGTCGATCAGACGATAATTTTGCATCACCAGACCACCCTGCCGCAGGGCCATGATTTCTGCATGTGCGGTGGGATCATGGCGACCAATCGGGCGGTTCCAGCCTTCGCCGATTACCCGATTGTTATGCACTAATACCGCGCCGACCGGCACTTCCCGCTCATCCCAGGCACGTTTCGCCAGCGTCAGCGCGTGACGCATCCAGTATTCGTGGCTAAATTCGACTTCAGACAAAAAGAAAACTCCGGTTATAAAAGCGCGGCGCATTATACACGGACGCTATGCTTTACTCTATTCCAGTTGCTGGAGTTCACCGCGCGGGGTTACTCGCCAACGATGCTGACAGAAATAAAGCAGCGGATTGTCCTGATTACTGTCGCTATAGCCACTGTACAGCCGCAGCGGAGTGCCGATTTTGCGCTCCAGTTGTGCGACCTTTTCATGTCCCAGACAACGCATCGTCAATACCCAACCACCATAGCCACGCTGAATTTGGCTGGCGATAAGATTAACCCGCGGCAGCCAGGGCGTATCGAAATAAACCGCTTCAACCAGCGGCTGCGGAGAGCCGGTAATCAACCAGATATCAGCATCGGAACTTAACAGGTAGGTGGTTAATCGCTCCTGAACCAGCGGAAAGGCGGTAACATTGTCGCGAAACCAGCGCACGAAATCGGCCTGCAACGTCTGTAAACGTGCTTCGCTGTGACCAAAAGTGCACCCCCACAGAAGCAGACTCATCGGCCAGCGTGCCGCACGACCTTTTATCAATAACGCAATGGCTATAATCGGTAACAACGGCAGGACAAGTAACGCATTCAGCGGTTGGCGACGCAGTAAATAGCGCAGAAAACTGCCGAACATATCCTGCTGATGCAATGTTCCATCTAAGTCAAAAAACACCAC
>ULXB01021097.1_pt1 | contig 13033 bp, 10 predicted proteins | sample 1960901 | NCBI WGS metagenome assembly ULXB01 (sample SAMEA4835828, study PRJEB28245) | human gut metagenome | biome: gut microbiome; material: fecal sample | place: Denmark | collected 2008
CCAGCGAGCCGAGCCACCCCTTGAAGGGGTGGCGGCGACTTTACGAAACTGTGCGAATGCTTCCTTGAGTTATGCAGAAAAATAAATTAAAATAGAACATGGTACTATTATAAAAAGAAATGTTTATCAAAAAACAACGTATGATAGAACTGCAGAACGTAAATCTGCGTCTGCGGGCAGGAGGGAATGTGAAGAAACGAAACTGGTATCTGATCCTTGGTATGCTGCTTTTGGTGCAGCTGATTGCGATTTTTTATTTTGGAAGTAAAAAAGCAGGGTTCCATTATGATGAATATTATTCCTATTATTCCTCCAACGTGTCGATCGGTCTGGTGCCGACCGACCGGGAGTGGAAGCCGGGCAGCGAGATTGCGGACGAATTCCGGGTTCTGCCGGGGCAGCGGTTTCAGTATGGGACGGTTACGCGCATGCAGACCTATGACGTGCATCCGCCGTTTTACTATCTGCTGCTGCATACGGTATGCTCGCTGTTTCCCGGAAGGTTCAGCAAATGGTCAGGAATTGGACTGAATATAGTGCTTTTCGTTCTGAGCTGGAGTGTGCTGGCGAAGCTGACGCGGCGGATTGTGACGGGTGCGCTGAGGAGCGCGGCTGCGCCTGGTGGGAAAGCGCAGACCTGTGTAACGGCGGCGGACGTTCCGGAGCGTATCACGCGAGTGATGATTTTCGGAGTGTGCCTCCTGTATGGTTTTAACCCGGCGGTTTATTCCGGCGTTATGCTGGTTCGAATGTATATGCTTCTGGCTCTGTGGATTTTGCTCGTGACCTGGCTGCATGTAAAAAGCCTGCAGGAGAGAAAACGCGGGTTTTCCTTTTATCTGCCGCTGATGGCGGTTGTTTATCTCGGTTTTCTGACGCATTACTATTTTGCTGTTTATCTGTTTTTCCTGGCAGCGGCAATGGAGCTGTATCTGCTGTTGGAACGTGCAGAGCAGAAAAGCTGGGGGCAGAAATGGAAAGACTGTCTCATTTATGCGACTGCTGTGATCGGAGCGATGCTACTTGCCGTAGTCAGCTATCCGGCGTGTCTGAGCCATATTTTTCGGGGATACCGGGGGACGGAAGCGATGGGTGCGTTCTTCGACCTTGGCAATACGCTTGGAAGATTCCGGTTCTTTGCAGGACTACTCAATGAATATGCCTTCGGGTCGATGCTGTACGGATTTGTTCTGCTGCTTGTCCTGATGGCGCTGACAGTCTGGGGAATTGGACGGATGAAAGCCGGACGGAAAGCTGTCGCTGCGACTGTGCAGAAATCTGGGCAGCAGACAGCAGAGCACGCAGCCGCGCAGGAAAATTCGAACCGGCAAGCTGACGCTTTCCGCGAATCATTCTGGGAAGCACGGCGTGTTTTCTGGATTCCGGCGGCAGCAGTACTCGGTTATTTCCTTGTCGTGACAAAAACAGCACTCCTGACGGCGGAGGAAGCGAACCGATATCAGATTCCGATCTACGGGCTGATTTTGCTGCTGATGATGGTTATATTTGTACTGCTCGGACAGAAGCTTTTCGTGTTGACTATGAGAAAAGGGACTGCTGTAAAAAGCGCTGCGGGGAAAATCAGCGATACCAGAGATCCATCTGCTCCGGGAAAACGGTCCGTGCACGATAAAGCAGCCGGCTATGTGCTTCTGGCGGTATTTCTGGTGCTGGCAACAGGACAGATTCGAGGGCTGGCGGATGGAAAGGTGCTGTTTCTTTATGAAGAGGACACAGAAAGCATCGCGTTTGCGCAGGAGCATAAAGAGAAACCGGTCGTTTATTTTTATAATCCCAACCTGACCTGGATGATCTGGGACGATTCACTGGAGCTGATGCAGTATGATGAAATTTATTTTGCGAGCCTTGCAGATGTTTCGACTGTGGAGGATGATACAATCCGGCAGGCGGATCAGGTGCTTGTATATGTTTCCAGAATGGAGCAGACTGAGGAGGCGCTGCAGGCTGTTGCAGATGGAATGGGCGGTGATGTGAAGATGGAAAAGATCAGAGAGCTGCTGTATTGTGACCTGTATTTGATAGCAAGAAAGTAATGCGTGCTCTGTGAGCATGCTATTATCAGGAATAAAAAGACTCCCGTTCCGGTGGCAAATGAAGAAGGAATCATTCTCCATTTGTCACCGGAAATGGGAGTTTTTTCATGATAATCGTTTTACTCAGCAACGCTTTCCGCCTGGGCTGCTTCCCCATCAGCTGCAGTGCTTTCCGTGCCAGCCGCATCTGTTTCTTCTGCAGCGCTTTCTATATCAGCGGTTTCTTCAGAGGTGCTTTCTGTATCTGTGTCCTCTGTTTCAACTGCGGTACTTTCTTCTACAGTGCCTTCTTCTATAGTGCCTTCTTCTACAGTGCTTTCTTCAGCTGTAGTTGTTTCGATTACGCTTTCGACAGTGGTTTCTGTTTCTGCCGGCGTCTCTGTCTTGGGAGTATAGTGGCGGTAAATTGCAAAAGCAATCGCAAGTACGATTACTGCAAGTACGAAATAACTGCAGATGCGAAAGAGCTGTTTTCGTTTCTTTTCCTTCTCCAGACGTTCTTTGCGATGCGCTTTTTCCTGTTTATAACGGTCTACTTTTTGTTGGCTCATTTTATGTCCTCCATCAAATTTCTTAGTTATCACTATACAGAATAACTGTGAAAATTCTGTGTCAGGAGGGCAGATTTTTACGGGAAAAAACGTTATAACGCAGATGCGCCTTCCTACAGACACGAAAGTTGTCTGCAGGAAGGCGCAAGCAGATAAAGATTTAACCGAGGAACAGGCCGTACAATACGGCGATCAGGATGCCGAGCAGCGCGCCGACAAACACCTGTAAAGGGGTATGGCCGACGAATTCCTTGAGTTTTTCTTCGTAGGAGATCGGCTGCCCCATCTTTTCCCAGAATTCCATCATTTCATTGATGACCTGTGCCTGGAGACCGGTTTCCCGGCGCACCCCTCTGGCGTCATACATAACGATAATCGCTACAATAGCGGCAATGGCGAATTCAAAGCTGCTGCCGCCGTATTGCATTCCGGCTGCGGTTGCGAGTGCGCAGACAGTGGCGGAATGGGAGCTGGGCATGCCGCCGCTTCCGACTAAACGTTCCGGATCAAAGCTTTTGGTGATACAGGTATAAATCACTGTTTTGATGACCTGTGCAGCGAACCACCCCGTAACTGCGGACATAAAAACCGTGTTGTGAATCAGTGCGTTAAAAAAGTCCATAAAATACCTCTTTCTCTTTGGAAACTAAATTAGGCAAAATGCCATCCCCTGATTTTTTATTTTACACTTTTTTTGTCAGTTTTACAACGTTTCCCATCTCATTTTTGCAGACGGGAGGTTTGAAGATGGCAATACGGCAGCGCAATGAAAAACGGCGCGGCAAGGATAAGCGAATAAGCGTAGCGCAGATCGGAGGCGACAGGAGTTGCCAAAAGCAGGGTAAGCACAGTTCCGATAAACGGTACAAAGAGCACGAGAAACCGCCGCTGTCCGTATAAAAACTGATATGCGGCAAAATACAGGACAGCCCAGAAGTACGCGCCGATGCTCCACAAAATACCGTAAACCGGAAGCATATCAGGAAGCTTTAAAAGAATTTCACTGATTTTGACCGGAAACTGACCCCGCAGAAGATGCGGCCAGGAAAGTCCGATTTCGTTCGGAGAAATCCCTTCATTCGTGCGTAAAGCAGCCGGGGCGGGGAACCAGTATCCTTTTGTCTGATCGATGAAGGCCTGGAGATAGTCGCCCGGGTAAGAAATACCGAGCTGAATCCAGAGGGTGAAATATTTTGAAGGATTCCGGATGATCGCATCGGCATGGTTGTAGGAGACGAGTGCCTTGATGGGATCGGAGATCACCGGATTGTAATACTCCGGAATCAGGGAAGTATCGACTACATCATCGATGAGCATTTCCTGCTCTGCGCTCAGCTGTCGACCGTTAGAAACGACACAGGCAATCTGCTGCAGAGGAATGGAGAGGGATTCTGTAAAGGAAGCGCGCTCAACATGACAGGCAGTGTATACAGGGCCGGTGATGATCAGGGATAAAAGGAGTATGCCGACCTGCACGGCAAACATTTTTTTCCATGTCCGGCGAAATGCGAACAGAACAAACGGGAGGGTGAACAGGAAGATATAAAGCCCGTTTGAACGCAGGGTGCAGACGAAAAAGCCGGAAAGGGAAAGCCCTGCCCAAATGCCCGGACGGTTATCCGGGTTGCAGAGCAGTTCATATAAAAAGCAAAGATATAACAGCATAAATCCGGAAAAAAGAATATCTTTCCAGACGGTTACGGCAAAAATTGCGTGAAATGGAACGAGCCCCCAGAAACAAAAAGACAGAATCAGCCAGAGGCGTGAAACGCCTGATCTTGCGAGGAGGGATAGCGTATAGGTTTCAATAGCGGCCATAGTGCACATCTGGAACAATACATAACAGGCGATTCCGGTGTTTATGCTTCCGGTCAGAAAAAATCCGATATGGTAAAACAGGGAGAACAAAAGCGTGTGCAGGATCGGGTGGTGGTTACTGAACGGGATCAGGCCGGTAGCCTGGGAAAACTGGCTGATGCTGTCCGGGGTCAGAACACCGGGAAACTGGTACAGAAACCAGAACAGCCAGCAGAAGAGCAGACCGAAGTAACAGAGCAGCTTCTGTTTGCGGGACAGGGCATGCGCTGCAGATATGGCTGGGGGTACAGGACATGCACCGTCAGGCTGCTGCAAAGTGTTTTGGGCAAAACGCCGCTGCTGTCTGGATGCAAGAAACAGCATGGACAGTTCACAGAATCGGAAGAATATAAAATACAGACCGATAACCGCAGCCGCCAGGAATGCAAGTCTGAATATGCGGCTGTCAAAGCTGCCGGACAGTTCAGCATGCTTTGCTGCTGCATAAAATAAGGTGTAGAGAACTGCGAGAAGTCTGCATATTGGATAAAAATGGCGCGGAAGCACAGAAGAAGCTGCTCCGATATTCGTCAGCCTTTGCGTCAGCGTTGGAGAAAAAAGGAGGAGCATGCCTGCAAAGATCAGGACAGAAAAAATATCTGCCGGATGGATGGAACCGATATCGCATAGTGCAAAGGCTGCAAAAAACGCTGCAGTAATCCGAGTGATACCGGGCTTCTGGAATGAAATTATATTTGTCATAAGATGGGAGTCCTCCTGGAAAGCAATGAATGATTTTGATCTGTATATGGATTCAGTTTAGTGTCAGTGAGGGAAAAAAGCAAGAAAATTACCCGGAAAATGGAGCGCCTCCATTTCCTTGACATGAAATGGGGGCAATGGTACATTTAATGCATCAGACAGGGGTATCAAAATTATGATAATGATTTTAATGGAATGGGCGTATATGGCGACGTTGTCGTTTCTGATGGGCTTTGCGTGTCTTGCACCGTTTCGAAAAAAGGGCGGTTGTCAGATTCATAGCGCAGTAACCTATATGATGGCGGGTCTGCTCGTATTGAATGTGTATGCAGAGTATTTCAGCCTGTTTGCCGGCGTTGGCTTCTGGGCAAGCCTGATTGCCGTTTTTGCTGCGGTCATCGGCGGAATGCTGCTGCGTCGGGATTTGGCGGATTTTTTCAAAATTTCGAAAACACAGGCATGTCAGAAAAAAACGGAAAGAAGCGACGAAGAGCTTGAAAACTCAAAAAGCCTTTGGTGCAAAAAAAACAAAGCCGTCTGGCTGCTGTATGCCGGTCTGACGCTTTTATTTGCATACGGCTCGTCGAGGGGCTATATGCACTACGATACGGGACTGTATCATGCACAGGCAATTCGATGGATCGAAGAGTACGGCGTTGTGCCGGGTCTTGCGAATCTGCACAGCCGGTTCGGTTACAACAGCGCTTCCTTTGCACTCAGCGCCTTCTTTAGTGAGACGTGGCTGATCGGACGGCCGATGCACTGCGTGGCTGGATTTTTTGCGCTGCTGTGCGCGTGTAAATGCGCGGCAGGGCTTATGGCATTTTGGAAACGAAAAAAAGTGCGAATATCGGATTTTTTATCTATCGGCGGGATCTTTTATCTGATAGCAGTGTTCCGGGAGATGGTTTCCCCGGCGTCCGATTATTTTGCAATGTTGGTTTTATTCTGGGTAATAATGACCTGGGTGGAACTGTGGGAGCAGGAAAGGGACTGTCCCATCGGGGAAAAGCAAACTGTGCCTTACGCGCTGCTGAGTCTGTATCTGGTGTATGCGGCGACGGTGAAGCTGTCCACAGCGGTAATTTTGCTGCTGGTCCTGTATCCGGCGGTGCTGCTGCTTAGGCAGAAAAAATGGCTGCAGATTGCAGGCTATATTGCGCTGGGACTTCTGATTGCATTTCCGTATCTGGCGCGGAATGTGCTGATTTCCGGCTGGCTGTTTTATCCGTTTACGTTCTTGGACTGGTTTCCGGTAGACTGGAAAATTTCCAAAGGCTATGCGGACAGCGACGCAAAGGAAATCCAGGCGTATGCGCGGGAGATTTACAATGTTTATCAGCTGGATCAGCCGTTGAAGCAGTGGCTGCAGAACTGGTTTGCAGCGCAGGCTGGATTCGATAAGCTTCTGGTGCTGGCAGGCTGGGCAGCGATCCCGGTGAGTGCAGTGCTGGCGGTGCTCGGAGCTGTGCGCGCAGTCAGAGCAGGCCAGGTGACAGTTGCGCCCCATGTGGACGGCGCTGTGTCTGAACGAGAAATCGGCGCACCCTTGCCCGCCCGCCGAGTCGCACATCTTACGCCCTTGTGTTTTTCCCTGCTTCAGCTGTGTGCAGTGGTCGGTTTTTTCTTCTGGCAGCTCGGGGCGCCGCTGGTGCGGTACGGATATTTTTATGTGTTGTTTTTGCCGCTGACGGTGTTTGGAAGCCTGTATTGTATGGCGGCAGAAAAGCTGGCTGATTCAGAACAGGGACACAATGGGCGTAAATGGTTGAAAAATGCCGGATATTGGGCATTTGTGGGATTGCTGGTAGCATTTTTTACCTATAAGGGGTATAATCTGATACAGATGGTTCGGGAGCTGGCATATGAGCCGTATTATCTGTGGCAGCAGGATTATGTAGATGGATCTGCAGAGATGTACGAGGTGGATGGTGTGACGATCTATGTGCCGACGGACAGAGGGCAGATCGGGTATAACAAATTCCCGTCATCCCCAATCGTACAGGATATCGAGCTGCGGGGCAACTCGATTCGGAACGGCTTCCGGAAAAAGCCGAAATGATCCGGCAAAATAGAAGCGATCCGGAAAAAGCCGAAAAGGATTTGTAAAAATGCATGGAATGGGCTGACGGAAGCGCAGCACTTCAGAAAGGAAATACAACATGAAAACCTATGGCGTAATTATGGCAGGCGGGGGCGGAACCCGTTTCTGGCCGCTGAGTACAAAGGCAGAGCCGAAACAGTTTTTAAACCTGTCCGGCAAAGATATTCTGGTTAACGAGACGATCGACAGACAGCATGACCTGATGGATCAGAAGGACATTTTTATTGTGACCAATGAGACACAGGCAAAGATGATGAAGGAGCGCACAGGAGGCAGAATTGCGGCAGATCATATTCTGGCAGAGCCTGCGGCGCGTAATACAGCAGCGTGTATCGGTTATGCGGCGATGGAAATTCTGCATAAATACGGTGACGGCGTGATGTGCATTTTTGCGGCGGACGCTTATATTCGCGATGAGGCGGAATACACCCGCGTGATGAAGGAAGCGGTTCGTGCAGTGGAAGAGACGGACGCACTTGTGACGATCGGGATTCATCCGACGTTTCCCTCGACCGGCTATGGTTATATCCGCAGCGTGGAAGAGACTGGAAAAGTATGGCGCAAGGTAGAAGAATTTGTGGAAAAACCGGATTTGGAAACGGCGAAAAGCTATCTGGCATCCGGTAGTTATGCGTGGAACAGCGGCATGTTTGTCTGGAAAGCCTCCACGATTCTTCACTATTTCGAAGAACTTCTGCCGGATGTGTACGCCTGTCTGAAACAGATCGGGGCAGCGCTCGGCACAGAAAAAGAGCAGGAGGTTCTGCATGAGGTTTATCCGACCATCCCGAAGATTTCCGTGGATTATGGCATTATGGAGCGCGCAAAGGGTGTTCTGATGCTGGAAGGAGATTTCGGCTGGAACGACGTTGGCAGCTGGGATACGCTGGATGCCGTGCGCACCCGGGATGCTGCCGGTAACATCAGCTCCGGCGATACGCTGCTTCTGGATGCGAAAAACTGCGTTGTATACGGCGGTAAAAAGCTGATCGCCGCAGTCGGCGTTGAAAACCTGGTCATCGTAGAGGGCAGGGATTCGATTCTGGTCTGCCCTGTCGATCAGGCACAGCGCGTCAAGGAAGTCGTTGAGACGCTGGAAAAAGAAGGCAGGACGGAACGGCTTTAAACGGCGAAAAAACGCGAAATATCACGACCCTTTTCCGTTTGGTTTCCAAAATCTGAGTGTTAGAATAAAGTAGAAAGCAGCGGCAGAATGTTCACAGTGCGGTCACACTGTTGGTGCGGAAAAAAGACTCAGAGGAGGAATCAGAAATGGCTGCAGAATGGAAAGAAACACTCGAAACGGAGCGGGAGATATCGGCGTTTATGCTGGAACTTGGGATTCCGGCGCATTTGAGGGGATATTATTATCTGAGGGAGGCGGTTTTGCTGGCTGTCTCGGATATGGAACTGGTTGGCAGCGTGACGAAGCTGTTATATCCGGTGATCGCAAGGCGTTACAAAACAACGCTTCAGCGGGTGGAACGCGCGATCCGAAACGCGGTGGAGGTGTCCTGGGAACGGGGCAATCCGGAGGTGTTTGAGGATCTGTTCGGGTTCAGCCGGGAGACGGGCGCGCCGAGGCCGACAAACAGCGAATACATAGCGAGAATTGCGGACAAGATAAGAATGGACGCAACTACAGGAGAGAAACATGTTACTGAGCGTAATCGTACCTTGCTATAATGAAGAGGAAAACGTTCCGATTTTTTATGAGGAAATGATGAAAAATTCCGCTTTTTTGGAGCAGGAAAAACTGGATCTGGAAATTATTTATATCGATGATGGTTCCAAGGACAATACCGCAGCGGAGGTTCGGAAGCTTCACGAAAAGGATGAACGGGTGCATTTGGTGTCCTTTTCCCGCAACTTTGGCAAGGAAGCAGGAATTTATGCGGGCTTCCAGAAAGCAAAGGGGGACTATGTCGTGATGATGGACGCTGATCTGCAGGATCCTCCGTCCCTTTTACCGGAGATGTTTTCCTACATTAAGCAGGGCTACGACAGTGTGGCGACAAGACGTGTGACCCGAAAAGGCGAACCTCCGATCCGGTCGTTTTTTGCAAGGATGTTTTACCGCATCATGAATAAAATTTCCAAAACGGAGATCGTGGACGGCGCACGCGACTATCGCCTGATGACGAGACAGGTTGTGGATTCGATTCTTTCGATGTGCGAATATAACCGTTTTACGAAAGGAATTTTCGGCTGGGTCGGCTATGAGACGAAGTGGCTGGAGTATGAAAACGTGGAACGTACGCACGGCGAGACAAAATGGAGCTTCTGGAAGCTGTTTTTGTATTCGCTGGATGGAATTACCGCATTTTCAACAGTGCCGCTGGCAATTTCGTCTATCATGGGTGTTGTGTTCTGTATTGCAGCGTTTGTGGCGATCATCGCCCTGATTGTCAAAAACCTGATTTACCATGATCCGACGCCCGGTTGGCCGTCGATGGTATGTATTATTCTGTTGGTTTCCGGCGTGCAGCTTTTCTGCCTGGGAATCGTGGGACAGTATCTGTCCAAGACCTATCTGGAAGTGAAAAAGCGTCCGATTTATCTGGTAAAGGAAGAACTGTAATGAATTATGAGAACCTGATCAGCATTGTGATGCCGGTTTTTAACGCCCAGGCGTATCTGGAGGAAGCGCTGGAATCGGTTCGCCGCCAGACATGGACGGACTGGGAGCTGCTGGTGGTAGACGATCATTCTACGGACGGGAGCGCAGGTCTTGTGTCAGAAATCTGCAGAAAAGACGCGCGAATTCGGCTTCTTTCCCAGATGGACGGGGTAAAGGGCGCGGCAAATGCAAGAAATTTCGGGACAGCACATGCAAATGGACGTTATCTCGCATTTATGGATGCGGACGATATCTGGCGGGTGGACAAGCTGGAACGGGAAATAGCTTTTTTGCGGGAAAAAGACGCAGCCTTTGTATTTTGCTCGTATGAATTTGGAGACGAGCATGCGGTTGGAACCGGCAAAATCGTGCGGGTTCCCGATCAGTTGACTTATCAGAAAGCGCTCAGCCGGACGGTCATTTTTACAAGCACGGTGCTGTTTGACCGGGAAAAAATTGACAAGGCGCTTTTGCAGATGCCGGACGTGCCGAGCGAGGACACGGCGATGTGGTGGCAGATTTTAAGAAACGGACACGTCGCTTACGGGTTAAAGGAAAATTTGGTGATCTACAGAAGACCGGAAAAATCCCTTTCCTCGAACAAGCTCCGGGCGATTACAAGAATCTGGGGACTTTACCGGAAACAGGAAAAAATGTCGGTGATCGCAAGCGCAGCATGTTTTTGTATGTGGGCGGTGCGCGCTGTGTGGAGAAGAATATAGCGGGAGAACGGAAGATGAAGAAAAACGATTCTGTCAAGCGGCTGATTATTCTGGCCCTTGGGCTGATTGGGCTGTGCGTGCTGACTGCTTTTTATGCGCACGACTGGTTCGCCTATTATTATCATCATATTGCATGGAAAACACATAACCGTTTTAATGTAAACGGTCATTTGCTGATTGTTGCTCTGTATTTCATATTGCTCTTTTTCTTTTCCAATACTTATGGAGCACTTAAAATCGGCTATCTGAAACCGCTGGATATTTTCCTGTCTCAGCTGTTTTCCCTTCTGTGCGTCAATGTAATCAGCTATGCGCAGCTGTCCCTGATGTATGGCTGGTTTATCATCGGCGGGGGGCATATGGTGTCGATGATGCTGTATCAGCTGGTGTTTGCAGGGCTGTGGGGCTGGCTGTGCAATCTGATTTACCGTCGCGCGTTTCCTCCGCGGGAGCTGCTTTTGGTGCACGGTGAGCGCCCAGTAGAGGATATCCTTGGGAAATTTGCAGGACGGAAGGATAAATATCATGTTGCAAAGTGCATGAACATCAAAGAGGGGTACGATGCGGTGATCCGCGAGGTCGGAAAGTATGACGCGGTCGTTCTCTGGGATATTCATACGATGGACAGAAACGTGCTGCTCAAATATTGCTACAGCCATTCGATCCGCGTTTATATGATGCCGAAGATTCCGGATGTGCTGGTAAAGGGAAGCGAGCAGCTGCACTTGTTTGATACGCCGATTCTGCTGACGAGGGAATATGCGCTGAGCGTAGAACAGAGAATTGCAAAACGGTTTATCGATGTAGTATGTTCGCTGATCCTGATTGTTGTGACATCGCCGATCATGCTGATTACGGCGGTGGTGATCAAGCTGTATGATAAAGGTCCTGTGCTGTACAAGCAGGTCCGCTGCACGAAGGATGCGAAAGAATTTTATATCCTGAAATTCCGCAGTATGCGCGTGGATGCAGAAAAGGACGGTGTGGCGCGGCTTGCCGCCAAAAACGATTCCCGGATTACGCCGGTCGGCAAATTTATCCGTGCGGTTCGTATCGACGAGCTGCCACAGCTGTTCAACATTTTAAAGGGCGAGATGTCCTTTATCGGTCCCAGACCGGAGCGGCCGCAGATCATCCGCGAATATATAGAAGAAATGCCGGAGTTCGCATACCGTACCAGAGTGAAGGCCGGGCTTGCGGGATATGCGCAGGTATACGGAAAGTACAATACAACGCCCTATGACAAGCTGAAGCTGGATCTGTTTTATATCGAGAATTATTCCGTATGGCTGGATTTGAAGCTGATGCTTCTGACATTGAAAATCCTGTTTACGCCCGACAGCACGGAGGGCGTGGACGAGAAGCAGGTGACCGCCATGAAAAAACAGGTGCAGGAGGAAGAAAAATAATGCCTCTGAAAAGAGATGAAGCATTTTGGAAAGAGGGCATGGACGAAAAACGCTTTGCCCTCTGTTGTATTCATAAAATATGGATCTGTCTGGCGGCAGCTTTGGCTGGCGCTGTTTTTGCTGCGGGGATTTATCTTGGTGCGCGGCAGCTGACGATGGGGCCGAAGCAGTATCGGTCGGAGGTTTTATATTCGATCGTCTATGATATCGACGAGGACGACGAGGTTTTAAAAGAATTTATCAACGAATATAACGCCTATACCTGGGGGGATATGATGCGCTCCGACCGCGTGATGGATACGGTGCTTTTGCAGCTGCCGGATGTGGAACGGTCCGTGATAGAGGCTTCGATCAGCACGGAAATTGCGTCTGACCCGGAATTTCTGACGGCGTACTTTACGACAGGGGACGCAGCACTGTCCGACCGGATTGCAGCGGCCTATAACTGCGCGATGACGGCATTTGGACAGACGATGCAGGGACGCGGTCTGACGGCAATTGAAGTATGGAAAACCGTTTCGGCACAGGCGGTGCTTCCGGAAAATAAAGTGAAAAATGCGGCGGCGCTCGGTCTGGTGCTCGGACTGCTTGTCGGAATCCTGGGCGTGGCAATCTGGTATGTTCTGGACGATTCTGTTTTGCTTAGCTCAGACGTGGAAAAACGCTGCGCAATCCCGGTTTTGGGCTACCGAACAGCAAAGCCCGATGAACAGTTCGGTGCGCTTTTGGACGCGCAGCTGCGAGCCAAAGCGTCTCAGAGTGCTTTTCAGGAAATTTCGCTGGACACGGTGCTTTCCGGGACGATGGGACTTGGGGAAGAAGAAAAGATTCCGCTTATCCTTTTGGTTCGCTGGAACACACCCTGTATTAAAAAACTCGGACTTGCCCTTGATTTGCTTGCTCAGCGGGAGATCGCGGTTGTGGGCGTGATCCTCACGGACGCGGACGCACGGTTTTTGCACGCGTACTACAGAGTGTAGGCTGCCAGTTCACTCGTGGCAGCCTGTAGGCAGA
>ULXB01033162.1_pt1 | contig 12939 bp, 7 predicted proteins | sample 1960901 | NCBI WGS metagenome assembly ULXB01 (sample SAMEA4835828, study PRJEB28245) | human gut metagenome | biome: gut microbiome; material: fecal sample | place: Denmark | collected 2008
TTTTATTCGTTATTTCCTATCACAAAGGTACAAATAAAAAAACGAAATCAAGAAACAAACAAGAAACAAAAATGCACCTAAAAAGAGCAAAGCAACTGAAAACGTAGAAAACAACCGAAAATAAAAACTCGTATATAAATTATTGATATATAGATGATTTATCTATATTTATTTGGAACTTGTTTTCATTTTATATATGTCTTTATGATTATTGGAAAGTATATAAAATAAATGTTTGCAATCTGCATGGCAGGCCATACCCTTGAATGAACCGATTATTTGCTGTCTCCGTTTCCGTGATTTAATCTTGGAAAGTTTTCGGGCTGCATTTACTTTTGTCCGTTTTCGTAGCAATGTATAGTCGCCGTAGTTGACAAAGCCAAGGGCATCCATACCGGAGGATATGGGAGCCACTTTTTCGCTTGGTTTTATTGTCAGCCCTATTTGAGCTGCTTCATAGTGTAGTTTGTCCCGCAATTTCCACAAATCACGTTTACTCTCACCGAGAATAAAGATGTCATCACAAAAACGGAAGTAATGTTTTGCACCATATTCATCAATCATCCGGTGATCAATATCATTATGGTAAAGGTTTCCAAAGAATTGTGAGGAACGCAGTCCTTTGCTTATGCCATGCTTCCCGTTGGGATATAGTGCTTTGACAAAATTTTCAAGAATAGGCAATAAGACAGGGTCTCCGACATATCGCCTGATTGTGGAGATTAATATATCATGGTCAATACTGTCATAATATCCTTTATAATCGCTTTGATAATAATAGTGTATATTGGGGTTCTCTGCCAATGTATCCTGCACCTGATGGAACAGACCATGCGGTCCGCGTCCTTGTATGGATGCAGCCGTTGTTTCTATCAATAGGGGTGAAAGATGCTTTTCCAACGGCTCCATAATCGCATTGCTTCCAATACGCTCTATGACTGACGGGGCTTGCACAATTCTTACTTTCGGTCCGTCATCCACAGTAAACGACTTGAGGTTCTTTATACGGAATGTGCCGTTACCTATCTGTTCTTTCAGCGCATCAAGTATCTTATGCTTGTTTTTTTACATAACGGGCCATTCTTGGTGAACATTCAATGCCATCTATTACAGCTATCTCTCTTTGCCGATTTCCGCTTCGGGTATCTGCACTTCTCAGATTTGCCATGACACGCTTGAATGACCTTTCCAAATTCTCATCGGATATAATCTCCGGTATGAGATTATATAACGGATAACAGACCGCAGTTGCAGCTACGGCCGGTTGGAATAAATCGTATATATCGCTGACCGCCTTCCGGTCTCGTGGGGAGTGGTCCAACCTCTCCCCACATGTGGTTAAAGATATGTTCCGGCTTTCCATTAATAAATATATATTATCATGCTGTTGCCGAGGCTCGAATCCCTCGGAGAATGGCGGTGGTAATCTCGTACCTGTGCAGGGTCTCCGATTAATTTAACCAACAGAATTTCAGACGCGCCCCGTAGTTCGTGTTCGAGTTCGATGAAGCGTTGTTCGCGTTCGCATAAGCGAGACCGCTGTTCGCATTCGAGTTGTTGCCGGACCGCAAAACACAACGGCGCGAGGGATTGTCCGCCTTTTATTTTTTTAAAGAGTTATGCTTCCTAAACCGGAAATACTCAAAGACGCCTTCATACCCATGGCCTTAAACACTCGCGCAATGGTGGAAAGGGTCAGATTACGTCCGCTTTCTATCTTGGATACTTGTGAACGCTGTACACCGATTTTTTGTGCCAATTCCTCTTGGGTCATGTTTTGGGATTTACGGGCTTTTTTTATGGCTTCCCCAATCAAAAATGATTGCAATTCAGCTTCATACTTATCCCTGTGCGGTGTACCGACCTCACCTATATGTTTATCCTTAACTTCATCAAGGGTATAAAATTTAATTGCTTCCATATACTTATTTTTTTGAGTTGAAATATAATATTCTGACGGCTTCCGCCTTGTTTATCTCTTTGCGTGGGGTCTTTTGTGTTTTCTTCACAAATCCATGCGTGGCAATGACCAACGTTTCCGCGTCGGTGTCCCAAAAAGCCAACAGACGATATTGAATACCTTTATACAGGGTGCGAAACTCCCAAATGTCAGTATCATCTAATTTCTTGAATAAATCTTTGTCCATATAACCATTGGCTACCTTATCTACATTATAGATAATTTTATCCTTAACGTCTTGGCGCAGAGTGTCAAGAAATGCATCGGCTTCACTCGACATTATTACTTTGAATCTCGTTTTCAATTCCATATCTTATATCATTCACAATGCAAATATAGTGAAAATGTTCTATATATGGAACGTTTTACAGACAAAAATACAACCACATAAAAATTAGTTTCAAAAATCGACTCGCTTACGCGAGAAAAAGAAAGAGGGAGCAGCCTACGGCTCTCCCTCCAACGCTTTTTTCGAAATCGCGAGGTCCGCTCTATTCAATTATAACGAATTTTCCGCGGAAGGCCAGACGCGCCCCGTAGCTCGCGCCCGAGAACGATGAAGCGTAGCTCGCGCTCGCATAAGCGAGACCGCTGTACGCATTCGAGTTGTTGCCGGACCGCAAAACACAACGGCCTCGGCTTCCACTTATCCAAAATCCTGCTGCATAATGTGTTACATACATACTTGTATCTCCCTTGTGTACTCTGCTGGGCAATACATCGCACTTGGCACCATGTACTATGCGCACGACACAATTTCCATTGGAAGCGTCAACTGTTTTAACAGTCCGTTCGGTTTTGTTTACGGGGTCATAAATATGCGCTGTATAATCTATTGGATATGAACTGTCGTTCTCCGTGCATTTTGCCTTGTAGAACGCTTCATAGCTCGGCACATTAAAAGCGATATAGTCCATCCATTCTGAATCACAACCCACATAATGCTTCAATCCAAGTATGGAGTTGAGCGTATTGCCGGTATTATTGCTGTCAGCCATGCCGATGGAATCCAGTTTATTCAGAATGCTGTCATGTCCGCCATTGCCCACAACCGACTGTTCGTTGGTTGTTCCGCTCAAAGCCCACCATAGATTGCTAATCTCTTTATGCTGTTCGTAATCCTGCAACTGATAGCCAACTCCACGTAAGCGGCAGATGTTTTGGAAATCCTTTGCCGTGTAATTCAAACCGCCGATAGGCATCTCAATAGGATTACCCTCACTGTCGTATTTCCATTCGTTAGATGTAACGGACGTCCCGTTGCCTTTCTTCGAACGTATATCACCGGAAAGGCTGCGTGGCATCTTCAAACCGTCAACGGTAATAGGATATACACCGACCAGACTGTCGTTGTCGCCAACCGTGTGTTCGGTCCATTCAGGTTCTATGGCTTCAATACTGCTGCTGTCTACAACAAGGCACTCTATGTCGCCAATGTCACGGAAAGAAGTGAAATAAAACCATTTTGCACCGTTAGGTATGTCACAGAACACATAATCACCGATGTTGAAGTCAAAATAGGTATGGCTTACAGACATGATGAACGTACTGAGCACACGGTTGTTTTCGTCAGTGAACACGCCTCCAAGCCGGGCATGGTTCAGACCGGGCCATCTTACCTGCTTCATTCCTCTCACATCCATCTTGTAGCTGTTCGTATTGGATGCGGTGGTTATGACATCCTCGCCTATGACTTCACCGACAACGGCATCAATCGCATACACTCCGGTATTTTCCATATATAGCAATTCCGACAACAGGGATTTTCTGCTATGCAATGCAGTTGAGAGCGGTTCGGTCTCTGTTATAGAAGGGAAAAAATACTTTACTTGGTTCTTGTAGTCGTTCACTCCCTTGTACCAATGGTGCGGAGCATGCCAGAATATATCAAAGCCCTCTCCGGCGGTGTCCGTTATGTCAAAGCTGCTGCCGTTTTTCAGGTAGTTGAAATCCGTATCGCTTAACTGCACGCCTTCCATCTGGTTTTTCTTCGTGTTGAATGAGCATTTATAGGCATGGCATCCTTTCTTGATGGCAAGGGTATGCCCGCTTGGAATATATGTGTTGCCATAATCCGCCCCCGTCTTATTTTCGGGATTGCTATACTTCTCACACGAATCATTGTCTACCGTATCGCTGATTTTCACAATAGAGAACTGCGAATTATGAAGTTCAAGTTGGGGAAAATACCGGACAAGCTCTTCGATTTCGTTCTGCTCTATCAGTTCGACCAATATCCATCGTCCGGTTATTCCGCTACACTGTCCTTTTTCATCGTACGCATTACCATTCGCATCCAATCCTATAGCCCCACCGTTTTTTATGGAACGAAGCATTTCAACACTCGCCGTAGCATTTACGTTGGGAATACGGACGGTTTTCAATTCACTTGCATTGACCACCTGTTCCAACAGAGTCATCGTATCAATATACGGACATTCATTCACGAATATTTTTGTAACCTTACTGACTCCACCAAGAGAAAGCCCGCCGGGATAAGTCAGATTAGGCAGATTGTTCAATACAAGTTCAGTGATAGTACCGGGAAGGGCAAGCGTACTTATCGGAGAAGTTTCAGCAAACGTTATTGCAGACAAAGAAGTATTATCGGCATGCACACTCTCCATTCGTGGACACTTTGAGCAATTGACGGTTATAATTTCCGTGTTTCGAATATCCAATGTAGTGAGAAACGGCATGTCTCCTAAATCCAAATTGGTAAGAAATCCGGTGTTTCCGGGCGACATTTTCCATTCCTTATGATTTTCACTACCGAGATACAGTTCCTGTAGCAACGACATTTTTGAAAGGGTATTCCCGAATTGAGGGTCAATACTTACTTCACTTAAATCTATCATGCTCATGCGGTCTGCCTGATATATGTACAGCATGATGTTTTCCCCATGCTGGAAATCTGTGAATGTACCGCTTTCCCCTGCCTTCAGAAAGATTCCCTGTGTAATGTTTCCACTATCGTTACCGATACCGAAATACCCACTCTTGGCCGCTTTAAATCTGATGACTGCACCTTCTTTTGCACCGATACGTCCACCAATATAACCGCTTTCCGCCTTGAAATCCCCACAGCGGTAGTATCCGTCACGGATGCGCCAGCGTTGTTCTATAAAAGCGGGAAGAGATGTCAGCCCCAGTCCTTGCAATGCATAGAAATAGAGGTCGTTGTATCCTGTATATTTGATATACTTCCGTTCTCCGTCATAACTTGAAACAACCTTAGGCCATTTTTTCATTATCTGTTTTACAAAATAATAGTCAGCTCCCTTGGGAGAAAACGGTCCGGCACCGATTCCAAGTGTATCGGGAAGCGAACGCATCGTATCTGCTATTGCAGGCAATGTAATTGTATTGGCATTTTGGTCTACATCCATAGTCTGCTGACCACGTATATCATTCCAAAGCACGCTTCCTCTTCCGGCGTATGCACTGTTTGTCAGATCACCGGGGTCAACTTCCGGGTCAATGGTTTGCCCGCCGTCATTATCCTTACCGTTGCAGGTATCACAGTCATAAACTTTATTAAGGTACATTCTTCGCGCTTCCATACCGTTTGCTCCGCTATAAACACCGTCCTTGACGCTACAGCCGTCTTCAAGGAAGAACATCGGTTGCATGTTTTTCGCCTGTTGGTCGACAGCGGCAAGATAATCGGTGAAAAGATAATAGGAAACCAACGAGTATGGATTGATGTATTTCCACATCTGTGTCTTCCAAATTTCCTGCCATTTCCCTGCGAGCTCTTCCTTGGCATAATCGCAACTGTCGCAGAATTTCAGTACTTGGTACAGGTCGAACGGTACTTTCCGTCCCATGGCCAGGTCTATCTGTAACTGGTCATCGTCAATCATGCACTCGAAGTAACGTGTCCACATCGGGTAGGTTTCCTGTCCGAGTTTGAGTTTCGTTACCCACGAGGACTCTGCGGTAGTAGGTTCCATCATGTCTTCAACGCTGCCAACCCCTTGCCACCAGTTCATTCCATCATATGTGAGCAATTCGTAACCGCTTACCGGATTAAGGACCTTGCCTGTAATCTTCCACTTGCCGTTTTCCTGCTTCATCTCTCCGGCTTGTCGCGTCCACTCTCCCCGTTCGTATGACATAAACCGGTAGTCCTGCCCGCAATATAGGGAAAGAAGATAAAGCTTTTCTTTATCGGTGGTAATATCATTCTTGAAACGTGTTTCTATCTGGTCGATGCTTTCGCCCTTTTGTCCGAAATATTCCACAAAATCTCCATAGTTCACGCAGCCTTTATTGTAACCGGGAGTATCTTTAAACCCAAGCGCAACCTGTTCTCCCTTATCCTCCTTCCAGTTCCCTTTTGCATGAAACCATGCGTCTGTCAAGCTTTCCTGTGTAGCACGGAATGCGGCAATGGGATGATTGGCTGTCGAGTGATTCATTTCCAATCCCTTTAATGATATGTCACTCTTTGCCCAAGTTCCATCAAATGAACGCTGTGCGGGAGTCAGGTAATTACTTCCGAGTGCACGAAATGTGGCGTTCATCAAACCGCACACACCGCAGTCGTTGGCATTGGAGCTGTCGGAATAATCCACTTTCACCGTTATTATTTTTACCGGAATAGAATCTTCGCCTACACGGACATAACCTATTCTCATCAGTTTATATGATATTTGAGCATCTTCACTGTCATAATCCGGATAAATAGGAGTTACCTCCCAGCCATCATTCTTTTGAAGATAGAAACGGTCGTTCTTGATAGGCCGTTTTGCCGAAGTGGTTCCCTGCCTGCGCCATTGCACATTGATAGCCTTAAAACTTCTCCACGGCATAGTCGGATGATAATAGAACAACGTACATTTGAACTTCTTGCTTGTATCAATATCACCGTCAAACGTGTCAAAAGTTTGCTGGTCTGACACGACCACATAATAAGGTATGCCTTTTGCGGAAAGGACTTCTATTGTCGGACGATTCTGTGTATCAAGCACATTCTCCGCTTCATACTCCTGTATCATTGCTGAAGTATCAGTCAACTTGCACAAATAGTTTCTAAAAGCTTGCGCCCATTCATAATGACTGTTGTAGGCAAGTACATAATACAAATACAAGTCTCCTTCCGTTCCGTCAAATGTTATGGTTTTTGAATTAAGGATAGCACCGCTATTACTGATATATCCTATACAGCCGACCTCTTCACCATTCAAATACAGTTTGATACAGGAATAATTGCTTCCCCCACGTGATACATAAATGGTAGATGGTTCTACAACTACGGCCATGGTAATTTTTTCACCTTGTCGGAATGAGCGTTCCACCAAAGCCGGTTGTCCGGTCTTGCAGTATATCGCAGCTTTATTTCCACAGACATAGAAACCGGCTCCGCTATCAGGGTCATAGCATTCTATCAGCTTTGAATCAGCTTCCTTGATATTTTTGGTGGCAAAGGCAAATTGGATGGCACATCCGCTCGTAGTTTCCACTGATGCGTTTCCAAAAGGATGGTAATCCAATATTTCAGCTGTTACATTTTCTGCAATACGCAAAGAACGCTCCTTAAGAAAGTCTACAAATCCGTTGCTTGACCAGTTTGCACCTCGTACATCCATTGTCACTCCGTTATGTGTGATAGTATGATCGCTCTCACTGTTGCTACGTGTAGAAAAATCATATCCGAACAAAGCACCGTCCTTGATCGCTATATCAATGGCACTCCCTTTTATCGTAACCTTGATTTCATTGGTGGATACACCGCCACTTTCGGCATGTACGGTAATACTTTGGCTTCCGTCCGTACTATATCCGCTTATCTGCTTGTTCACTGTAACCGTTTCGGCAATCATAGCTTCCACAGCTGTAACTTTCTCCTCGCTGTAGAAAACATCTACATGCGTTTCAGTCTTGCCGGGAGTATACGCAGCCACCTCTACGGTAAGGTTGTCATATAAACGTAACGTGCCGTTGTTCTTGTCATTGAACCTGATGGCGACGATGGGAGTATTACTGTTTTCGTCCACACACATGATAGCGGAATAGATGGTGTTTCCCTTTACTCCGGATTTCTTCTCCGTACCGTATATTCGTACAGGATATGCGCCATGCGAAAGTCTTTCTCCGCCACCGAATACATTTGTTGGATTGACAGAGATGCCTTTGGTATAACTGTCGCTTACCGTTGCTTCACCAAGTTTCTTCCATTCTCCATTATAGAACATCTCCACTACTGCAAGAATGGATGAAGTGTTATTAGGGAATTTATAGAATTGTCCGATATTTTTTGCCGGACCACCTGCAACAAGGATAGTATCACTTGTGCAATTCAAAGCCATGGGTTGTTCTACGGTAATATCCACAGCCATAATGGTAATGGCTTTTTTCTTGGTATTTCCATCCGAATCTGTAGCTTGCACAAAGAAGCTTTTGCTGGCGGCACTGCTGAAATAACTTGTGAAGTCAAGTTCAAACTTGTAATCGGTCGCACTTGCAGAGCCTACAGTGTTCATATCCTCACTGGATAATGTCAGTCCGGTGCTTGCATCAATAATAGTGATGTTACGAATGACACCAAGCACCTCGTTACCATCAGGATAGCTGACACTACGCAAAGCTACATTGATTTTTATCTCTGAGCCGAATGCCATAATAGGAGCGGCTTCCTCGAAGTAGATAGACAATGTACTATCCTCACTGGAGCCGCCACCACCTCCATTTTTGGGTATTTTAAGCACAATATCCTCTATCTGTCCGCCATTCAGATTGGTGGCTTTGTAGTAAATGTAGTCTTCATCACTTTCTTCATCAAATCCGCCGATAGCTTTCTCCTGCATTATGTATGCCCCGCCTGTGGAAAGGGCATCTTTTCCTCCCTCTGCCGGTTTGTCGGATGTTTCCACCTTGCTTCCGCCACTGCCGAATGCTACCCACGGTTTCAGATCATCAGGGCTGATGTCACTCTTATCGCGTGTGAACTGATAGGCAAGCCATACAGGTGCGCCATTTTTATCACTTTCCGCAGTCTTGAATGTAAGGACGATACCGCTTTTCAAATAAGAGAACCCGCTTTCTTTCTCAAGGTCAACAACAGCTTTTATGGCTGTTCCCAAAGTATATTCTCCATCTCCGCAAAGGTCGTTCACGTTGATGGTGTTGCCTACGTTTCCACCACCGGAAGTCCCGAAATCCGTCCAGTTGCTTTCTTTACTCCAATCAGAGGTATTTGTCCATTGTTTTGAAACCCATCCGGCTTCTGTAAGGAATATCAAGACAACACCCGGAATCTGCAAAGCAGAAGCATATTCAGAAGTCGCACACCTGTCAAGTGCTACGGAAAATGTTATCTCCCTATCTGAAAGGTCAAACAGATGGTTGACATTCACAACGCTACGCGATACGACTTGTTTATTGAGTGAAAGTATTGCCTTCTTGTTTTCTTCGACCTGCTTCATATCTTCCTGTAACTTCGCACCTTCATCACCGGGGAATGCAGTAGAGCTTGTATGTCCGAGAGCAAGGTCGGAGCCAATTGAAGTCAGTTGTTTACCGCTCCAACGATAACTTTTTCCATCTTCTTCACATAGAAAGACTTTGCCGGAAGAGGGTATTCGCCCGTTTGTACTTGCCGTACCGAAAACATCTGCATCCAACCAGTTGTTATAATAAGTAGCAGTCTCGGATTCTCCGATTGTCGGAACGTATGCAAGCACAAAGCAACCATGTTCCTTATCATATACAACTTTACAACCCTCATCGTTGGAATTTTTGTCTATGGATTCATTTTTTACAGTAATGCCTACGGAAATGCCATAAAAATCTACCACGTCATCAATGTATCCGGGCAAATGTCGGCTCGGTACTTTCCCTTGTTCGTCAAGAGGGGCGATTCCTCCGTTTTCACCTTTTGATTCTTTGAAAGAGTTCAGTTGGCTTCCAACTTCATTCGCCTTGTTGTTTGCCTTGTTTGCGGTATCCTTGGTCGTGTTTACTTGGTCTTGCAACGAGTTGACACTATCACCAAGCGTGGTGAGGTTGGTGTCTTGCGCTTTGTTGCGGGCTTCTATATCCGTAATGTCGTCCTGCAGTTTGGTAATATCCTCTTGCAGTTTTTCTACGGCTTCGTTATACTGACCGCTGTCTATGGTCGGGTTGCCTCCACTCTGTCCGGTCGGGACCCATTCTCCGCCATCGCCCACATATATGGGAGCTGGTAAGGAAACACCCACAAGTGCCCACCATCCGTCATGTGGTAAAGGATAAGCCGCTTTCAGTTTTTCGATGGTCGTGAACAGTCCTTTGCTCACTCCCTTGATATTTTTTGCCTCAAGCCAGCCGTCCACCATTACGTTTCCTTTCAAGTGGGTCTTTCCCTGAACGGTCGCGTCACCACCTATCGCTGTATTGCGACCAACGGAGACATCACCGTCTATATGTTTTGATTCGTAACTCATATTAATACAGATTTAGCCAATTCGTTCAATGCGGCACTTTTTTCCGTATCGCCGAATGTCGTTAATACTAATGCAGCTATGGTATATATCACAGCATCATAACATTTCTCACAGATTTCTACCGCGCCATATTTGTCTATTTTCGGGTAAGGCAGATATACAGCACGGCTCACTTTCGCTTCTGTCGTTTTGCAAGAATAAAATTCCATCACTCTTCCTTCTGGCCGTATGGATATGGCGCATACAGGCCGTTGACATGTTCCCCTTATGCCTTTAAATCGGGAAGACTGTTTTTCATATTCAGGGTCATCGGTGTTTATGGGATTAAATACCGCACGCTCCCAATCGTTCATTTGGAAAACGACAAAACGCATGAAATCTTCCGGCAGTAATATCCATCCGCTTTCATGCTCTTTCCAATATATGGCATCACCGAAGTTGTGTCCGCCGTCAAGCAAATAGGACGGTGCAGAGCTGTGCACACGCTTTACTGCTTCCAAAATCTTTGATGCAATGATGTCGTCAAGTGCAAGAGTGTCCACATCGCCTATAATCTTCAACGTATCGCTGTTCATGTTTTGGTCCAGGGCGGTGCGTACATCCTCCTGTATTTTGTTCTTCTGATATACAGCCATAAGCCCTTATCTTTATTCCAGACCTTCAAACTCAATTCCGTTTGCTGCTGCCTGCTCCATGATTGCCTTGGTCGAGCGCATGGAAGTGCGGCTGATACCGAAAGTGTCTGCAAGGTAATCTTTTGCACTTGCAATGTCGCTTACTTTGACTTTGCGAGATGTCGTATTGTTATCCCCTGCGTCTTCTTGCGGCATTTCGTCCTGTCTGCCGGTTTCGTTGGCAGGCGTGTCTTCACCATTGTGCGTACTTTCGGCATGAAGTTTTTCAGATGAACCGTTTTTAGACGCTTTTCCGGCTGTTTCTACTGTCTCGGATTGCCCGTGCACAGAATGAAGTTTGAACAGTTTGCCAAACTTGTAATGGTTCTCTACAGACTTCTGTATGTCCTCGTTGTCGGTAGTGAATACACTGCTTCCGTTTGACAATGGAACGAATGCGATATGCAGGTTCTTCTTGCTCGGAAGTACCACATTAATACTGATATTGGTATTCGCCTTGTAGGTTTTCGTAATCATATTCTTAAAAGTAAAAAGGGGACGGGACACCTTATCCCATCCCCGGTAATTAATAATTCTTTATGAACTCTTTATTATGCCGCATTTAAATCTTGGGCGGGTGCTTTAGCCAGTCTCATACGTGCATGTGCCTTTGCATAGCGCAGATACAGGCAGCTCACCTCTTGGATAACTACCGCATCGGTACGGCGGATACCGGCCTTTTGCAAGTCGAGTACGTTACGTGCCCAAGACACATGTGTTTTTTTGGAAAGATATTCCGGATCCATTGCAAAGCCGCAATCACTCATTCCGTTTACATCGAACAGTTCATGATGTATGGTTAATACTTCTCCGAAATCAGTATCCCAAGATTTGAATTTCAAGTTCCATACCTCCACGGTATCTTTCAAGCGGAATTTTTCGCTCTTTATCTTGGAGAATGCAGAGAGCATATCACTTCCACAGAATAAAATCTTACGCTTGTTACCGATGCCGGTACCAACAAAAAGGTCTTTGGTAATATCCACAAGGTTTTCATCGGTAATTATGGCGCATTTCTTGTCAGTATCCCATTCGCCCACCTCGATGTCCTTTCCGGCCATCCACCAGATACCACCTGTAAACCAAGTGTTCATGCCGTCCTTTGCAATGTGCTTGATAACCTGCTTCACACCGAACAGATAAGTATTTTCCATTGCGAGGCGCATATCATATACACCGTCTTCTTCAATGTCTGAGAAATTCCAGTTCACTTCTTTGGCGGCAATCTTGTCAAAAGTTGATTGCTCTACCTGAATCATGAAGTTCTGACAATACTGGGTTTCAGGCATAGGGATATTATTGAATCGTCCTGTCTGAACATCCAATTCCCCACATGCTTTTCCCATGCGTACAAGCGTTGTTCCTTGTGGAATTTCCGGAACAAGAATCGGCTGTTTGCTTGAATCATCCATTTTGCCATTTACGGCATACACTGTAGGAAGATTTGTTGAGCTGTCCTTTCCGCACACACAAAGCACGAGGTCCGGAACGTTGCTGTCATCTTCCGTATATTTCGTTCCGTCCGGTTTGGTGATGGCGCTGACACCGACTACCCTAATGGTATCATCCAACGTGAACATATTCAAATCATCTACCGGCAACGACACGCTCGCACCGCTGAGCATAGCTTCCAGCTTTTTGTTGGTACTGCATTTGATTTCACGTGTACCCACGCTGTAATACTTCACTTCAAATGAATTGGTGGAGCTTGATTTTGCATAACGGCTGATTTGGTCAATTGGAGTAGCCATCGGACGGATTTTCACGATGCGTTTGTCCACATCACTCAAATAGAAATTTGGGTCGCCGGTTTCACGCCCTCCTGTTTCAGTGGAAATACCGTCTGTTCCACCCGTACCGTCCGCACCGGCTGGTG
>ULXB01004346.1_pt1 | contig 12847 bp, 7 predicted proteins | sample 1960901 | NCBI WGS metagenome assembly ULXB01 (sample SAMEA4835828, study PRJEB28245) | human gut metagenome | biome: gut microbiome; material: fecal sample | place: Denmark | collected 2008
CACGTATGAACTTGGGACAGATTTTCGAGACCGTTCTCGGATGGGCAGGCCGCGAGCTTGGCGAGAAATTCGCCACTCCGATTTTCGACGGAGCGAGCCTCGACGACCTCAATTCATGGACCGACAAGGCGGGAGTGCCACGCTATGGTAAGACATACCTTTACGACGGCGGCACAGGCGAGCGCTTCGACCAACCGGCAACCGTTGGTGTAATCTACATGCTTAAGCTCGGCCACATGGTTGAAGACAAGATGCATGCCCGTAGCATTGGCCCGTACTCATTGATTACGCAGCAGCCACTCGGCGGTAAGGCACAATTCGGTGGACAGCGTTTCGGAGAGATGGAGGTTTGGGCGCTTGAGGCATTCGGCGCATCCCACATCCTTCAAGAGATCCTGACAATCAAGAGTGACGACGTGGTTGGCCGCAGCAAGGCATACGAGGCAATCGTCAAAGGCGAGCCTATGCCAACTCCGGGCATACCTGAATCCTTGAACGTGCTTCTGCACGAGCTTCGTGGTCTGGGACTTAGCATAAACTTGGAATAAAACGACAAAAGAATATGGCATTCAATAAAGATAATAGAATAAAAAGTAACTTTTCGAAGATTACGATCGGGCTTGCTTCGCCGGAAGAAATCCTTGAGCGGTCATACGGCGAGGTGCTCAAGCCTGAGACGATCAACTATCGAACTTACAAACCTGAACGCGACGGTCTGTTCTGCGAGCGCATTTTTGGTCCGGTAAAGGACTATGAGTGCCACTGCGGAAAGTACAAACGCATCCGTTACAAAGGCATCGTCTGCGACCGTTGCGGTGTGGAAGTTACAGAGAAGAAAGTGCGCCGCGAACGTACAGGCCATATCTCTTTGGTCGTGCCGGTAGCCCATATCTGGTATTTCCGCTCATTGCCTAACAAAATCGGTTATCTTCTCGGCTTGCCGTCGAAGAAGCTTGATTCTGTAATCTACTACGAGCGCTATATCGTAATCCAACCGGGAGCCGCAGCCGAGCTTGAGGGTCATGAGGACCTTGCCCGTCTCGACCTCCTTTCGGAAGACGAATATCTTGAAATCGTGGACAAGTTGCCGCGCGAGAACTCGATGCTCGAGGACTCAGACCCCAACAAGTTCATCTGCAAGATGGGTGCCGACGCAATCTACGATTTGTTGAAGAGCGTAGACCTTGACAGCCTTTCTTACGAGTTGCGCCACCGTGCCGACACCGACACGTCGCAACAGCGCAAGACGGAGGCATTGAAGCGTCTGCAGGTTGTAGAGTCGTTCCGTGCGTCGAAAAACCGCAACAAACCGGAGTGGATGGTGCTGAAAGTGGTGCCTGTCACTCCTCCGGAATTGCGCCCGCTCGTACCGTTGGATGGCGGCCGTTTCGCCACCAGCGACTTGAACGACCTTTATCGTAGAGTCATTATCCGTAACAACCGCTTGAAACGCCTTATCGAGATCAAGGCGCCAGAGGTGATTCTCCGCAACGAGAAGCGTATGCTTCAGGAGGCAGTCGACTCATTGCTCGACAACTCACGCAAGTCAAGCGTTGTAAAGACCGAGAGCAACCGTCCGTTGAAGTCACTCAGCGACAGCTTGAAGGGTAAGCAGGGACGTTTCCGTCAGAACTTGCTCGGTAAGCGTGTCGACTACTCAGCGCGTTCGGTAATCGTTGTAGGTCCGGAATTGAAGATGCATGAATGCGGTTTGCCAAAAGACATGGCAGCCGAACTTTATAAACCGTTTATCATCCGCAAGCTTATTGAGCGCGGCATTGTGAAGACAGTGAAGAGCGCCAAGAAGATTGTAGACCGCAAGGAGCCGATTGTATGGGATATCCTTGAATACGTGATGAAGGGTCATCCGGTGCTTCTCAACCGTGCCCCGACACTTCACCGTCTTGGTATCCAGGCATTCCAGCCACGCATGATCGAGGGCAAGGCTATCCAGTTGCACCCGTTGGCATGTACGGCGTTCAACGCCGACTTCGACGGTGACCAGATGGCAGTTCACTTGCCTCTCGGCAACGAGGCAGTGCTCGAGGCACAGTTGCTGATGCTCGGCGCGCACAACATCCTTAACCCGGCCAACGGCGCTCCTATCACCGTGCCGTCGCAGGATATGGTGCTTGGTCTGTACTACATCACCAAGCTCCGCAAGGGCGACAAGGGCGAGGGTCTTGTGTTCTACGGACCGGAAGAGGCTCAGATTGCATACAACGAAGGCAAATGTACGCTTCACGCCATAATCTCTGTTGTTGTCGACGACCTTGACGAAAACGGAAACCTCGTGAAGACAATGGTTAAGGAAACGTCTGTCGGACGTCTGCTCTTCAACCAGAACGTGCCAGAGGAGATGGGCTATGTCAACACATTGATTTCCAAGAAATCGTTGCGCGACATCATCGGCGCCGTCATCAAGCGTTGCGGTGTGGTTCGTTCAGCCAAGTTCCTTGACGACATCAAGAACCTCGGTTACTACATGGCATTCAAGGGCGGCTTGTCGTTCAACTTGGGCGACGTGCTTATCCCTGCCGAGAAGGAAGAATACGTAAAAGAAGGTTACGCGCAGGTTGAAGAAGTGATGAACAACTACAACATGGGATTCATCACCAACAACGAGCGCTACAACCAGATTATTGATATTTGGACGCACGTCAACTCCCGCTTGACAAGCACATTGATGAAGCAGCTTACAGCAGCCAACCAGGGCTTCAACCCAATCTTCATGATGCTTGACTCAGGAGCCCGTGGTTCTAAGGACCAGATTCGTCAGCTCGCCGGTATGCGTGGTCTTATGGCCAAGCCGCAGAAGAGCGGTGCCGAGGGCGGTCAGATTATCGAGAACCCGATTTTGGCGAACTTCAAGGAAGGCCTTTCAGTGTTGGAGTACTTCATCTCTACCCACGGTGCCCGCAAGGGTCTTGCGGATACGGCATTGAAGACCGCCGACGCCGGTTATCTTACCCGTCGTCTTGTCGACGTAGCCCACGACGTGATTATCACCGAGGAGGACTGCGGCACGCTTCGCGGACTTGTCTGCACAGAACTTAAGAACAACGAAGACGTTGTTGCAACTCTCAGCGAGCGCATTCTCGGACGTGTGTCGGTTCACGATGTGATAGACCCATTGACAGGCGACATCATCGTGAAGAGCGGCGAGGAAATCAACGATGCAGCAGCAGAGCGTATCGAGAAGTCGCCGATTGAGTCGGTTGAAGTGCGTTCGGTGCTTACCTGCGAGTCGAAGAAGGGCGTCTGCGCCAAGTGCTACGGCCGCAACCTGTCGACCAACCGTATGGTTCAGAAAGGCGAGGCTGTCGGCGTAATCGCGGCACAGTCAATCGGTGAGCCGGGTACGCAGCTGACCCTCCGTACGTTCCACGTCGGTGGTGTGGCATCCAATATCGCAGCCGTATCGTCAGTGACATCACGCTACGACGGTGTGCTTGAGATTGAAGAGCTCCGCACGGTTAAGACAGAGGACTGCGACGTAGTTGTAGGCCGTCTGGCAGAAATGCGTATCGTCGACGCCAATACGGGCATGGTGCTGACAAACACCAACATCCCTTATGGTTCGAAACTTTACTTCGGCAACGGAGCAACAGTCAAGAAAGGCGACGTAATCTGCGAATGGGACCCGTTCAACGCCGTTGTTGTCAGCGAGGTTGCCGGTAAGGCACAATTCGTCAACGTGATTGAAGGTGTTACTTACCGCAAGGAAACCGACGAGACATCGGGCTTGCACGAAAAGATTATCATAGAGTCGAAAGACCGCACCAAGGTGCCGGAGGTCAACATCGTTGACGCCAACGGACAGGTGCTGAAAACATATTCATTCCCTGTCAACGCCCACCTTATGATTGAGGACGGCGATGAAATCAAAGCAGGTCAGGTGTTTATGAAGACACCGCGCGCATCTGGTAACGCAGGTGATATCACCGGTGGTCTTCCACGTGTCACTGAGCTCTTCGAGGCACGCAACCCGTCTAACCCAGCCATCGTTTCAGAAATCGACGGCGAGGTTATGTTCGGAAAAATCAAGCGTGGTAACCGCGAAATCAGCGTGACATCGAAGATTGGCGAAGTGAAGAAATATCTCGTGCCGTTGTCGAAGCAAATCCTCGTACAGGAAAACGACTACGTGCGCGCCGGCACACCGCTTTCAGACGGTGCAATCACTCCGTCAGACATTCTTAACATCAAGGGCCCGACAGCCGTTCAGGAATACATCGTCAACGAGGTTCAGGACGTCTATCGCATGCAGGGTGTGAAGATCAACGACAAACACTTTGAGGTGATTGTGCGTCAGATGATGCGCAAGGTCTGCATCCTTGATCCGGGCGACACCCGCTTCCTTGAGTCGCAGGTTGTCGACAAGCGCGACTTTATGGATGAGAACGACCGCATTTGGGGCAAGAAGGTGGTTACCGACGCCGGTGACTCACAGAATCTCCAGGCTGGTCAAATCATCACAGCGCGCAAGCTCCGCGACGAGAACTCCGCTTTGAAGCGCAAGGACTTGAAGCTCGTACAGGTGCGCGATGCCGTTCCGGCAACGTCCGACCAGATGCTTCAGGGTATCACCCGCGCAGCATTGCAGACTTCAAGCTTCATGTCGGCGGCTTCCTTCCAGGAAACCACGAAGGTGCTCAACGAGGCAGCAATCAACGGCAAGACCGACAATCTGGAGGGCATGAAGGAGAACGTTATCTGCGGTCACTTGATTCCAGCCGGAACAGGTCTGCGCGACTACAACTCGCTTGTTGTAGGAAGCAAGGAAGACTTTGAATATCTCGACAAGAGTCTCGACGCCCGTCTTGAGGCTGAAGCGGCTGAAGACGCTGCCAAAATCAAGAAGGCTGAAGAGAAAGGCAAATAAAGAAACTGATTGAAAAAACTGACAATAAAGATAGCCCGGCGATTGGTTCGTCGGGCTATCTTTTTAATGAGTGGACAAACGTACTGTGCTGGAAAAGCATCCATCATGACATGGAACATTCGTTTGAGATTATATGGAAAAGGTGTCTTAATAAAGTGTTGTCGATACAACCGTCGTTCCAGTATATCGCCAACGGAAACGGAAAATCCGCAGTTCTCCTTGTCCGCCTGTATTGCAGCTTTTGAGGGATGGGAATTAATTTGGACAAACAAAAAGCCTCCACGGAAAGTACGCGGAGGCATAGGATTTATATCCTTCGGCATATAGCCTTATTGTGATAAGATGTAGAAATAATCTTATGTTGCAAATTTCTACAGAATAATTGATATTTCCAAATAAATTTCGCTAAATTTACGGAATATTGAAAAAACCGAAACAAAAAACGATATGAAAAGAGTATTTGGAATAGATTTGGGAACCAATTCAATAGGATGGTCAATAGTAGAGCAGTTGGAAAATGGAAAATACAGACATATAAAATCTGGTGTTGACATTTTTAAGGATGGAGTGGATCACGATAAATCAGGAGAGCATCCATGTGTGCAATTACGAACTAATGCGAGAGGATTGCGCCGACATTATTTTCGCCGTCGTTTACATAAAATAGAGTTGCTTAAAATATTGATAGAGGAAAGAATGTGCCCGCCGTTGACAGATGAAGATCTTAAGCGGTGGCGGTTTAAGAAAATCTACCCTAAAGAAGACAACTTTATGGAATGGCAGCGCACAAACGACAATTTGGAGAAAAATCCGTATCATGATCGATATGTTGCGTTAACACGAAAACTTGATTTGTCGATAGAGAGCGATAGATATATACTTGGCAGGGCATTTTACCACTTGTCGCAGCGCAGAGGATTCTTGAGCAATCGTAAAGATTCAACGAAAGAGCAAGAAGGAGAGGTCAAGGCTGCTATATCTGAATTGTCAGATAAAATTAAAGAGGCAGGATGTGGTTATCTTTGTGAGTATTTCTACAAATTGTATCAGGCAGGGGATAAAATACGAGGGCATTATACGGCTCGCAATGAGCATTATCTGAAGGAATTTCAGGCAATTTGCGACAAGCAGAGCCTCGGGGCTGATTTGTGCAAGCGTTTGAATAATGCAATTTTTTACCAGCGACCTCTGAAGTCTCAGAAAGGAAATATTGGGCGATGTACGTTTGAACTTGGCAAGCAAAGATGTTCGACATCGCATCCAGCTTATGAAGAGTACCGCATGTTGTGTTTTATAAATAATATCCGTTTGCATCGTCAAGGGGAGGATTCTGATTTCCGTGTGCTTACAAAAGAAGAGGTCGACGCAATAATTCCCAAATTTGTATGCAAGTCGCAATTTAAATTTGAAAAATTGGCAAAGGTGTTGGCTCATAAAAAAGAGAATTATGGGTTCAAGTATGATTCTGATGAAAGTACTCTTAAATTTAATTATCGAAAAGAAACAAGCATTGCTGGCAGCCCGGTGACTGCTGGATTGAAAGAAATATTCGGAGAAGAATGGAAATCGGAAATCTGTAGTGTGTATATGAAGTCGGAAGGAAAGACAGAGGACCGGATAATCGATGATGTGTGGCATGTGCTCTATTCTTTTGACAATGATGAAAACATCCGGGATTGGGCAAAAAAGAATCTGCAGCTTGATGATGAACAGGCAGAAAAGTTTGCTAAAATCAAAATCGAACGTGATTATGCATCGTTGAGCCTGAATGCTATCCGAAAGATTCTGCCATATCTGCGACGTGGCTTGCGTTATGATGAGGCTGTGTTCTGTGCAAATATTCCGGCGGCGCTTGGGAATGTAGAAGATGTTGATGAATATAGGAAAATTGAGGATGACATAGTCGCATGTGTGCGAAATTTCAAAAGCTGTGAAGTGGCGGGTAGAAAAAATACATTGGAAAAAGAAGTGGCAGAATTGTTGGAGGAGAAGTATGGCGTAGACAAACGTCATCTTGGAAAGATTTATCATCCGTCAAAAACAGAAACTTATCCAACTGCACAGCCCGACAATAACGGTCTGCGGTTGCTTGGCTCGCCTCGAACTGCATCCGTGCGCAACCCAATGGCTATGCGGGCGTTGTTTAGATTGCGGGCGTTGACAAACGAGTTGCTTAAAAAGGGAGAAATTAATTCAGAAACGGTTGTCAATATTGAGTTTGCAAGGGGATTGAACGATGCCAATATGCGCAAGGCAATAGAAAATTATCAGCGGGAAATTGCTGATAGGCATCAGAAATATGCCAAGGAAATAAAGGACTGTTATTTAAAAGAAACTGGAAAAAATATTGAGCCTACAGAAAATGAGATTCTGAAATATCAACTTTGGGAGGAACAGAATCATCAGTGTTTATATACAGGCAAGATGATAAGTGTCGCTGATTTTATCGGGGCTAATCCAAAGTTTGATATTGAGCACACTTTGCCACGAGCTGCTGGCGGTGATGACTCTCAGGTCAACAAGACACTTTGTGACAGCCGTTTCAACCGAGAAGTGAAGAAGGCACATTTGCCATCGGAATTGGCGAATCATGCAGAAATATTGTTGAAGGCAAAAAATCTGTGGCAAAAGAAAATTTATGAGTTGACCAAGCAGATAGAAGGAACTAAAGGTTATGCCGCCGATAAGAATGCAAAAGACGGTAAAATTCAGCGCAGGCATTTGCTTAAAATGAAGCGTGATTATTACATTGGAAAGTTGCAACGGTTTGAGATGAAAGAGGTTCCTGCAGGGTTCTCTAATCGACAGGGTGTTGATATTGGTATTATAGGCAAGTATGCCAAGTTGTATCTGCACACCGTGTTTGACAAGATTTTTGTTGTGAAAGGAGCTACAACTGCGGCTTTCCGAAAGGTTTGGGGCTTGCAGTCGGTGTATGAGAAGAAAGAACGCATAAATCATGTGCATCATTGTGTGGATGCTATTACGATTGCATGTATCGGGAAAAAGCAGTATGATGACTGGAAATGTTATCAGGAGGCGGAAGATATGTATTATCGAGGAGAAACTGGGCGTCCGTCAATGGACAAACCGTGGTCTACATTCACAGAGGATGTAAAGCAGCTGACAGAGGGCTTGCTGATTCATCATTATGTGCCCGACAATGCTGGAAAAGCATCGAAAAAGAAGTTGCGCGTCCGTGGTCGCATTCAGCGTAATGCCGAAGGGCGGGCGTTGTATGCTACTGGCGATTGCGCACGTTTGTCATTGCATCAGCAAACTTTCTATGGGGCGATTAAACAGGATGATGAGATACGGTATGTGGTGAGGAAACCGTTGGATTCCCTAGAGAAGAAAGATATAGAAAAGATTGTAGACCCAGAGGTCCGGCAGAAAGTTAAAGAGGCTGTTGACGCCAAAGGTATGAAAGATGCTGTAGCTGACGGAATCTGGATGAATGAAGAAAAAAGGATTCCAATAAAAAAAGTGCGTATATACACATCAATTGCTAATCCTTTGCGATTGAAGCGTCAACGAGATTTGTCGGTGCATGACTACAAACGAGATTATTATGTTGCCAATGATGGTAATTATTGTATGGGAATTTATGAGGGAACCGATGCAAAGGGCAAAAAGAAGAAGACGTTTAAGATAGTCAACAATATGGATGCTGCAAACTATTTTAAGGCAAGACAACGCGGCGAAGATGTGGAATTGTTGCCAATGTCGGATGGTAATGATTTCCCATTGAAATGTGTTCTTAAGACGGGCTCTGTGGTGCTCTTCTATCAAGACACTCCAAAAGAGTTGAAAGAATGCTCAAAGAAAGAGCTTGCGAAAAGATTGTACCGCGTTGTGGGAATGTCGGAGATGAAAATAAAGCAAAAAACTGGAAAAATAGACTGTTATGGAATGCTCTCTTTGACTTTCCACCAAGAGGCCCGGCCGAGCAGTGACCTGAAAGATAAAAATGGGGTGTGGAGAATTGGGGAGGATGTGCGACCCAAAATTAAGTTAACGCATAATCAAACGAATTTCCTTGTAGAAGGAATTGATTTCAGATTGACATTGTCAGGAGATGTGGAATGGCTAAAATAAAAAATTATGCTGAAGCGGGCACTGTTTTTCACTCAGCCGTTTATGCTGAGTCTTCGCAATTGTCAAATGGTGATATGCACTCGGGAGATGCCGCAAGAAAAGCGAACCATACCGATAGAAGATATAGGTTATGTAATTCTTGAACATCCGCAGATTAGTGTTTCGTTGCCGTTGCTCAACGCTTTGTCTGATAATAATGTCTCTGTCATATTTTGTGGAGACAATCGTATGCCTAATGCAATGTTGCTTAACCTTGATTCTAACGCAACGCAGGGGGAGAGTTTCCGGAATCAGGTTGAGGCGTCGCCTGCGTTGAAACGCAATCTCTGGCAACAGGTGGTTGTGGCAAAAATTCGCAATCAAGCAGCTTTGTTGACAAAGTTGGGAAAGGATGGCGATTTGTTGCGTCCGTTGTGGCAGAACGTTAAAAGTGGAGATTCTGACAATAGGGAAGGGGTGGCATCAAAAATTTATTGGGCAGAAATGTTTGGGCGTTCGTTTGTGCGTTCGCGAGAGGGAACAGGATTGAACCCATTGCTTAACTATGGCTACACTATTCTTCGTGCTGCTACGGCCAGGGCATTGATGGGTTCCGGTTTGCTCCCTGCGTTTGGTATTTTCCATCGCAATCGTTACAATGCGTTTCCTCTGGCAGACGATATGATGGAGCCGTTTCGACCATATGTCGATGAGATTGTTTATGAGATGATGGAGGCTGGGATGGTTGAATTGAATAAGGAGGCCAAAGGGAAATTGATAGGATTGCTCTTTGTTGATACTTATTTCCCAAAAGTGACGCGGCCTCTTGATATAGCGTTGACAATGGCGACCGCTTCGTTGGCAAAATGTGTTGCAGGGGATTGTAAGAAATTAAAATTTCCGATAATGAAATGACAGAGTTTAGACTTAATGCTTATCACATTATGTGGCTGTTTGTCTTTTTTGATTTGCCAACCAATACTAAGAAGCGGCGTAAAAATGCGGTTTCTTTCAGGAAAATGCTTGAAAAAGATGGATTCACGATGATGCAATTTTCTGTCTACATACGTCATTGTGCATCTAAAGAAAGCCGTGATGTACATGTGAAAAGGGTTAAGTCATTCATTCCTCCGGAAGGAAAGGTGAGTATACTCTCAGTAACAGATCGCCAATATGGTGACATTCATAACTTTTGGGGAATGGTGGAGGAGGAAAAAGAAAGGCGACCGATTCCTCAACAGTTAGAAATTTTTTGAGTTCTTTGAAATTTGGATGAAAACGTATAATTTTGTTATGTGATTAAGAAGAAACCGTTATTGATGAATCTTTAGCGAGTTTTTCTAAATTTTCTCATCAAACTACAGCATTCCGTTGAAAAAGAGAATGTGATTTAGGTGATAATGTGCTTGAAAATAGTACCTTATGCGCCATAGGTTGTGGTTTGATGTAGAAATGGAATAAGATACAACGCGAAGATACAAGCGTTACGCTATCGCCAGTTGTGGTTTGATGTAGAAATGGAATAAGATACAACGACAATTCGCATCTAAAAAAAGAAATTATAGTTGTGGTTTGATGTAGAAATGGAATAAGATACAACCGATAAATAAAGCGGTTGCGCACCAAAATGTTGTGGTTTGATGTAGAAATGGAATAAGATACAACTTTGAGGGCTTCACAAACATCGTCATACGTGTTGTGGTTTGATGTAGAAATGGAATAAGATACAACAGCGACCTTGACAAGGTGTTCAGTCATTAAGTTGTGGTTTGATGTAGAAATGGAATAAGATACAACTTACAAAAAAGTTATGATGAACAGCAAAGAGTTGTGGTTTGATGTAGAAATGGAATAAGATACAACAAGTTTTTGCATATCAAACTAAAACGCACAGTTGTGGTTTGATGTAGAAATGGAATAAGATACAACTGAGGGGATAGGAACGTTAAGAGGTTGGCCGTTGTGGTTTGATGTAGAAATGGAATAAGATACAACTTTCTTGTCTGACTTATCAAACTTATTATAGTTGTGGTTTGATGTAGAAATGGAATAAGATACAACAGTATCAAGTGTAGAGTTGACTTCCTCATTGTTGTGGTTTGATGTAGAAATGGAATAAGATACAACTGGAGTTTGAATGTTTCTGTCTCGGATAATGTTGTGGTTTGATGTAGAAATGGAATAAGATACAACCCAATTTAGGGCGAGAGAGGAGGAATTTTTGTTGTGGTTTGATGTAGAAATGGAATAAGATACAACTTATGCGTGAACCAGTCTGACAACGGTTGAGTTGTGGTTTGATGTAGAAATGGAATAAGATACAACACAGCCAACGAATTGGTCAAGAACGTCATGGTTGTGGTTTGATGTAGAAATGGAATAAGATACAACTTCTTGTGAGATTTACGCGGGAGGTGGAGGGGATTGATGCTCTTGCCACTGACGTTTATTTGTCGTAACTTTGCACGGTCATCAATATCGATATGGCAAAGAAGAAGTATCAGAAAAGAAACAGCACCGCGCGTCAGGTGAGAACTGCCGTGATTGTTGTGGCGGTTATCGTGGCTGTGTGGTGGTTTATAGGACATGCGAAGGAGTTGGGCTTCAAGCGTGTTGAGAGTGGTGCGCCCGCCAGCAATGTCGATGTAGAGGCGCTTATGGAAGTGAATGCTCCAGAGGGGTTGCGGCAGCAGATTGTTGCGTATGAGGGCTACACCGCGTCGTTCAACGCCGACCTGCGTATTCCCAACTATGTTGTCTACGAACTCACACGTTTCGAGACCCAGGGCGCGGAGCCGCGTCACGACAAGTTTATGTGCGACACCGAAGTGGATGGCTGCCCGACTACCGACGACTATAAGGGCTCGGGCTACGACCGCGGTCATATGGCTCCCGCTGCCGATATGAAATGGAGCAAGAAGGCGATGCAGGAGTCGTTCTTTCTGACAAATATATGTCCGCAGAACCATTCGCTCAACAGTGGCGGATGGAAGCGTCTGGAGGAGAAAGTGCGCCTGTGGGCAGACCGCGACAGTGCAGTCATTGTAGTTTCCGGGCCAATCGTGCAAGGTCACATCAACCGTTTGGAAAGCGGAGTGGCTGTGCCTACCGGATTTTTCAAGGTGCTGCTCGCTCCGTTTGCCACCCCGAAGCGAGCCATCGCATTCATCTACAAGAACGAAGGCGGACAAAAGGTGATTGATCGGCAGGCAGTAAGCGTAGACGAGGTGGAGGCTCTCACGGGGTTTGACTTCTTCTCTTCGCTGCCCGACGAGGAGGAAAATGAAATAGAAAAAACTTGTGATTATTACGAATGGAACAATTAGACATCAACCAGCATAACGACGACACAATATGCGCCGTGTCGACACCGGCGGGAGTGGGAGGAATAGCAGTGGTGCGCGTCAGCGGACGCGACGCCGTGAAATGCGTGATGAAATCATGGCGCGGAGCCGACCTTAATGCCGTGCAGACCCACACGCTGCACCTCGGACGCATCGTCGACACCGACGGCGAGACGCTCGACGAGGTGGTGGCAGCCGTATTCCGCGGACCGCGGTCGTTTACTGGCGAGGATGTCATCGAGCTGTCGTGCCACGGCTCGCTATGGGTGCAGCAGCAACTTGTAGCACTGCTCATCGGCAACGGATGCCGCGCCGCCGAGGGAGGCGAATTCACGCGTCGCGCATTTATGAACGGGCGTCTCGACCTGTCGCAGGTAGAAGCCGTAGCCGACGTGATTGCAAGTGGCTCGAAAGCTGCACACCGCATCGCTGTGAGCCAGATGCGCGGCGGTTTCAGCCGTATGCTCTCCACTTTGCGCGAACGACTGCTCGAATTCGTGTCACTTATGGAACTTGAGCTCGATTTCAGCGAAGAGGATGT
>ULXB01023375.1_pt1 | contig 12756 bp, 16 predicted proteins | sample 1960901 | NCBI WGS metagenome assembly ULXB01 (sample SAMEA4835828, study PRJEB28245) | human gut metagenome | biome: gut microbiome; material: fecal sample | place: Denmark | collected 2008
ATAAATTTATTTTGAGCCTGTGATATGAAAAGCCCGTCACTTTGATAAGCCATTCTGTATGGTTGCCAATCATCGTCAATAACAGTTTCGCCACCATTATCAACACGCATTTTTGTATGAAAACAGTTAAGCTCACTATCTATCGATATAACATCTATGTTGTATTCATATTTATTGTGAATTATTTCATAGACTTCTTCGATAAGATACTTTTCCCCTACTTCAAATAAGTCGTTTAATATTCTGTTTGATTCTTTCTTTGTCATATTTTCAACTCCAAACGCTAATCGACTTGTTTAAAAGCAAATTGCGAACTTTCTGCCAATTTTGTATCTCTTAAAATAATCCTAAATAATGCTATGAAAGCAAAACTTATTCATATCTTATTTGAAACAGATGTTACAATAATAAATATATGTTTTCCAAAACAAAACATTATAAGAAAATTGGCGAAACGGTGTTCGTGTTTATCGTGTTGTAGAATTGTTGGGGGGTTGAGCTAACGCAAAAACGAATGACGTGTTACGATGCGCATATCGAACTATTAGAGCCATCATCAGTGGCGAATTTTCAATATGTTCAAAGGAATATGTCCAGTCCTTTTGGGGCCGGATTCTTCATTCTTTTTGCTGATTAGCAAATTAAAGTCTTTACTTCCCTATTTCTAGGCAAATATGAAACTTTTTATTTTCGCAGCATTATAGTTCATCTGCGACTGAACCGGCATAGTAATCCTACAATTTGCTTTTAAACAGGGCGATTAGCCCTGTGGCGGGAGTTACTTCTCAGCGCCCGTAGCGGTTGCGAAGTAAGTCTCTACCGCATCATTTAGAGAACCCTCGAAATCAAAACTGCTTTCAAAGGGGACTTCTGTTGTAACCATCAGACAATCTACTTTCGCAGAAATCTCTGATGCTTCGGCCATAAGTCGCCGCTGTTGTTCGCGGAACTTATTTCTGTCAAAATTAATCGTTGTGACTGTTTCGACTGGATAACGATAGGTTGTTTGTTTACCCTCATTATCCATCTTGTATCCAATTGCTTCTGATGTGTTTTCCTCAGAAGTAATAGAGGTAATAGCGCTAAGATGTCTTGCCATTGTACGCTTTTTATCTGCCATGTGGACAGAAACATCCAAATCAATGGGCAAATTTTTCTTTACGTCTGAAATTGCTTTGGCGAGAACTTCACGACAATCCAGAAGAACAAGGGCAAAGTCCAAAAGTTCTTGTACCGTCAACTGTTCTCCATTAGACTTTCTCGGCATCATTTGGGCATACATGTTTGCAGCATCGACTACTTCATCCTCTGCTTCAGAATATGCCTTAGATTTCAGGTGCTTTTCCACTGTTTTCGTGAAAAGTTTCTTCTTTGAAAGAAGTGACTGAATCTCTGAAGTCCAATTGTTGAGTACGTTTTGTGCGTGAAATGCTTCTTTTAATACCATAATTAATTCTCCCTTTCTTGTATTTTTGACACCTAATAAGCGCCGCTCAATCACTTACAGGCCCAAAATGATTATTTGCGGCGGATTCTGTAAACTCTCACATGCTCGTGTGCCCAGGCAACTACGCCACTAGGATGAGCGGCGCTTATTAGGTGTCAACTTTTATCAATGGTGACCCCGGCGGGGATTGAACCCGCAAAAACTCCACCTTGAAAGGGTGGCGACTCTATCCAATTCGTCTACGGGGCCATAGAGCGCTGGCGGGAATTGCTGACCCGCCAGCAAAGTATACCCAGCGAGTAGCGACCTCGCCGTTTGTGCTCAAATGCTCTGTGAAAATACGAGGAATTTTCCACGTCAAACTTCCGAGCTGCAAGTTTATATTTGATGTGCATAACACACGCCCACATACTCTGCCATAGCACAGTCGTATGAGTGAAGCATTTGACGCATGTCTTTTGCTGATTTTCCATGTCAGCTCAACCAACATGATTCCGCTCGGCTGGAAAACACAGAACGAATGACCCACTTGCATTAACATATTGGATTTTACGCACTGCAGTTGCGCAATGGGTAATGGTGATTGCTGGTGGCATGCGAGCCACCGCCTCCCGCCTGAGAAGCGGGCGACTTTCCCTTGTCCAAGCAACCATATGGTGATTCGCGCACGATTCGAACGTGCGTTTCCGCCTTGAGAGGGCGGCGACCTAGACCGCTAGTCGAGCGAACCATATTGGTGACGTGAGCATGGAACGACCATGCGCCTCTGGACTGAGAATCCAGCGACTTGCCCTTGTCCATCACGCCATATTGGTGACGCTTGGCTGAATCGAACAGGCCATTTCCCGGTTGAGAGTCGGGTTTCCTAACCTTTAGAAGAAAGCGCCATATATAGCCTTTAACCCGCAAAATAAAAGCTAACTACTTGAAAGCTACTATGATGGAAGCATGTTGTTATCGGCATTTATCCATACGGATTAAAGGCGTATAACATGGGAACAAGTAAAAGTAGGGTGAGAATTTATTTTTTTTGTTTCCCTGTTCCCATGTTATTATTGTATCATACGAACACATAACTTGTCAAACAAATTTATGTGTTTTACAAGTTCTTATATTCAAGCTGTTCTAAATTTTACACACATTTGCTTCTCTAAGCTACGAACAGATTATATCATACGAACTTGTTATGTGTCAAACAAATCGACGTTTATTAGTCGGCAATTTTTGTAACTTTCAATACTATGAGTTTGCAGTTTTCATACTGCTTCTCCCTGCCATGAGATAGCGCTTCTTCAAGCGTTGAATATCCATTTTCATAGTCAATATCCTCGATTATACCAGTGTCTTTGTTCTTCCATGCTGCGTGAAACATTAAATTATTCCCCTTTCAGTGTTTATATTATAACATAAAATGGCGGTTTTGTCAAGCGCTTTTGCTTAATTTCTGTTACGAATATCCCCAATTCCTAATCCCTATGGGGTTTATAATTGCGTCTTTGCGATAGTCGCAATCATTTAAATATTCTGCAGCTACAAAATCAGTAGACAACACAATATTGTCGTGTTCGTCATATAAATCAAAACGTATTCTGTTGTCGTAATATCCATTTTGGATATTGTAACAAGAAATACAATATCTCTCATTTAGCTTTACGCCATACCCATCAACCGGTTCAAATGTAATTTCTTGGAACAGGACATTTTCAACTCCAGTATCTTGAAGCGAACCTACAAAATCCGCATATACAAACTCACAACAATCTTGGTCGTGAAATGTGTAGATGTAATATCCGTTATCGAATAGAATTGCTTCCTGAGTAATTGATTTAATTTTTGTTGGCTTTTTAAAAACGTATCTTAGCATATTAAACCTCCATTCTTACTATTTGTTTAACTTTTTCTTTTCGAGGGTTGCCAACGCCTGAAGCAATGTGGATACAACAGGCGCTGGCATACACTCGTGTTGGTTCGCTGAGTGTAAATCTTTCCCGATAGATTTACACTATTTATCCCACAATTCAATTTTAAACAATACTTAAACAACACTGTTACTTTCCGGACACAAATTTTCCAGAAGATTCATCCCATACTTTGAAGTCACAATCATCATAGCACATATCGTTATGATGACTCCATGCTTCTTCTTTTGTTAAATAAGCATGAGAAAAATCAATATCCTTTATCCATGCTGGCCCACGATGTTTCCATGCGATATAATACATATCGTCACTCCTTTCAATGACATTATTATATCATATCGAACCGTGTCGTGTCAAGCGTAAACGCCAATCACTTCAATTTCTGTATCCATGGATTGGCTCAAGTCGTACATCTTTTCGATTTTGCGTGGACTTGTGGGCCAAGAGTACATGATACAAATATCACCGTTTTTCTCAACCTTAAACCCACGAATGATAATCCTTACAAAGTTATTGCTTGCGCCAAATTCAACCCTTGCCACACTGTAAGGCAACACCTGATTGTATGGCACCTTTTTGGATTGTTCAAACTCCCTTATCTCTTTCTTTGACATTCTCTTTGTCCCTCTTTTCTTTCTTAGTGTAAATCCCATATCCATATTTAAAATTAATATATGCTGTTAAACAATACAGGCATGGAAATTTACGAAACCAAAAACCAATTACTACAATTAAATTTTTCGTTTCACTATAAGGACAACAGAAAACTGCTTTGGAAATCATACCGCGTTCAATATGGACTTGTGTAATTTCACCGTTTAACAATAAGTCTTTGGTAATATCGTTAGAATTATACCGCCTTTTAAAACAGTTTCTGTGCTGTAAATAATTCTCTACAATATTATCAGATTGATGCCTAGAATGTGTAATAGTTCTATTGGTGTCTTTGACATAGCTCCATATTTCATGTTGTATGGATTCGGGAATATCTGAGCCTCGATAAATCCCATCCGCAATCATTTAGCTGCCCTCCTTACTGTACATATATTATAACACATGACATACACTCGTGTCAAATTTTTACTTCATTCCATCGTGTTCCATAATCCAGAAATCCGTTCAAATGAAACAGGGGCATAGTCCCAGCGTTCTACGCATACACAAGCACTTCTACGAGTGATAGTTTTGTACATTTCACTTCCATGAACATGTCCATACATGAAATAATATGGTGAACTATCACACATATAAACAGGAGGCTCATGCCCAAGAACAATCCAATCATTGTAGATAATAGGAAATCTATACACTTCTTGAAACCCTTTTTCTATCCACCATGCTGGTTTCCTAATCCTGTCGTGATTCCCCATTATAAGAATCTTTTTGCCATTCAACGCACTTACATAATTCCGTGTCAATTCTGCTCCGCAGAACGAAACATCTCCGAGACAGAATACAGTATCTTCATTTGTTACGACTTTGTTCCATCGTTTTACAAGTTCGTCATTCATATGTTCAATGCTTCTGAACGGACGTTTTTCATATTCAATGATATTCTTGTGCCCGAAATGTAAATCAGATATGAAGTAATCCATTATATGCCTCCTTTGACTTATTTCTATCTTAGTGGTGTTACCCCTGTAATGGTATATCTAAAATTGGCTGGTGTTCCAGTGATGCTGGTTGATGAAGCCGTGTCATATCTAATAGTAACCGGGGTGCTGAAAGGAGTGGTGTCTCCTAAGCCACAGTTAGCAACCCAGACAAACTTTATCGTGTTGTCGCAAGAAATATTGGACGATGTTATAAGCGTGTCGGAATTGGACTTAACGGTTTGTTTTGGATAGATAAATATGTGTCCCCACCTAAACTTTATTGCAAGCTTATTCTCAAAGCACACTGAGTCATAGTACTTGTTATAGAAAGTCCCATTTAAACATAGCCCTCCTCTTTCAAATACTGGTTTATGTGATAGTTCCTCATTGTAAATCGCTTTCATAGGACAATCAAACAAATATTTTCGAGAATCAATTTGGCTAAGAAAATCTACAAGTTCTTCTTTTGTCATGTTATCACTTCATTTTCGTTTTCGATGTTACAACTTTACCGTTCGCAGGATTTTTAATTTCTGCTACACCAAATTTGATGTTTGCCGGGAGTTGAGAATCGACAGGTTTCAAAATATACCTATAATCATCACCAATATGGTCGTATCTACCGTCGCTCACAGACGTTGTGAAGTTCTTGTTATAAGTATAACTCCCATTGTACTTTGGTATTTTTTCATATTCTTTTTGTTGGAAAAGTTCTTGTACCAAAGAATCAATCGCGTTATAGTATATGTCGTCAGCACTTCCCTGTGCTAAACAACTAAGAACACATTTTGTTTCTTCGTCGAAGAACAATACATTTCGCATTTGTTTGCTATTCCATTTATAGTTAAAATGTTTGTCTTTTAACTCAAAACCGTAATCATATTCTTTATCGTTATGTTTAAATGCGATAACAGAACCCTTGTCCTGCATAATAGAAAAAGCACAGTTAGAATAACAACCCTGTGAAATATCATAGCAAGACGCCCAACGATGTTTGTGAATCGCCATCGTCATATAGTCTATTGGATTGATTGATATTTCAACAGTGGCATCAATCTTTGTGTTCTGCATAATTTTCGACAAAGCAATATCAAAAGCATTGTCATTCAAAAGTTGTGAAAGAAATTTAGATAATTTCATCCCAACTTTACAAATATCAGTATATCTTGAGTAAAAAGATGGGACATAAGAGATTTTATTCTTGATAACATCTTCAACTTCAAATTTTCTCAAATGAAATCCATATACAGGGAACTCATGTGAAAGTTCGTCAATTAACTGGGCCATATCTCTCTCAGTCTTGTCTACCTTTACAGACTTCTTTACAGATAGATTGCGTCCCATGGCAAGATAAAGCCACTTCTTAGCATTGGCCCAATTAACCAGATATTCTTTAACGATGTCATCTTTTATGTCATTATATCCAAAATTACCCCATGTGCCAAGAGCAAAGAAATGTTTCATCAAATCGAAATCGACTTTAGACAACATTTCCTCAACAACATCGTCTTGCTTTTTCGGTGTAGTTGCTTCTACGGCTTCGCAAAGTTCTTTTTTATTTGGCTTTAGCATAGCAGCGGTAAAAGCATATCCATCTTTTTTGAAAAGAATATATCCAGATTCATTAGCAGTTTGCCAAATCACTTCTTTAATTTCAGGTGTGATATGAAATTTGGTTCCACAATATTTTGACATTCCATTAGAGAAACCTCCGGGAACTAAACTAATATCACCAAATTCTTTTGTAAGTTCTTCAACAGACTTCACAGTAAGAACCATTCCGCTACGAAGAACGCCTTTTGCTTGCCATTTGTACAACGTCACCAATCCTGCCTTTCACATAGATTTATATATAGGTTTTCTATATATTATTATATCACTTTTCACCGCTGTCTGTCAACTGGATAATCGACTTATATTCGGCATAATTCACTTTTATCTTGTCTTTTCCTTTGAGAAAGAAATACAATTCGTTATTGTTTTCAATATAGCCACGATGCGAAAATACTTCATACTTTTGCCAGTCTTTTGTATCTTCTTTCGCTTTTAAATAAGCCTCTTTTGATGGTAAAGCATATTTATTCTTCATAGACAAAACCACATTCCACCATTTCTTCTACGACTGTTCCTATCACAGAATCAACCGTGTCATCTTCGTCCATAACTTCGATTGTATTATAGGTAAACCCAGCGTCAGTCGCGAACATCTCAAAAGCATGTTCACTAGACATTATAGCGTTAAACTGTGCTTCGCCGAAATACAAACGATTCATCGTAATGGCTACATTTTCAGCTTGTTCTTCTGTATCAACAACAACCCACGGCTGTACAATTCCGTCCAGTTCTTGTCCAACAACATACTTTATAGTCATACAAGTTCACCAAACCCGTTCACATATCTTTTTCTTACAGGCATACAACGCGGCTGTTCTTCATTAGAAATATTGAAATCTACCATTTCGCCTTTTCGGAGAAGAATAAAATTACCATATGGTATGATTGTGTCATCAGAAACAATGATATATCCACCATCAAACAGGCAATACAAATCTTGATTTGAGTTCTTGCTGTATTCTACGAAATCAGAAAATCGTTTCATCCAAGAACCGAAGTGCGGTTTCATTTCAAAGTCTACGATTCCAATCCCATCTGTATTGTCAGAGCCAACAATATCTTCATCAGCAAACCGCGCAATTTCAACAGTTTCTGACATCATAATACTGCCAGCACTTTCGCCGATAAGAATACCGCCATTAGACACAAACCTGTTCAATATATTGAGCATATCATGTGTGCGCAACAGCCACTGAAAAAGGAATGTATTGCCACCACCAAGGATGATAACGTCGTTTTCCATCAGTGAATCAACTTTTGTTTCATCCCATAAATAGCCAACGTCAAACATAGACATGTTTTCGTGATTGAATCCCATTTTCACAAGAGCGCGATATTCTCCTGTGGATGTGACACCATAAAAATTTGTAAATGATGGAATTACACAAATTTTAGGGTCACGATTTTTAGACTTTTCCATGATGAAATCATGTACCTTTTTATCCCCAAAGAAACTGCTAAACAGTATGAGGTTCATAAGAACGCCCCCTTTATTATTATCAAAAATTGAAGCTGGGGCGGAGATTCCGCCCCAGCTTGTGATTCGGTTATAGCTTCGATTAGCTATAACGTGCGATTTCTGCGCGTGCCGCCGCCAGAGCCTTTTCGGCTTCTGCGGCCTTTGCCTTTGCGGCAGTCAGACGCGGGTCCTCGGCAACCCAAACCGTAGAAAGATACTCGGTGAAGCAACGTCCCGTCATGTACTTGAGAGCTTCGGACAGGCGGTTACGGGTGGGAACAGCCTCAAACTCCTCAATCTTTACAACGTCACGGCTACCCTTGGTGCCGCCGCACACGGCAATCTTGTCCGTACCAACTTCGATGCCGTTGGACTTGCCGTTCATAAGATTGATAACGTCGTGATGGCCGTTATCGTCTGCCACGACAACATACTTGTCGCCGTTCTTGACGGTCAGAATCATAGCCACCTTGAGGTCGTTGTTCGTCTTAATCGTCTTTGCCATAAATGTTTGTCTCCTTGTTTAATAAAATTTATGTGAATATAACGGACACTAATTTGTGTTTCCCCATCCACTACATATATTATACCATAATGTCGGGAAACTTGTCAAGTGAACTACCACGAATCTAAAGACTTCGTGGATTCCTACTTCATCGACTCTGCTTATTTCTAAGTCTTACTTAATCTCCATAGGCGTTAATTCCCGTAGTTCCTACGGTATTTAAATAAAAACGATGTTATTTTTTATCTCCAAACATGGCAATCAGCAGAGCATCATCCGTATTAGGAGTATCAGGAAACGTACCATCAGGAAACGAATCCGAATCTTCATCGTCTGTGAGGAGCTTCGACACGTTACTTTTTGCGCCGACGCCCTTTTCTTCTTTTGTTTTTGTGGCAGATTTTACCACGAAAGGGAAATGTTTCTTATTACCCTCGTCGTCCAGAATTTTTTCAATCATGTTGATTGTCTGGAACATATCTTTGACGTTTACAATCTCTTTATCAGTATGGTTATGGATATATCCACAAGAGAAATTCACGCCAGCAATGTCCCATTCTGGACAAATTTCGCAAATATCTGTCCGAGAACCCGGAGTTTCTTTATATCCAAACGAACAGATATAGTCGATGAACTCACGGTTCTTACACTGATAGAAAACCGCATCAGTAGAACCCTGTCGGTCGATTTGGATTGCGAAATTGATTCCTCCAACCTTTGCTTTCAAAGGTTTCGCCGCTTTTCTTGCGCCGATACAACCTTTTTCTTCCTGTGTCGTAAACAACACAGACGGAAGTTTATCTTTCTCACGTCCAGAAATGATTTTCAGAATAGTATAAATACCATTCCTATCATCTCCGCCGATACCCTCTGGTGACCAAATAAGCTCCTGCTTTGGGTCGTACAGAACAGTTTCGGGCGGTTTATTGAATACTGTGTCCATATGGGCACACAGAATAACTGGAATTGTGCCTTTTGCGAAAATATAGTCCTGTGTTACAGTACAATTATCTTCGCCATAAATCTTTGGAATCTGACGTCCAAGATATTCAACGAGGTCGCTTTCACGACATTCTACAATGAGCCTATACCCATCGAAATTAAAACCTTTCATTATTGCTCTCCTTTATCTCCTACGGCCATTTCTTCTGCGCCAAAGTCAACGCCACGAATATACTTCTCGAAAGTATCGTTCTTGATTTCACAGAGTGCGTCTCGATATTCGGTGTATTTGCTCATAAGCATATCAAGTTGTGGAGTTTTGGCGAAGAAGTAAATGAAACGATGTGGCTTTACGAGGTCTTTTCGAGTATGGTTCAGCTTACACCCGTTCAAGAGCAGAAAAGCCGCCATTTTCATGCTCAAAATTTCCTTTTCGGGGCCATAATATGCTTCAAAATTCTTCTTACCCATATCATTTCCCTCTCTTAAACGATTTTGGAAATGTCGGGGTCGTCTTTGTTGAGCTTGCTTTTGGCCGGAGGAGTTGCCGGAGTCGAATAACTATGCGACGAATAACCACTTGTACCGTAGTACGTCGTGCCGCCGTATGTCGATGTTTTGGTTTTACAAAATCGTTTAACCTCAGACTCAATTTCTTTCTGGTCGTAATAACCATAAGAACTACGTTTCCATTGCCCGTCAAATCCGTCTACGGTTTTTATGCCGGGGTCAGAATATCCATATGCGATTCTGTTTTCCAAATCCATGTACCAAAGATGCAACGACGCTTCGCTTCCGTCAGACGGTTTTGTGATTTCTCCAACCAATAACCAGTCTGTAACCTCACACAACTTTTCAAAGTATGTAAAGTCCTTTTCTTCAAAAGCATCGTGTGTCGCGCCCAATGTATTGCGAATCATACACTGAGCAAATATCGTACCGTAGTTTTTATCCTCACGGTATCCGATATACTGGTTGATTTCCTCATACTTCGAGGAGTTTTTGAGGTAATCCACTGTCTGTTCGACAATATTTGCCTCGATAACTTGAACTGTACCCGCAACATCATCCACGATACAATCGCAAACGATAGTTGCTCTCTGTGTAAGTGCCAAAGCATATTTCGACAACTTATCGAAAACGGTATCGTCTACATAAACTGCTGGGTGGCTTGCGCCAGATAAAATTTTCATATTGAACTCCTATCTAAGTCTTACAAAACCGAAGAATCGAAAACGACTCTATTGGAATTTGTAAGGAGCTTTCCAGAAATCGGACATGCTGGGCAGGAGCCAATTACGATAGGCCCAGAAATGTCCATATTCATCTTGTGACGAATCAGAACCGTCTGATTTCTCGGGATATCATCGTAATGCTTCGCATTCTTAGCATTCGTATAGATAGTCCCCATGCTGTTCTTTGCGCCGTTGTTCTTCTTCACCCAAACGCTCGGAATATCACAGAACTCAGCAATAGTATGCTCAAGCATCGTGCGAACCTCAGTTGTAATTGCGTCGTTCTGATAATGCTGAGGATATTCTCGGCTAAAGATGAACATGTTATCCTTGATAGAACCATACACCATCTGACGCCAAGATTTACTATTCCAAGCGAACGGTTTACCCTTACCATCGAGGTCGTATGTGTATTCACGGTCAGACGCCATGAACGCAATCAAACTTCCCTCGTCGAACATATAACTCAGACTTCCAAGAGCGTATTCTCCATCATGCAGAGCATGACAAGAGTGCCAATCGTGTTTTGTTACACTGGCAGTCATAAAGTCCATGGGGTTGATGCTGATATGAGCGACAGAATGAACTTCTTTATTCTGGATGAACTTTGAAAGTTCAACATCAAACTCTTTATCATCGAAGAAACTGGAAAGATACCTAGATAGTTTCTCTCCGCTCTTTACCGGCCTATACTTTGTAAGCTGGTCGTGCGAACGGACAGTGTTACTCAAAAACTCTTGCGTGCTGAACATGTCGAGAATCGGAGCATACTTGATGAACTTGCGCTTGAAGTCACCAAGCATAGATTGGATAAGAACTTCATCCTTATCGGGACGCAGAGCGATGTGTATATCGTGAGAAATTGAGAACTGATGGCCGAACATAACATAATACGGCCACTTCTTTTCTGCCCAAGGCAGAAGCCACTTTCTTACCTGCTCTTTTGTCACAAAGATTACCTTACTGCTACGCCGTGCGTTTTGAGTGTTCTTACAGTTGGCAACCTGATTCAAGAACAACGTAATTTCTTTTACAGGAGCTTTGTCAATCATTTCCTCAATGACTGCTTTTTCTCCATCTTTTCCAACAACCTGTCGCGCCTTGTCAGAAATTGAAGTAAACGTTCTGCCAACAAGACGTTTATCCTGTTTGCCCTCTAACACCATTTCACCATACTTTTCGAGGAAAACTCCTGCCGCGAACTGGTTGATGGCGAACGGAAGAATTTCCTTTTTCCATTCAGAAACAGCCGAATCTGAAGTTACATGGAAAGCATCCCACAGAAAATACAGAACTGAATAACCCTTGTCTGTGATTCTCCATGTTGCCAACGTAATACCGTTCTTGTTTTTGAACGCATACTCGTTGGGTTTCAAATCCTTTCCAGAGAATGCGACGGCATCGCTATTACACAGACGCAATGCGTCCATGTAGGAACGAATGTTAGCGCCTCCATCATTCCTGTGATGCCAGCCCCAGTTGACGATAAACACCTTGTTTCTGTTTTCATCCACATTGGCCGAAATAAAATCCCTGAAACACACTTCGAGCGTTTCGTCCGTGACTTCCATCTCAGGAAGATGATGGTTGTAAAGCACAACCAACGTATCGTCCTTGAAGAACTCACGACACACTGGCTCTAAGAGTTTTTCAGAGAATCGGTCATATTTTTCCGGTGTACCGTCCCATTCTCCTACGAGTCTTAAATCCATTTTTTGACCTCCAATAAGTTTCTCACCACATATATTATAACACAATCTACTCTACCGTGTCAAACAATTTCGCATGTTCAGCTACACGATTATCAGCGATAGAATAAATAGTATTATCCATCTCAATGCCAATAAAATGCCTATTAGTATTTAGACAAGCTACTGGTGTTGTACCACTCCCCATAAATGTATCTAATACAACCATTTCTGGATTTGTGTACAACTTAATTATATACTCAAATAATGCCACTGGTTTCTGTGTTGGATGAAGTCCTCTCTCTTGTTTAAACTCAAACACATTTGTGGGATAGCGTTGCCCTGTGTTTAT
>ULXB01024842.1_pt1 | contig 12718 bp, 9 predicted proteins | sample 1960901 | NCBI WGS metagenome assembly ULXB01 (sample SAMEA4835828, study PRJEB28245) | human gut metagenome | biome: gut microbiome; material: fecal sample | place: Denmark | collected 2008
CCGGAATGGTGCATTCTGTTGTCCTTCTGCTGATCCTGGTTGTCCTGATGCCCTACGCTGCCCTGATTCCTATGCCCGTTATCGCAGCGATCCTATTTATGGTTGCCTATAATATGTGTGACATCAAAACCTTTGTCAACCTCTGTAAAACCTCTCCGAAGAGCGATATTATCGTTTTGGTCAGCACCTTTGTTCTGACGGTCGTATTCGATCTTGTCGTTGCCATCGAGGTCGGCATCCTGCTCGCTGCGATTCTCTTTATGAAACGTATGAGCGACGTTACAGAAGTAGAAGGCTGGAAATATGTCGATGAGGACGACGATGCGGACAGCCTTGCCCTGCGCGTTGTACCCGATCACATTACAGTTTATGAAATCAGTGGTCCCCTCTTTTTTGGCGCTGCGGATAAGATTCTGAAAATCACCCTCGATGAAAAGCGCCGTTGTCTCGTCCTTCGTATGAGAAGTGTCAGCGCCATCGACGCGACCGCCATGCATAACCTTGAAAAGCTCTACGAGGACTGTCAGAAAAAGGGCATTCAGCTGATTTTCTCCCATGTCAACGAACAACCCTGGCGTGTCATGGAAAAAAACGGCTTTATCGAAAAAGTCGGTGCCGACAACTTCTGTGCTCATATTGATGACGCCCTAAAGCGCGCCGAGCAGCTGTAGCTTGTGCCAAAGCAGCTCATCACTGTTCTGATAAAAATCGCATTTTGAATACATCCGCCGCAGAGTTCTGACTTTTGCGGCGGATTTTTATAAAAATTTAATTTTTCTCTTGAAAAATATCACATTTGCGTATATCATATTGCCCATAGGCAATTTCGAAATGAAGTTTGCAGGAAAAGACATTTTGTCTACCGAAGGAGTAAAACTCTCAGGTGCTGTAGTTTGCAGCGCAACTGTAAATGGATCGACTCTCTGGAGACACCCGGATCAGCCGGGGGCCGAAGGTGCAACATACGAATTTCTCGTATGAATCTCTCAGGTAAAAGGACAGAGAAGATATTACGCAAGTATTCTGTATCTTCCTGAGACTGACGCAAAAAGGATTTCTTTTTGGTGCAGTCTCTTTTTATTCGCAGCATAGAATATTCGCAATCTTATATTCTATCATGCTTTAAACGATATCTGTCTGCGCAGCGGATATTTCGTTTTTCCGGCGAATAAACCAGTCCGGCACACTGCCCTTTCTATTTTCACGAGTGATTCCAAATCCCTTCTTTCATTTCGAAACGCTTTCCTTACGCATAGCATAGCGTAGCATGGCATCAGAAAGACATCTGCGGCCAAAAATCTGTTGTAACAAAGAATATCTGTTGCAGCAAAGAATAAGAAAGGGATCGAATACCATGTGGACTTCTATCAATCAAGCTCTGAATATAATCGACAACTTTGTCTGGGGTGTACCGTTGATGGTACTGATTATCGCCGGCGGACTGCTTTTGACCATCCGCCTCGGTTTGCTCCAGATTCGTAAGCTTCCCCTTGCACTGAAATGGATGCTTCAAAATGAGGAAGGCGGAAAAGGTGAAATTTCCAGCTTCTCCGCACTCTGTACCGCACTGAGTGCAACAATCGGTACCGGAAATATCGTCGGTGTCGCAACGGCGGTTTGTGCAGGCGGTCCCGGTGCCCTGTTCTGGATGGTTGTAGCCGCGTTTCTCGGCATGGCAACCAAATACTCCGAAGGTCTGCTGGCAGTCAAATACCGTACCGTTGCTGAAGACGGACACAGCCTCGGCGGTCCCTTCTACTATATTGAACTCGGCATGGGTAAAAATTTTAAATGGCTCGCAAAGATTTTCGCCTTCTTCGGCGTCTGTGTCGGTCTCTTCGGCATTGGTACCTTCAGCCAGGTCAATGGTATTTCCAGTGCAGTACATGGTTTCTTTGATCCAAACGATGCCTTTACTGTAAAAATTCTGCCGTTCCTTGGCGAATATTCCTGGTCCGTTGTCATTGCTTCCCTGATTCTCTCCTTCTGCGTCGCAGCTGTTTTGATCGGCGGCGTCAAGAGAATTGCAAGCGTCAGCCAGATCATCGTTCCCTTCATGGCAGTCATCTATTTTGTATTCGCAGTGATCCTGATCTGCTGCAACATCACCAAAGTGCCTGCAGCATTTGCAACCATCGTAACCGCAGCATTTTCTCCAAAAGCGATTACCGGCGGTGCAGTCGGCAGCATGCTCATCGCAATGCAAAAGGGTGTTGCCCGCGGCATCTTCTCCAATGAAGCCGGTCTGGGAAGCGCGCCCATCGCAGCTGCAGCAGCCCAGACGAACTCTCCTGTCCGTCAGGGTCTTGTCAGCATGACTGGTACCTTTATCGATACGATCATCATCTGTACCCTAACCGGTCTTTCCATTGTTCTGACCGGTGCATGGCAGGTAGAAGGTCTGGAAGGTGTTCAGGTTACAACCTATGCATTCCAGCATGGTCTTCCGTTTCCTGCACAGTTTTCTTCCTTTATTCTGATGCTCTGCCTTGTATTCTTCGCCTTTACGACAATCCTTGGCTGGGATTACTACAGTGAACGCTGCCTGGAATATTTAAGCGGCGGCAATATGAAGCACGTTAAGATCTTTCGGTGGATCTACATTCTGGCTGTCTTTATCGGACCTTACATGACGGTGAGCGCTGTCTGGACCATCGCTGATATCTTCAACGGTCTGATGGCTATCCCGAACATGATCGCGTTGTTCGCATTGAGCGGTGTCATTGTAAAAGAAACCAGAGCATTCTTCCAGCACGCAAAGGAAGAAGCACGCGCAGAGCACCGTTCTTTCGAAGAAGTGTGTGAGGAGAATTTAAACGAAGAAGAAGCGCCCGCGAACTAAAACTATTATCCAAGACCCCCTTCCCGATCTGGTTGGTATGCCCTTTGCGACTGACCTGATCGGGTTTTTTAATGCTCTTTACACATTGGTTCATAAAAGAATGTGCCAAAGCACATTCTCGCGCCGAGGCGCGGTTGCTTCGGCAACCATCTACCCCTGCGCCGAGTGCGCATCCTCGTAGCGCGTTTTTATTTCATAGGACGCATTTTCCTATGAAATAAAAACAGCCGCACCCGGATGATTTCTCATCTGTGATGCGGCTGTTTTATTATCAGCAGAATGTACACAAAGCATTCTGCCGTATACGTCTTGCGGCGCTCTTTATTCATGACAATAGAATGCTCGCAGAGCGTGCATTCTATTGTTGATTTGTGAAGTCGGGAGAATTATTCGCCCTTCTCCAGAGCCAGAGTCTTGGTTGTGATATCACAAACCTCTGCAGGTCCGTAGTACTGGATTGCACCCGGATATACATAGCAGGTGTTCTCAGACCACTCTTCTCTGTGTGCCTCGAAGTATTTGAAGGGCTTGCCATCCAGCTCAACCAGAGCCTTACGGATAACAGGCTTGTCTTCGCCATGTCTTCTCTCCATGTTCATCATCTTGGTGATGGGCATACCGCCTGCAACCCACTCAGCTGCCGGTTTGGACAGGTTGGAAACCTTGGAAAGGTAACCATTGTAACCATACTGGATCAGCATGAATGCATTGTAACCTAAGGAGTAGCAGTAATCGGAATCGAAGTTGGAAGGGAATGCACATCTTCCTTCGTAACCGAAGAAATGATGCAGTGCATTAAACTTACCGTTGTATGTGCCTGCAGCCTTTCTCTCAGCCAGCTTGTCAGCTACCAGAGCGGAGAACAGCTTCTCGGACTCGATCAGGGAAACCTGTACGTTGCCGTGAGGATCTCTCTCCAGGAACAGCTGCTGCTGAATGCCTTCCGGCAGGATTGCGAATACAGCCATGGATTCTTTAGACAGACCGTTTTCGATGAACGCATATTTTTCTTTCCAGGTAGGAAGTGCATTGAACGTATCTGCCTTGCTGCCTGCTAACAGCTCGTTGATCTCAGCGATCAGTGCGGAGAACTCGGGAACGAATTCTACAACGCCTTCAGGGATGATTGCAACACCGAAGTTCATGCCCTTTGCTGCTCTCTTTGCTACAGAATCAGCGATGTAGTCAGCGATCTGGGACAGGGACATCTTCTTTGCTGCAACTTCTTCGGAAATCAGGCAGATGTTCGGCTGGGTTTCCAGTGCGCACTCCAGAGCAACATGGGAAGCGCTGCGGCCCATAACCTTAATGAAGTGCCAATATTTCTTAGCGGAGTTTGCATCTCTTTCGATGTTACCGATTACTTCGCTGTAGGTCTTTGCAGCGGTATCGAAACCAAAAGAGCACTCGATATCTTCGTTCTTTAAGTCGCCGTCGATGGTCTTCGGGCAGCCGATTACCTGTACGCCGGTGTTGTTTGCAGCGAAGTACTCAGCCAGTACAGCTGCGTTTGTATTGGAATCATCGCCACCGATGATAACGATTGCGGTGATGCCATGCTTCTTGCAGACTTCAGCAGCGATTGCGAACTGTTCCTGAGTTTCCAGTTTGGTTCTGCCGGAACCGATGATATCGAAACCGCCGGTGTTTCTGTATGCATTGATATACTCGTCATCAAAAACAAGATAATCGTCTTCGATCAGACCGCTCGGACCGTTCTTGAAGCCGTACAGTACGTTCTCCGGGTTGGTTGCCTTTAATGCATCGTATAAACCGCAGATAACGTTGTGTCCGCCAGGAGCCTGTCCGCCGGAAAGGATAACGCCTACAACCTGCTTCTTCGCAACGGAAGTGTTCGCACCTTTCTGGAAAGTGATCTCCTTTTTACCGTAGGTATTGGGGAACAGCGCTTTGATCTTCTCCTGATCTGCAACGCTCTGAGTCTCTTCGCCTTCCTTAACGCAGATATCTGCAATGCCGTGTCTCAGCATGCCGGGAAGCTTCGGAGCATACTCATATCTGGCTTTCTGTAAAGCTGAAATTTCCATAATCATTCTCCTTCTTGTATTTCTACAGCATTTTTTCATTCATAGTTGATTATAAGCTATTTTTTTCAAAAAGTAAACAACTAATCCCTTTTTCGCAAAGGGATGAATCATTTCCACCCTTATTTTCTCAAATCTCCCGAATATCATACGGAGTGGTCTGATATACGTAATAATTTAGCCAGTTTGTATACAATCCGTTGCAGTGCGCACGCCAGGAAAGTAACGGTTTCTTCTCCGGGTTGTCCTCCGGATAATAGTTTTCCGGCACATGGATCGGCAGTCCCTTGTCGCGATCGCGCTTGTACTCTCCATCCAGCGTGTAACGATCATATTCCGGATGTCCCATGACGAAAATCTGCCGTCCGCCCTCAGTCATACATAAAAGCACTCCCGCTTTGTCCGATTCCGCCATAACGGTCAGCTCTTTGCAGGCATGGATCAGCGCTGCAGGCGTTTCGGTATGTCTGCTGTGGGGGATACAGAAAACGTCGTCAAATCCGCGCACCAGCGGCTCTTTGCGGTTTAACACACGGTGTTCAAATACCCCGAAAAGCTTTTCCGGCAACAGGCGTTTGTCGAGTCCGAAGTGATAATACAGCCCCGCCTGGGCGCCCCAGCAGATGTGGAACGTGGAATGGACGTGGGTCTTTGACCACTCCATAATTTCGCAGAGTTCTTTCCAGTAATCCACCTCTTCGAAGGGGATCTGTTCCACCGGTGCACCCGTGATGATCAGACCATCGTATTTGTTGGATTTCAAATCATCAAACGTATCGTAAAATTTATTCAGATGTGTTGCAGAGGTATTCAGAGACAGATGGCTGTTCATTTTCATAAAGGTCACGTCCACCTGCAGCGGCGTATTGGACAGCGACCGAAGAAGCTGCAGCTCTGTATCTTGTTTGACCGGCATCAGATTCAGAATACAGATCTGCAATGGGCGGATATTCTGGTGCATCGCACGATATTCGTCCATCACGAAAATATTTTCATTATCCAGAATCTCTCTGGCAGGCAGATCACTCTGTATTTTAATCGGCATTTTCTCTCTCACTTTCCTGCCGCTGTGCGGCGCTTCTTTTGAATAAATTCGTCCGGACGGTTATTTTTCCAGATACTGCTTCATAAACTCTTCTTCTGTCAGTACAGCTATGCCCAGCTCCCGCGCTTTTTTATTTTTGGCGGAATTGGAGGTACTGTCATTGTTGATCAGACAGACGGTTTTGCCCGTCACGCTTCCGGTTACCTTTCCGCCGAGGGCTTCGATCTTTTCCTTTAAGGCACTGCGATTTTCAAAGTGGTTCAGGCTGCCCGTAATAACAAAGGACTGCCCGGAAAGCGGCAGGGCTTCTTCTGAAAAGGTTTCCTGCTCCAGCTTCACTTCCTTTAATAAAAGCTCCAGCGCAGTTTTATTTTTTTCCTGGGCAAAAAAATCCACAAACGCACCTGCGATGACTGGTCCTACGCCATCCATCGCCGCCAGCTCTTCTGTAGGTGCAGCGAGCATTTTGTCCAGATCATTTTTATATTCTCGACAAATCATCCGCGCATTGGCAATTCCGATATTCGGGATTCCAAGGCTGTAAATCAGGCGTGCAAGATTTGTATGTCTCGCTTTTTCAACGCTTGCTTCGAGATTCTGATATGATTTTTCGCCGAAGCCGTCCATCTGCATAATCGCATCCCGATGTCTGTCCAGATGGAACAGATCCGCATAGGTATGCAAAAAGCCCTCCGCCAGAAATTTTTCCAGCGTAGCTTCGGAAAGTCCGTCGATATTCATCGCGTCCCGGCTGACAAACAGCGTAAAAGATTTGATCTTTTTGGCATCGCAGTCCGGGTTCGGGCAGACTAACGTCTCCGTATCGTTTTCTTTTACGATTCGGGTCTCTCCCTGACAGACCGGACAGGTGCAGGGAATTTCCAGCGTACCGCTTTTGGTCAGATTTTCCGCGATCTGCGGGATAATCATGTTTGCCTTATAGACTGTAATCCGGTCGCCGATGCCGAGCTTTAATTCTTTTACAATGCTGACATTGTGAACGCTGGCGCGACTTACGGTTGTCCCCTCCAGCTCCACAGGGTCAAAAATTGCAACCGGGTTGATCAGTCCGGTACGACTCGCGCTCCACTCCACCTCGCGCAGCGTCGTCTCTGCCTGCTCGTCCGCCCATTTAAATGCAATGGCATTGCGCGGAAACTTTGCCGTTCTTCCAAGCGACTCTCCGTAAGCGATATCGTCCAAAAGCAATACCAGCCCGTCGGACGGAACCGGATAATCTGTGATTTTTTCTTCAAACCAGGCAACTGCCTCCTGCATCGTGTCCGCAGTTACCGCTTTATATTCTACCGTTTCAAAGCCCTGCTTCTGTAAGAATATAAACTGTTCTTCCCTTGAATTTTTAAAATCCACACCCTCTGCACGCACCAGTGCAAATGCGAAAAAATGCACCTTTCGCTGCGCAGTGATCTGGCTGTTTAGCTGGCGCACGGAACCGGAGCAGAGGTTTCTCGGATTTTTGTACCGAGCGTCCACGTCTTCGATTTCGCCGTTGATCTTTTCAAAATCCGCATAGGTGATGACCGCTTCTCCCCGCAGGATCAGCTCTCCCTGATACGGGATCTGCAGCGGCACGTTAACAAAGGTTTTGGCGTTCGGCGTGATGACCTCGCCAATTTCGCCATTTCCCCTCGTGACCGCCTTAAACATTTTTCCGTCCCGGTACGTCAACACGATGGTCAAACCGTCCAGCTTCCAGGAAAGCAAACCTTTCTGATCTCCCAGCCAGTCTGCCAGCTCTTCCCGGCTTTTCGTTTTTCCAAGGGAAAGCATCGGGCTTTCGTGACGCTCTTTGGGAAGTTCGTCTACTGCTTCATAACCAACCGATTGGGTCGGACTCGCTGCCAGCACAACTCCGGTCTTTTCCTCCAGGGCAACCAGCTCGTCGTAGAGCCTGTCATATTCTAAATTACTCATGATTTCCCGGTCTTCGGCATAGTAGGCTTTTGCAGCCTCATTCAACTTCGAGACCAGTTCTTTCATTCTGTCTGTATCATTCATATCGCTTTTTCTGAACTCCTGTCTGTCCGGATCTGGAACCATTCCGGTAGGTACCATTCGTGCGGCTGTCGGCGGTACTCCGGTAAGTACCATTCGTGCGGCTGTCGGTGGCACTCCGGTAGGTACCATTTGTGCGGCTGTCGGCGGTACTCCGGTAGGTACCGCGCTGCTCTGCTTTGCGAGCACCGTCTGTACCTTGCCTGCGGTCAGCCGTTTTTGCGTAGCCACCTGCATTTCGGTGAGCCGGATTCTGCCCGCTGCGCTGCATTCCTGCATTCGACGCACGACCCTTTGCCCCCAACGTCACCGTACCGGACTGAGCTTCTTTTTTCGCAGCAGGCTGCCGTTCCTTTTCCCATGCAGGACGCGCCGGACGGCTGGCATTTTTCCCGACTTCATAGTACAGCTCTTTTAACTCCGCACCGGTGACTGCACGAATATCGCCCGGGTTTAATTTACCCAGCAGAATATTTGCCACACGCACACGTTTGATGCTTATAACGCCATAGCCGAGGGTCTTGCACATCCGGCGGATCTGGCGGTTTAAGCCCTGTGTCAGGATAATGCGGAAGACAAATTTTCCCTCTTCTTTTACAAAGCAGGGACGGGTACGCTCATTTAAATCCTTTAACAGCATACCATCCGACATTTTTTTGAGGAAATCCCGGCTAATGGGCTTATTGACGCGGACGAGATACTCCTTTTCGTGAAAGTTTGCCGCACGCATCAGACCATTGATTAAGTCACCGTCGTTTGTCAGCAGTAAAAGGCCTTCCGAATCTCTGTCCAGGCGTCCTGCATAGGTTACACGTACCGGATATTCGACGACATCACGGATCGTGATCTGGGCGTGCTTGTCCTTTTCTGTGCAGGTCACTCCAACCGGCTTGTAATAAGCAAGCACCACCTTTTTCTCCCGATGTCCGACCGGTTTGTCCTCAACTGTAATTTTGTCCAGATCGTTGACCCGCATACCCGGATCTGCAATCTTGCCATTCACAGACACTTTTCCCCCTTCGATCAGGACATCCGCTTCTCTTCTCGAACAAATGCCAGCCTGGGAAAGATATTTATTTAAACGGACCTTTTCAGTATTTGCCATAAATTAACTTCTCCATTCCGATAAAAATCGCAGTATATAAATATTTTAGCACACTTTCAGATTCCGTGCCAGAAGAACATGCAGGGATTTTCAGGCGCATGGTTTCCCTCTGCTACAGCAAAATCCAGTCCGGAAGTTTTTTTCTAACCCACGGCAAAAACGGTCCTGCCAACCCTATAGAGCTCAGCAGAACCGTTTTTGAAATTTTGTTATGAAATTCTATCCAAAACATCTGGAAGGTTATCGAAGTTTTTTGTCTTACTCGCGCTCTACGATCGCTGCACAGCCCATGCCGCCGCCAACACAAAGAGTAGCAAGACCTTTCTTTGCATCTCTCTTTTCCATCTCATGAAGTAAGGTTACCAGAATACGGCAGCCGGATGCTCCTACCGGATGACCAAGGGCGATTGCTCCGCCGTTGACGTTTAAGATATCGTTGTTGAAGCCAAGGTCATGCGCAACTGCTACAGACTGTGCTGCGAATGCTTCGTTTGCCTCAATCAGGTCGAAGTCGCCGATTTCGTAGCCGGCTTTCTTCATTACCTTGCGGGTTGCTGCAACCGGTCCAATACCCATGATGCGGGGTTCTACGCCTGCCAGCTCGCCTGCTACCCAGGTAGCCATCGGCTTTACGCCCAGCTCCTTTGCCTTTTCTTCGCTCATAACGATCAGCGCTGCCGCTGCATCGTTGATACCGGAAGAATTGCCGGCGGTTACGACACCACCCTCTTTGAATGCAGGACGCAGCTTGCTGATGCTCTCTGCCGTTACATTCGGTCTGGGTCCCTCATCAGTATCAAATACAACGGTCTGTTTTTTCTGTTTTACTTCCATCGGAACGATCTCGTCCTTGAACTTGCCCTCTGCAATCGCTTTCTGTGCCTTCTGCTGGCTCCATGCTGCAAACTCATCCAGCTGCTCTCTGGTCAGTCCCCAGTCTTCTGCAATATTTTCAGCAGTAATACCCATATGATAGCCGCCGAATGCATCCGTCAGGGCATCGCGGATCAGCGCATCATCCATCTTTCCAGCGCCCATTCTGTAACCGAATCTTGCATTGTACAGAAGATAAGGAGCCATGGACATATTTTCCATACCGCCAGCTACGATGATATCCGCATCACCGGAGGCAATCAGCTTGGCAGCCAGGTTTACACAGTGCATGCCGGAGCCGCACAGTACGTTGATCGTAGTTGCAGGAACCTCTACCGGAATCCCTGCGTTGACTGCTGCCTGTCTTGCAGGGTTCTGACCAAGACCTGCCTGAATGACACAACCCATATATACTTCATCTACCTGCTCCGGTTTGATTCCGGTTCTTTTCAGGGCTTCTTTGATTACAACAGTGCCCAGATCCGGTGCGGGAGTTTTGGAAAGAGTTCCTCCCATTACGCCGATTGCTGTTCTGCATGCGCCTGCCAGCACTACTTTTCTTGCCATAACAATGATTCCTCCATTTTCCCTTTTTTCTTTATCATACTACTTTTGAAACGCTTTTCAAGCCCACTGCACGCTTTGTTGTGGTCTTTTTTAGAAACAAAAGCGTAAAAGCTTTCACGTTGGAAGGTACTTATCATGGCATTTTTTATCTGGTGCTCAAATGCCCGATATTTTTGATCAGCACGGAAATCGTCCCGTCGGGATTTGTGATAAATTCTACCTTCTCGGGGTCCTTATATTCTTCCATCGGAATCGTGATTTCGATGCCGGTGTCCGTCGTCAGGTGCTGCTTCTGGAACTTTTTGATCGTCGCCTCGCTCTTGGGTCTGACAACTTCTTTTTCCATGTTATATTTTTCCAGCTTTTCCTCCAGGTCTGCCTGCATCTGCGGACTGTCCTTAAAAACTTTCTCCTTGACCGCTTCGACCTCCAGGCTCCCCTTTTCCTCCAGCTCATCATAGATCGCCTGCTTGACTTCCATCTTTCGCCGGGTGTCCTCATCTCCATAGTATTTTTTGTTGACCTGTTCCACTGCTTTTGTCACGATATCCAGCTTTGTTTTCTGAGACATCGGTGCATGACATTCCAGAAACAGTTCGGAAAAGTACAGCTTCTTTTCACCATTTACTTCGAATTTTTTCTCTGTCAGCAAAATTTCTCCATTCGACAGATTCACTAAAAATGCCTCAGAAAGCTTCTGTCCGGTAGACGGCAGGATCGCTTTCTGTAAAATGATATCGTTTAAATTTTCTCCGTTTTCGGTAGCCTTCGTCGCATGGGTATAGGAAGTTTTATAATTTAATTTCAAAAATCCGAAATAATCGACGCCCTCCGCAGAAAAAACGACAACCGCAACGTCCGCCGCCGGAATATCGATATTCGAATTCATGATCCCATAGAGCTTTTCACACAATGCCCTGCTCGTCTGGACAAAATTTTCGGCGTTACAGTTCTGGATCAGCCCCATCACCTCAGATTCGTCAGAAAACTGGCAGACCTTCATATCGTCGCTCTCTGTAAATTTTTCAATATGAGCCTTTAAAAAATCGCACAGATTCGAACCCATATCGATCGGACAGTCCGAAAGCACCGGCATTCCAACCACAGAATCCAGGATATGGACAATCCCCTTTTTCATAATCATATCGTCTTTTTTCATGCCAGTTTCTCCTCAATTGCTTTTGTATGCGGCAGCTGCGCCATCTATAAACATAGCAGTTCGATGAAAAATATGCAAGAAAAAGAGGCGAACGCTTTTGACGTCCGCCTCCGGAATTCTCGCTTTTGCGACCTGCCGCAGGGAAAAATCTTCCTCTCGGGATTCTTCTTATTCCGCCCGTTTTAACGCTTTTACGATCACAGGTCCGATCAGTGCTGCTAAAATAATCTTTGCAGTATCACCGGGCAGGTAAGGGATAACCCCCACACCAAGACCTCCGATGAAGTCTAAGTTCAGCTGCAGGCAAAGCCATACGGTACCGAACAGGTAACATACCAGCGTTCCCAGAACCATCGCACCGAACTGTTTCCAGAAGCTTTTGCCGGTCTTTTCAAACAGAATACCGGTCAGCGGGATCATGAACAGGAAGCCGATCAGATATCCTCCAGTCGGTCCTGCAAGCTTTGTAAAGCCACCGGAAAAACCGGAAAATACCGGAAGTCCCACCAGACCCAGAAGCAGATAGATCACATAGCTGATGAATGCATTTCTGGTGCCCAGAATGTAAACGGAAAGGTACAAAATAAAGGTTGTCAGGGAAAGCGGAACAGGGCTGACCGGGATCGGAATGGAAAACGGAGCCGCTATACAGGTCACCGCTGTCATCACACCGATCATCGCCATCTGTCTGATTCCAAGTGCTGTCTCTTTTTTTGTTGCTGTCTGCATGATTGTCACCCCTCCTGTCCTATCGGACAGTTTTTCTTTTTTCTTAAAAGATACCCCTTTCATCTAAAAATGTCAACAAAATCCTTGACTTTTTTGTTTCTTCTTTTGTTATATTATACAATATCGTCCTATTTGTAAGTTTTTTGTATCGCATTTTGACAGCTGCGTGCCAAGGTGCCCGGTGATATATCATATTTTTGGCGAAATGCCGTCAGAAAATAAGAATAGGAAAAGAATCCGCACGCCGCACATACTTCCTTAGAGGATATGTTTCCCTGTATCCGTCATCTGTCTGTGATAATCCGATGGTCGAATCAGCTGCAGGCTGCCTGCCGCC
>ULXB01031168.1_pt1 | contig 12626 bp, 8 predicted proteins | sample 1960901 | NCBI WGS metagenome assembly ULXB01 (sample SAMEA4835828, study PRJEB28245) | human gut metagenome | biome: gut microbiome; material: fecal sample | place: Denmark | collected 2008
GGAATCAAAAAAGTGGAGCTGGAGGAACTGTTGGAGCGTTCGGACATCGTTTCACTGCATATGCCCGTCACGGATGAAACGCGCGGGATCATGAATGCGCGGACGATCGGAATGATGAAGAAAACCGCAGTTTTGATTAACACTGGGCGAGGGCCGTTGATCGAAGACGAGGCGTTGATCGATGCGTTGAGAAATCATGTTATTGGCGCAGCCGGGCTTGATACGCATTGTGTCGAGCCGCTGCCAAAGGACTCGCCCTATTTTCAACTGGAAAACGTCGTCCTGACGGATCATGCAGCCTATGGGACGGTAGAGGGAGAACGGGAGCTGCGGATAAAGTCCGGCAGAAATGTTGCGCATATCCTGCAGAAAAAGCCGCTGGAATCTATCTATATGGTCAATACAGTGGAAAATGGACGGACGTGAGAAAGCAAAGTGTGAAAATTGTCTTTCCAGATGACTCTATTACAGATGCAGGAAGAAGTATTGCGGGTGAAAGCACGGTGTCGATATCCCTCGTTCGCGTTTGATATTACAAAACTTGCAGCGGCAGGTGAAAATGAGATCGTCGTCTGCGCAAAGGACGACAACCGCAGCGGTCGCCAGCCGCGCGGCAAGCAGAGCGAGCACTTCCAGTCGCAGGGCTGCGTTTCCTCTTATTTCGGGATGCGTGAGATCTGCGTGGACGGAGAACGTGTTCGGCTGAACGGAAAGCCATTGTTTCAGCGTCTGGCGCTGGATCAGGGCGGCCGCGCCGTTCTGACTGCCAAGGCTGAAAAGCTTGGCGTTGAGCTTCCGGACGCTGCAAAATAATCCATAAAAATTTCAGAAGGAGGGAGATGCGGTCTTGCATCTCCCTCCGTTCCATTATATGATAAGCAAAACCACGCATGGAAAGGAATTATACAAGCATGGTGATCGAAAAGCTGAAAGTCAATCATTTGGAAAACCCGCTGGGTTACCGGCTGGACGGCCTGAGCCTGTCTTGGGTCGTGCGGGAGGCGGAGGGAAGCCATACCGCAAAGGCCCGCGTGCGCATTGCGCTGGATGAGGCGCTGGAGAGGCTCATTCATGACAGCGGTGAGCGGACGGATATTTCCTCTGTGAATTACGCGCCTGCGCTGACGCTGGAGCCGGAAACGCGGTATTACTGGCAGGTCGAGGTATGGGACGACGCGGGCGGCTACGGAAAAAGCGGTACTGCCTTCTTCGAGACGCCTGCGGAGCTGAAGCAGGCAGTTTGGATCCGCGCACCGTTTGACAAGCAGGTGCAGCCTCTTGTGCGCAGAGGCTTCCGCACGGAGAAAGCGCCCGTACAGGCGCGGCTGTATATCTGCGGCCTTGGCGTCTACGAAGCGTATCTGAACGGCGAAAAAATCGGAGACGAATATTTGACGCCGTATTACAACGACTATAACCTCTGGCTGCAATACCAGACCTTTGATGTGACCGATCAGCTGCGGGTGGGGGAAAACTGCCTCGGCGTGATGCTGGGCAACGGCTGGTACAAGGGCCGCTTTGGCTATGTGGACAAGCTGGACGGGCTGTACGGCGACGACTGCCGCCTGTTTTGCGAACTGCATCTGACGTATTCGGACGGCACACGGCAGGTGATCGCATCTGATGAGAGCTGGCAGTGCGCTCCGTCCGCCGTGCTGGAGAGCAGCATCTACGACGGCGAGGTCTATGACAGCCGGAAGGAGATCCCGCATTGGGCGGAGCCGGACTGTGCATACGGCGGTTTTGTCCCGGCTGTCCGCTGTGAGGCATCCGGCGCGGAGCTGACGCCGCGCAGGAGCCTGCCCGTGAAGATCATGGAGCGTATCCACCCGGTCAGGCTCATTCATACGCCCGCCGGAGAGCAGGTGTTGGACTTTGGACAGGAAATGACCGGCTGGGTCGAGTTCCGCTGCAAGACGCCTGCCGGTGCGGAGGTTTTTCTGCAATACGGAGAAATTTTGCAGAACGGCTGCTTCTACAACGACAATCTGCGCTCGGCCAAGGCGGAGTATCATTTCATTTCCGACGGTACGCCGCGCACGGTGCGCCCGCATTTCACGTTCTACGGCTTCCGCTATGTCAAGGTGCAGGGCGTGGATGCAATCGATCTGGACGATTTTACCGGCTGCGTGCTCTTTTCGCAGATGGAGCGGACGGGCAGCATCGAGACCTCCAATGCAAAGGTCAATCGCCTGTTTCAGAACGCGCTATGGGGCCAGAAGGGAAACTTCCTTGATGTGCCGACCGACTGCCCGCAGCGCGACGAGCGCATGGGCTGGACGGGAGACGCGCAAGTCTTTGCCGCGACGGCCAGCCTCAATTTTGATACGCCTGCGTTCTACGCGAAGTATCTCTACGACATGAAGCTGGAGCAGCGGACGCTGGGCGGCTCCGTGCCGTTCGTGGTGCCGGATATTCTGGGCCAGATCCACCGCGTCATGCGGAAGCTCGGAACGGAGACGGACAATGTATCCGTGAATGAAAATCACGGCTCCTGCGCGTGGTCGGACGCGGCGGCGGTCATTCCATGGACGGTCTACATGGCCTTCGGCGACAAAATGCTGCTGGAAACCCAGTACGAGAACATGAAGAGCTGGGCGGACTATGTCCGAAGGGTGGACGTGGAGCGCTGCGGAGGCCGTTATCTCTGGACGGACGGCTTCCATTTTGCCGACTGGCTGGCGCTGGACAATTTCCACAAGGACAGCTGCTTTGGCGCGACGGATCCGTATCTGGTCGCAAGCTGCTACTACTATTATTCCGTCTCCCTGACCGCAAAGGCGGCTGCCGCGCTGGATAAGCGCGAGGATGCGGACTATTACGGCAATCTTGCCGCGAAGATCAAGGCGGCATTCCTGGACGAATTCTATACAAAAACCGGGCGGCTTGCCCAGCAGACGCAGACGGCGCTTGCGCTGGTGCTGTGGCTGGGCCTCATCCCGGAGGGCGCGCGTCAGCGGCAAATCGACGCGCTGCTGGAAAAGCTGAACGAGGAGAATATGCATCTCACGACCGGCTTTGTCGGTACGCCGCTCCTGTGCCCGGTGCTGACGGAGAACGGGCACGCGGACGCGGCCTATACGCTGCTGCTGAACGAGGACTTCCCGAGCTGGCTGTACGAGGTCAACATGGGCGCGACGACGGTATGGGAGCGCTGGAACTCCGTCCTGCCGGACGGCAGCATCAGCGACACCGGCATGAACAGCCTGAATCACTATGCCTACGGCTCCATCGTCGAGTGGATGTACCGCTATCTGTGCGGCCTTGATGCGCGGACGCCCGGCTACGGGATGTTCCGCATCCGCCCGTATCCCGATCGGCGTTTCGACTGGGCGCGGATGTCCTACGAGTCCGTACATGGCTGCATCCGCAGCGAATGGAAGTGGACAGACGGCGGCATTCTGTACACGGTCGAGGTGCCGTTTGACACGGAGGCGGAATTCGTCCTGACGCAGAAGGCGGCGCATGTGACCGTCAACGAAAAAGCCATTGACCCGGGGCATCCGCTCCGGCTGACAAAGGGCGTATATCAGATCTTTGCTGAATAAGGAGAAACACATATGGCGCGAATTTATGAAAACCCGGGCAAAACCAGTGAAAACCGTCTGCCGTCGCGGGCGTATTATATCCCGGAGGGCTGCGCGGAATATCAGCTGCTGAACGGAACGTGGCGCTTCGCCTTTTTTGACTGCGAGGAGGATGCGCCGGAGCACATCGAGCGCTGGGACACGATCCCGGTGCCGTCCTGCTGGCAGCTTCAGGGCTACGAGCATCCGAATTACAGCAACATCAATTATCCCTTCCCGTGCGACCAGCCGTATGTCCCGGACGAGAATCCCTGCGGCGTCTATGAGCGCGATTTCACGCTCGAACGCCTCTGGGGCCGGGTATATTTTGTGCTGGAGGGCGTCAGCTCGTGCGCGTTCGTGTCTGTGAACGGGATTTACGTTGGCTTTACACAGGGAAGCCGCCTACAGGCGGAATTCGACCTGACGCCGTATGTCCGCGAGGGGAGCAATACGCTGCGCGTGAAGGTGCTCAAATGGTGCTGCGGCAGCTATCTGGAGGATCAGGATGCCTTCCGCTATTCCGGCATTTTCCGCGACTGCTATCTGCTCCAGCGTCCGGACGGGCATATTACAGACGTGGATGTTCGCACAGACGGAAATAAAATTCTGATCTGCGCCGACCGTGCGGCGGACGTGTCGGTATACGATCCGTCCGGGCGGCTGCTCGACAGCGCGCAGAATACGCAGAACGCGGAGATCACGATCGACGCGCCGGTTTTCTGGAACGCGGAGCAGCCGTATCTGTATACGGTGAAGCTGGAACGAAACGGCGAGATCATCACGCAGAAAACCGGCTTCCGCACCATTGCCGTCTCCGAGAAGCGGGAGCTGCTCATCAACGGCGTGCCGGTGAAACTGCACGGCGTCAATCACCATGACACCGACCCGTATACCGGCTGGTGTCAGACGGCGGCGCAGTACCGCAGCGATCTGGAGCTGATGAAAAAGCTGCACATCAACTGCGTCCGCACGTCGCACTATCCGCCGTCGCCGGAATTTCTGGCGCTCTGCGACGAGCTGGGCTTCTATGTGATTTTGGAAACGGATCTCGAAACGCACGGCTTCCTCCGCCGGTACGGAAATGTCCCGTATCATTTTGATACGGAAAGCACGGACTGGCCCTGCGCCGACCCGAAATGGCGCGGCGAGTTTATGGAGCGGATGCAGCGCGCAGTGGAACGCGACAAGAACCATTGCAGCATCATCATGTGGTCCACCGGCAATGAGAGCGGCTACGGAGACAACCAGCGCGCGATGCTGCGCTGGCTGAGGGAGCGCAGCGACGGACGGCTCCGCCACTGCGAGGATGCCTGCCGCAAGGGCGACTATGCCGACGTGGACGTGATCTCCAACATGTATCACAGCCTTGGAACGGTGAAGGCCATGGCGGAGGATCCGGCGGTGACGCTGCCCATCATGCTCTGCGAATATGCGCATGCAATGGGAAACGGCCCCGGCGACGTATGGGACTACAACGAGCTGTTTGACCGGTATCCCAACGTGATCGGCGGCTGTGTATGGGAGTGGGCGGATCACACGGTCGTGGTGGACGGCGTACAGAAATACGGCGGAGACTTTGAAGGCGAGCTGACACACGAGGGGAATTTCTGCTGCGACGGCATGGTGTTCTCTGACCGGAGCCTGAAATCCGGCTCCTATGAGGTGCAGGCGGCGTATCAGCCGATGCGTACCCGGTTTGAGGACGGCGTTCTGTCTGTCACAAACCGCTATGATTTTACGGACTTTTCCAGGCTGCGGCTGGAATATACCATTGAAGCGGATGGAACCGTGGTGGGGAAAAGAGAACTTACACTGACGCTTGCGCCGCATGAAACGGCGCGGCTTCCTGTCACAGTCCCGGCGCAGACCTGCCGGTATGGGATGTACCTGACCTGCTGCCTGTATGACAGAGATACGGTGATCGCCCGGACGCAGCATAGGCTGAGGGACGGAGCGTATGCACCGGCCATGAACGGCGCTGCTTCGATGCAGGAGCAGAACGGAGAGATCATTTTCTCCGGAACGGGATTCCGGTATGTATTCTCCAAGCGCCTCGGGACGTTTACCTCGCTGTGCGTGGATGGCGCGGAGCAGCTGGCCGCGCCTGCCGAGTTGACCGTGTGGCGCGCACCGACGGACAACGACCGAAATATCAGGCTGCTCTGGGGCAGCTATAACATCTGGCAGGGTGAAAATCTGGACAAGCTGTTCCACAAGGTCTACGCCTGTGAGACGCTGGAAAACGGCGTGCGGGTGGAGGCGTCGTTGGCGGGCGTATCCCGGAAACCGATTTTCCGCTATGTGCTTACGGTGCGCGTGGATGCAGACGGCAGAATTTCCGTTCAGCTGGATGGAGCCGTGCGCGAAAACGCCGTCTGGCTGCCGCGTCTGGGCTTTGAATTCACGCTTCCGGAGGGAAATATGCCGTTCCGCTATTACGGCTGCGGCCCGCTGGAAAGCTACTGCGATATGTGCCACGGCGGCGTGGTCGGCCTGTATGAAAGCACGGCTGCGCGGGAATATGTGCCCTATGTGCGCCCGCAGGAGCATGGCAACCATGTGGATGTGAGGCTGCTGGAGATCGGGAAGCTGCGCTTTGAGAGCGGCGAGCCGTTTTCCATCAATGTCTCGAAGTATTCCACAGCTGCGCTAGACCACGCGGAACACACGGACGAGTTGATCTCGGACGGAAAAACGCATCTGCGCGTGGACTATAAGGTGTCCGGCATCGGCTCGAATTCCTGCGGCCCGGAGTTGGAGCCGCAGTACCGGCTTTCCGAGAGAAACATTCAATTTGCATACGTCATAACGCCGAAGCAGAAACAGGAGAAGCGTTTATAATGGAAAAGTGGAGAAGATTCAAATATCTGCCCGTCGCACCGCTCGGCAAGGACGGCCGACTGGTCACGGGCAGTCCGGAGCACATCCGCCTGTCACGGACGGCAGCGGCCGAGGGCATGGTTTTGCTCAAAAATGAACACCAGCTGCTGCCGCTCCGGAAGGGCAGCCGCGTCGCGCTGTTCGGCAAGGCCAGCGCGGACTATGTCAAGGGAGGCGGCGGCAGCGGCGATGTGACCGTCGCGTATGTCCGCAATCTCTGCGACGGCATGGAGGAAAAGAAAAACGAGGGGAAACTCTCTGTTTTCGCACCGCTGAACGAGTTTTACCGCGAAAATGTGGCGCAGCAGCACAAGGCTGGAAAAAATCCCGGCTATACGACGGAGCCGGAGGTGCCCGCCGAACTTCTGAAGCAGGCTGCACGGGAATGCGATACTGCCATCATCAGCATCTGCCGCTTCTCCGCCGAGGGCTGGGACCGCAAGGGTGAGCCGGACGACGGGGACTTCTATCTCTCCCGCGAGGAACAGCGGATGGTCGCGGTCGTTACGGCGGCGTTCCGAAAGGTCGTGGTCGTGCTGAATGTTGGCGGTATGGTGGACACGTCGTGGTTTGCGCACAATGACAAGATCTCCGCTGTCCTGCTGGCATGGCAGGGCGGCATGGAGGGCGCGATGGCCGAGGCGGATATCCTCTGCGGCGACGTGACGCCCTCTGGCAAGCTGACGGACACCTTCGCGGCCTCGTTTGACGATTATCCTTCCTCTGCGAATTTCAACGATTCGGAGGACTACGTCTGCTATACCGACGATATTTTCGTCGGCTACCGCTATTTTGAGACCATCCCCGGCGCAGCGGAGAAGGTCAACTATCCGTTCGGCTTCGGTCTGTCCTACACGAGCTTTGAGTGGACGTGCGAGAAAACGGAGATCGACAGCGAAAGCATCGCGGTCACGCTCCGCGTGACCAATACGGGCGCTTACGCCGGAAAAGAAGTGCTTCAGCTTTATACCTCCGCGCCGAAGTGCCGTCTCGAAATGCCGAAGTTGGAGCTGCGGGCATTCCGAAAAACCGACCTCTTAAAGCCCGGCGAGAGCCGGACGGTCACGCTGTGCGTTCCCGTCTCCGAGCTAAGCGTTTACGACGAAAAGCTGGCGGCCTATGTTCTCCCGGCGGGCAGCTACCAAATCTTTGTTGGAACCAGCGTCCGGGCGATCCGCGAGGTTGGCGTTTTCGAGGTGGAACGGGAACGTGTCGTCGAGCAGGTCAAGAATCGCTGCGTACCGAAAAAGCTTCCGCAGCGCCTGAAAGCGGACGGAAGCTATGAGAAACTTGAAACAGGTGAGTATGCACCGGTTTATGATACGGTGGACTGGCCGGAAAAGGCACACTGGACGGCGCAGCACATCCTACCGAATCGCTACGGAACGGCGCTTCCGGAAGACCGCCTGAGCTTTGAGAAGGTTGCCGCAGGCGAGACCCCCATCGATGAATTCCTGAAAAGCCTTACGGACGACGAGCTCATCACGCTGCTCGGCGGCACGCCGAACCGGGGCGTGGCCGACACGAAGGGAATCGGCGGTCTGGACGAGCTGGGCATCCCGGCGGTCATGACAGCGGATGGCCCTGCGGGTCTGCGCATCGTGCCGGAGCGCGGCGTGCAAACAACAGCATGGCCAGTTGCAATATTGTTGGCCTGTTCGTGGGATCAATCAATCGTATATGCAGTTGGCGAAGCGAGTGCTAAAGAAGTCAAAGAGAACAATATTGGGATGTGGCTAACACCAGCCATCAATATCCACAGGAGTCCGCTTTGTGGACGGAATTTTGAATATTACTCTGAGGATCCACTAGTCGCAGGCAAATTGGCAACGGCTATGGTACGGGGTATCCAGTCACAACATATTTCCGCCTGTGTCAAGCATTTTTGTTGCAACAATAAAGAAACGAACCGCTGCGCCAGCGATTCACGTGTGTCAGAGCGCGCGCTTCGCGAACTCTATTTGAAAGCATTTCAGATCGTTGTACACGAGGCGGACGCATGGGCGATTATGACTTCTTACAATCTAATGAACGGCATATACACATCGGAAAGCGTAGAGCTATTAAATGGTATCCTGCGTGAGGAATGGGGCTACACAGGTCTTGTCATCACGGACTGGGATAACTGGGCAGAACCGTACCGCGAAGTATTAGCGGGCAACAACATCCGTATGCCGCACGGCAGCCCGAGACGCCTGCAAAAAGCAATGGCGCTCGGTCTCATCACCAGGGAGCAGCTGACCGCAAACGCACGCCATGTGCTGGAATGGCTGCTGAAGCTGGATTAAGAGGTCGTACATATCACGCATAAGCTGGGGCGGCTCTGCATAAGCGGAGCCGCCCCGTGGATCAGAGCATCGGAAAGCACGGCAGAAAGCCGCGTTTTCCGATGCTTTGATTTGGAATGATAGGCGAGACGCCCTCATACGCTGAACCGAGGTGATGAAAATGGAAAATGCGCAGCGAGAGCTTTTATCTGTTTTATTACAAGAGGTCTGTACGCTGGGCCTGATCTCTAAAACGACCTATTTGGGTGCGGTCGATTTGGTACATTCGTCGATCCACATGCCCAGCTTCTTTTGGTATCCTGCGTGTTTGACAGGTGGGGAAGCGCATGAACATTGTAAAGATCCGCAATGAAATGCGAAACGGGCGGACGATCTTCGATCTGCCGCTGCGCGTGACGTTTTACGCGCGCGTTTCCACGGACAAAGACGAGCAGCTGAACAGTCTGGAAAATCAGGTGCAGTACTACACAGAGCTGATTCAGTCCAAACAAAGCTGGAGCTATGTGCCGGGATACATCGACGAGGGCATCAGCGGCACCAGCACCAAGAAGCGGGATAGCTTCCTTCGGATGATACAGGACGCCAAAGACGGGCGCTTCGATTTTATCATCACGAAGGAGATATCCCGTTTCTCGCGTTCTACACTGGACAGCATCCAGTACACGCAGGAGCTTCTGGAGCATGACGTCGGCGTCCTGTTCCAGAACGACAACATCAACACGCTTGACCCGGACAGTGAATTCAGGCTGGTTGTTATGGCAGGTGTGGCGCAGGATGAAGTGCGAAAACTCTCGGAGCGTCTGAAATTCGGATTCCGGCAGGCAATCAAAAACGGTCATGTGCTGGGAAACGACCGGCTCTGGGGCTACGATAAAAGTGGCTGTGTGCTGACGGTCAACGAAACGGAGGCACAGGTGGTTCGGCGTATCTTTGATCTGTATGCAAACCAACAGCTCGGCATTCGCCGCATTTCGCAGATCCTGTCCGACGAGGGTTTTACCAGCAGACAGGGTAATGCATTCAACGTGCTGACCATTCGACACATCCTCTGCAATCCCAAATACAAGGGCTGGTACTGCGGCAGTAAGAGCCAAACTGTTGACTACCGTAGTAAACGAAAGGTATTTCTCGATGAAAGCGAGTGGGTCATGTACCCGGACCCGTCCGTACCGGCGATTGTCTCAGAAGAACTCTGGGACAGGGCAAACGCTCTCTACAAAGCACGAAGCAAACAGATGCAGGCACACGCCAGCGGCGCGGATTTTCACAACCGCTATCCATACAGCGGTAAAATCATCTGCGAGGAACACGGCAAGGGCTATCACCGGCAGCTCTATAAAACGCAGGCCGGCAGCCAGGAGGTCTGGCAATGCAGGGTCTACCGCGACCGTGGCCGTGCTGGCTGTTCTTCGCCGCAGCTCTGGACATCGGATCTGAATCAGATCATGTCGCGGATTTTTGAAGGGCTTGTACGGGATAAAGAAGCAGTCATAAACGCGGTCATGAAGGTGATCGAGGCTGTGCCGAATGATCGCGATTTCCGACGCGAAAGCGTTCGCGTCGAAGAAGAACTGCAATCGCTGGAGCAGAAAAAAGACCGGCTGCTTGAGATGAGCATTGCCGGTGCGATCAATATGGCGGAGTTCAAAAAACGAAATGACGGCTTCAACGACCAGATGCAGCGGCTGGAATTGCAGCTTGCCGAGATCCGGCAGGAAGAAGAAAAGAGCAAAGCCACGGAAGCACAGATGCAGGCGGTTCGGACTGCACTGGAACAGAAGCTGTCCTTTGAAAACGGCGTGGACGCGGCGCTCGTTACGACGATCTTAGATCATATCGTAGTGAAAAAGGGAAGCACACGCGAACGTGTCGAGCTTGAAATTTTCCTGAAATTCGGAGACCCCCAGCGGGTCATTTTTTCGCACCGGAAAACTTCCGATTGCTTCAACCCTTGTTCATGATGTGCGCCACCAGTCTGAGGTTGCGCTCGATCAGGACGTTCCGCGCGGCCAGATCGCCCTGTGCGGCCAGCTCCAGATAGTGCCGCTCCTCGGCGGCTGTGAGCGGCTTTGGAAAGGAGCCGCCGGCGCTTGCAAGATGCAGAGAACAGAGCATACTGCTGAGCATGAGCCAGACAGCGGTCGTAAGCATGGAAACCTCACCTCCTGTAAGGAGTGTATTCCCCGGCGGCTCGTCCAAATCCCACATTTTCCGCGCGGACAGGCGCTGACGGAAGCGAAAGGACGGCAGGCAGAGCGCGGAAGGCCCGAAACAAAAGAAAATTCCCGCCGGAGATCTTCGGCGGGAATTCTGCGTATGGGGAGGTGCTGCGTTCCTATGCAGGCCCGCCGAAGCAGGAGCCTTCCCTTGCGAGAGGATGAGAAACGTCCCTTATGCGCTTCAATACATAAGGGACGTTAGTGGGATGTTTCCTCCATGAACTGTGTCGGTTTGTAGTTCTTCAGTTTTCTCGTATTACTCACCTTAGGATGCGCTCACGCCGGTAAACCACCGCGCTGGCGGCTGCACGCCGAAATGGATCGTCGTCCACTACTTCGGCGCGCTCGGCTCCGCAGCCAGCGTGGCCGAGTGGTTCAAAAACCCGCAGGCGCGGGCCAGCGCACACTACGCCGTGGACGAGGGCGATATCATTTACCGGTGCGTGAAGGATACGGACGTGGCGTGGCACTGCGGAGACGGTACGCTGCATCCGGAGTGCCGGAACTGGAACTCTATCGGCGTGGAGCTGCGGCCGAAGAAGGTCAATCCGAAGCGCATGGGAGCCTATGATACGGACTGGTTCTTCGAGAAAAAGGTGCTGGACAATGCCGAGTGGCTCATCCGCAAGCTCATGGATGAGCACAACATTCCGGCGGATCACATCATCCGGCACTACGATGTATCCGGAAAGTTCTGCCCGCGTCCGTTCGTTGGCACGGACATGAACACCTACTATCACACCACTGGAAACGAGCAGTGGAAAAAATTCTTGGAAAGGTTTGAAGATGAAGTGGTAGAGAAAAGCAAAATGATCGTGGACGGCAAGGAGGTCGCCGTCGAACGCATCCTGAAAAACGGCACGAACTATGTCAAGGTGCGCGATATCGCCGCCGCGCTGGGCCTGAAGGTCAGCAATAAGGGCAATATCGCCGTGCTGGAGAGCAAGTAAGGAGGACATATGCTGCGGGGGCTGCCGAGTCTGGGCCGCAGCGATTGGGAGCATTTGATCGACGAATGGATTCTTTCGGAGCGATACCGGCGAATTCTGAAACGGAAGATCCTTGACGATTGGAGCCATGAGCGCATTGCCGAGCGCGAGGGCTTGAGCGTAAACGGCGTCAAGAAGATCATAGCGCGGTGCATGAATGTACTGCGGGAGCATCTAAAGGAGCCGCCCGGATAGCCTTTGAGACCCTGAAAAAGGCAGCGACTTGAGCAAGACCACATTTTTATTTTGCCACACTTTTTAATTATTCCAAAATCTGTACACCGCAAGGCTTACACCCCACGGTGACACCAAACTTTGGTGCGGCAGAAATCTGTAACTGAATAAAGCGAACAAGGGCTTCCGAAGTCAGTATTTGACCTCGAAAGCCCTTGTTTTATGCCTTTTTCGGCGGTTTTGGCCTCCGGAGAAGGCTTTTCCTATTGTATCAAAATCAGTAGGAACATTGACTCTCCCTGTGGAAGCGGAAATGCTTAGTAATATGTGTCGCAGGAACAATTAATTTTTCTCTGCAACCTTTTGATAAACCTATCTACTTTTTGATTTTTCCCATAAGGGGGTGCAAAGCAAAAATCAGCAGCGCACCTTCGGTAAAATAGGAAAATCCGAGCATTGAAGACTTGATAATGTACAATAACTTGCGCAAATTGGAAACCGCATAAA
>ULXB01028914.1_pt1 | contig 12250 bp, 10 predicted proteins | sample 1960901 | NCBI WGS metagenome assembly ULXB01 (sample SAMEA4835828, study PRJEB28245) | human gut metagenome | biome: gut microbiome; material: fecal sample | place: Denmark | collected 2008
GCCCCTTTCGGGGCCTGTTTATTTGCGGTAAAGCTCGTTCAGCTCCGCCGCAGGGCGCGGCCTTACGGCTATGCGCGGCGACGGAAGGGCATAATCAAAATTGTTATTGTATCTGGGGTCGCCTCTGATGAGCGTATCCCTCACTGTATCGTAGTATCGCATCCTGTCCTGCCCATCGGCATCCGCGACTTTCTGTATCCTGCCGTGATACTTCATTACGACGTTTGGCGCGTATATGAGGCTGTAGCCCCTCCTGTCCAGCCGCGTGCAGTACTCGGTATCAAAGCCCGTCTCGTTGAAGCTTTCGTCAAAGCAGCCCGCGTTAAAGAATAAGTCCATCGGGGTCATCATGCACACCCACGACAGGGCTGATACGGTGCGCAGTGTGCCTGTAAAGCGAAGCTTTTGCCCGCTTTCCCGGTCGTCCGGCGTCCCTGCGTATGGGCTGCCCTGCCAGCCCCCTATGCCTATTGTTATGCCGGTATATACCAGCCTTCCGTCCTGGCCGATAAGTTTGGGGCCTACCCCTCCGCAGCCGCGGCGCTCTGACTGAGACAGCATGTCGTACAGCCAGTTTATGCCCAGCGCCTCTACATTGCTGTCCATGAAAAGGCAGTTTTCCCGGTCAGCCTCCTTTGCTGCGGCGTTGAGTAGCGCCGGCATTGGCATGCCTTTGCCGCAAAACACTTTCGCCGCGCCGTTGCGCCGGAGTATGTCGTAGTATTTCAGCGTCTGTCCGTCGGTGCTGCCCCCATCGGCAATTATTATTTCCACCTGCTTCTGCCCTCTGAGCGAACCGTCCATGCTGTTGAGCAGCCTCATAAGGGGAATATGTGAGTTTTTGTTGTATATCACGATTGCAGCGCTGGGTCTCCTTATTATAGCCTCTACTCTGAAGCTTCCCCTCCATTCCCCGGGAAATACCCTTATATCGTCATTCTTTTTAAGGTGGTTTTCCAGTACCTGCCGTCCCTTAGGGCCTATATCCCTCCTGTCGTGCGCCGTGTACAGCACCTGCTGTATATGGCAGGCGCTGCCGCACCTGTCTGCCAGCCTCAGATTATAGGCGTATCTGTCGCAGCCTGTGACCCCCGTCATTCCTCCGGACGCTTCAAACAGTGCCCTGCTCGCCATAACGCCGCGGCCCAGCATATCGAAGCTATACTGTGTCACCCTGTCCATGCATGGCTTGAACAGCGGATCGCACCTTTGCCCCTCCTCCAGCCTGTCTTCGTCGCAAAATATCAAATCATTGCCCTCGGTATTTTTTGCGAAGGTATACAGCGCGTCCGGGCGGAGAATATCGCCCGGCCACATATACATGATAAAGTCGAACTCGTCCGTCTTAGGGCTTTTGGAGATTATCCACCGGCTGTAGGTCTGTTCCTTTACGGAGTCCTCGGTGAGCCGTCTCAGTTTATCCCCGTCCTCTCCCGCTATGGCTACGGCTATCACGGGCATTCCGGAAAAATCCTCCCTTCGCTGTGCCGCAAGCTGCTCCTCCGTAGGGGAATTCTCAATGACATACTCATCGTATCTTTCGTCGACGCGACAGACGCCCCCGGGCTTTTGACCCAGGAGCGTCTTTGCAAAGTCGAATATGCTGTTTTTGTTGTTATCGCTCCTGCTCATATGAGGAGTCTGCCCAATTACTTGAGTCCTAATTCCTTCGCCACGTCAAGATTCTTGTATGCGTACTGCCAAGGGTCGTCGTAATCGGGCGCGTCGGCATGCTGTATGCCTCGGCACGCACCCATGACGCACTTCATCATAGACTGGGCGTAGTCCCGGTACAGGTCGTTTCTGCAGTAAGCCCGGCAGTTGGCCTTGACTTCCATTTCCCGGCGTTCGTTGCGTATGCCAAGATTGTGCTCGCGCTTGACCGCGCCTATCTCCCGGGCCACGTCCATACGCCGCTCAAAGAGCTCTATAAGCTGACGGTCTATCTCGTCTATCTGGCCGCGAAGCTCGGCTATCCTCTCCTCATGGGGTTCCATAGGCTAATCTCCTTATATCTTTTCCGGCTCTTCCACCGGCTCGTCTGCCAAAGTGACGGATTTTATCACCATATCTATCTTGGGCCTGTCCCTAAAGTCTGTGGGAACGGAGGCGATTTCGTCCACTATGTCCATTCCCTCAACCACCCTGCCGAATGCCGCGTACTGGCCGTCAAGGTGGGGCGCGTCCTGGTACATTATGAAGAACTGGGAACCTGCGCTGTCCGGCCGCATAGAGCGCGCCATGGATATGACACCCCTCTTGTGCTTCAGGGGGTTCTTGAAGCCGTTAGATGCAAACTCGCCCTTTATACTGTAGCCCGGGCCGCCCATGCCTGTGCCGTCGGGGCAGCCGCCCTGTATCATAAAGCCGGGTATGACTCTGTGGAATATCAGGCCATTATAGAAACCCTTGTCCGCAAGGCTTACGAAGTTTTTTACCGTGTTGGGCGCGGCCTGCCTGTCCATCTCCAGCTTTATCCTGCCTCCGCCTTCCATTTCGATTATTACCATACTATATCATTCTCCTTTTTGCTTTTTTGTATTATATCACAGACTTACAGCATCGTCATGGCCAGCGCGCCATAAAGGTTGAACATCATTCCCGCAGCCATAATAAACGCCGAAATCCCTCCCGGTTCATCCTTCTTCAGCAGCAGATACATAAGGGCCATGGGCAGCATGTCTACCGTATACCTTGCGCCGAACTGCCAGCCGCCCAAGGTCTTATGGGCGCATAGCAGCAACAGCTCCGCGATCACGGCGATCACTATACATAACCGCACCCCATCAAGCTTTTTCTCGCATACGTCCTTTGCCACCCCGGCGAACCATATGAGAAACATCGGATTGGCGATGTAGAACATAAACCCGTCGAATAACGGGTATTCAAGCGTCAGGCCGGCCTTCAGCGTCACCGGGCGAAGCAATAGATTATAAAGATTGGGAAGTATGTAGCTCAGGCTGAACTGTCCCTTTTCGCTCCCCGTGAATTCAGGCAGATAGTTATGGCCGAATTCCAGCACATCGCCGAAGCGGGCATAGTTATACAGCATATAGCATAGGGCTATGAACGCAGGTATTATGAGAGACCGTATCTGGCCGCGTATTCTGTCCGCCCTCGGCTTGTCTTTATCCATCATGTAAAAATACGCCATAAGGGGCAGAAACATACAGACCGAGAAGGGCCTGCACCCAACCGCAAGGGCGGCCATGGAATACGCCGCCACCCGCATTTTTTGCTGCGCGAAATAAACGCAGGCTGTCAGCAGCAGCATATTCAGCCCCTGAGCAAGGAACCATACCCCGCCCGAGGTGCTCATCCAGAGCATGTTGCTTCCCCATACATAGGCTATGGCGAAGAACACGGCCCTGTCCTGCTTCATGCCCGCCTTTTTTAATATCTTACAGGCGATCATGGCGGTAAATATGCCGTAAAGTGCGGATACCAGATTGCTGGGCGTTCTCTCGCCGAAAAGCAGCACGAATGGCAGCATCACAACGCTGGGCAGAGGCGGGAAGGAAAGGTAGTATTTGCCGTTGTAAACCGCAAGCTCCAGCCATTCGTAATTCTTCCCCATATCCAGCCTCCCGGAAAGCCAGGACATGGCCTGCAAGGAGTAGCTGTCCCAGCAGTTATAGGAAAGCAGTGTGCCGCCAAAAAGCATATGTATATAGCCCAGCAGCATCAAAGCCGGTATGCAGAGCATACCGGCATCCATGCTTCCGAGTTTTTTAAGCAATTCTTTCATAGACCTATGATACTCTCAAAGCCTCAAATTATCAAGCTCTGCGTCCTCCCCGCCCGCAGCACAGGCCCTCCGTCATCACTGCGAGGAACTCCGTTATTGTGGGCATGCAGCATACATCGTACGCGCCAAACAGCTCTTTGAGCTTGTCGTTGCCCGTATCCCACGTGCGCTGTATGGCAAAGCGTATACAGCGCTCCATGGCCGCCCGCTTTATGCCGAATTTTTCCTCCACAAGCCGGTACATTTCCCCAGCCGAGCCGTACAGTCTCTCCGGCTCCATTCCCGTCTTTTCCAGTATGCACAGCACATAGGCATAGCCTTTGTACTTTGGGTGCATACCTACCGCCCTCAGCATATTCGCCGCGCTTCTCTTCTCATACATATTATTCTTCCCCCGATGATTTATATAATTTTGAAATGACAGCGGGTATAAATGAAAGACCTGATTCATTTTGATGTTGTAATTCTACTGTACTTTGCTGCAATATTCCGGTCAATGTATTCGACAAAAGGCAAAAGTTTATTATATAAAAGTGCCATCCAGGATATAAGCTATTATTCATATGCCGAATATCATCCATGCAATTTTCTCATGCTAACCATAAGAAAGTAGGTTGAACGTATCCTTCCTTTCGCCTTGCAATAATCCATTCACGGCGTTATAATTGACACAATAAATACAAGAAAATGTTTTTTGTTTATTCGTCTGTCAGCATTGATTTTTTTCATTTCCGGTTTTTCATCTTAGATAGGCGAACTGCAAATTCAACCTTTTTTCTGGTTGCCATAGCGCAATAATTGCAACGGCTCAGGCAATAACTCTATTGTGCTTTTTGGTGGTGTTAATTTTTATTAAATTACCGCTTTAAAGGCGAAATCATTATCGCTTATATTTTTTGAAAGAGGGTAAATCTATGGAACAGAAACAACAGTGGGGCAGCCGCTTCGGCTATCTAATGGTAGCCGCCGGCGCGTCCATCGGTCTCGGCAACATCTGGAAATTCCCTTATCTGGCCTATCGTGGAGGAGGCGGCGTATTCCTCGCGGTCTATCTTCTTGTGGTGCTTGCTCTGGCCAAGCCCATGGTAGAGATGGAAACGGCCATAGGCCGCCACAGCGGCCTTGACACCGTCACAGCCTTCGAGTGCATCAATCCCAAGTGGGGCTTTGTGGGCTGGATAGGCAATCTCTGCACGATAATGATAAACTTCTACTATGTAGTAGTAGGCGGATGGGTGCTCCGCTACCTCTTCCAGTTCATATTCGTTGGCGACTTCGGCGGCGATCCCAGCGCCTTCTTTAAGGGCTTCATCTCGGATCCCGTTCAGCCTATAATCTGGTCAATGATCCTTCTCGTATTTGTATCCGTCATGCTTCTTTTCGGCATAACCGATAAGGTAGAGAAGCTCGCCAAGTACATAATGCCCGCGCTGATACTCATGCTCATCATCTGCGGCGTGTACGCCTGCACCATAACAGACGGCGCGGCGGGAGGGCTCAAGTATTATCTGCTGCCCGATTTCAGCAAGTTTACCGTCAAGGTGTTCGCAGACGCCGTAACGCAGGTGCTGTTCTCGGTGGGCATAGGCTGGAGCCTTTTCATAACTCTCGGCGCCAACATACCTAAAAAGAACAACCTGAAGAGCGACGCACTGTTCGTAAGCTTTGCCGATACCTTTGCCGCTGTTCTCGCGGGTTTCGTCATCATCCCCTCCGCCTTCGGCGCAGGCATAGACGTTCAGAAGGGCCCGGCCCTCGTATTCGAGGTCATGTCCGGCATATTCCTCAACCTGCCCGGCGGGCGCATAATAGGCAGCTGCTTCTTCCTTGCGCTGATATTCGCGGTCATCTCATCCCTGTTCAGCTTCTTCGAGACAAATATCCGCACCGCCGAAGTAAAGCTAAAGATGGGCCGCAAAAAGGCCACATTGATAATCGCCATCATAATCGGCATCGCCAACATATTCGTATCGCTGGGCTTCGGCCCCATGAAGGGCTTCCAGATACCCTGGCTCTATTACGGCAGCACCGAATTCTACGGGCTGTATGACTGGCTGGACTGCTTCAGCGGCTATGTGCTCATGCCTCTCGGCTGCATACTGGTCTGCCTCTTCGTCTCCAAGGTATGGGGCTGGAAGAAGTACGAAGCCGAGCTCACCCAGGACGGGCGGGACGGCGGCATAACCCTTTGGAACAAGATAAGCGCCTATGTTATAATCCCGCTGTTCATGGTAATCGTAATACTCAACGTTTTCGGGTTCATAAAGTAAAAACAAGATATAAAAAGAGGGGGCGCCACGGCCGTGACGCCCCCTGTTGTTTTTTCTTTGCTTACGCGGTTATCTTGTGAGCCAGGCTGTAACGCTTGCGCTGTATGGCGAATATGGCCGCCAGTATCGCAAAGCCCAGCAGGTCGGAGACAGTGCCGGGTATTATCATTCCCAGGCCGCCCGCGATGAGCAGTATCCGTTCATACCATTTGCAGTGGTCCTGCACAAAGCCCGCAAGGCCGCCGGAAAGAGCGTACATTCCTATGAGCGCCGTTGCAACATTCTGCACTACCGCCCATACCGTAGTGTCTATCATCAGCATGGCGGGGTTCATAACAAATATATAGGGGACAATAAACGCTCCTATGGCCAGCCTCGTTGCATTCACGCCGGTCTTGAACGGTTCGCCCTTGGCAATGGCGGAACCTGCCATTGCGGCGAGGGCCACGGGAGGAGTAATATCCGCCACTATGCCAAAATAGAATACGAACAGATGGGCGCTCATTATTATAGCCATGGTGGGCTCGGTCACAGGAACCCCCCGCATCATGCATACCATATTTATTATGGCGGGGGCACATATGGTAGAGGTTATCAGGTAGTTAGCCGTGGTAGGCACGCCCATGCCCAGCACTATGGATGAGAGCATGGTAAAGAACAGCAGCAGATAGATGTTATTGCCCGCTATCTGTGCAAGGCCGGTAGCCAGCTTGAGTCCGAGACCGGTCAGGGTAACGGTGCCCACTATCATGCCCGCCATTGCACAGGCGACAACTACAGACAAAACGCTGCGGGAGCCGTTTTTCAAGGCATCAACTATCATGTCGTAAGGATCGAACCCCAGCGCCGCGTTTATCCATTCCCTGGCAGTAAGCTTTTCCCGTATCCGGCAGCCGCGTATAACGCATATTGCCAGCCATATGCCTATGGCAGCAAGGGAATACGCAGTAAAATGCAGTCCCGTATTCATGCCGGCCACCATCATCGCAACGGGTATAAGGCACAGCCACTGTATGCTGCATGCCATGAGAGAAGCGAGTATCGCACCCAGCGCCGCATAGGTGGGGGTCACCTTTGCGGAAAGCATGTATATCATAAATATCAGAGGCATAAGCAGATGGCCACGTTCCCGCATAACGACGCCTATCTTGGGTATGTCTTTGTCCTCCATGCCCTTAAGGCCTATTTTGCGGGCCTCGTGATGCACGCTTATGAGTATACCCGAGAAATACAGCACCGCCGGTATTATGGCGGATTTTACCACCTGAGCGTATGTAAAGCCGGTGCTTTCCGCCATCAGGAACGCCGCAGCACCCATTATGGGGGGCATTATCTGCCCGCCGGTAGAAGCCGCCGCCTCCACCGCCCCGGCAAATTCAGGCTTATAACCCAGCTTTTTCATTGCCGGTATAGTGAACGAGCCCGTAGATACCGTATTGGCCACGGAAGATCCTGATACCGTGCCCTGAAGGGCGGAGGATATTACCGCCACCTTTGCAGGGCCGCCTATGTGCTTGCCAGCCACCGCGTTTGCAAGGTCTATGAACAATCTGCCCACGCCGGTCTTCTCAAGGAAAGAGCCAAAAAGTATGAACAGGAATATATATGTGGAGGACACGCCCAGAGGAGTTCCGAATACGCCGTTAAGGGTAAAGTACATATGGTTCACTATCTGGCGCACGCTGTACCCCCTGTGGCCGAAGGTGCCGGGTATAAGATTGCCGAACTTGGCATAAAGAAGGAATGCCAGTACAACTATCAATATAGGCATACCTACCACCCGGCGGCAGCCCTCCATCAGCAGCAGTATGCCCACCGCCCCCACAACTATATCCATAGAGGAGTAATTGCCCACATTCTTAATGATATACTCATAGTTGAGAGGGATATACAATACCACGGCCACCGCAAGTATCGCGAGGACGTAATCGTACCACTGCACCTTGTTCTTTGCCATGTGCTTGCCTGCGGGGTAAAGAAGGAATACCAGCGTCAGCGCGAAGGCAAGATGCACCGAGCGCAGCACCTGAGCGGGTATCGTCCATATGCTCGTATATATCTGGAACAGGGCAAAGGCTATAAGTATTGCGGAAATAACAAGAGAAATTCCCTTGGGCAGCCCATTTCGGAAAGCGGATTCGCGGTCGTACTGTTCAAGCACCTTAGCGGCTTCCATCGCTGCTATTTCTTCCTCGCTCATTCCTGTGGTATCGACGTTCAACTCGATGCCGTTCGCTTTTGGCTTCTTATCTTTTTTCTTTTTTAATAACTCCATTAAATCCTCTCCGGTGTCAGTATTTGTTAAATATCTTAACGCCCCCATAAACCTCAAATTAGGAGAGCCTTCGCCCTCCTAATTCTTATTAGGCTTACGTTGTGCAGTGTTACATGATGCCCTTTTCCTTGTAGTACTTGACAGCTCCGGGATGGAAGTCCACGGTAACGCCCTGAAGTGCGGTGTCCAGGGTAACTTCTCTTCCGTGGGCGTTGCCGGCGATGAGGTCGGTCTGGTTCTCGAAGAGGGTCTTGGTAATGTTGTAAACTACCTCCTCGTCCAGATCGGTAGTGGTGGTGAGCACAGCCATCATGGCAACGGTCTCGGCCTCCTCCACACCGTATACGTCAGTACCGATGGTAGTCTTGGCGTAGAACGGGTACTGGGCGATAAGGTTGTCTGCTATCTCGCCATCGATGGGAACCACTACTATGTCGGTGTAGTTGGCCAGCTCGGTTATGGCGCTGTTAGGCAGCGCGGAGGTGGCAAACGCCGCGTCCACAGTGCCGTTCTGCATGGCTGTGGAAGCCTCGGAAAAGCTGAGATACTGCACATCAAAGTCGGAGTAGCTCATGCCGGCGGCGGCGATTATCTGGCTGGCGTTTACCTCGGATCCGGAGCCCTGGTCGCCTACGCATACCTTTTTGCCCTTGAGATCCGCTATGGTCTTGATGCCGCTGGACTTGGTGGCTACCAGCTGCACCGCCTCGGGATAGAGGGAAGCTATTGCGCATAGGTTCTCCATGGCGCCGTCGTCCTTCATGGACTCGGTACCGGTGACGGCATACTGGAGAACGTCGTTCTGCATGAATGCAATCTCTGCTTCCTTGTTTTTGAGTTTGCGGGCGTTGTCGATGGAGCCGCCTGAGGTCTGAGCCGTAACTTCAACGTTGTCTATCTTGCTGGTAAGGACGCTGGCTATAACGCCGCCAAAGGCATAATAGGTGCCCGCGTCACCGCCGGTGGCCATATTAAGCCTGTGTATTTCAGAGCCGCCGCCGGCGCAGGCGGTAAGGCCCAGTGCCATTGTGAATACCAAAGCTATTGCGATAAATTTCCTCATGAGTTTCTCCTCCTATATCAGAACAAATTGAGTACCCTTGAATACTTGTATACAATAACACAAACATCCATGTATTACAAGCATAGTTTAAAAAATATCACTGATATTTTTTTGCGTTTTTCCCCGCGACGCTCAAGGGCCCCGCCGCCATCCGCATAAAAAACGCGGCCCGAAGGTCGTCTTCGGGCCGCGCCTGCCGTCCTGTTAAATTTTAAATTCGTTATTCAACCCTTGCCCCGCACTGGCTGCAAAACTTCATCCCCGGGGCAACCTCCGCACCGCAGCCGGGGCATACCCTGCTCTGCGGAGCCTCGGCGGCTTCAGGTACGGGGGGCTCTATCCTGGTGCCGCACTGAGGGCAAAACTTCGCGTCTGCGTTAAGGCCGGCGCCGCATTGAGGGCATTCCACTCTCTGCTCCTGCGCGGGCATACCGGTATTGAACACGGGAATGCCGGGCTGCACGCTCGTCTGCGTTTTGACCGCGGAGGCAGCTTCCTCTGCCGCCGCGGCCTCCGCCGCCCTTCTTTCGCCCTCTGCCTTTATTGCAACTATCTGCTTTTGCGCCTCGTCTATGGCCGCCGTGCGCTGGTCCAGTTGGGAATATATCGCCGCAGCTTCCGCGGGCTCGCCCTCGCCGCCGTTGACGCGGTGGGCATAGTATACCTCGCCGAGCTGCCTGTAAATATCGTTCATAGCGCTGCGCTCGGAAGCTATCCTCGCGTTAATCTTCGCCATTTCGATGGCGTCGCCCGTCTTGTCGCCCACGTTCTTGGCTATGGAATTGATCTTGTCAAAAAATGCCATTTCCGATCCCTCCTTATATTGCTCTTATCTACTTAATAATATTATTATCTCCTGCTGCAAAAATCATATCACCAAAGCCTCCGTATTTCCATACCTTAAGCCCCATACACATGCGTTTTTTCAAATATGTAATATTTTCTTCACTATTTGACACGGTTATGTTGGAATGATACAATTTTAATATATTCAAGCTAACGCTGTCATCATATATCAAAGGGGTATTTTATGCTGGTACTAATAAAGGGCGCAGGGGACCTCGCCACAGGCGTTGCAGTGCGCTTAAAGCGCGCGGGCATGGATATAGTCATGACTGACCTTGTAAAGCCCAGCGCAATACGCCGCTCCGTAGCTTTCTCCGAGGCCATGTATCACGGTACAGCCAAGGTTGAAAGCATAACTGCCGTACTTGTTCCGGATGCCGAAGCCGCAAAGGCTGTAATAACCCAGGGAAATATACCCATACTGGCTGACGAAACCGGCCGCACCGCGCTTACTCTTTGCCCGGACACAATGGTGGACGCCATAATCGCCAAGCGCAACACAGGAACATCCATCTCTGACGCCCCTGTCGTCATAGCCCTCGGCCCCGGCTTTACAGTGGGCACGGACTGCCATGCCGCAGTAGAGACAAAGAGGGGTCACTACATGGGCCGAGTATACTATGAAAAGGGACAGAGCCCCATACCCAACACCGGCATACCCGGCATAATAGCCGGGCGCGGCGCCGAGCGCGTGATGCACGCTCCTGCCTGTGGCGTGTTCCACTGCATACACGCCATAGGCGACAGGGTGAAGGCACAGGAGACGGTGGCTATCGTCGGCGGCAAAGAAGTAAAAGCTCAAATAGACGGCACCCTCCGTGGCCTGCTGCCGGACGGCTTCTACGCTGCCGAGGGCATGAAGTGCGCCGACGTCGATCCCCGCTGCGAATACGAACACTGCTTCTCCTGTTCGGACAAGTCCTTGGCCATGGGCGGTGCCGTACTGGAAGCCATAATGCACTTTACCGGCAAATAAGCGCAGTTTAAATAAGCGGCAGTTCAGCCGCTTATTTTTTTATTGTCCGTTGACACTCGCTCCGCTGTTTGATATCATATAGATATCAAACAGATAGGAGATTGATTGTGATGACTGAAAAAACGCTCAATAATCGAAAGAACGGAATGGTCGTCCTGCTCTTGCTGGTGCTCGTATATGTGGCTTCTGTAGTTCTTTTCATATTCGGGGTTTCGTATGATATACTGCCTCTTACCCTGATCAGCTGCGTATGGTTTGTTTTCGGTTGGATATTCTTCCTCGGGCTTAAGGTGCTAAAGCCTCAAGAGGCGCTTGTCCTTACGCTGTTCGGCAAATACGTCGGTACCCTTAAGAACTCCGGCTTTTACTTTGTAAACCCTTTCTGCACAGCCGTGAACCCGGCAGCGGGCACAAAGCTCAACCAGAGCGGCGACGTAAAGGTTCTGGGCGCAAAGCAGCCTTCCGGCGGAGCCGACGTCTCTATAGATATACCAACAAAGAAAATATCCCTCAAGATAATGACCCTGAACAACAACCGCCAGAAGATAAACGACTGTCTCGGCAACCCCGTTGAAATCGGCATAGCGGTCATGTGGCGGGTGGTGGATACAGCAAAGGCGGTATTCAACGTGGATAACTACAAGGAATATCTGTCCCTTCAGTGTGACAGCGCACTTCGCAACATCGTTCGCATCTATCCCTACGATATCGCCCCTAATGTGGACACCACCGGTGACGGCATTGCCGACGAAGGCAGCCTTCGGGGCTCCAGCGAAGTCGTTGCGGCTCGCATAAAAGACGAAATACAGGATAAGGTATCTGAAGCCGGTATAGAAATACTCGAAGCCCGCATAACCTACCTTGCTTATGCTCCGGAAATAGCCGCGGTCATGCTCCAGCGGCAGCAAGCCTCGGCTATCATAGACGCACGAAAGATGATAGTTGACGGCGCCGTTGGCATGGTAGAGATGGCCCTGGAGAGGCTCAGCGAAAACAGAATAGTCGACCTTGACGACGAGCGTAAGGCCGCCATGGTATCCAACCTCCTCGTGGTGCTCTGTGGCAACCACGA
>ULXB01028917.1_pt1 | contig 12166 bp, 13 predicted proteins | sample 1960901 | NCBI WGS metagenome assembly ULXB01 (sample SAMEA4835828, study PRJEB28245) | human gut metagenome | biome: gut microbiome; material: fecal sample | place: Denmark | collected 2008
TCCTCACAGAGCTGCGCCAGCGCCTCCTTCTCCACCAGAATATTGGCAAGCGAGAAATAGAGGAATTTGCCCAGCACGGAGGTCTTGTCACCGTTGGCTGCGCCAAGGATGTCCTGAAACTTTGTAATATTTGTCATACACAATTCCTTTCTTTAAGCCGTCCTTCGTTTCGTCCAGTCCAGCAGATAATCGTCCACACCCTTGAATCGCGGGTTCCAGGTACATTGATAGTATCGGATATCCGGGATCGACTGCACCTCACGGCGCAGGGTGCCGATCGCCTGCCGGACCTGCGGATTTGTAAACTGATCCATGTCCATCGCCTCCATGACCTCCGTGACGCCGAGCGACAAGAGCGTTTCCCGCAGCCCCTTGTGGGCATTTACGCCGCCGAGACACACAAAGAGCGCATCGTTTGCAAAGTAGCTTGCAATATCGCCCTTGAGCGGCCCCTCGGTGAGATAGGCGCGCTTCTGTGTCGTGTCGCCGGTGACGTGTATCCACGAATAGCTGCGTGCACCGTTTTCCATGCGGCTCGACCGGCTGGACAGCCAGCGGTATTTTCGCGCCGCATCGCCGTCCAGTCGGATCTTCATACCCTGAATGAGACCATCCTTGTTCCGCACCGGAATGAGAAATCCATTCGCGCCTGCCAGCGTCCATGCCCCGTCCTTTGTGTAAAAACCGGGTAATCCGTGCAATTCATGATCGCACGCAAGAAGCGACGCCAGCAAGCGCCGTTCGGATTCCGTTTCCGGCATGGATCTATAGCCGTTCCGCTCAATAACTTCGTCAGGAAGTCCACGCTCATGGAGGTTTTCTCTGTGCCGGTCGGAGAGGGTCAGAAGGGACAGCATCTCCGAATACGCCGCATGGCGCTGCTCCAGCGCATACGGTTCGCGGCTCGTTGTGTTTGGGGAACTGGGCTGCAAGGGCAGCTTGTAGACGTTGCTCTTTGCAGCCAGCTCCAAGTATGCTTCTTTGTTTGTCAGACCATTCAGCCGCGCATATAGCGTCACGCTGTTGCCGCTTGCACCGCAGAGATTGCAGCGGTACTGATCGGTTCTCGTGTTCAGACTCAGATGATATTTGCCGGTTCCGTGGTCACCGCAGAAGGGGCAGCTTGCCTCAACTTCCTCACTGTGAAGCGTTCGGTCATTGAGGACAAGCCCGCACCGTCTGGCGGCTTCCAGGATCGGCAGCTTCTGATAGGCCAGATGGCGCGCCCCCTTTCTGAAAAGTAAGGTTACGCCGCCTTCGGCATCGTCTGGCTGCCGGCCCGCACGGAAAGCTCCGCATTACGGACGCATTTAGCCAAGATCATCTGGCTGGTCGGGCGGATGTTGCTGAGATCGTCCACAGATTCCATGTTGTCGAAGAACACCGGGTAATTACGGCCTGTGAGCCGCTTCACAAGCTCCGACACTTCCGCGCCAGCCCGGATCTTCTCGGAGAGCGAGAGCCGGTCGTAGCGGCGGCCGTTGTAGGTAAAGCGGAACACATCCTTTAATTCGCCGGTCGTCTTGACCACATCGTAGAGCGAGATCTTCACGCGGTTCAGCGCGAGTTTGGAGAACGTCAGCTCTGCGCGCTTGCTCATGTAGAGGATCACGTCTTTCATAACGATTTTCTTTTCCGTGATCTCATCCTCAACGGCTTTGATGCGTGTATCAAAGTCCTCCGGCGCGGCGCTCAGAACCTGCTGCGCGGCGGCAAGCTGCACCCGGCAGTCCTCCAGCGACGCTTTGCACTCCGCAAGACGCTCACTGTCCGCGGGGCTCAGCGTGCCGCATTCGATGCTGGCGGTCAGGTTCTGGATGCGTGCGCGAAGCTGCTCCAGGGTCTGCTGGCGCTGCATATTCTGCTGCGCGGCAGCGGTCTGAAGCTGCTCTCGCTTCTGATTCAGTGTGCCGATCTCATCCTGATATCTTTCGAGGTCATCTGCCTTGAACTGCTCGAACGTGCTTTGGCTTTTCTGCTCCAGCTCCTGAAGCTCTGCGATCTGACCTTTCAGCTGTGTGCCGTCGGCAGCGATTCTCTCCGTTTCCGTCTGTAAAGCCTGACGGAACGCCGGATATTCCTGCTGCGAGAGGACACGGCGGCAGACCGGGCAGCTTGTACCCGGCTGAAACCGCTTCAAAAGCGTAGCGTTCTGCTGATACTTTTTCCCCAGCGCCTTCACCTTTGCCGTATCCTCCGCCAGCGGGCCTGTGTATTTTGGCTGGTAAACCTCGGACGACCGAGCGCCCAGCTTTGCGTGAAATTCCTGCAGTCTTGCGTCCAGTTCCGCTGTATCCGGCGTTTCCGGCGCTTCGCCGGAAAGCTCCTCGTACTGCTCACTGGCCTGCACGAGCTGCTCCTGCAAGTCCTCCAAATCGACGTTTTCAAACCGCAGTGCTTCCAGCGATGCAATTTCATGCTGCAATTCCTGAATCCGCACAGTCAGTCTGCTGGAGAGTTCTTTGCTGCTCTGCCGCTGCTTCTGCGCCAGATCCAGCTTGCCGCTCAGATAGACTGCGTTCTGTTCCAGTTCCCGGATCTCCTCCCTGCGATTCTTGAGAAACGTCTCAGGAGACAACAATTTTAGCCCGGACAGCCGCTGCTGCGTCTGCGCATTGAGCAAGGATAACACGTCAGCCTGCTGAACAGGAGGAAGATACCGCTCCAGCAGCTTCTTTCCATCCTCACCGAGTTCTTCAATGAAGTACAGGGGATTGAAGATAGAGAGAAACACATCCCGTTCACCGAACATCTCGTTGAGATCCGTCTGCCGAATGGCGTAGCCGTCGTAGGTGATGCTCATGCGATCCTTCTGCCGGCTGCGGGTCAGCTCATGCGCTTTTCCGGTTTCATCCGTAAAGCGCATCGTGATCTGCAGGTCCGGATTCGTCTCGTTGTGCAGCCGGTCAATGCCGCGCTCGCCGAAAAAGGGAAGTCCTGTGACGGCAAACGCGATGGCGTCCGCCAGACTGGATTTGCCGCGGCCGTTGCCGCCGGTCACAATGGTAGGGTTACCGAACGTGATCTCCATAGGCACTTCATAGCATTTGAAGCCGGAGACGGTCATGCTGCTGATCTGAAAGCCTTTGATTTTTTCCATTCGTCCTCCTTACGCTGCCTGCTGCACGACCTGATAGCCGTCCAGCGTATAAAATGCGACGTTTCCCTGTTTGCGCATGGTGATCTGCGCGTCATAGAGCTGTGCGCCGGGCATGAGCATCGGATGACTGCCCTGCGCGTAAACCTTTGCCTGCTTGCCCTCTGCATTTTGCAGCACAGCGCAGACCAACGGCTGGCCGGACATATCCTGCTGATTGCTCACAGACAACACAACGTACTGGCAGACCTGCCGCGTCATAAACGGGAGCGGCTGCTGTACTTGCTGCGGCTGCTGCGTCTGCGGCATTGCCGTCGGCGCTGTATTCTGCGCCTGCTGTCCAGCCTGTCCGTCGCGCTTGTAGCTGAGCTGTGCCTGTGCTGCGCCCGGAGATGTGGGAAGCTGATGCAGCTTATCCAGCAGTTCCAGATACGCGGCATTCAGCTTCGGCCGCTCGGTGTCACAGATCACATAGGAGTTGCCCTTCTGCTCGATCTTGACCCAGAGCGGCTTTGTCATCTTGTAGAGGACACGTCCAATGCCCCATTGCACGGCGGAGCGCTTCATCGAGTCGGACAAACCGCCCTTAATGGGTTCGATATCAGAATCCTCCGCACCGTCCCATTTTGTAATGAAGCCTTTGTCCTCAAAATAGATGGAAATGCCGCAGATCTGCGCGTCCTTCTTCCCATTTCCGTGCCACGGCTTGTAGTCATTGTACCAGTTTTCCGGTCCAACGACCTCGTCCAGACGATCCTGAATGGCGCGGTTCGTGACATACGGAATGGCAAGACCGCTGACCTTGTCCTTTGACGTGACCTGAATGCGCCATTCGAGATCTTCGGGCGCAAACGGTCGGGACAGCTCCTCGCGGATGGTTTTTGCGTCTTTTGGCATACGTTATCCTCCAATAAAGTCTTTTAAGGTCTTTCCGTTGGGGACCAGTACATCGGAATAGTAATACGATGGATCTTTGTCCTTCAGATGCTCCAGAAGGTCGCGGTACTCCAATTCCAGCTTGTTGTTCAGGCGGTTGAAGCTGTGATCTCCGTTTGGAATGGACAGCAAAAATGCCGGGAGGCTTGCCAGCGCGTGCGGCGTTTTGTACTGGGGCAGCGTATTGCAGCCAATACAAATGCGCCCATCGCTGCCACTGACATTGGAAAACGGATAGCGGAACATCGCCGTTTCCGGCGTCAGCCGCTCATCCGCAGTAACCCCCAGCCTGCATTCGCTGACTTTTCCATCTGTGTCAACACGAAATGCGAATACCAATCTTGGCAATGGAAAGTTTGGATATGGCGTTTCATGATAGCTGATGTCCGCATACAGACGCGGATACCGCAGGCAGTATGACTTGCCTTCGTTCGGATGAATCCCGACATGGAAGCAACCCGGCGGCAAAAAGCCGCTGCTGAGATACTGACGCTGGCTGATTTTGATGCAGTCCAGCAAGGCATCCTCCTGCACTTCTTTGCAGGTCACGATTCCATCTGTATACGTTTCGATCAGGATCTGCCCATTATCCGGGATAATACGGATCCGCAGTTCGTCCTTTTTCATGCCGCCTCCAATTCCGGAACATACGCTGTCTTAGCGGCGCGTTCCACTTTAAGCAGGGTTTCCAACTTTCGTACCTCCTCTGTGTACCATGCGTCAATGGCAAGCAGCGCTTCCAGCAGCTCATACTCGCCATGAAAATAGCAGTCTGTTTCCACCATGACGCCGCTCGACCATTTGGAGCTGATTTTCATCTGATAGCCCCAGCCCATACCACCGCTGCACCCGCAGGAATATAATTCCGCAGCTAACTTCTGTTCCGCTTTTTTGACGTAGGGGTTTTCTGAAAGCCTCATGCTGTGAAGGCTTCCATATTCCCGGATCAGGCGGTAATACTGCATCATGCTGCGGAAGCTGAAATACCAGTGATTTACTTCGTAGTCATCATTAAATTTTTCGTCCATGTAGTCTGTAGCCGCAGCCAGAAGATCATAATAGATCTCGAACAGATCATCTTCGGAATGCGTGACGCCTATCTCCAGCAGCCGGTCCAGCTTTCCATATTCATAGAATAAATGGGCTGCACGGATCGTTTCTACCGCATAGGCGATTTCCTCATAGTCTGCCATCTGTACCTCCTTCAGCAAAAGCGCCTAGCCGCTGCTGCTTTTGGTTTGGCTGCGCACAGGATATCCTGCAAACGAAGCAGCCGATTCAGCCGTTCTTCTTCGTCTGACAGCATACCGCGCAGAGCGTCGAGATCTTCCTCGGTAAAAGCGCTAAAATCCAGATCGGCGAACATGACCTTGTGTTTCTCCCGAAGCGGCGCGAAAATGTGCGTCAGAACGTAGGCAGAAACCTCATTATGCTCGACAGGCGTATGCGGAAGAACCGCTAATTCCTGCACGAGCATGGAAAGATCAAGCTTCATGCGCGTCCTCCCATACCAGCTTCACGATACAGATAGCGTAGTCTTTCATATTGCACAGGATGCGCTTGTGTTCTGCCTCGGAAAGATATGACCGGCCTTCGCGCAGGAAGTAGATCCCGCAGTCCGGCATCAGCTCTCCAAACATGCTGGCGATGTGCCACTCCATGTGGGAACGCGCTTCGGCGGTATCGCCCTTGAGGTAGGCCGTACACATCTTTGTATCGCCGACGGTCCGCTCGTTCCCGATCTCCAGATGCTCCATGAAGCCGTCCAGATGTGCCTTTGCGCGCTCATCCAACTGATGCTTCGCAGATGCGTAGAAGTACAGGAACAGCGCCGGTTCGTTTCTGCCCAGAATGACGCTGTATGGACTGGACACTTTCTGTCCCCAAGCGCCGCCGGACGGTTCAAAGCGTGTGCAGAGCTTTCCCATCTGCGGGACGATCCGCTCTGTGACCTGCTGCCAGACGGTTTCACGTGCCGCCCGGTCATCTGCTTCTGTGACGGGTGCAACGATTGCAAGATTTGTAGTTAACATAATTCCTCCTAGCTCAACGCCAAAAATCCATTCGGTGTCAGAACGTTGAAGATCATCTTGTTGCTGATGACCTCATGCACCTCTGCGCCGATATGGTTCCCGCGCTGGTCAAACTGTTCTTCACGTTCTACATTTTTGATCTTCACGATACGGCCCTTGATGATGTGCGGAGCATCACACTCGATCAGCCCGTTGATCATCCCGGAGCCGCCGATGAGACCGATCTGCCCAATGGAAAGCGGCAGAAGCGGATGCTTTTCCGTGCTGTCCAGTGCGCTTTTTGCGTTCAGCAGCCTTGTAAAGCTGCCGGAGCGCGTCAGCTGGCGTTCCAGCTCCTTCTCATTGAACCGTTCCCCGCGAAAGACCTCAACGGTCTTTGTGACGGCGGGCAGCGCGTACCGGTTTTCCTCCAGCTCCGTGACACACGGAATTTTCTCCGGGGTCAATGTTTGCGCACCCAGCCGGTCGGCTGTTTCGTCGTCCTCCGCAGGCTTCTTCCGAAGTCCCAGCACGACCGCCTGATGGAATCTGGCAAACTCGCCGCTTGTAAATTTCCAGACAGAAAGGTCTGAAAAGTTCCCCGCGAGGATTTTACAGATGTCCGGCGTCAGCCGGTAGTACGGCACGATGTAGATGAGCAGGCCGCCCAGCATGAGTGTACGGATGCTCTGCACCAGAAACTGCTTTTCGCTGCGTACCCGGCTGCCGCCCTCTGCCAGAACAGACAGATACGGCGGGTTCAGAAACAGCACATGAAACGCCTCTCGGCTGATCTGGCTGTGAAAGAAGCTTCCGAAGCCGACACGGTGAAGTCTGGTTTGCGCTTCCTCCGCGCGGTGTTCGTCCAGCTCCATGCCGTAGGTGTAGCAGTTGTTGCCGTTGGCAAGCTGCCGAAGCGCTTTGCCGCAGCCGCAGCAGGGGTCGAGCAGATTCGTCGTCACACCCTCCGGGAATTGAATCCCGCGCAGAATGTGCGTGATATTTTCCGGGTCTGTCGGATAGTAGCCCATGCGGACATGGTTCATCAGCCGCCCGATCACCGCCGCGTTGACGGTGTCCGTTTGCGGAAGTGCTTTTGCAAAGCCGGTCAGGACTTCATACACAGGCTTGTACGCTCTGGACATAAGATCAAAGCGGCGTAACCCTGCTTGAAGCTGCCCGGCTTTTCCTGCCAGCGCGGATTCCTCCAATTCCAGAAGATTCCGCTGTGCATCGCCGAGCGCCACAAGAAGCGTGTCTCTCGTTTTCTGCAATTCCAGATAGTACGCATACGCACGCTGCGGCTGCGCCGTGCGGTATTTCTCCACACCGGCGCGGCATTTAAGCAGGCGCTGGCTGCCGCGCAGAATGGCTTCTGCTGTCTGCCGAAGCTGCTCCAATGCGTAAAAGGAACATTTTGACTCCTTCTGCAATTCCTGTTCCATCCTGTGACCTCACGCCGCGGGCTGGATGCTCTCAGCCGCAAAGTCAAAGACCGGTGCGTTTTCCTCCGGCGTGCCGGGGAGAATGCGCAGCGTGTAGCCTTTGCTTCGCAGCAGCTTGAACGTGCCGATCATGCGCTGAAGTTCAAAGTCGTCCGCATCATTTGCATCGTTCTCGCAGGCGGCTTTTCCCGCCGCCTGCTGTGCAAGCACCTCCTGCACAATTTTTGCGATGCTTGCCTTTGTTTCAGCATCTTCCGGCGTGTCAGAGGGTTCTTCCGCTTCCGTGCGCGGCTTCTTAAACCTGCCCTGCGGACGGCTTGCCGTCAGGCGCAGCCAGAAGGTCCGCAGCATGGAAAGAAGCAGCGTCAGGATCATGCCGCGCGGCTTCGGCGTCAAATGCACGATTTCCTCCGCGTCCGCTTCGCCGATCTCGCTGACCGCCACGGTCAAGCTGGGAGCTTTGACGTAATTGGCGGAGAAGAAGCGGGAAACAGCGGCGCTTTCCGAGATCATCGCCTCATTGACGCTGACGCGCTGCGCCAGCAGTCTCCGGCAGATGACCGTGCCGCATTCCAGTTCGGTTACGTCCACGATGTCTGCGGAAACTTCACCGGCGGTAATAAAACCTCTGCCGGAAATATGTTTCGCTTTCAAGCCGTTCGTGACATGCAGATGCCCGTGGACGATCACATCGTCCGTGACAAGCGTTTCATAGTTGTACGTCGCACCGGCTGGGATATAGACTGTTTTCATGTTCAAAATTCCTTTCTCTTTTACGCTGCCTTCTGTTCTTCCTTGAGCCGTACCGGGAGGACGATGGCGGAGCTGCTGCCTGCAATGAGCGAGATCGCGCCCAGCGGGCTGGTCAGCCGCATTGTCACTAGGTCCTGTTTTTCAAACTGCGTGAGCGCATCCAGCATGTATCTGATGTCAAAGCCGAAAATGATGCTGCTTTCCGGATCGATCGGAACCACCGCTTTGTAGCAGCATTCCGCTGTACGCAGCGTCAAGATCCCGCTGTCAAACCGGACGTATGCCTTACTGGACTTTCCGGCACAGGCCCGCAGATACTTGAGGGCCTGCACGAAGTCCTTCTGGTGGAAGCGGACTTCCTCCTTCCAGTTCTGTGGAATGATCTCCTCATAGCTCAGAAGTGAGGCATTTGAAACACAATGCGCCGTCAATCGGATACCTTCACTTCGGAACGTGATCCAGTTCTCGTTCACATCGACCTGAATCTCGGTATCCCCAAATGCTTTGAGATGTTCCAGCGCCGGAACACCGACCGTAAACGGTGTTTTGACATCTAGCCCGCCATCATCACAGCAGGCCGCGCGATGACCTTCCACCGCCCAGATATGCTTTTTCTGGAACAGAACACCCTGATATTCCGGTCTGGTGCTGCGCAGATCTACGGCATACTTTACCTGCTTGACGCATTTGAGAATGTTTGCCGCGTTTGCCGTATAGCTTTGCTTGGCTTCAAACTCCGGCCATGTGGGGCATTCCTCAGCTTCATAAACCGGGAACTTGCCGCCCTTGTCTCCGCAGCGCATGGTTATGATCTGTGATTTCCTTTGGCCGGACAGCTCCAGTTCCAGTTGGCCCGTAAAATAACGGCACACCTTCTGGACACCGGCACTGTTCCAAAACACGAACGCAAAGTCGTCGCCGCTCGCGGGGATCGTCACAGAGAGCCATGTATTGAAGTTTGTTGCGGAGAGCGTACAGTGATCCGCTGTAAACTCCACCTTGATCTCCTGCAGGACTTTGACCGGACTTTTTGCCGGAATGTCCATCAATGCTGTCATCGCTTTATAAAAGGCTGCTGCGTCTACGGAACTTCTCATGCTGCTTTCCTCCTTGTTTTCTGTAAGGTGGCACGCATATTGACAGAGCCCGTTGCAAACGTGATCTGCCGCACGCGCGTTTCTCCGACGGTCAGGATGTTGTAGATCATGTCCACGACGGCGGTGGCCGCTGTGATGTTGGCGGCGATGCTCTGCGGTGCGGAAACAGACGCCTCGGCGCAGCTCAGCTCCGTCGGGAATTTGTCTGTGTCCTGCAAAACCTCCGGGAACGCCGCTCCGACGGGCCGGTAAAACGTGCGCCCGCCGCTGCGGATGCCGCAGACGATCTGCCCGGTGTGCATCCCGTTGCCGCTGTCGATGTAGATAAGATCATCCAGCTTGTAAAAGACTTCGTGGCAGAGTTTTCGACTCTTGTTGTTGTCCACCGCGCCGATGAGGATCACCAGCTCTTTGACGGTTGGAGAATGCCAGTACGGCCCGGTCGGGAACGTCCGCGCTTGCAGCATGGAAAAAAGCCGCTCGCCGGACTCGATAAATTCCGGCACATACTCCGTTTCCATCCCGAACACGGAGGAATACCGCTCGGCCAGCACCTTTGCCTTGTTTTCACCAAGGTCAGCCGGTGTAAAGTTCTGGCGAACGAGATTCTTTTCCTCCACAATATCTCCGTCACAGATGATAAATCGGACGGGTCGGTCCAGCGCGTACAAAAGCCGGTACAAATGCGGCGCAATATGCCCACCGGTGCCTCCGGCTCCCAGCATGACGATCTTCACGGGGCGGTTCTCTGCAAACTTCATCCCGCACCTCCAAGCAATCCGCCCAGGAACGAGCGCACGCCCGCGAAATGTGCGGACGGCGCTTCCGGGAGTTCGGGAAGCTGATGGACGACCTTGCCGCTCCATTCCGCGGGAAAGCCGCTGTCCACTCCTTCAAGCACCAAGCTGGGCTCGACGGGGACAAAGCTGCCGCCGCAGGAAATGCGGGCGGAGATCTCCGGGAAGAAGCGATCCAGACGGCCAATCACGAAATACAGCCGCGTGCCGCGTTCGTCCTGATCGTCGATGGCGGAAAAGACCGCCTTCATGCTGTTGTGGGAGTGAACGTCCGCGTAGTACAGATACCGCGTATCGTCCGGAAGGTCTTCATCCGTCAGCCGAACCGTTACACTGTCTTTGGTGGCGCGCTGCTTCGGGACGAACGGGATGAATTTCTGTTCCTTCCGATCCCAGTAGATACGGACAAGGGCTTCAAACTCCGCGCCCGATTCCATCTGGCTTCTGAAAAAGCCGATGATGGAGCGCAGCAGCTCCTGCGGAATGCGAGGAAGAGCCGGGCGAAAGCCGGCTCTTACCTCTGAAAACTCCGTGATCTTGTGTTTGGGCGCGATAAACTCGCCGAGCTCGCTCCGGCGCATCTCATACGTCTGCCCGTCCCGCGAGGGGATGAGGCAGATGACCTTGTTGGACGCGCGTGCAGCTTCCAGCGTCGGGAATACGCCCTTGTAGTCCGCGATGCCCTTCTTCTGCATCCGGATCTGCGGTTTCACGATGCACTCCGGGTCCTTGACCTTGCCTTTTTTCAGGCTGTCCAGGAACGCCTTGGATTTCTCGATCTCCGTTTTCATGGCTGTAATGGTGTCCGTTTTGGGCGCGGCGACGGTCTTCGTAATATCTCCGTACCGTACCTGCCATGTGACAGCCGACGCCTCCTCCAGTTCGGGGAAATCATCTGCTTTCTGGATACGCAGGGCCTCGAAGGTCATGTCGGGATCTGTGATTTGCTCTCTGGCGCCGCCGTACTGAAAAACGGGCGGCTTGTCAAAGAGCGACAGTTGTGTTTGGGGTCTTGGCGCAATGCTTTTGACCGGGGCTGCCTCTGGGATGGGGTCGCTTTCCGCGCTTGTAAACGCCGAAAAGAGTTCCAGAGGCTGTTTTTCTTCTGCCGGTACTTCCTGCGTCTTTGCGGGAAGTGTCTGTTCCGGCTCGGGCTGTGATTTTGCAGTCTCCGTCTGAACCTGTTCCGGCTCAGGCTGAGACTTGACTTCTTCTGCCAACGTTGGCGCGGGAGGAGGCGGCGCGGGTTCATCCGAACCGCTGCCGAAGATCTTATCTACGTCAAACTCCTCATCATCGCCCAGTAAGGCAAAGCCGTCAAATACGTTTTCTGTGCCTGTCATGCTGTGTCTCCTTTCATTTTTTGTGTCCGGACGCAAAAAGACCGCAACTGCCAAACGGCAATTACGGTCTTATGAGTCCATTATTTCATTCCATGTCCTGCGCGCGGAACCGGGGGCATACCTGTCCCCAAGTCTTCACCTCCGCCCTGAAATAGCTCCGCCCTTCATCTGCTCTGACCTGGAATACAGCTTTATTGTAGCGCAGCGGCAGATGGATATAAACTTGCGGATATTTCAGGAGAACGAAAGTTAGAGAACACCATGCAGGAGATGCCATCTCTTATTATGTCGCTCAGCACCAAGCAGGAAATATCCCAGCTGCTCGGAGAGAACGCAGCGTTTGGACGCTTCGTTCTGATGCCCTTTTACGATATAGTTTCTTTTACAGCGGCGACAACGATTACCGGAATTCCGTCGTCTCTTTCTGCAACACTGCACCCCTTTTGATTAGCGTTTTTTCTCCGCACCTCTTGCAAACCAGAAAGAAGCGCGGTATAATATGACCAGAAGGACCAAAATGGTCATATTTAAGGAGGCGTGGGCTTGGCTTTTACCGATTATGAGACTGAGCAGCTCCGCAAGGCGTTGCTGAAGGAAACGAGGCGCTGCGCCGTCACGCTGGGGATGAAAAAAACCTCCGTGGATCAGCTGACGAAGGCGGTCGGCATTGCGAAGGGCTCGTTCTA
>ULXB01032546.1_pt1 | contig 11992 bp, 10 predicted proteins | sample 1960901 | NCBI WGS metagenome assembly ULXB01 (sample SAMEA4835828, study PRJEB28245) | human gut metagenome | biome: gut microbiome; material: fecal sample | place: Denmark | collected 2008
GACGGCAGAATGACCATTCTGCCCCCTGCCGGGCAATGACCACTTTTTTCGGGGGGAAGCTGACGCTTCTCCCGAATGGGGCCCTGAAAAAAATTTTACCACAGAAAGGAGCACCCCATGAAACAACGATTCTCAAAACGAACACGCCTTGTCAGTGCCCTTTTGACGCTGGCTATGGTATTCACCTTTTTGCCCTTCAGCGCCTTTGCGGCAGGGGGGTGACGGGTGGTTATAGCATCACCTCAATAGTATTGTATCGTTTTTACAGAAAGAACGGTACAACACATCGTTCGGGTGATTTTGTCCTATTGTGCTGATTTATGCCTTTTCCCGGTCGAGTTATAAAAAACGGTAACTCGTCCGGGCGATTTCATACGCCACAAGATCACAGTTACCGTCTATGGAGGGTACTGTGATTTTTTATTGGGGTAACGCATCAAAAAAAGCCTGTCTGCTGCCGTAGACCAGACCGCTCCGAAACAGGCACAATCGTTCCGTTTTGCCACCCACAATCGTGCCGATATGCTGTACTGCGCCAGCTTCCCTCAATGGGAGGCTGGCGTTTTTGCGCTTTTAAGGGCAAGGAGTCGTGGGCCACCACGATCCTTTTTGTCCGAATGTTCACATTTGATAAAATAACTGGAGGATTATTGATAATGAAATCGACCTATTTGCTTCCGTGGTTCAAGATGACCACATGGTACTTCCGACTGTCTCGATTGCTGGAAGTTTCCAACATCAAAAAGCGCATCCAAAATCATGGTGCTGATGCCGACCGTATTTTCATGTTGGTGAAAAATCATGTGCTGGCCGTATCCGGCATGGGGGATGAAGCTCCGCCCACTCCCGGCGGAAGAAACGGAAGGAGTGATGTATTATGATCCTGCTGCAACGGGTGAACGTATTCAGACACTTCGGAAAAATCGAGAAGTGACACAGGAGCAGTTTGCTGTTGATTTGAATATCAGCGACCGCTACATGAGAAATTGTGAGCGCATTGCCGCACAAAACGGCGTTGGGGCGGCTACCGTAAAGCGAGCAGAAAAACATGCCAAAGGCGTGGACGCAGCAGCGGAAGATGCGGTCCCCGGTGCAAGAGAGGATAGGATACATGGGATACCTCATCAATGGTGCAGTGGAAACCGAGTGCCCACAGCTCCGCATTATCGAACCAGAACTGTTCGAGTAGGCACAGGAACTGCGGCAGGCACGCACCTGTGAGCGTGGCGGCACTTCACTGGGCACCAGCTCCAAAGCCCTGTTGACCGGGCTGGTTTACTGCGCCCACTGCGGCAACCGCTTGAGCCTGACCAGCAGCGGACGGACACACACCTACGCCGATGGGCATACGGTGAAAGAAGTCCGGCCCCGGTATAGCTGCTTTTATAAGATCCGGCATCCGGGTGACTGCGATGGGCAGTAGAAAGACTTGGAAAGCAAGCAGAAAGAGCTGGACGACCTGAAAGCCGAAACTATTCTGGTTATCCGGGGCGTGAGTGCCTTGGACAAAGAACTGCTCGGTACACTGGTGGCCGAAGCGAAAGACGCGCTGGAGACCCTTGAAAAGCAGCTTGTTCAGGCGCAGGAAGAATACGAAGAAGCCACCAAAACGGCAAAGCGCAGCAACTACATCTGCAACGAGCTGTTTACATGGGCGGATGTTTACGACACCGCCAACCACGATGAACGCCGCGCCATTTTGCAGCAGTTCATTAAGGAGATTCGCGTCCGAAAAGACTATGAGATCTCGATTACGCTGAACGCCAGCTTCAATCAAGTGGAGCAGCTCAAGGCTGTGTCAACCTACGATGGTGCGGAGATTTTTGAAGAAATTTCCGAGAAGGGGGCATAAAAGCGATGTGCTTGCCCGCAGAACTCTGCAAAATGCAAAGAAAGAAGCGTGAAACCGATGGATTTTCAAAAAGTACATTGATGACCCCGCCCGGTTTGCATCCGACTTCAGGGTTCGGAGCCCGGCACGGTCCGCCAAAGTTTTTTGGACATAAAAAACGCCGCATCGTACAAAACGATGCGGCAGATTGGTGGACCTAGAGGGATTCGAACCCTTGACCTCTCGGATGCGAACCGAACGCTCTCCCAGCTGAGCTATAGGCCCATATTTAGGGGCGTGACGCGGTTGGGCGACCAACCGACATACTCCCCATTTGAATGCCCACAACTCTGTGGGGCACAAAAGCGATACGCTTGCACTCCCAGCTGAGCTATAGGCCCATATTTGTTTTTCAGAACGAGAACAGTGTAACTCTTTTAGAAGGATTTGTCAAGGACTTTTCACCCGGGAGGCCTGCGGGGAATAGCCGGCTGAATCGGACGCGCCGTTTCTTAAAAAACGACAGATCCTTTAGTAAAAATAACAGTGGCTCTCAGAGAAAAAGCGTGCTACAATAATGTTGAGACTTCTGTACATAAAAAGTCTATCACCCAAAGTCAGGAGGACAACGGTTATGGAATTTACTAAGGTCGTTGCAGAGCGTTATTCCTGCAAGAATTTCAGCACACGTAAGGTAGAAGCCGAGAAGCTGACGGAGATCCTGGAAGCGGGGCGGCTGGCCCCGACCGCCAAGAATTTTCAGGAGCAGCGCATTTATGTGCTGCAGTCGGAAGAAAGCCTGGCAAAGCTCGACAAGGTGACGCCCTGCCGCTATGGCGCGCCTACCTGCCTCGTCGTGGCCTTCGATAAAAACAGCGTCTTTACTTATCCCGGCGGAAAGCGGGACTCCGGCGTGGAGGATGCCGCCATCGTGGCGACCCACTTGATGCTGGCCGCCGCCAACGCAGGTGTGGACAGCTGTTGGCTCAACTTCTTCGACCCGGATGAGCTGGCCAAGGAGCTGGGCCTGCCGGAAAATGAAGAGGTCCTGATGATCCTCGACCTCGGCTATGCCGCAGAAGGCGCAGGGCCGCTGGCAAACCACGGCTCGAGAAAGCCCTTGTCCGCGACGGTCGCATACCTGTAATACCAAAAAACACCCGGAGATGCTTCCGGGTGTTTTTGCGTTATTGTCCGACGATGCGCCAGTGTTCGGGCCTGTTGTGATCGGTGGTCACGCCGTCGTCGGTATACATCCGGTAGGGCGCAGGCTGGCCGTCGGGCGCGAAGCGCCAGAAGGTGAGGGCCGTATCGTTCAGCTGGGCGGTGTTGGCGGCGGGCTGTGCCACCTCCCGGATGTCGGCCTCGGTCTTGTAGCCGAAGCGGCTCTGGGCCAGACCGAACGCCCACTTGGGCGGGATATAGCTGGGGCCGATGAGCTGCCGGAATTCCTTTGCGACCTCTGCCGCTGTAGGGGCTGTGATGAGGTAGAGCGCATAGTTCGGCTCTGCCGTGGCGAAGCAGAGGGTGTCGTGGCGGGTATAGCCGATACAACAAAACCGGCATTTTCGGCAGAACAGGCGGCCCGGGGCTTGTTTGGGCAGGGGAAAATGGTATATAATAAGTATATTCTAGGAATAAAAGGGAGAACCATCATGTATCAAAAAGGAATCAAGCGGCTGCTGGCCGTGGTACTGTCGGCCTGCGGGCTGCTGGTGCTGTCGCCGCTGCTGCTTTTGCTCTGCCTTGCCATCAAGCTGGACTCGCCGGGGCCGGTGTTCTTCAAGCAGAAGCGGGTGGGCATCCATAAGAGCTATTTCAACATCCTGAAATTCCGTACCATGCGCATCGACACCCCCCACGACATGCCCACCCATCTGCTCCACGACCCGGAGCAGTATATCACCCGGGTGGGCCGTTTCCTGCGCAAGACCAGCCTGGACGAGCTGCCCCAGCTGTGGAATATCCTTGTGGGCGATATGGCAGTCATCGGTCCGCGCCCGGCCCTCTGGAACCAGTACGACCTGTTGGCCGAACGGGACAAGTACGGCGCAAACGACGTCCGCCCCGGCCTGACCGGCTGGGCGCAGATCCATGGCCGCGACGAGCTGGAAATCACGGAGAAAGCGAAGCTCGACGGCTGGTATGTAGAGCATATGAGCTTCTGGCTGGACATCAAATGCTTCTTCGGCACCATCAAGGCTGTGGCCGACCACGACGGCGTGGTGGAGGGCGGCACCGGGACGCTGCACGAAGAAGAGAAAAATGACCATAAATAAGGAAAACATAACATGCTGAATGAACTGTATCACTTTGCGACTCCATGGGCAAAGGCAACGAAACGCCAGATCAACGTGAACCGGATGCTTGGAGTGGCGGCGAATGCTCTTTATCCGATATATTGTGCATGGAGTCCGCTCCCGAAGCAGAGAACAACGCAGGGCGAAAGGATGGTGGTATCGCTGACCACCTTCCCGCTCCGAATCGGGAAAGTCCATCTGACGATCCAGAGCATCCTGCGGCAGAGCCGTCCGGCGGATCGTATCCTGCTCTGGCTGTCCAAGGAGGAATTCCCGGAGGAAGCACAGCTCCCGGCAAACCTGCTCCGCCTGAAAGAAAAGGGACTGGACATCCGCTTCTGCGACAATATCCGCTCCTTTAAAAAGGTGTTCTACACCGCGCAGGAATTTGAAAATGATGTGATCGTTACGGTGGATGATGATGCGCTCTACCCGGAAAACTGGCTGGAAGGGCTGTGGGATACCCACGAAAAGTATCCGGGCTGCGTGTGCTGTTACCGCGCGCATGAGATCACGTTTGAAGGCGGAAGGGTGGCGCCTTATCAGGAGTGGTACGGCTTGTCACCAGACAAAAAAGGACCTTCGGAAGCACTTTTTCCGGTGGGCGTTGGAGGGGTGTTGTATCCTGCAGGCTATTTCAGCGGCATCGAGTTCGACAGCGGGAAGATTATGAAGCTGTGTCCGACGGCGGACGATATGTGGCTCAAGATCGTGGGAGCGCAGAAAAGGATCCCGGCAGTGAAGGTGAGCACCAACTCGAAGGAGTGGTTCACCATCCGGAACAGCCAGCGCCAGTGCCTGATGTCGGTCAACACCGCCGGAAGGATGCGGAACGATGAAGCACTTCAGAACCTGATGGAATATTATCACGTTACAGCGGAGATGCTGGGCGGCACATCAACAGAGCAGAAAGGCAAAGGATAAAAGATGGCGGGCAGAACAGATGTGAAGATCAGCGTGATCGTACCGGTCTATAATGTAGAAAAAGAACTCCCCCGCTGCATCGAGAGCCTCCTGACACAGACGTATTCGAATTTTGAGCTGCTCCTGATAAACGATGGCTCATCGGATGGCAGCCCTGAGATCATGGAGAGATACGCGGAGAAGGACCCTCGCATCCGCACCCTGCATAAGAAAAATGGCGGGGTGTCCTCAGCACGCAACAGGGGGCTGGAACAGGCAAAAGGCGAATATGTGTGCTTTGTGGATGCGGACGATGTGGTGGCTTCGTGTTATCTGGAATGGCTTTGCCGGGCAATACAAGAAAGCAGGCTTCCTCTTGCAATTTGCAAACAGGTGGATTTTGAGGAGAAAGAGACGGATCCATTCTGTGACCTTCCGACAGAAATGCCTGCGCTGAAAATACATAAAATTGAAAATTATACATTTTGGGATGAAAATGTGTGTACCCGGTGCGTTCGAGGAATGATGAGAGCGGATTTGGTTCGAGATATTCGATATGACGAACAGATTGCTATCGGAGAAGATGCTCTATTTATGGTGCAGGCCTTGCTGCGGACGAAGGGGTACGTTTGTGTGCCCTGTGCACTTTATGCCTATTACATCCGGCCGGATTCAGCGATTCATCAGAGCGACTTTTCACCAAAACAATACAGCGAAATAACTACTTGGGAAAAAATTTGTGCCTTGGTGGAAAGACAGCCGGGCAGTATGAGCCGTACAGCGGAAGAGCGGTTCGTGGTGGCCTGCGCCCATGTATATTACCGGATGGCGGGCAGCGACCATGCCGATCCGGAGCTGCAAGCCAAGATCGTGCGGATGGCGCGAGAGCACTGGCGGGCGGCCTTGCGAGTCCCGAGCAGCAAGAAGCGTGAAAAGAGCAAGCTCTGGATGCTGATCTGCTGCCCGGCGGCGGGACGCTGGATGTGGAGGCTGGGAAAAAAGCTGAAACAGGGATGAGCCGGAGCATCTTGAGAAACGAAGTGGTTTTGTCTTGATTTATGTCGGAAATGTTATATAATAAAACAGTATACAAGACACAGAAGGAGGATTTCCATGGAACGCACCTATATCAATGAGGTACAAAAGGAAATTGGCAGCACGGTCAAGGTGCAGGGCTTTATCGAGAACCTGCGCAACAGCAAATATATGGCCTTCATCGTGCTGAAGGATATTACCGGCAAACTTCAGATCACCGTCGAGAAGGAGGACCACCCTGAGCTGGTGGACACCATCGACAAGCTGACCCCGGACTCTGTCATCACCGTCACCGGCAAGGTGATGGAGAACGACTACGTCAAGATGGGCGGCATCGAGATGATCCCCGAGGCCATCGAGATCGAGAGCATCGCCGACGCGCTGCCCATCGTCCGCAAGGAGATCGCCGCCACCAAGAAGAAGAAGGCTGTGGAGCGTTCCAGCATCGACCAGCGCATCGACTACCGCTGGATCGACCTGCGCACCGACGAGAACCAGCTGATGTTCAAGGCACAGAGCTGCTTCGTCAACGCCATGCGTCAGTTCCTGCTCGAGCGCAGCTTCATCGAGATCCACACCCCGAAGCTCATCGCTGCTGCCAGCGAGAGCGGCTCTGAGGTGTTCAAGGTGGACTACTTCGACCGCAACGCCTATCTGGCCCAGAGCCCTCAGTTCTATAAGCAGATGGCCATGGCCGCCGGCTTCGAGCGCATCTTTGAGACTGGCCCCGTCTTCCGCGCGGAGAAGAGCTACACCAACAAGCACTCCACCGAGTTCTCCGGCTTCGACCTCGAGTTTAGCTACATCACCTCTTACAAGGACGTCATGAAGATGGAGGAAGAGCTTCTGACTGCCGGTCTGAAGGCCGTCAAGGAGCAGTACGGCGAGCAGATCAAGGAGCTGTTTGGTCTGGAAGTCGTCGTCCCCACCACGCCGTTCCCTGTGGTCAAGCTGGCCGACCTGTACAAGGGTCTGGAAGAGGAGTTCGGCTACACTGTCGATGAGAGCGAGAAGGGCGACCTGACCACCGAGGCCGAGCGCCTGAGCTACGACTGGGTCAAGAAGCACTACGGCCACGAGTTCCTGTTCATCACCGACTACTCCGCTGAGAAGCGTGCTTTCTACCACATGCGCGACGAGAACGGCGTGCCGCAGGGCTACGACCTCATCTGGCGCGGCGTGGAGATCACCACCGGCGCACAGCGTGAGCATCGCTACGACGTGCTGAAGAAGCAGGCAGAGGAGAAGGGCCTGGCCGATGATGTCAAGTTCTATCTGGAGTTCTTCCAGTACGGCTGCCCCCCGCACGGCGGCTTCGGTCTGGGCATCGACCGTCTGACCATGCTGCTCTGCGGCCAGTCCATCAAGGACGCCGAGTTCCTGTTCCGCGGCCCCAACCGTCTGACTCCGTAAGGAATGAAACCTCTCCGTCAATGCTTCGCATTGCCACCTCTCCTATCGAGGAGAGGCCTTGGCATTTCGTAAAGCTTTGTCTCTTCGCCAGAGGCTCCCCTCGGTAGGGGCAACAACGACGACCGCCGCCAGTGGCGGAAACAGGGAGTCGCTGTTGGGGCAGCGGCCAGTAAGACGCGCGCAATGCGCAGCGGATGCTGGGTGCCGCAACCCGGCCTTGTCGAGCGATAGCGAGACTGAGAGGTTATGACCTATAACAAAAGCCAGCGCACATTTCTCGTGCGCTGGCTTTTCTGCATTTTATAGCTTACTGGATGCCGGTGACCTTGTAGTCCTGTGCCTCGACGGCGTTCTTGAGCACGTCGTCGGCGACCTCGGCGTTCAGGGTGACGATGGCGGTGCCGGCCTCGTGGCTCACGACAGCCTCGTCCACCTCGGGCAGGGCTTCCAGAGCCTTCTTCACGCGGGCTTCGCAGTGGCCGCACATCATGCCTTCCACTTTCAGGGTCTTCTTCATGGTATGATCCTCCGTTTTGACTTCGGGCGCTTCGGCGTCCGATTTTTTGTTATTTTCAGCCGCAGACTGCACCGGGGCAGCAGCGGGAGAAGCGGTTTTGTGGTCGTGCCTGGTGCTGTGTAAATCGAACAGGTTCAGCCGCAGGGCGTTGCTCACGACGCAGAAGCTGGACAGGCTCATGGCAGCAGCACCGAACATGGGGTTCAGCGTCAGGCCGAAGGGGATGAACAGACCAGCCGCCAGCGGGATGCCGATGATATTGTAGATGAACGCCCAGAACAGGTTCTCGTGGATGTTCCGCAGGGTGGCGCGGCTGAGGCGGATGGCCGCAGGCACGTCCGAGAGCTTCGAGTTCATCAGCACGACGTCGGCGGCGTCAATGGCCACGTCGGTGCCTGCGCCGATGGCAATGCCGGTGTCGGCACGGGTGAGGGCGGGAGCGTCGTTGATGCCGTCACCCACCATGGCCACCTTGCCGCTGGCCTGCAGCTGGCGGATGACGGCCTCCTTGCCGTCGGGCAGGACGCCTGCGATGACCTCGTCCACGCCCGCCTGCCTGCCGATGGCGTCGGCGGTGCGCTGGTTGTCGCCGGTGAGCATCACGACCCGGATGCCCATGTTCTGCAGCTGACGGATGGCTTCGGGGCTGTCCTCCTTGATGGTGTCGGCCACGGCGATAATGCCCAGCAGACGGCCTGCGCCGCCGAAGAAGAGAGGAGTCTTGCCCTCAGAGGCCAGCTTTTCAGCCTGCTGTGCCAGTGCGGCGGGCAGGGTGAGCTTGGTCTGGATGAAGGCGGCATTGCCGGCATAGATGTCCATGCCGTCCAGCTTGGCCGCCAGACCATTGCCCGGCAGGGCCGCGAAGTCAGTGACTTCCGGGGGAGTGATGGCCTTTGCCTCGGCGTCGGCCAGAACAGCCTTTGCCAGAGGATGCTCGCTGCGGCTTTCCAGCGCGGCGGCCAGCGTCAGAAGCTTCGTCTCGGAGACACCCTCAGCGGGCAGCAGGTCGGTGACGCGGGGTGCGCCCTCGGTGATGGTGCCGGTCTTGTCCAGCGCCACGATCTGGGTGCGGCCTGCGGCTTCCAGCGAGGCGGCAGTCTTGAAGAGGATGCCGTTTTTTGCGCCGAGACCATTGCCGACCATAATAGCCACAGGTGTTGCAAGGCCCAGTGCGCAGGGGCAGCTGATGACCAGAACGGAGATGCCGCGTGCCAGCGCATAGCCCAGCTCATGGCCCAGCAGCAGCCAGACGATGGTGGTGACGACGGCAATGGAGATGACCGCCGGGACGAAGAAGCCCGACACGGTGTCAGCGATTTTTGCGATAGGAGCTTTGGTGGCGGCGGCATCGCTGACCATCTTGATGATCTGAGCCAGCGTGGTATCCTCGCCCACGCGGGTAGCCTCACAGCGGAGGAAGCCCGACTGATTGGTGGTGGCGGCGCTGACTTTGTCGCCGACGGCCTTGTCCACCGGGATGCTCTCGCCGGTCAGGGCGCTCTCGTTGACTGCACTGGTGCCTTCCAGCACTACGCCGTCCACCGGGATATTCTCGCCGGGGCGGACCACAAAGACGTCGCCCTTCTGCACGTCGGCGATGGCCACGGTCACTTCCGCGCCGTCCCGCACCAGCGTGGCGGTCTTGGGGGCCAGCTTCATCAGGCTCTTGAGAGCGTCGGTGGTCTTGCCCTTGGAGCGGGCTTCCAGCATCTTGCCCACCGTGATAAGGGTCAGGATCATGGCGGCAGACTCGAAGTAGAACTCCATCATATAGTGCATGACGAGCTCGTCGTTTCCGTCCACCTGGGCGCGGGTCATGGCGAAGAGGGCGTAAGTGCTCCACACGAAGCTTGCCATGGAGCCGAGGGCCACCAGCGTATCCATGTTGGGTGCGCCGTGGATGAGGCCCTTGAAGCCGTTGATGAAGAACTTCTGGTTGATGACCATGACGATGCCCGCTAGCAGCAGCTGGACGAGGCCCATAGCGACGTGGTTGCCGTCGAACCAGTGGGGCAGGGGCCAGCCCCACATCATGTGGCCCATGGAGAAGTACATCAGCACCAGCAGGAAGCCCAGCGAGGCGATGAGACGGCGCTTAAGCTTCGGTGTCTCGCGGTCAGCCAGTGCATCGAGGTCGGCGCTGGCGTCCGAAGTCTTACTGGCAGAGGCATTCTTCGGGCTTGCGCCGTAGCCTGCTTCCTGCACAGCCGAGAGGATGGCGGCAGGGGAGGCTGTGCCTTCCACGCCCATGGAGTTTGTCAGAAGGCTCACCGAGCAGCTCGTGACGCCCGGCACCTTCTTCACGGCCTTTTCCACTCGGGCAGAGCAGGCCGCGCAGCTCATGCCCGTGACATTGTATTGTTCCATTGCGGATTCCTTTCCCTCTTATAGGATGCCCGGAACGGGGTCATTTCATGAGCCGGGGCAGCAGCTGCAGCAGTTCGTCCAGCTTTTGCGTCTCGCCGGCTTTCAAATCGTCGGCCACGCAGGTGCGGATATGCTGGCCCAGCAGCTCTTTGGAAAAGCCGTTCAGTGCAGCGTTCACCGCAGCCACCTGCACCAGAATATCGGCGCAGTAGACGTCCTTGTCCAGCATCGCGCGGATGCCGCGTACCTGGCCCTCAATGCGGCTCAGCCGGTTGGCAAGGGCGCGGTACTCCTCAGGGGTACGGTCCTTGTGGCGGCAGCAGGAGGGGGCAGTGTCCTTTTCGGCAGGCTCAGCGGCGCAGCAGCAGGGCTTTTTTTCAGCATCAGTCATAGCAGATAACTCCTTTCCGGGTGTATCGGTGTGAAGAGGAAATGTACCCTGTGGGGGTAAATCTCCCGACACTCTGATTTTACCACTTGGGGGTATCTGTTTCAAGTGGGTAGGAAATGCTAACTGTGAAAAATTTGTGAAAATAAAAGCCCCGAAATGCAGAAACGGGAGCCTCCCGGTGAAGGAAAGCTCCCGTTTCTGTTTAGGATAGGAAAGAGAATGTCATAAATAGGGGAGAGGGTCACAGATTGGTGTAACCCATCAGATAGCGGTCCACCTCGGCGGCGCAGTCGCGGCCCTCCCGCAGGCCCCAGACCACGAGGCTCTGGCCCCGGCGCATATCGCCGCAGACAAAGACTTTGTCTACATTGGTGCGGAAGCCGTGGTCGGCCACATTGCCCCGGGCGTTCCGCTCCACGCCGAACGCCTCGGCCACATAGTCCTCGCAGCCCACGAAACCGGCGGCGATAAAGGCCAGCTGGCAGTCGTAGGTGAACTCTTCGCCGGTGGGTACCATGCTGGTACGGCCGGTGTCGGGGTCACGCTGGGGCTTGAGATAGGAGATGACCGCGCCGGTCAGGTTGCCGGCGTCGTCCTTCAGAAACTCTTTGACGGTGGTCTGGTAGACGCGGGGGTCTTTGCCGAACTTGGCAAGGCACTCAGTCTGGCCGTAGTCCACCTTCAGCACCTTGGGCCACTCGGGCCAGGGGTTATTCGCGGCCCGTTCTTTCGGGGGCTGGGGCATCATTTCCAGTGCCACGAGGTCGGTGCAGCCCTGCCGCAGGGCGGTACCCTGACAGTCGTTGCCGGTGTCGCCGCCGCCGATGACGAGGACATTCCTGCCTGCCGCGTTGATGGCCCTGCCGTCGGCAAACTTGCTGTCCAGCAGACTCCTGGTCACGCTGGTAAGGTAGTCCACTGCGAGGTACACGCCCTTCGCGTCGCGGCCGGGGACGTTCAAATCGCGGGCTTTCTTAGCGCCGCAGCAGAGCACGATGGCATCATAGCTGTTCAAAATCTCAGCGGCATCCACAGCCCCGCCCACATCCATGTTGGTGCGGAACTCGACGCCCTCAGCCTGCATGATCTTGATGCGGCGCTCGATGACGGATTTGTCCAGCTTCATGTTGGGGATGCCGTACATCAGCAGACCGCCTACACGGTCAGCACGCTCGAAGACGGTGACGGCATGGCCCCGGATGTTGAGGTATTCGGCCACCGACAGGCCCGAAGGG
>ULXB01012995.1_pt1 | contig 11902 bp, 8 predicted proteins | sample 1960901 | NCBI WGS metagenome assembly ULXB01 (sample SAMEA4835828, study PRJEB28245) | human gut metagenome | biome: gut microbiome; material: fecal sample | place: Denmark | collected 2008
ACCGAAGTGGTGGAGCATAAGGCTGAGAAGATGGAGGCGCTGCCTGACGCGGCGCCGTCGACAGCCTCTCCCGTAAAACTGAAATTCAGCGACTGGGCGGTGCCGGCTGCGGTAAACCCGTGGCTTGTGGTGCAGAATCCGCAACGGCAGGCTGACGGCTTCGAGTTTTCAACAAAGCGTGGATATGCGGAGTTTGGAATGGGCAACTATATGAATATGGTTGGAAGCCTCGGATACCGCGTGGTCGACAAGGAGCAGATGTCGATGAACATTTGGCTGCAGCACAACTCGGCAAACGGCTCGATAAGCAATTACGCCACGTTCGACCCTTTCTCGGTGGGCAACGGCGAGGCGCGGAAGAAATTCTTCGTTGAAGACCGTATCGGCGTCGATTTCGCAAGCCGGTTAAAGGCTGGCGAACTGAGTGCCGCCCTGGTGTATCATCTGAGCAAGTTCAACTACTACGGAATGATGCTGCCTGCTTCGAAGGATGACGTGGAGCGCAAACAGGGCAACAATGAGGTGGGACTGGGCTTGCAATGGCTCAGCCGTGCCAACGACGAGCGTTCGTTTGGATACCACGCTGGCATTGGATATAATTATTTCGGATATGCCGACCCTGTGGAGCCTGCGCTCGAGAAGGCTCTGACGGAGCATAATTTCAGCATCAATGCGGGTGCGGAGTTTGTTTGGGACGAGGATTCGCATATCGGTGTCAACGCTGAGTTCAACAGTCTGAGCTACAAAAACAGAATCGCTGAATATGGCGGTTTCAACCAGATGGAGATGACGTTTGGCGCAAGGCTCAACGACCGCCGTCAGAGCGTCACGACGCTGACTCCATATTATCTGAAGAGCAACGACCGCATCAACCTGCGCATCGGTGCGCGACTCGACATTGCGAGCAGCGGGACGGCGTTTCATATCGCTCCTGACGTGAGGTTTGACTACACGATCAACAACAGGGCGTCGCTTGCCGTGTCGGCAACGGGTGGCAACCAGATGAATCCGCTGCACGTCATTGCAGAGCGCAACCGCTATGTCAATCCGTCGATGGCGCTTATCGGAAACACATATACGCTGGTCGACGCCGAGGCTCGGTTGAACATCGGGTTGTTCAAGGGATTGAGTTTGTCGCCGTTTGTCGGATTCGCTGTGGTCAGAGATGTGTATGTGCCTGAGATTGGAACGGTGGAGCTGCTCGGCGATTGGAATTTCTCTACGCCCGACATACTTCGCGGCACAGTGCGCTATGCGCAATACGATCTAAATGGCGTGAAACTGGGTCTGGACGTTGCCTATAAGCTGCGCAGTGTGGCTGAGGTGAAAGCGGGCTATATGTTTACTCCGCAAGGAAAGGAGAGCGGCTACATCGCCAACGACGACCGCGCGGAGCATCAGTTCAATGCGGCGTTGACAGTGCGCCCGATTAAGAAACTTGACATCAATGTGGCATACCAGTTCCGCAGCGGTAGAAATGTGGTTGTCTGCAACACGGTCGCCGGTTCGGCTTTCGTCAATTTGGAGCAGAGAAGCCTCGGCGTTGTGTCCGACTTCAGTCTCGGCGCAACCTATCGCATCAACGACATCCTTCACGTGTATGCTCAGGGCAACAACCTGTTCAACCGCCGTTGGCAGGACTATTTCGCCATGCGCAATCAAGGGGTGAACTTCCTCGTAGGTGTCGGAGCGAAATTCTAACTGCGACAAAATACAGCAAGAGGCTGTGTCTGTTTTGACACAGCCTCTTGCTGTATTTTACCCGGAATGCGCATGACCGTACTTTTGCATATCGCTTAACGATAAACGACCTTAAACGATATACGTTCATGCAGACAATCTCCATTGACTTCCTCGTGCGCTGAGCTGCTGCCGCATCTCGACTGGTTCGCCGCGCTCAAAGAAGCCTTTTCGCGCAAATACTGCGCCTCGGTGATGAACATTCATGGATTTTTCGCCGACAACATTGGCCGGGAGTTCTGCCGAGCCGTCTCAAACGCCCTCAATCCCGACATCATGCGCCGCTCAGTCACTCTTTAGCCATTTTCATCAAGCCCCACTGGGATAACTCTTGCAAAATCGGGAGCAAAGTCCGACCATCTTCCGAAATGCGGTATTCTACTTTCGGAGGTATTGTCGCATAGATCGTTCTTGTTACCAGTTTGTCTTGCTCCAAAGATTTCAGTGTGGAACTTAAAACCTTTGGAGAAATGTCAGGAAGTATCTTATAAATCTCGTTGAACCGCAGCTTCTCTGCCTCTCCAAGAACCAACAATATAAGTATTCCCCACTTGCTGCTGAAGTGTGAGATTACATTCCTTATGGGACATCGGTCAATTGCCGAATATTTTTTTATCAATTCTTCCATTTTTTTCTCGTTGATTTTCAGTGTTAGTTACCCTAAAGTAACTAAATTGCTTATGCGTAACGTCTTGCATTTTATGGCAAACTGTCATAACTTTGCGCTATCAAAAAGATAGTGCATTACAAATGCAAAGTTAATAACAAATATAAATCCAAGCAAGAAATGAGCGAAACAAAGAAACTCAACGTGGGCGATAAATTCGCCCATGCCACTGTCGGCAATGTGGCCGACTTCTCTGGCAAAGCATTCCTGAAAGAAGTGCTCGGTCTCACTGGTGCCGAGGTGTCATTGGGCACTCTCGACCCGGGTCAAGCTGTACCGTTTTTCCATGCACACAAAGGCAACGAGGAAGTTTACATCTTCCTTTCGGGAGAGGGCACATTCCAAGTTGATGGAGATACTTTCCCTATCGCTTCCGGCTCTGTCGTGAGAGTCTCCACAGGGGCTTCCCGCAATCACAAGAACAATAGCAACGAACCGATGGTCTACATCTGTATCCAAGCCAAAGAAGGAAGTCTTGACTGCTGCACCGCAGATGATGCGATAGTTACAGAAACAGAGTCGAAACTCTGACAATCTACTCCAACTGTAAAACAAGGGGCTGTGTCGTTAAACTCAATTACGACACAGCCCCTTGTTATTGTGCGTGGAGATTAGTAATTGTCGGCGACGAGGGCGAAATAAGCCTTCGGATGCGCGCATACAGGGCAAACCTCGGGTGCCTCTTTGCCGATGTGGATATGACCGCAGTTGAGACACTGCCAGATGCAGTCGCCGTCGCGTGAGAACACCACCTTGTCCTCGATGTTTTTCAACAACTTGCGGTAGCGTTCTTCGTGGCGTTTCTCGATAGCCGCCACTCCTTCAAACAGTTCCGCTATATGGTCGAATCCCTCTTCGCGTGCCTCTTTGGCGAAGGTGGCATACATGTCGGTCCACTCATAGTTTTCGCCGGCTGCCGCGTCGGCAAGGTTCTCCATTGTGCCTGGCACGGCGCCGCCGTGAAGCAGCTTGAACCACAGTTTGGCGTGTTCGCGCTCATTGCCTGCCGTTTCTTCAAACAGTTGGGCTATCTGCACATATCCGTCTTTTTTTGCCTTTGATGCGTAATAGGTATACTTGTTGGTTGCCTGCGATTCACCGGCAAAAGCTGCCATCAGGTTAGCTTCGGTTTTTGTTCCTTTCAGATCTTTCATTGTAAGCGATTTATTAAGTTATCAATATGTTATAACGAGTTGTGGCTTTAAAATGTTCAATAAAGCAGGCCGAAATTCCATAACGGGACAACTATGCCGTGGCCTGTCTCGATGTCGTCGCGCACAATGAAGCCATTTTCTATTCCTTCAATTTGTCGTTTGCCTTTCTTTTTGCCTCCGATTTCAAAAGTGTATTTACCTATTGTGAAATCCGACACTCGTGATGCGACAACATTGTGTCTGACCCTTGTCTGGTTGTAGAAGAACGTCTCTCTGACGGCGCCTGTGTCAGGAGTGCCTTTTGCGAGTGCGTTCATCAGTGAAGGGTTGTCGATGTACAATTTCTCCACTTTCCCAAGTTTGCGCAGACCGGATGTGTCGTCGAGAAGAAGACTGATCATACCGGCCTTCTCAAGATACACAAGATAGTCGTTGATGTTGTTCTTGCTGATACCTATCTCTGTGGCAAGATTTGTCCCATTGGGCTTGCATGGCGCCAACTCTGCGACTACCGACAGAAGTTGTTTGAGCTTTCTTGCTGTTGAGGCGTTCATGTTGGCAAATTGTGGGATGTCGACTTCTATGGTTTGGTCTATGACTTGGTTGATTCGGATATTGAAGCCGTTCTCTAAGGCAAACGGGTAATATCCGAATGTCAGGTATTCGCGAAACATTGGCAGCGGATGCTCGACTGGAAATTCGACTCGGTGTTCCAGCAAGTCGTCAAGTGAATAGACATCACTCTTCACTTTATGAAACAATTCTGCAAATTCTCGAAATGACAATCCTTGTATGTCGTAGACAAGGGCTCGGCGGCTCAGGTCGGACTCTCCTTGCTTGATGTCAAGGACGGAAGAGCCGGTAAAAACGGTCTTTAGGGATGGGTGGCTGTCGTGGATTTGTTTAAGCTCGCGGCTCCAGCCTGGGTATTTATGCACTTCGTCTATAAACAGACGCAAGCCTCCCTCTTTGATGAAATCGTCGGCAAGGTCTACCAATGTGTGTGATGAGAAATACAGATTGTCGGCTGAAACATAAAGACTGTGGGATTCGGGATGGTTGATAATCCATTGCAAAACCATTGTTGATTTGCCGACTCCTCGAGGACCTACGATGCCGACAAGGCGCGATGCCCAATCAATTTCATGATATTTGTAGCGGGTGAATTCCTTTGGTGTCATCCGCAACTGTTCGTGCATATACTCATATAGTCTTGTGTCTATCATACCATTAATTATTAATAAGTTTGCGCAAATATACTAAAAAATCCCTCATTGAGGGATGAAAACACAAAAAAAATCCCTCATTGAGGGATTTTCGGATGTCTTAAAGGGCTGCGTCCTTATTTTGAGCGGTTTACGTAGGTGTAGGCTGTGCCTACAAGCAACGCTCCGCCAATGATGTTGCCGATGGTTGCCGGCAGCAGGTTGGCAATGAAGAATTGGTGCAGGGTCACGTCGGCGCCCTCAAGCATTCCTATCGGAATGAAGAACATGTTGGCGATGGAGTGTTCGTAGCCGAGCGCCACGAATGCCATCACGGGCAGCCAGCAGCCAGCCATTTTGGCCAGCATCGTCTTTGCCGAGGCGGCGAGCCACACGGCGAGGCAGACAAACCAGTTGGCTCCGATGCCTTTGAGCAGCATGACGTGCCACGGCATCGACACTTTCGCTTCGGCGATGCGCTGCACGGCGCTATGGTAGGGTTCTGCGGCGGTGAGCCCGACGGCATATACGAAAAGCATCGTGAAGAGCAGTGCGCCCATAAAATTGCCGAGATAGACGGCAACCCAGTTGCGCACGGCTGCCCACGGCGATATTTTGCCCTGCAGGGCGGCGGGCATCAGGACGGCGTTGTTGCCGGTGAAGAGTTCTGCGCCGAGAATCACCACAAGGATAAGTCCGAGGGGAAACGCCGCGCCGCTGAGCAGACGCTGCAGCGACGGGTTGCCCGCTGTAAGTTCGGGAAATCCGAAGCCTGCCACCACCGACAGCACGCCGCCGATGGCTATGTAGGCGCCTGCCATCATCGACAGCAGCATCAGTTTGCCGCCACGCAGTTGCGCTTTGGCTATGCCCACGTTTACAAAGTTGTCTATGACGTTTTTAGGTGTATTCATAAATCTATTGTTTAGGTTCGGTCCAGTCGCCGTTGGCTTTTATAAGGTCGATCAGATGCGTGAGCGCGACGTCTTGAGGCACGTTGCGTTCCACGCACTCCTTGCCTTTGTAGAGGCTCACTTTTCCCACGGCGGCGCCCACATATCCGTAGTCGGCGTCGGCCATCTCGCCCGGACCGTTGACAATGCATCCCATAATGCCTATTTTCAAGCCTTTAAGATGCGAAGTGGCAGCTTTTATCTCCTTTACGGCGTGTTGCAGGTCGTAGAGGGTGCGGCCGCAGCTCGGACATGAGATGTATTCTGTTTTTGTGGTGCGTCGGCGTGCCGCCTGGAGGATGCCGAACGAGTATGCCACGGCATCGGCGTTGTTGGGCAGGTTTGGCGCGTCAAGCACGATTCCGTCTATGAGGCCGTTGAGCAGAAGCGCACCGAAGTCGGCTCCGGCTTTTACCTGCACGTCTTCCTCGTTGGCGTCGTCATAACTCATGCGCACCACGACGGGGGCTTTGCAGCCGTTGTCCCACAGACGGTGGATGAATGCCTCGATTTCGCCCACGGGGTTGGCGTGGTGACTTGTGAGGAGCAGTACGTCGTCGTCGCTGAAGCCTTCGGACTTGGCGGAGGCGTCGACCGCTTTCCAATTCACGTCGGAGAGGAAGAAATCGGGTTTCGTCGCGATTGTCGCCACGTCGGCTGGACTCAATGCGGTGGCTACTACCGGCCCGTTTTGCCCGCCGATGCTTCCCACGGCGTTTGTGGGACGGCGTTCGGGAGCGATGCGGTTGTAGGCCTTGGCGAAGCATCCGTTGATCGGGGCGTGGCCTTCGCGGGCGGTGATGTAGTCAACCAGTTTGCGCGCCACGGGGATTTCAAGTTCCGGCTCCTCGCTCAGTGATACGCGCACGGTGTCGCCGATGCCTTCGGCGAGCAGTGTGCCGATGCCCACAGCCGACTTTATGCGGCCGTCCTCGCCGTCGCCCGCCTCGGTCACACCGAGATGCAGCGGATAGTGCATGTCCTCGCGGTCCATCTCCGCCACGAGGCGGCGCACGGTCTCAACCATGATCACCGTGTTGGAAGCCTTGATGGAGATTGCCACGTCGTTGAAATTCTCTTCGCGGAATATCCGCAGATACTCCATTGCCGACTCAACCATTCCGGCAGGGGTGTCGCCGTAGCGGCTCATGATGCGGTCTGACAACGACCCGTGGTTCACGCCGAGGCGCACTGCCGTGTGGTGCTCGCGGCAGATGGCGAGAAAAGGCACCACGGCACGGCGTATCTTCTCAAGTTCCGCGGCATACTCCTCGTCGGTATACTCCAATTTCTTGAACGTGCGCGCGGCATCGACAAAGTTGCCTGGATTGATGCGCACCTTGTCGGTCGTGGCGGCTGCCTCGAATGCGGCTTTGGGATTGAAATGGATGTCGGAGACAAGCGGCTTGGTGTAGCCTGCGGCATGGAGGGCGGCGCGTATTTCACCGATATTGTGCGCCTCGCGCACTCCTTGTGCGGTCAGGCGCACATAGTCGGCTCCCGCGTCGAAGATGCGGCGGCATTGCGCCACGCTGGCGGCGGGGTCGAGCGGCGAGGGCGATGTCATCGACTGTATCCGTATCGGATTGTCGCCTCCAAGCGGCACGTTGCCTATCTGCACTGTCGAAGAGTGACGGCGGCGGTAGTTGAAGTCGTTCATAGCTGGGAGATGCTTAGTTTGTCTTGAACTTATACGAAATGCGGGCAAGGTCTTCGTTGGCTTTCACGATTTTCTTGGCAAGACCCTGCTTGTATTCCGCAAAACGCGCGGCGATGCGCTCGTCGGTGAGCGACAGCATCTGCACGGCAAGTATGGCGGCGTTGAGACCGGCGTTGATGCCCACGGTTGCCACTGGGATGCCCGGAGGCATCTGCACGATTGCGAGCAGGGCGTCCATACCCTCGAGCGTGGACTTGATGGGGACACCGATCACTGGCACTGTGGTCTGGGCGGCGATAACGCCCGGCAGGTGCGCGGCCATGCCCGCTGCGGCGATAATCACTTTCAGCCCACGCTTGCTGGCGTTGTTGGCGAAGTCGGTCACTTCCTGCGGTGTGCGGTGTGCTGAAAGGGCGTTGATTTCAAATGGAATTTCAAATTCATCAAGTAGTTTGGCGGCTTTCTCGAGCACTGGCATGTCCGATGTGCTGCCCATAATGATGCTTACGATAGGATTCATATATGTTCTTGTTTGCTAATTCTGTTGCAAACTTACACAAAAACTTTGAAAAAGGCGAGGTTATTCAATAGAAAGGTGCGGAAGGCGCAAAATGTCTGTTTTTTATGCGAAGACGGATGATTGTGCAGAAAAAGGCGATTTGTGATAATATTTCTTCAGAAAAATTCGCAAAAAATTGGCAATTTGATAGCAAATTTCTATATTTGCACATCTGAAAAAGAAGTAATAGGAATTATTTATTTCTTTAAATATATTTTTATGAGAAAGTTTACTTATTTATTAACAATGTTGGCTCTCGCTTTAGGTTTTTCTGTTGCGAGAGCCGACGTGGTGGCTCCTTACACCTATGATTTTTCGGGTCTGGGGTCGGAAAAATTGGTGTCGTCGTTTGCCCCTCCGGGTTGGGCGCACTATGTTGACAGGTTTCAGGCCGACTTTGGAGCACGCCTTCGTTTGTCGAGTACTTCGCTCAGAAAACGGGCGGTTATGGCGATGACGGCGCATGCTTGAAGGTCGGCTCTCAAACTCTTTATGATTCTTGGGGCGAGAACTTGCAGACAATGACCGACATGATTGTGACTCCGGCAATCACCGGAGATGCAAGCATCTACGTGAAGCAGAGCGCTGCTGAAGGTTCGGTGTCATTCTACACCTGCACAGTTGCCTCCAACGGCACTGTGACTAAGGGTGACAAGTATGAGGTGACTGTTCCTGCTCTCAGCACCGACGCTTGGACAAAGGTGGAGCTTCCTAATGTTGCGGCAGGCACCCGCCTGGGCATCTGTGGCGACCAAGTGCTTCTCGACGAGTTCTCGGCAGCGAGTGCCGATGTCGTTCTTAAAAGGGAAATGACAATCCTTTCGTCGCCTACAATGATTTCTTCGGGCGACCTTTGTGCTGACGCCGACGGAAATGTTCAGGTGCAATTCAAAGCCAAAATCAAAAACTCTGGTGAAGTTCCCTTGGCTGTAGGCGAAGAAGGCTACACAGTGTCTTTGTATGACAACACTGACGGTGTCGCAGTAGGCGAACCAGTGCCGGTTTCGTTCCCTCTTGCCGTTGGCGAGTCGCAATATCTTGAGGGTACAGTAACTATGGCCGTTACGGAAAACTACCGTCATGGCTTCCATTTGAAAGAAAATATTTCGGGCGTAACAACTTATTTAGGTTGGATAGAGGTGTTCCCTCACGCTCCTGTGTTTACTTTGGAGGACAACTTGTCGCACGTTGTGGAGAACGGCTCTACTGTCGATTTCCAGGTGATGCAGGCAAGCACCAGCAAGGTGCTCGTTATAAGCAATGCCAAGGGCGGCGCTCCGCTGACAATCAACAGCGTAAGCGTTCCTGAAGGATTCTCGTATAAAATCAGCGCTACGGAAAATGGCGAGGCTGCAACATTCCCTTATGAAGTGGCAGCCCTCGGAAAGGCTTATCTCACTGTGACTATGGATGCGTCTGTGGTTGGCAAGCGTTCGGGCAACATTGTAATCACACCTGCCGACGGTCAGGGCGAGGTATACACTTTGGCTGTGACTGGTGAGATTGTTGACCCGTCGAAGGTTCACATCAACTTCAACGACCAGAAATTCCCTGCCGGCACCTACATCGAACTGTCTTCAGGACAAAAGAAATGGAAAGTGTCTAACTTCTCTTATGGCGAGAACGGATATGCCGCTACAAGCGACGAGGTGGAATTGTCAAAATTCGTGCTTCCGAAAATCCGCTTGGCTGAAGGCGAACACATGACTTTCGACGCCAACAAGCGCAATGCAACATCGAAGCTCAATGTCTACTATTCTGCAGACCGCAAGAATTGGACTCAGGTGAAAAACATCACCATCGACAATTCCGACGATGCAAACTGCTTCGCTATGGGAACATATCCTGGCGGATACTACGACAACTTCATGTACAAGACGTTCACTCTTGACAACATTCCTGCCGGCGACTGGTATATCGCTTTCGAGGCTGGTTATGCTCGCGTGGACAACATTATCGGTGGTTCATACCTCGACACTCCCGACTACGAGGCTGAGCTTGGCAATGTGAAGATTCCGGAAACAGCAACTGTCAACCATGCTTCGACTGTTTCGTTCGACGTCGCTTCTTTCGGTAAGAAAGACATCGAAGAAGGTGTTTGCACTGCAAAATTCTATATCGGTGAGGACTTGATCGCCGAGAAGGTTCTCCCGGCTATCGCTTCGGGTGAATATGCAAGTGTTGAATTCCAGTTCACTCCGCGCAAGAATGGCGAGTTTACAGCCAAATTGGTTGTCGACGGCGGTGTTCAGATTGAAAGAACAGCAACCATCACTGTTGCCGCTGAGGAAGTGGTAGGCGAGGCTGTTGTCGGCAACTGCACTACAACTGCCAACGACATTCCGTTGCAACTCAACTACTACAACTCGCAGTCGGAAATCATCTATCCTGCCGACATGCTCAACATTCCTGCAGGAACTGAGCTCAAGAGCATCACGTTCCTTGGTTATAAGAACGCTTATAGCAACAAGGAAATCACTTCTAATTTGAAGATCTGGATGGAGAACACTGATGCTACTTCTCCGAAACAAGATGAATGGTATCAGTCGGAGTCGATGACTCAGGTTTATGCCGACACTTATGCTGTAGCGGCTGTCATTGGCAGCAGCAGCGACCATCAGCCTATCATCAAGGTGACGTTCAACACTCCGTTTACCTACACTGGCGGCAACTTGCGCGTGACGGTTATGTCGTCGGCAGAGCAGTATTCAACAACCAACTTCGAGGTTGACGGCGACCATGCCGCTCTTGCGGCTATCCGCTATGCCGATGGCGCGCTTTCTGGCACGATGACTTTGAAACCGCTCCCTGTAACGGTGTTCGGTTTCGACAAGGAGGCTTCGGTGTTCAGCGGTGTGGTTACTTCTGCAGCCGACAATGCTGTTGTTGAAGGCGCTGAGGTGAAACTCGTGAGCGACAATGTTGAATATTCTGGCACTACTGATGCTGAAGGTAAGTTCAACTTCATCGTTGTTCAAGACGGTCTCGAATATAATCTGACTGTTTCTAAGGAAGGATTCTTCGCTGATCGCGAGAAAGTGAATATGGGAGGAACTTCTTTTGTTAAGAATGTTGCTTTGAATGTGGCTCAGGGCTTCAACGTGCTGAGCGCCGACATCCCTGAAAACGCTGAGGTAAACAGTGTCTACAAGGTTGTGGCTCGTGTTGAGAACGGCGAGGCTAAAGAGGCTGGCTCTTATAGAGCGGAATTGTGGATGAGCGACGGTATCGTTGCCACTGCCGAGACTCCGGCTCTTGAGGCAAGCAAGGAATACGACTTCGAATTCTCTGTAATACCTCACGCTGTTGCCACTGCCGAGACTTTTGTCAAGTTTACGGCTGAAACTGGCACTGCGGCGAGCGAAACAGTGAATGTGACTGTAAACAAGGAGAAGGGCAACGCTGAAGTAATTGTAGGAACTCCTACGGAAACGGCTACTGCCGGTCCTGCCGACTTCTTCTACAAGTACTCAAAGACAGAGATTATCTATCCGAAATCGCTCATCAATCTGCCTGCAGGTACGAAAATCAACGAAATCCAGTTCTTCGGAACGCACTCTTCCAAGAACATCACATTCTCTGTAGATGCTTGGATTGGCAATGTGGCTGAGGGCACTGCTCTCATGGGCGAAAGCACAGAAGGCTTGACTAAGGTTGCCGACAAGATGACGGTTGACCACAGTGAGGCTGTCACAGCAGAAAACATCAAGAGTGTTGTTACTTTGACATTCCCTGATGGCTTTGTTTATGACGGTGGCGACATCCGCCTCTTCTTGACTTCTGCCGGAACTGCATGCAACAGCACATCGTTCGAGGTGGACAAAAATGTAGAGGGTCAGGCTCAACAGGCTAAGAAGGATGATGAGACTCAAATGGCAACGGCTCCATTCAGCGATATCAGCCTTCCTGTGGCACACTTCATCGTCAGCCCGTACAAGACGCTGAGCGGTGCGGTTAAGAACGA
>ULXB01013910.1_pt1 | contig 11778 bp, 11 predicted proteins | sample 1960901 | NCBI WGS metagenome assembly ULXB01 (sample SAMEA4835828, study PRJEB28245) | human gut metagenome | biome: gut microbiome; material: fecal sample | place: Denmark | collected 2008
ACGACCGCGAGGCCCGCGCGCCAGAGGCGCAGCGCCACGCCGGAGGCGAGGTCGCCCGCGCTGCGGATCAATACAAGCATTTGAGAATCCCCCTTTGCAGCGAGCCGATGCAGACCGGGCAGCCCAGCATCGCCGCCATGTTTTCTCCCAGCTGCGCACGCTCCGGCGTGTCCGCCTGATTGAGCAGCACGCGCGTGAAACCGCCCTCCAGCCGGAGCAGCTGTGCAGCCAGCTCCGGCGTCAGGAGCGCAGACTCCGAAACGCCGAGCTTCTGCGCGCAGAGCTGCGGCCGGTGTACCGTTTCCAAAATGGGCCGCCCCAGTGCGGAGAGGCCGAAAACGCAGATCGTCTGACCGGCCTCCGGCGGAATGACCGGTTCATGCGGCGCATGGGCCTTTGCCGGCAGGCCGTGCGAGCCGTCGGCCTCCGTAAGGACGAAGTCCGCGCAGCTTGTCAGCACGGGAAACGGCGTCCCCGGCGGGAGCAGCTTTCCGCGCTCCATCCCGCTGCTGACGCAGAGCGTGTTTCCTTTACGGAAGGCGTCTTGCAGCGCATCCCGGTCGGGCGACCACAGGATCGGAAGCCCGTCCGGGGGGTAAATGTGCGTCGTCGTGCAGACGATCACGCGCGCTTCGGCGGAAAGCTCCCGCGCCAGCGCATAGAGCAGCGTCGTTTTTCCGCCGCTGCCGGTGATCGCCGTTAGGCCTCTTTGAATGTTCAGCAGCTCTGCCAGCGCCATGACCGTCCTCCGTTTTTCGGCGGACGATTCCGCGCCGCCGCTGTGCTATCCTTATAAAATAAGGATAGCACAGCCCAGTCTGTCAAAAAACCTCGTAGAGTTCCGCCGCGCACGGCGGAATAAAATGCAGATTCGTTTTGCCCGGCGGCGTGTACGTCGGGCAAAACACTTTACATCCTGCAAGTGTGGAATTTGTGTGCCTGCGGCACACAAATTATGCGCGCAGCAGGATGCAGCCTTTTTCAAACGGGAAACCAGCAACGCGTTTCCCGTTTGAGCGTGTCAAAAATACTTTTTTGACACGCTCCGCTGTGCTATCCTTATAAAATAAGGATAGCACAGCCGCCGTGCCCGGTCAAGCCCGCCGCGCAGCGGACAGCGCTGCCGGAGGCTCCGGCGGCGTGCATCCCGATTTTGCAAAAAGATGTCTTTTGTTTTTTTCAAAGGTGTGGTATACTGATGCCAGAAATTAACGCGGAGGCGATAGCGATGAATGAATTTGCACAAAAGGAATACGAACGCTGGCTTGCACACGCAGACGGCGAAATTCTGGAGGAGCTGAAACGCATTCAAAACGATCCTGCGGAGATCGAAGCGCACTTCGGCCATAAGCAGACCTTCGGCACCGGCGGTATCCGCAGCGTGATGGGCGTCGGCATTGCCAACCTCAACACCTATACCGTCCGCCAGACGGCGCGCGGTCTCGCGGCCTATCTCGCCGGAGAGCCGGGGGAGAAGAGCTGCGCCATCGGCTATGACTGCCGTCACAATTCCCGCCGCTTTGCGGAGATCTGCGCGGCGGCGCTGGCGGAATCCGGCATCCATGTCCATCTCTACGACCGCCTGTGCCCCACGCCGATGCTGTCGTATGCGGTGCGCCATCTGCATTGCAGCGCCGGTATCGTGATCTCCGCCAGCCACAACACGCAGGAGTATAACGGCATCAAATGCTACGGCGCCGACGGCGGCCAGATGGTGCAGGAGCCGGCGGCAAAGGTCAGCGCCGCGATCGAGACCATCGATCTGTTCGAGCCGGAAAAACTCACGTTTGAGGAGGCCATGCGGCAGGGCCTTGTGACCTATATCCCGGACAGCCTCTGGCAGGATTATTATGCGCGCATCGCGCAGGAGGCCATCCATCCCGAAAATGTGAAGAAGGCTGCGCTGCGGGTCGTTTATTCGCCGCTGTGCGGTGCGGGCGGCGAGCCTGTCACCGAGATGCTGACCCGCCTTGGCGCGGAGCTGCATGTTCCGGAGAGCCAGCGCCGTCCATCGGGCGATTTCCCCACCTGCCCGATCCCGAATCCCGAGAACGACGTGTCCTTCACGGAGAACTATAAGCTGGCGGAGCAGGTCCATCCGGACATCGTTCTGGCCACCGACCCGGACTCCGACCGCATCGCGGCGGCCATTCCCGTCGCCGGAGGCTATCGGAAATTCTCCGGCAATGAAATGGGCTGCCTGCTGCTCGACTATATTCTGCGCAGCCTCAAGGAAGCCGGAAAGCTCCCGGAGAAGCCTGTCGCAGTGGAGAGCATCGTCTCGACCCCGCTGGCCGCGCGGATCGCTGCGGCATACGGCTGTGAAATGCGCATCGTCCTGACCGGCTTCAAGTATATCGGCGGTCAGATCCTTGCGCTGGAGCAGGAGGGCCACCCGGAGCGCTTCGTGCTCGGCTTTGAGGAGAGCTGCGGCTATCTCAAGGGCGATTACGCCAGAGACAAGGACGCCGTCGTGACGGCGACGCTGATCGCGGAAATGACCGCGACGTACAAGCTCGAAGGAAAGACGCTCGGCGAGGTCATGGACGGCCTGTACGAGACCTACGGCCACTTTGCGACCGGCCTTCAGAACGTGAATTTCACCTCGGAGGAGCAGAAGGCGCACTGCATGGCGCTTATGGAGGAGCTTCGTGCGCAGCCGCCCGAGACGCTGGCCGGTTTCCCGGTCACGGCGGTGACCGACTTCCGCGCGGGCTTTGAGACCGTGTGCGCGACCGGCGAGCAGCGTCCGACCGGCCTTCCGACGGAGAACATGATCCTCATGACGCTCGGCGAGCATGGCCGCGTCATTCTGCGCCCGTCCGGCACGGAGCCGAAGATCAAGTTCTACTATACCGCCCGCGCGGACAGCATGGCGCGCGCGGAGGAAATGGTGCAGGAAATGACCGCCGCCATGACGGCCATGCTTTAAGCAACCATATCAGGAGATACCGAAAGCGCCGCCCGAAAGAGCGGGTGGTTATAAGACAGTTTCATTCCCGGCAGTAATGCCTGCCGGGAATGTTATTAAAGCCACATGATAGAATGGAACAAAGCAATAAGTCGGAATGATAAGGTAGGTAAGGTTTAACATGCCAACAATTCAGTTAAAGGCGATGACGCGAGAACTATGTCACGAACTATACAAGCATTGGACGAATGATGCGTCTATCTATATGGATATGCACCTGTTTCAGCCCTATGTTTATGACGAAGCTGCGGTAAATCGATATTTTGATATGAAGGGGCAGGACGCTTCACGCAGACTGTTTGCGATCATGCTTGGGGATAAGGTGATTGGGGAATTGCAATTGAAGCAGATCGACCATGATAAAAGAGAATGTTCCCTGAGTATCCATATGCAAAACGACGCGGTGAAGGGAAAGGGATACGGAACGCAGGCAGAACGTTTGGCGGTAAAAACCGCCTTTGACGAGTTGGGAATGGCTGCGGTAAACGCAGATACCATCAGGAAAAACACCCGGAGTCAGCATGTGCTGGAAAAGGTAGGCTTTTGCTTTGTCGGAGAAGATGAAACATTCAAATACTACCGTATCGAGCAGTAAACTCCAATTTGCCGAACGGATAAAGGGCGTACTTCTATACACCTTTCGGTGTACCGTGCGAGCGTCCCTTGCCTCTCCCTTTGGGAGAGGTGGCCGAGCGCAGCGAGGACGGAGAGGGCAAACAATGACTATACCAAAAGACAACACCCAATTAGAAAATGCCCGACGGCTTCGCAGGGAGATGACACCCCACGAACGTAAGCTCTGGTATCTTTTTCTCCGCAAATATCCAGTAAAAATTTACAAACAGCGAATTATCGGCAGATTCATCGTGGATTTTTACTGCGCTTCGGCCAGACTGGTCATTGAATTGGATGGCTCTCAACATTATGAACCTCAGGGGCTTGCTTATGATGCTGAACGTTCTCAATTCCTGATGTCTCTTGGGTTGGAGATTTTGCGATTCTCCAACCATGATATCGACAGGGATTTCCGCAATGTGTGTGCACAAATTGATCTTATCATTCGAAAAAGGCTACAAGACCCTCTCAGTCACCTGCGGTGACAGCTCTCCCAAAGGGAGAGCCAAGGGGCTGCACCTCTTTACATAATATGTTGGCATGAGAAATGGAGCGTATCTGTATCGATACGCTCCATTGACTGTTTTATGAATACCCATCTAAAGGGCGGCGCTTTCGTCGTGACCCTGCGTATGCAAAAGGACGCGGCAAAATGCCGCGCCTTTTTGCTGTGGGATCACTTTTTACGGTGCAATGTTAAGCGCGCCGTTTTGTCAGACAGCCTATTATCCGTTTCCGGCCCACTCGGGGATATGCAGGAAGCCAATCCTGTAGACATACCATGTGGCATGGCCGGAGCCGGTCAGGCGGTCTGGCAGAACGCAGTCCGCGCGGTAGACCGACTTGCAGAGGCTGAGATCGTCCTTTTTCTCAAATTCGGCCTGCATGACCTCGTCCCAGCTGCACCCGTTCAGCAGCGCGGCGGCCCGGATGGCCCGGGATGGGCTTGTGCCGAGAAACAGCAGAAGGGCGAAAAGAAGCGCAAGGACGGCGGCAAGGATTCGTTTTGTCATGGTCGCTCCTCCAAGGTGCGGTGCGGAGCCTGTTCAGGACTGCTCCGCGATGTAGAGCCGGACGCGGTTCTGGATGCGGCTGGCCGTCTCCTCGGCGGTCGTCTCACCGGCAAAGAAGGAAGCCGTCTCCGCAGAGATGATGGACTGGATGCTTTCGTCGTAGCGCAGGACGCGGTGCGTGCTGTGGATAAGCGCCAGCACGGCGTCATACTGCTCCTGCGTCATGGCGTAGAGATCGATCATGGTGCTGCCGTCGGAGCTGTAGCCGCCCTTGGCGATGGGAATGGGATTGCCGTCCTTATCCAGAATCGGATCGCCGTTCTCATCGGTCTCATAGTCCTGCTCCATTTCGCTTGCGGCCTGTGCCTCGAAGGCGGTTCGGCTGATGGGAAGCGCGGAATAAAGCGTGCTCTGATAGCTGTCGGACAGAAGAGAGCGCAGGAAGCTCCACGCGGCGTCCTTGTGCTCGCTGGCCGAGAAGATCGAGAAGCTGGTGCTGAACTGGAAGCAGGAGCGCAGATCGCCCGAGGGGCTTGGGAAGCCGACATAGCACAGGTCGTTTCCGAGGAGTACGTTGTGCAGATAAACGTCGCCGAGGCTGTAGAGCGAGACGTCTGTCGTCAGCAGCTGTTCGCCGGATAGGATGCGCGTATCGTCGGAGACGTAGTCGCCCGACCAGTCGTAGGAATCCGGAAAGGTGTCGGCGAAATTCAGATAGTCGATGAAGTCCTGACTCGTGAAATTGCAGGTCTTGTTCTGCCAGTCCATGAATTCGTCGGCGTTCATATAGAGAATGGCGGTGAGCATGTCGTTCTTGGTCGTGTGGGGGCTGAAAACGGTCGCTCCGGCCTTCAGCTTCGACATTGCGTCCTTGAGATCATCCAGCGTCCAGCTGTCGTAGCTGCCGACGACCTTTCCCAGACCGGCCGCCGTGACGATGGTGAAGGATGTGGGCAGTTCATAGAGCCTGCCGTCCGTTTCGGCGGCGTTCAGAACATCGGTCATAAGGTTTTCACGCTTGACGTTCTCGTCCGCGTCGATGTACTGCCAGAGATCTTCCAGCAGGCCCTTTGCCGCGTACTGCTGCACCGGCAGGCCGGAGGAAATGAGCAGATCCGGCACATTCCCGGAGAGAAGCTCCGTGTTCAGCTTTGTGATACCATCGCTGGACTGCCCGGCGATCACGGTATCTCCGGCCATGGAGTAGTCGGCGTAGTCCTTGACGACGATGCGGTACTGGCTGCTTTCGCGGTTGAATTTGACGATCCGGCTCCGAAGATCCCAGTCGAGATTCATGCAGGCCAGCGTCAGCTCGGTTTTCTGCGGGAGGCTTGCGGCGTCCACGCGATTCAGCAGGACGGCCTGAATGCCGGATGTACCGTCGGTGAAATCATAGAAAATGGCACAGATGCGGCCATCGGGGAGGACGGCGGTATTCTGGATGGAGCCGTCGTCGATGTCGCATTCCAGCCAGTCGAGAACCTTCTCCGATACGCCGGTGGCGGCGTTCCAGCCGTAGATCGAATAGTCGCTTTCGTAATACAGATCGTATTCTCCGGTGCCGGGCAGGATGGTGCGCACGTCCGCCGGGAGCAGGTAGCTGTCGCCGAAGGCGAGTCTGGCCGGATCGATCGTGCAGAAGCTGAGCGCGCCGGAACCGGTGTACCGGAGTGTACCGACCGAGCCATCCTTATAGTTGTAGAGATCTGCGCCGCGATCCGAACCGTCCATGCTTCCGAGATAGCTGCCGTCGGCGCTGTAAATATAGATGTACTGCCAATCGGTGAGATAGACGTTTCCGGCGCTGTCCGCCTGCATTCTGGCGAGGAAGGTATCCACAGAGATCGCGCCGCTGTCAAGCAGAAGCTCCGTTTCCAGCGAGCCGTCCGCCGCAAAGTGCAGCAGCCGGTAGCTGTTGCTGCCGCTGCGCTCGGAAATGATGCCGCCGTCCGGAGCGGGATAGCTGCTGGTGCGCTCCAGCGCCCAGAAGCCGCCGTCCGGCGCGGCGCAGAGCGCGGGGATCATGATGTTGTCCGGGGTTTCCTGCGGCGCATATGCGGGCGGGGCGTAGGCCGTGACGGTATCCCATTTCTGCGTGTCGAGGTCGAGGCGGTAAAGCCTCGGCTGAGATTGATAGGCGGCGTTCCCGTCCGGATCGACGGAGTAGCCGCTCAGAAAGGTGGCGGACAAAATCAGCGAATCGCCCGCCAGACAGCTGGCGTCCACGCCGCTTGCGTCGGAGGGCAGATCAATGTATGTGGGTACATAAGCGTATTTTGTGCCCGGCGTGGCTGCATTTGCCTCCGTATCGGCGGCAGGCGGCTGAACAGAGGGTGACTGTTCGTTTGTGCCGTCCGGCTGATTTTTGCTGCATCCGGCAAGCAGGCTCAGCAGCAGTACGGCGCTCAGCAGGAGCGCGAAAAACCTTTTCAGCATAGCAATCTCCTTTCAGCTGTTTTATCAACTGCCGCAAGTATACCACGATTTTCCGGGAGCGGAAGAGAAACGGAAGCAATTTAAGGAAATCTTAAGAGGTGTTGCAGAGATGAAAAATGCCGCCGCGAAGGCTCGCGGCGGCAGGATGCGGATGATTCAGTGCGTGATGTGCTTGAAGTTGCCCATGGTTTCCGTGACCTCGGAGACATAGGCGAAGGAGCCGGGGAAGCGGCACAGAATGTTCTGGAACTGGACGATCTGGTGGCGGTTGACGATGCAGACCAGAAGCTTCTTCTCCTGCTTGGAGAACATGCCCTCGGCGGGAATGACGGTGACGCCATGGCGCATCTGGCGCAGCAGTACCTCCGCCAGCTCGTCGGCGCGGTCGGTGACGACCTCGAATTTCAGCGCCTTCTTGTTGCCGCGCAGCATACTGTCGCTGATCTTGCTGCTGACGTAGCAATAGATCAGGCACATGATGACCGGCTCGAATTTCCAGCCGTAGACGAAGAAGGAAACGGCCGCGACGCAGGCGTTCAAGAAGAAAATGACCCAGACCAGCTCCGCTTCTGGCTTCTTGCTCCGGACCCAGCCCGCGACCAGATCCATGCCGCCGGTCGAGCCGTTGCGGGCCAGAACGACGCCGTAGATAAAGCCGCTGACGGCGCCCGCCGCGATGGGGCCGAGAATGAGAGAGGTACCGTTTTCCGTGTGATAGCAGATCCCGGAGAGATCGAACCGCTTGAGCAGCAGGCTTGCGACGGAAAAGACGAGCACATAGACCATGCTCTTGACGGCGAAGTCACGTCCGACGCTTTTCCATGTCAGCAGGAACAGCGGAAGATTGACGGCCAATGAAAGATAGCCGATGTCGATATGCAGAAGATACTGGATCATGGTGATGATACCGTTGATCCCGGCGGGAGCGAACGAGTTCGGAAAAACAAAAATTGCATAACTCAGCGCCATCAGAATGGCCGTTGCGACGATCACAAGCCAGTCTGTCCAGTGCTTATTCGGGTGTTCCATGAGAATGATGCCTCCTGAGGCGATTTTGTCCTTGCACAGTATATCGCTGCACCTCACGATTTGCAAGCCAAAATTCAGCATTTTGCCGAAAATGCAGGAAATGTTTTTACTTATGCAAAAACTTTCATCAAGCGAATGATCGGACGCTTGCGCGCGAGAAGGATATATTTTCCGCTGTGGGTAAAAAGAAACACAAAACCTCAAAATAAAAGGAAAAACCTCTTGAAATGATGTGGGATTTGCCTATATAATAGACACAGAAAAACGCCGCGCCCACAGACGGCGCGCGGCGGTCAATTTACAGAAAAGGAAGGATCCCTATGTCCGTTGATATGAGCAAATGGTGTGAGCTGGCGAAGGCCAACATCCACAAGCGCCCCGCAGGCGAAGGCCGCATGGCCGGTAAGATCTGCATCGTGACCGGTGCGGCGCAGGGCTTCGGCAAGGGCATTGCCGAGGAGCTTTACAAGGAAGGCGCGACCATCGTCATCGCCGATATGAACGAGCCGCTGGCCAAGCAGGTCGCGGAGGAAATGGGCGAGCGCGCGGTCGCCATCGCCGTCAACGTCTATGATGAAGAGAGCGTCGCGGCCATGGTCGGCAAGACGGTCGAGCTGTTCGGCGGCCTGGATCTGATGCTGTCGAACGCGGGCGTCGTCCGCTCCGGCCCGCTTGCGCAGGTCGAGAAGAAGGACTTCGAGTTCGTCACCAACATCAACTACACCGGCTATTTTCTCTGCGCGAAGTACGCCGCCATCATCATGCAGGCACAGCATGAGGCCGACCCCGAGGCTATGTTCGACATCGTGACGCTGAACTCCAAGTCCGGCCTCGAAGGCTCGAACAAGAACTTTGCCTATGCCGGCTCCAAGTTTGGCGGCATCGGCCTGACGCAGTCCTTTGCGCTCGAGCTGTGCGCGTATAACATCAAGGTCAACGCCGTCTGCCCGGGCAACTTCCTGGACGGCCCGCTGTGGTCCGACCCGGTCCGCGGCCTGTTCGTGCAGTATCTCGCCGCCGGCAAGGTCCCCGGCGCCAAGACGGTCGAGGACGTGCGCCGGTACTACGAGGCCAAGGTGCCGATGAACCGCGGCTGTATGCCGCTCGACGTTGCCCGCGCGGTCATGTACTGCGTGGAGCAGAAGTACGAGACCGGTCAGGCCATCCCGGTCACCGGCGGCCAGGTCATGCTCAACTGAGGATCGCGCAATGATCGATATTGAAATTCTGAACAAGCTCAACGCACCCACGCGGGAAGAGCGGCTGGAAAACCTCCGCGAGGCGCTGAAAACCGCCGAATTCCCGCCGATGGTGCCGCAGTACATCAACAACCATATCCATACGACCTATTCCTTCTCGCCGTATTCTCCCACGGCGGCGGTCTTTGCCGCGCGCATGGAGGGACTCTGCACGGCGGGCATCATCGACCACGACTCCATCTCCGGCGCGCGCGAGTTTCTGGAGGCCGCGAAGCTGGTGGAAATGCCGGTCACGGTCGGCATGGAGTGCCGCGCGTCGATGAACGGCACCCGTCTGGAGGGCCGCCGCACCAACAACCCCGATCAGGTCGGTGTGAGCTACATGACCATCCAGTCCGTGCCGCATGACAGGATCGAGGAGCTGAACGCCTTCTTCGCGCCCTATCGTGAGGCGCGCGGCCGCCGCAACCGGGCCATGATTGAGCGCATCAATGCGCTCCTGCCCGGTATTGAGCTGGACTATGACCGCGACGTGCTTCCGCTTTCGGAAAGCAAAGAGGGCGGCGGCGTGACCGAACGCCATCTGATGTTTGCGCTGGCCAAGGCCATGGTCAACAAGGCGGGACGGGGCCAGAGCATGGTCGATTACCTTGCCTCCATCGGCCTGAGCCTCTCCGAGAAGCAGAAGAAGCAGATGCTCGACCTTGCATATCCGTTCTACGACTACGATCTGCTTGGAATTCTGAAGTCCGCGTTTGTGCCGAAGATCTACATTGACGCGACGGACGAATGCCCGAACGTGAAGGAGCTCGTGGCGCTTTGCAGCCGCATCGACGCGCTGCTCTGCTACGCTTATCTCGGCGACGTGGGCGACAGCGTGACCGGCGACAAGAAGGCGCAGAAGTTTGAGGACGACTATCTGGACGATGTGATCGCCTGCCTGAGGGAGACCGGTGTGCGCGCCGTGACCTACATGCCGACGCGCAACACCGAGGCCCAGCTGACGCGCCTGCGCGGCCTGTGCGACGCAAACGGCCTGTTCCAGGTGTCCGGCGAGGATATCAACTCCCCGCGCCAGTCCTTCGTCATCCGCGCGATGGAGAATCCGATGTTCGCCAATCTTATCGACGCGACTTGGAAGCTCATCGAGCACGAGGAAAAGGGAATGCCCATTCTCTGAGAAAAATACCGTGCGGCACAGCCTCGGCTGTGCCGCATTTTTCTTGACAGATCCGTATTTCCGGCGTAAAATGGGCCAAAATCCACGAAGGGAAGCGGAATTATGAAGCGGACAGAGGCATGGGTGCTGCTCACAAAATACAATCAGGATCATTTTCACCTTCAGCACGCGCTGACGGTCGAGGCGGTCATGCGCTGGTATGCCGAAAAGCTCGGCTACGGCGGCGAGGCCGATTTCTGGGCGACGGTCGGACTGCTGCACGATCTGGATTTTGAGCAGTTCCCGGAGCAGCACTGCGTCAAATCGCAGGAGCTGATGCGCAAGGCGGGTGTGGACGAGGCGACCATCCATGCCACGGCCAGCCACGGCTACGGCATTACAGTGGACGTCAAGCCGGAGCATGAGATGGAAAAGGTGCTTTTTGCGGCGGACGAGCTGACGGGCCTGATCTGGGCGGCGGCGCTGATGCGTCCGAGCAAGAGCACAAAGGACATGGAGCTGAAATCGCTCAAGAAAAAATACAAGGACAAGAAGTTCGCGGCAGGCTGCTCGCGCGAGATCATCCAGCGCGGCGCAGACCAGCTCGGCTGGGAGCTTGACACGCTTCTGGAGCGCACGCTCGAGGCCATGCGCGATACGGAGGATACGGTCGCCGCGGAAACGGCGAAGCTGTAAGAAGCAGCGTCCGGAGCGAAGGGAGAAGCTTCGCGGCCGCTTGGAATCCACGTCGGCCCCGGCGGCCCCGGCAGTCTGCGCTGCTCCTGCATATAGTACAAGCTCCTGCCCGGAGGTTTCCGGGCAGGAGCTGCTTTTTTTCACAAGAAATGCCGCGCGGACCTATGTGGCCACCCTCTTTCCGGGCATTGCTTTTGAAGCGGCCTGCTGCGCCGTCCATTTGCGAAGCAGCTCCAGTCCCAGCAGAATGGCAACGCCCAGTGCAAAGCCTGCAAAACTGAACGTTTGAAATCCGACGGGCGGCTGCGGCGTATCAAGCCCGGCAGGCCCCATGACGATGGCATAGAGGGAGCCTGCCATCAGGCCGAGAATGAGCCAGACCATCTGGCTGCGGTATTTTCTGAGCGCGGCGCGGATCGCATGGATCGAAAGCGCGATCCCCGCGAGAACGCCGAGACCCAGAGCGCAGAGACCCGGAAACACGGAGAAATCCAGTCCCAGAAAAAACCTGCAAAATTTTGAAACTGTTTTGAAACGGCTGCACTCTTTTATGAGCTTGAGGCGGACGGAGCGCTTCAAACGCCGTCAGACATTCAGGATATTTCACTTGCCCGAATATGTTGACAGAGCAGTCCTATTGCACGCCGTGCGGGCATAAGC
>ULXB01035897.1_pt1 | contig 11723 bp, 6 predicted proteins | sample 1960901 | NCBI WGS metagenome assembly ULXB01 (sample SAMEA4835828, study PRJEB28245) | human gut metagenome | biome: gut microbiome; material: fecal sample | place: Denmark | collected 2008
GCTGCTCGGCGACCCTACAAAAGCCCGCACAAAATTAGGTTGGAATCCCCGCAAGACGTCGTTTGAACAACTCGTACACATTATGGTGGACCATGATATGGCTATGATTCGCAAACATGGCTCCGAATCCGAACGAATGATTTAGCATACAGAAAAATGGAAAAAGACGCTAAAATATATGTTGCCGGACACCGCGGACTCGTAGGCTCGGCTATCTGGAAAAACCTCCAGCAGAAAGGCTATACAAACCTTGTGGGACGCACGCATGCCGAGCTCGACCTGCTCGATGGAGTGGCGGTGCGCAAATTTTTCGACGCCGAAAAACCCGACTATGTGATTCTTGCCGCGGCTTTCGTGGGCGGAATCATGGCTAACAGCATCTATCGCGCCGACTTCATCTGGCGCAACCTGCAGATACAGCAGAACGTAATCGGCGAAAGTTTCAGGCACAACGTCAAGAAACTACTGTTTCTCGGAAGCACGTGCATCTATCCCCGTGAGGCTCCTCAACCAATCCCCGAGAATGCGTTGCTGACATCTCCACTCGAATGGACAAACGAGCCTTACGCACTCGCAAAAATCGCCGGACTGAAGATGTGTGAGAGTTTCAACCTGCAATACGGCACAAACTACATCGCCGTGATGCCTACCAACCTATACGGTCCTAACGACAATTTCGACCTCGTAAGCAGCCACGTGCTGCCGGCAATGATACGCAAACTCCATCTGGCGCGCCTGCGCATGGAAGGCGACCGCGAAGGCATTCGCCGCGACCTTGACCGCCGTCCGGTAGGCGATGTCGACGGCAAGGCGGCAGATGAAGCCATCAACGCGATGCTCGACAAATACGGCATACTCAACGGCTCGCTCAACCTCTGGGGTTCCGGACGGCCTATCCGCGAGTTCCTTTGGAGCGAGGATATGGCCGACGCTTCGGTCTACGTGATGGAACACATCGATTTCGACCAGCTGAAAGGCGACAGTCCGGAAGTGCGCAACTGCCACATCAACATCGGAAGCGGCAGAGAGGCTACCATAGCACAAGTGGCTGAGATGGTGAAAAACGCCGTAGGATTCAAAGGCGAAATCCACTGGGACTCGTCAAAGCCCGACGGAACAATGCGGAAACTCACCGACGTGAGCAAACTGCACGCCCTCGGATGGCGCCACAAAGTGGAGCTGGAAGACGGCATCCCGGCGCTCTATAAATGGTATCTGGAACACTAAGTCATTACCACATAAATAAACGCGCAGCGGAAAGCGTATCGTTTTCCGCTGCGCGTTTATTTATCTCACAGCCGATTGTCAACGGCCGACACACATGTCAATCTTATACCGCAACGTGTCAGACGGAGCAAGCTTGTTGGCAATTTCATAATACTGGCAAGCCTGGGTATAGTCGGGAATCTCCAATTGAGCGTCGCCAGCCTGTTCCCACGAGCGGCTCGCCGCCTTCAGTTTCACGTCAAGACGCTCCTGCAAACCCTTGCTCTTGTCAAGCACCTCGCCACTCTGCTCTGCCTCATCGCTCTTCTCCACTACACGGATATCGTCGAGCAACGTTTTCGCCTTGAGCAACGGCTCATATTCAGCATTGTCGCCATTGTTTATCAAACTGTCGCATGCAATGCACTTCTTCTCATACCGCGCAAGCACATCAGAGTCATCACCATTGCTTGACGTCGACGGCTTTGAACCGCCAATCATCGACCACACTCCGGCTCCGATGCCGCCAACCACAACCACCGCCAGCACAACAATCAGCCACGTAGGAAACTTGCCGCGGCGACGGCCACCCTCGCCTATCACACGAGTGGCACGCACATCATCCCCTCCCACATTCGGAGCGGGAGAAGGCGCAGGAGCAGGTTCCGGGACAGGTGCAGGCTCCGGAACAATCTCCGGTTGAGCCGTCGGACAAATCTCCTGCACAAAATCATCGACCGTAGCCGTCCTGTCATACTTATTGTAAGCCATCGCACGGCTTATCGCAAAACGCACAGCATCGCTCACCGTCGGAGGCAAAGCCTTCTCTACCGTGTCGCGCTGCATCTCAGTAGCAATGATAGGCACCCTGCCAACAAGCATATAGTAGAGCACCGCACCAAGAGCATAAACATCGGCCTGCGGAGAAAACGTCTGCAAACCGCTGTACTGCTCCACCGGAGCGAAACCATCGCTGCAGCCCTGCACACGGATAGTCGACGTAGGTTTGCCCTTGTCGTCAAAATGCTTGGCAAGACCAAAATCAATCAGCACAGGCATACGCTGACCAGTATGATAGTCCACACGGAACATAATATTCTCAGGCTTGATGTCAAGATGATTGATGTGGTGAGAATGCAAAAACGCAACCGCCTTAGCCACAGGCAGCTCAATGTCGAGCGCAGCCTGCTCCGACAGCGCACCGTTGGCCTTCACCAAATCGCGCAGCGTACCCCCGTTGAGATACTCCATCACATAATAAACCGTATTGTTCGCCTCAAACACCTCGCTCACAGGCACCACATTAGTATTCTTGCCGCTGATCTCATTCAGCCGGCGAGCCTCCGCAAGAAAATCGCCACGGCTCTCCTCCACACGCGACTGCAAAGGCTTGGAATAGCCCACACCGCCCGAAGCGTCGCGCTCGCAAGCATCCTTCATGAAATGCTCCTTTATGGTGAAATATGTAAAAATAGGCACCTTGTCGAACATCACCGTTGTCGACACCTTATATGTTATTCCAAAACCGCCCTGACCAAGCACAGCCTCAATCCGATAATCAAACTTCGGACTTTTCAGAATAGTGCCGACAGGCAACGCGCGCTGAAGTTCGTTCTCTTCCATATCCCTATAAAATTATTCGTTCTCAAATTTTTTAAGTCCCCCAAATTTAGATATTTTTATTGAATATACCCCAATTCCAAAAGAAATAAAAACAACAAACCCGCCTTTAAATCAATTATGATTAAAAAAAGCACACTTCTTTCTCTTATCTGGCCGAAATTCATTACCTTTATCGAGTCGGAATATGCGCCTAATCGTTTATAAAATACAAACGCAACTAACTGTATATGTTGGCGATTTAGATTTAAACATAATAACAAGTAATCCCAAGGAGAGTTACTCCCCACATCTTATTCCTATTAGGAATTTAATAAAACAAAAGAATTGACATGGTTGAAAACAATTTGAAAATAGACTTCGATGCATTTTTGCGTTCTTTTAAACAGAACAAGGATGGCTCTTTCGCATTCTTGTTGGGAGCAGGAGCATCAATAACCTCTGGTATTCAGCCTGCTGAAGATTGTGTATGGGATTGGAAGAAACAGATATACATATCCAACAACCCATCGTGTGAGTCATTTCTTGACATTCACACTGATTGTTGCAAAAAAAACATACAAATGTGGCTTGATGAGCAAGGAATATACCCTAAAGAAGGCTCACAGGAGGAATATGTCTTTTACGCAGAAAAGACATTCCCTCTTTCTAATGATAGAACAAAATATTTTAAAAATCTTTGCTTCAATAAAACGCCTAATATTGGTTATAAACTTTTGTGCCTTTTGCATAAATATGGTGTCTTAAAATCTGTTTGGACAACAAACTTCGATGGACTTGTAGAAAGAGCCGCACATCAAGCAAACATTACACCTATTTGTGTAAATTTAAATTATACTGATGGTATTTACAGTGCGGAAAACAAACAAGATTTACTATATGTAGCACTTCATGGAGATTATAAATATTCAAAATTAAAAAATACAGCAACAGAATTAGACTCTCAACAAGAAACATTTGCTGAAAGACTAAAGGAATATTTTGTAGATAAGAACTTGATAGTCATAGGATACAGTGGCAGAGATAAATCACTAATGAAAGCTTTGACAGAAGCTTTCTCAAGACCAGGTTCTGGCAGATTATATTGGTGTGGATATGGTTCTAACATAAATGAAAATGTTAGAACACTACTTTCTGCTGCTCAAACAGCAGGAAGAGATGCTATGTTTGTCGAAACTGATGGTTTTGACAAGACTCTTATATCCTTACTCCTTTCAACTTATAATGATGATTTCAATAAGTCACAAGAAATTCACAAATTATTAGAAGATACAGGAAATAATATCTCTGTAACTCCATTTGTATTGAAGACATCTAATTTTGGAGGATGCGTAAAAACAAATTTATATCCAATAGTCTTACCTCATGATATTTTCACATTTGAAATCAATTTTCCAAAAAATGTAAATCAATGGGATTTTATAAAAAGTAAAATTAATGGTAAAAACTTAATTGCAGCTCCATACAAGGGCAAAGTATTTGCGTATGGATATTCGGAATTGATACATCAAGCTTTTTCAAGTTGCTTAAAAGGAGAAATTTCGCGTCTACCTTTATCATTGAAGGAGATAAAAGATAATTCCACATTAAAATCAGTAGCTCTAAAGACATTGATTTGTGGGCTCTCTTCATCCTGCAATAAAAATGCCTCTATATCCAAGCATATTATTTGGAATAAACAATGGAGTTTCACAAATATAGCAGGCATATATGAAGCAATAAAATTAGATTTGATATTTTTAGATAAGCATGATTACGCATTGTTGTCAATTACGCCAACATTATATTTTGCGAATGCAAATATAACACATGAACAGCGTAAAAATATTATGTCTTTTTATCTTGATAAGAAGCATAATGCAGAATTTGATATGCTTGTTTCAAAATGGGAACAAATACTTTTCAATGGACAACATAGGGTATTTGACTTTCCTTTAGATAGTAATTATAATTTCATTTTCAAAATAAGTAAAAATAGAGGATTAGTAGCTATTGATTATACTGAAAAAAATATAATTCCCCAAACTCAATTTTCAGACAAAAAGGTTATATATTCTGGTATTTATGTATCAGAACCTAAACTAATGTTCTTAGGAAAATCAAGTCACAAAATAGTTATGGATGCTAATCCCATGAGAGGGTTAATACAAAATAACCCATATGATTATGAATTTCATTCGAATTTTAAAAGCAATGTAAAATTAGGTGTAATATGCCCATTTTCAAAAACATCACTATTAAGAGATTTTCTATATGGGCTTAATGGACCTATAGCTTCAACCCCAACAGATTATGTACAACCATATGCTGGTTTTGAATCTGCATATTCAACATTACTTGATATTCCTGCTACAAATTCTGATTTATGGATAAAATGTAAGGATTTACAAGTAAACTCAATAAAACTTGCGCAGAATATTTGTAATTTTGCACATAAATTATCAATTAACAACCCAGATATTGTTGTCGTGATATTTATCCCTAAATCGTGGTCAACCCATCGTTCATTTAAGGACAATGGCGAGACATTTGATTTACATAGTTATATAAAAGCATATGCTGCTCAAAATGGTTTTACAACTCAAATAATTGAGGAAAAAACCATAACTAATTTAAAAATGAGAAACCAAATTTATTGGTGGCTGTCATTGGCTTTATTTGTGAAATCAATGCGTACCCCATGGGCTTTGGGTGACTTAAGTACAGATACAGCATATGCTGGTATTGGCTATAGTGTAAAAAAAGATAGCAATGGAAAGGTAAATATTGTTATAGGATGTAGTCATATTTATAACTCTAAAGGACAGGGACTGAGATATAAGCTATCACAAATAGAGAATCCTATTATGGACAAAAAGAACAATCCATATTTAACTTATGAAGAAGCATATAAGTTAGGCATAAGTATTGTCGAACTGTTTGTAAAATCAATGGATAAAATGCCGCATAGAGTTGTTATTCATAAAAGAACTCCGTTTAAAGAAACCGAGATTAAAGGCATAACAGACGCATTGTCTCATACGGGGATTAAGGATGTTGATTTAGTAACAATAACGATGGAAGAATCTATAAGATGTATAGACCAAACAATTCGACAAACAGTTCCATACAATTCAAGTTATCCGATATCAAGAGGTGTTTGTTTTGCAGTATCTCAATATTCGTGTTTGTTATGGACACATGGAACAATAGCTTCCGTTGTACCTAATAGAAATTATTTTCCTGGTGGACGCGGAATCCCTTCGCCTTTAAAAATTACGAAATATTATGGTAAGGGTTCCATGCAAACATTAGCAAGAGAAATTCTTGGATTTACAAAAATGAACTGGAATTCATTTAATTTCTATACAAAATTTCCTGCTACCATCGATACGTCAAATACTTTGGCTCAAGTTGGAAATTTGTTGGGACATTACAATGGCAGGACATACGATTATAGATATTTTATTTAAAATTGATAGAAATGTTACATAATATAAAAGAATTAATTGGCGAAGCAACCGCCTACGACAAGAAACAGCAGCTCGAAGTCAAGCGACCAAAGAGTTGGCTAAAAAGTGTATCTGCCTTTGCCAATGGCGAAGGCGGAACATTAGTGTTTGGCATCAGTAATGACGACCAAGTGGTTGGTCTTGCTGATGCAGAGAGCGATGCCGAAAGAATAAGTGAAGAGATAAAGACAAAACTTGACCCTATACCTGCTGTCAACCTTGAATTTAAAGAGGTTGAAGGCAAGAAACTTGTATTACTTCACGTTTATAAGGGACAAGAAACACCATATTACTATATAGGCGATAAGCAACGCTTAGCATTTGTAAGAGTTGGCAATGAGTCTGTTGTTGCTGACCGACTTCAACTAAAAAGTCTTGTAATGCAAGGTGCAGGTCGCTCCTTTGATGCGATTCCTTCACCCTATAAGTTTGAGGATATGGCTTTCTCAAAGCTAAAATCCGTACACTTCAAACGGTTGAACCAATCGTTTGATGATAGTGATTTCGTATCATGGGGCATTGTAGATAATGATGGAAAACTTACCAATGCTGGTGCTCTTTTGGCTGACGACTCCCCAATACGCCATTCTCGCATATTTTGCACCCGTTGGAATGGCTTAGACATGACATGCGGTTTGGGCGAGGCTTTGGATGATGCAGAACTGGAGGGTAGCGTTATCGGGCAATTGCAAGATGCGGTCGCATTTGTTCGGAACAATTCACACCGAAGATGGTGGAAAGAAGATGATTATCGGGAGGAACTGCCCGATTATCCAGAACGTGCAGTAACAGAAGTGATATGTAACGCCATCATTCACAGGGATTACATGGAGCTTGGTAGCGAAATACACATTGATATGTATGATGACCGAATGGAGGTGTATTCCCCAGGCGGTATGTTTGATGGACGCTTGATACAACAACTCGACCCTATGACAGTACCTTCGAAACGTCGCAACCCTTTGCTCGCTGATTTCTTTCATCGCTTAAAGCTAATTGAGCGTAGAGGTAGTGGTATGAAGAAGATTATAGGTGAATATAAGCGGTTTGAGAATTTGGAGAATTACCATGCTCCAGAGTTCAGCTCCAATGTTTCTGAATTCCATGTTACAATGTGGAACCTCAATTATGCCATGGATGTCATAAAAGATAATCCTCATGTCGTAAAAACACCAGAAGATGTCGTAAAAGACGTCGTAAAAGAGACCGGAGATGTCGTAAAAGCCAAAGCTAATGTCACAAAAGAATTTATAAAGGCTCAGCGACAAATCTATAAATTGATTTCACAAACACCTCAAATCAATGCCACGCAAATGTCTGAGAATATGGGTATTTCCCTACGCCAAGTACAGCGATACCTTAAACAACTTTCGGACCTTAAATTGATTGTCAGAGAAGGAGGTCGCAAAAACGGTATTTGGAAAATATTGGATGAAGAATATGAAGGTTTCTTCAAAAGAATCTGAAAAACGCCAACGCCAAAAGTTATAACAAACAAAAAAATCCGTGCAACCTTTTGAGTTACACGGATTTTTATTTATCTATCGCTTATCGATTCTTTACTTGACCTCCTCGAAGTCGGCATCTTGGACGGTGTCGCCGTTGTTGCCGGCATTGCCGCCCTGCTGCGCTCCGGCGTTAGGGTCGAATCCTGCGCCCTGCTGTGCGCCTCCGGCTTGCTGCTGGGCATTGTAGATGTCCTGAGCGGCTGTCTGAAGGGCAGCGTTAAGCTTATCGATTGCAGGGTCGATGGCGTCGATGTTCTGAGCCTTGTGCGCTTCCTTCAACTCGTTGAGCGCCGTCTCTACGGCTGCGCGCTTGTCGGCAGGGAACTTGTCGCCGAGGTCTTTCAACTGCTTTTCGGTCTGGAAGATTACAGCGTCGGCCTTGTTTACTTTGTCGATGCGCTCTTTCTCTTTGCCATCGGCTGCCGCATTGGCTGCCGCCTCGTCTTTCATACGCTTGATTTCCTCGTCGCTCAAGCCGCTTGACGCCTCGATACGGATGCTCTGCTCCTTGCCTGTGGCTTTATCTTTTGCCGACACGTTGAGGATGCCGTTTGCATCGATTTCGAATGTAACCTCGATCTGAGGGATTCCACGCGGTGCCGGTGCGATTCCATCAAGATGGAAACGTCCGAGCGATTTGTCGTCGCGCGCCATTGGACGCTCGCCCTGGAGCACGTTGATTTCAACTGACGGCTGGTTGTCGGCTGCCGTTGAGAATGTCTCGCTCTTGCGCGTTGGTATCGTTGTGTTGGCTTCGATAAGTTTTGTCATCACGCCACCGAGAGTCTCAATGCCGACCGACAATGGAACGACGTCAAGCAGAAGCACGTCTTTCACGTCACCGCTGAGCACACCGCCCTGGATTGCAGCGCCTACGGCTACCACCTCGTCAGGGTTAACGCCCTTCGACGGAGCTTTGCCGAAGAATTTCTGTACGATTTCCTGTACGGCAGGGATACGGGTCGAACCGCCCACGAGAATCACGTCGTCGATGTCTGATGGAGTCAGTCCGGCATCCTTCAATGCCTGCTGGCAAGGAACTACGGTTGCCTGGATAAGGCTGTCGCAAAGCTGCTCGAATTTAGCGCGGGTAAGCGTTTTTACCAAGTGTTTAGGCACACCGTTTACCGGCATGATATACGGCAGGTTGATTTCTGTCGACGTAGAGCTTGAAAGCTCGATTTTTGCTTTTTCAGCAGCCTCTTTCAAGCGCTGAAGAGCCATCGGGTCCTGACGGAGGTCAACACCCTCGTCGTTTTTAAACTCGTCAGCCAGCCAGTCGATAATCTTGTGGTCGAAGTCGTCACCGCCAAGATGAGTGTCGCCGTTGGTCGATTTCACTTCAAACACACCGTCGCCAAGCTCAAGAATTGAGATATCAAACGTACCGCCACCGAGGTCGAACACCGCAATCTTGCGGTCGCTCTGGCTCTTGTCAAGACCGTAAGCCAACGCTGCGGCTGTAGGCTCGTTCACGATACGGCGAACGTTCAAGCCTGCAATTTCGCCGGCTTCCTTAGTTGCCTGACGCTGAGAGTCGTTGAAGTATGCCGGAACGGTGATTACGGCGTCGGTCACTGTCTGTCCGAGATAGTCTTCTGCCGTCTTCTTCATTTTCTGAAGAATCATAGCCGAGATTTCTTGCGGAGTGTACTGGCGACCGTCGATGTCGACACGCGGAGTGTTGTTGTCGCCTTTGACCACATTATATGGCACACGTGCGATTTCTTTTTGCACGGCATCGTAGGATTCGCCCATAAAACGTTTGATGGAGAACACCGTACGAGTCGGATTGGTGATTGCCTGACGCTTTGCAGGGTCACCTACTTTTCTTTCGCCACCATCGACGAAAGCAACGATTGAAGGCGTTGTGTTGCGGCCTTCGCTGTTAGGAATTACCACAGGGTCTTTACCCTCGAGAACTGCCACGCAGGAGTTCGTAGTACCTAAGTCTATACCAATGATTTTACCCATGATTCTATATTTTTATTTGTTATTATTCAAGTTTTCTCTGCCGTGCCCTTGCGGGACGCGGCACACTCGGATAAACAAATCGCGTGCCAAACTCCGGCTGCGCGAATCCGACAGCCGCCGATGCTGACATTACGTCAGTCTGTTACTGACATTTTGCGCTAAAACTCTTCAATTAACCATATTTTTACAAATAAAAAAGTTGTTCTTGATATTTTTTCGTACTTTTGCGAACAAGTAATCTATTTAGAGAACTTTTAAATTTTAAATATTATGAATATCTCTCACATCGAACATCTCGGAATCGCTGTCAAGAGCCTTGACGAAGCCATTCCTTATTATGAAAACATTCTCGGAATGAAGTGCTACTCTATCGAAGAAGTTGCCGACCAGAAAGTAAAGACTGCGTTCTTCAAGGTTGGACAGACCAAACTCGAGCTCCTCGAGCCGACTTCTGACGAGAGCCCTATCGCCAAATTCATCGAGAAGCGCGGCGAAGGCATCCATCACCTCGCATTTGCCGTTGAAGACGGTGTTGCCAACGCTTTGGCTGAAATGGAAGGCAAAGGCGTGCGCCTCATCGACAAAGCTCCTCGCAAAGGCGCCGAAGGTCTGAACATCGCGTTCATCCACCCGAAGTCGACACACGGCGTTCTTACTGAATTCTGCGAGAAACCTGAATAAGCAAACACTTAAACTATTAAGCATTTTAATATGAGCAATCAACTTGAAAAAGTGCAGGAGCTTATCGCCTTGCGCGAGAAAGCACGCCTTGGCGGTGGCGAGAAAGCCATTGCCAAGCAGCACGAAAGAGGTAAATACACCGCACGTGAGCGTATCGCCCAACTGCTTGACGAAGGCAGCTTCGAGGAATTGGATATGTTCGTGCAGCACCGTTGCACCAACTTCGGACAAGACAAGAAACATTATCTCGGCGACGGCGTCGTTACCGGCTACGGTACAATCGACGGCCGTCTCGTTTATGTTTTCGCACAGGACTTCACCGTTTGGGGCGGCTCGCTGTCGGAAGCCATGGCAATGAAGATTTGCAAAATCATGGATATGGCAATGAAGATGGGCGCTCCGGTCATCGGTTTGAACGACTCGGGAGGCGCACGTATCCAGGAAGGCATCAACGCCCTTGCCGGCTACGCTGAAATCTTCGAGCGCAACATCCTTGCATCAGGTGTAGTGCCTCAAATCTCTGCAATCCTCGGTCCTTGCGCCGGCGGCGCTGTCTACTCTCCGGCTCTTACCGACTTCACAATCATGACAAAGGGCATCTCATACATGTTCCTTACAGGTCCGAAGGTTGTGAAGACAGTGACTGGCGAGGACGTTACTCAAGAACAACTCGGCGGCGCAACAATGCACACCACAAAATCAGGTGTGGCACACTTCGCTACTGAAGACGGAGAAGAGGCATTGAAGCTCATCCGCAAACTCCTCAGCTACATCCCCCAGAACAACCTCGAAGAGGCTCCGCTCGTAAAGTGCACAGACCCGATCGACCGCGTGGAAGACGCTTTGAACGAAATCGTGCCCGACTCTCCAAACAAGGCATACGACATGTATGAGGTCATCGGCGCAATCATCGACAACGGCGAGTTCCTCGAAGTGCAACGCGACTATGCGAAGAACATCATCATCGGTTTCGCCCGCTTCAACGGACAGTCTGTAGGTATCGTTGCCAACCAGCCTAAATTCCTCGCCGGAGTGCTCGACTGCAACGCATCGCGCAAGGCAGCCCGCTTCGTACGCTTCTGCGACGCCTTCAACATTCCTTTGGTTTCTCTTGTCGACGTTCCTGGATTCCTTCCTGGCACAGGCCAAGAATACAACGCCGTAATCCTTCACGGCGCGAAGCTCCTCTACGCCTACGGCGAAGCTACAGTGCCTAAGGTGACTGTGACAATCCGCAAGAGCT
>ULXB01024755.1_pt1 | contig 11458 bp, 13 predicted proteins | sample 1960901 | NCBI WGS metagenome assembly ULXB01 (sample SAMEA4835828, study PRJEB28245) | human gut metagenome | biome: gut microbiome; material: fecal sample | place: Denmark | collected 2008
ATATATTCCGAACTTTTTCCGATGGAGAATTTTGTGACTTTTCCGTTTGACCCAAACCCGACCCAAACGGGAATTTGGAGCGGAAAGCGCCGGAAGCTAGAAAACGCCGCCTGCCGGAGCAGTTCCGGCAAGCGGCACAGTCATTTTTCGCGCTATTTTGCGAAAAAGCTATTCTTTGTTTAATGCGGTGCAGATTTTGATACATCCTCTTCGCTCATTATCTTATACAGAACTGTGTCGATATCCGCACCGATGCAGATCGCCTGTCGCTCGATTTCCTGCGGACAAGCCGCCTGCCCTTGGTTGATGCAGGCATAGGTAGCGTTCGGGTTTTTAGCCGTCATCTGCCAGAACGGATATTTGATGATGACCGGGGTGTTATAGCCAACGCCTAATTCAAGAAAGAGGATTTTTCCGCCTGCACGGGTGCGGAGAAAATTCTCATAACGCTCCGCCGCTCTGTGCCAGCCCTCGTCCTCGACAAACTTGTTGTCGGAACGCAGGTTCATGGTCAGTGGTTTCCCACAGTGCGGGCAGACGGGTAAAAGTTCCGTTGGGACTTTCATATCTTCCTGCCGCCTGACCATTTCACGGATCGCGGTTTCGTTATCAAAGGTTTCCTGACAGCACGGTTCGCTACACTGGAACAGACCATAATCGCCCTGCGTGTAGAACAGCCTCTTTTTGTCAAAGCCCGCCTTCTGAAAGCAGTGGTCAACGTTGGTTGTGATAACGAAATAATCCTTGTCCTGCACCAGCTTCAAAAGGTCATCGTAGACCGGCTTAGGCGCGTTCTGATAGCGGTTGATGTAGATATACCGGCTCCAATAGGCCCAGAATGCTTCCTGCGTGGGGAACGGATAGAAGCCGCCGCTGTACATATCCTGAATGTCGTACTTCTGAGCGAAATCAGAGAAATGCTGCTCAAACCGTTCGCCGGTGTAGGTGAAACCCGCCGCCGTAGACAGACCGGAACCTGCGCCAATCACTATGGCATCACAGTCCTGTAATGCTGCTTTCAGCCGTTCAAGCTGCTCGGAGCAACTTTTCGTAGATGGTTTTGTCCAAATCCTTGAAAACATTGAAGATCACCTTCTTCACACTGGTTTGCTTTTTGAGAAATTCTTTGACCGTCCGAACCGCGATCTCAGCCGCCAGCTCGTTGGGGAAATGAAATTCTCCCGTGGAAATGCAGCAGAACGCCACGCTTTCCAAGCCGTTTTCTGCCGCCAGCTCCAAGCAGGAGCGGTAACAGGAAGCCAGCAGCTCCTCGCCCTCTTTGGTCACTCGCCCGCTGATGATGGGCCCGACGGTGTGCAGGACATACTTGCAGGGCAGATTGAACGCCGGGGTGATTTTCGCCCGCCCAGTGGGTTCGGGATAGCCCTGCCGTTCCATCAGTTCCTCACAGGCAAGGCGCAGTTCCACCCCCGCAAAGGTGTGAATGGCGTTGTCGATGCAGCGGTGGTTCGGAATATAGCAGCCGGTCATGCCGGAGTTCGCGGCGTTGACGATGGCGTCGCACTTGAGCGTGGTTATATCGCCCTGCCAGAGATACAGCCCCGGCTGGATGGGCGTCAGGTCGGCAACATCGGTAATGCCCTTTGCGGCAGTCTCGCCTTGCAGATATTCGTCCTGCACTTGTAGGAAATCCGCACCAATCGGATAAGCTCTGCGGACATTCATCAGACCGCGCAGTAAAATCTTCTGCCGTTCTGGATCTGCGGGGATTGGCTGCCGATGGCAGGAGGGGCGCTCATTCAGCAGAGATTGTATGAGAAACAGCCTATTTTCGCTCTGATTCATAGTCAAACCCTCTTTTCGATTATCTGCTTGGGGCAGGTTTCCGCACACCGCCCGCAGTGGAGACAGTGGTGCTGGTCAATGACCACCGGCTTCTTTGTGATGTCGATACACTTCTGCGGACAGACCGAATAGCACAGCTTGCAGCCGATGCAGCCTTCGCCTACATAGTAACCCGGTGCTTCCTGTGCTGCTTTGCCGATGGTGAAGCTGTCCCGGACGATGTGCGCCGGGTCGCTGATGTCAAAATACTCGCCGTCCGCTTCGTACAGGCAAAACACCTCTAACGCACTGCGGGTATCGCCGGGATAGATGGACTGCATATAGGTATTTTTCTCGAAAATCTCATCCAATTTCTCGCTGCCGATGTTTTTGATCTTGCCCCGCAGGGAGATCGAGATTTTGTCCTTGGTGGCGGACAGGGCGATATAGCCTTGCTCCATGAGCTGGGCATAGAACGCCTTGCCCTTGGCAGTAAGAAAATATACGCCCTGCTCGTCATAGAGCATCATGTCGATGACACGGGTCTGGGGATGCCCGTCTGCTCCGATGGTGGCAATGGTGGTGGAGTGGATACTTTCCACCAGTAATTTCAAATAATCTTGTTTCGTCATAACATCAACGCCCTTTCAGGATCGGTGTGAGCCGTTTATAGGTCAGCATGGTAAAGCCGCCGATGACAAGCCCTTTCAAAATGTTGAAGGGCAAGGCATTGAACAGCACGATGTCCAGCTTCGTGTGAATGAAGGGCAGGAACGCGCCGAAGGAGGCGATAAGCTGATCCAGCGGCATGAAGCTTTCAAACAGCGGCAGCAGGATGAAGTAGTTTGCCAGTGCTGCGGCAGCGCCCATAACGAAGCTGGCAGCAACACAGGCAAGCAGTGCCGTTTTCTTGGTTTTGCAGTGTTTATAAATAACCCCGGCAGCGACCACATAAGAAGCGCCCATCAGAAAGTTGGCGATCTCTCCGATGCCTCCGGTGGAGGTGGTCATAAGCTGCAAGGTATTTTTGACAAGTTCAATAAGCAGACCGGAAATCGGTCCGAAGGCAAAGGCTCCGATGAGTGCCGGGAAGTCGGATAAATCCATCTTGGCAAAGGACGGAGACAGCGGCACGGGAAATTCTGCAAACGCAAGGACATACGCCATTGCAGAAAGCAGTGCGGTCATAGTGATGGTACGGATATTGAGGGCGGCAGCTCTTTTCGGCTGCTGCATGGTAACGGTGTGGTTCATAATGCTTCTATCTTGAGGATATGCTTGGATTTGAAACAGCCCCACAGGACGGGTTTTCCTGCGGGGCTGCTTCCTCATATCTTCTTTCATCCGGACTTTCAGCAAATACGAAAACCGTTGACACGACCGAACAGCAGTCCTTTTTGCGCTGTGCTGCGCCACTTCCCCTTGAAATACGAGAGTATTCCTGTGGGAAAATGACTTGCCCGGCGCAAAAAATCCATGCTGTCGATTCGGTTCCCTGTTTCCGTATTTGCCTTACCGTCGGTTACGGAGTTTCACCGTATCAGGCGCTTTTGCGCTTCGCAGACTTTACTGCCGGTCAGGGATTTCACCTTGCCCCGAAGATGTTGAATTGAGAGTTTCTTAGAACTCGTAGGGAGGATTGCCGGAGAAGTCAGCGATGATGCCGTGGGCATCATCCAGATAGAACACCTCAAAGATGGGGTTGGTAGCGGTCTGGTACTGACCCTTCACGATGGGGTTCCGGATGCACATTTCCTTGGCAGCCATGTTGTTCTCAAATACAGCCTTGCCGTGCAGACGGATCCATGCGTATTCCGGGCTGGAAACGGAGATCTCCACCTCGGGGTTCTCCTGCATATCCTTGTAGACATCCTTGGTGTTGTTGGTGCAGAACCACAGCTTGCCGTCCAGTTCACCGGCAAACATGAAGGGGCGGCACTTTGCCTTGCCGTCACGACCGACGGTAGCAAGATACTGCACAGGGTTGGCATTCAGAAATTCTACGACTTTGTTCATGATAAGTACCTCCAAATAATTTTTGTTTTCTCTTGATGCTTTGATTGTAATGCGATTTGTGCGGCTTGTGAAGTACGCACAATATTGTGGTATGGTTACCTCCGGGTAACGATCAGAACTTGCCGTTCTGATTCTGCCAGGTGGACTGGTCTGCAATGGTCTCCATCACATCCCAATGCTCGGCGATCTTGCCGTTCTCCACGCGCCACAGGTCATAGTAGCTGGTGGGCGCACCGCCGAAGGTGCCCTCGCTGACGGCAAGGACGAAATTGCCCTCCGCCAGAACCATGTGAACTTCATCGTACACCATGGAAATGCCCTGCTCCGCCAGAGCGCCCAGCGCGGCGTTCAGACCGGATACACCATCGGCAATGCCGCTGTTGTGCTGGATGTAGGCATCACCGTCAAAATAGTCCGGAGTCTTATCAAGGTTGTTGCCCTGCATGACATCGTAGAGGAAATTCTTGACCAGCTCACGGTTTTCCTCGGTCTTGTCCAGATCCGTGACCTCCATCGTGCCGTCCGTCTGGGTGTGACCGGAGGGATTCGGCTCGGCCAGAGCCGCCAGATTGTCCCAATGCTCGGCGATCTTGTCATTTTCGTCAAAGCGGAAGATGTCAAAGGCGACCTGCTCACCGGCACCGGCGAAATTGTACACCGTCTGCAAGAACACCTTGTCACCGTCCTCGAAAGCACGGATGTTGTTCACTGTGGTTTTCACATCAGCGGATGCAAGATATTCCACGGAACCGATGAAGGCATCCGCACCGGTGCCGTATGCCAGATTGTGCTGGATGTAGCCATCCGCCAACAGGCTGCGGGCGGTGTCCGTATCGCCGGTGGCAAAGGTGTTGATGAGCGCCAGCGCCTTTTCGGTCTGGCTTTGTTCCTGCTGGACAGGTGCCGTCTGCTGGGTGTTTTCAGCAGGTGTTTTGGTAGCAGCATCCTTAGAGCCGCATCCGGTCAGGATTGATCCGATCATGGCAAGAGCCAGCGTGAGAGAAAGAATTTTTTTCATTTTGAGTGACCTCCTTGGTAATTGGGCTTGCTTTCGTTTGCCTCTGGCGTTATAATAATACCGTAGCTCCATTCTGTAAAGTAAGCACAATATTGTGCCGTAGTTACCAAATAGAAACTAATGGGTAGTTACCAGAAAGAAACGATTGCGCCGTTGCTGGGTTTTCCGGCAATTTGGCGCTTGGAAAAATTTTTATGGAGGGTTTCAAATATGAGCGAAATGACCGCAAAAGCCGTTCTTCCCGCCTGCCCTGTGGAGACCACGCTGACCCTCATCGGGGATAAGTGGAAGGTGCTGATCCTGCGGGACCTGATGCCGGGAACGAAGCGGTTCGGCGAACTGAAAAAGTCCGTAGGCAATGTGTCTCAAAAGGTTTTGACCGCCCAGCTCCGAGCAATGGAGGAAAACGGGCTTGTTCACCGTGAGGTCTACGCAGAAGTGCCGCCGAGAGTGGAATATTCGCTGACGGAACTCGGTAAAAGCCTAAAGCCCATTCTGGACTCCATGTGGGCATGGGGTGAAGCATATAAGGCTAAACAGTAAAAAACGAAGCAGCACATCATAGTTGCTGCTTCATTTTTTACCGAAGTCTACTTATGCTCTGTCTTTTTCCAGATTCGTGTGCGCATTCATCAAGTCGATCGTGATATGGGGCGATGAAATTGCCGTTTTTCACTCACCCCACGCCTGCCATGAAGCCGCTGATCTTCTGTGCGGCTTCTTTTTTCATGCCTGCTGTGACGTGTGTGTAAACGTCCAGCGAGAATTCCGCCGAGGCGTGACCGAGGATCTCCGCGACCGTTTTCGGGTCGATTCCGCTCTGGATTGCCAGCGTCGAGAATGTGTGTCTGAGATCATGAAATCTGACGTGCTCCTCGATTCCAGCTTTCTCGAGCAGTTTTTTGTGTATTCTTCCAACGCAGTCCGGGCCATACATCCCGCCAGTCTTGGGCGATGGGAACATATACGGGCTGAACGGGTGTTTTTTTCGATCTTCGACCAGCAGCCGGATTGCTTCGTCGCTGAGATAGATTTCACGAACCGAATTTTCCGTTTTCGGTTCTGTCACGACCAGCTCGCCTTTTCCGCGCGACACAGATTTGGACACGGTCAGCGTTTTCGTCTGCAAGTTCAGGTCGCTCCATAGCAGCGCCACCAGTTCCCCGCGCCGCAGTCCTGTGCTGAGTTCCAGATAGAACATCGGCAGGACGCCCCATTCCTCCGCCGCTTTTAAGTAGTCTCGAATCTTCTCCGGCGGAATAATCTGCATTTTCTTCTTCTCCTTCTTCGGCAGGCGGCAGCCGTTTGCGGGATTGTAGGGAATCAACCGTTCCGTGACCGCCTGCTCCAGGCACTGCCGCAGCATCGTGTGTAGCCCTCGAATGGTTTTGTTGCTGAGACTCAGATCGTCCATGTTTTCGTACCGCTGCACTCGTCCATGCGCTTTGGTTTCGTTGTAGAATTTCTGGATTTGCAAGGTTGTGAGCGCCGCCAGTTTGATGTCCCCGATGCGTGGCACGATATGCTGGTCGATGTAGTTTTTGTAGTATGCCGCCGTCGACGCCCGGACGGAAGGCTTCGCGTAGTTCTCATACCAGAGCTGCACCCATTCGCCCACCGTGTAGTCGCGCCGCTTCGTCACGTCGATCTTCTCAAGCTCCTCCATCGCCTTTTGCAGTTTTTCCTTGCATTCGCGCTGCGTCCGCGCAAGGACGCTCTTTGCGATTGGCTTCCCCGTCTCCGGATCGATGCCCGCCGTGTAGCGCCCTTCCCAGCGTCCGTCCTTCCGCTTGCGGATGTTGCCTTCCCCATTTGCCCGTTTTTTCGCCATCTGTGTTCCCCTTTCCGTTTTTGGTAACACAAACAACTACCACAGAAGGTCGATAAAGTCTAGCAAATTTTTGAAAATTTCGGACATTTTTCGGGGTTTCCCTTTCAGGAAAAAGCCTATTCTTTGTTTACTGCGGCGCAATTTTTGCGCCGCTAAATCCCCCAGAAGTAGCTCTGACTGCGCTCTTGGAAATGGTTATGTAAACTCATATCCTCATTTGTATTACACGCCCAAGACATTCAGGATTTACAGACTTTGTTCATAGCCCTGTGCCTGCTCATGGTCGTCCTGCTTATGTCCCATTGCCAACCGCTTTTGCATGAGCTTTTTGCGGCGTTTGGAGTCGATGCGAATACCCATTGGGTTGCTGGGTGGGGCAGCGTTCTCTCGGAAGATCTGCCCCATCTGGTGGAACAATCGAACCGTAGAATTCAGAAGATAGTCGGATGGAGACTGCGCAGTGTGAGAAACTGCGGACGAAGTATTTTCACTTGTAAGCGTCGGATCTGTATAAGCCTGTGGCGATGGTTCTTCTTTAGAAGGTTCTTTATTCTGTGAAGATTCCTGCTCTAGTTGCTGTCGCAAACGCTCCGCTTCCTGAATAATGGCGTTCTTGATGGCTCGGAATTCTTTCTGCTGCGAGAGTGGATTGTGCTGTCTGGGCTTGCTTTTATAGTAACCCTCCTGCATATCGCGCAGGTCGTTCCAGACGGCATAATACGCAGCAACCCGCGGCAGTTTTTCGAGTTCTTCCACGATAGAATCCACTTTGTCTTTCAGCGGCTTTTTGAGATATCCATACTGCTTTTTACCGTTGACCGTGTGCAGCTCCAGCGCAAGCTCCATGAGCTTTTGCCGAATCGATTCCGGCGGATTTTCAACGGTTTCTAGCCGGTCAACAATTCTGCGCATGGTTTCCCGTGCCGCTCCGGTCACGTCTTTATAGGCAATATCTTTTTTGATGTAAACTTCGTTCAGCTCGTCCGCATAGTTCATGTTCGTCAAAACAGACTGCAAATGTAGCAGCTTGTCTTTGCGCAGAAATCCGTATTTCGGGTCATCTGACCAGAGCATCATGTGAATGTGCGGATGATCGCCTTCGTCATGAAACGCCGCGTACCATCGAAGCTGCGACGGCGGGATCTGCATAGCCTCCGCGAAATCTGCCTGCTTGGAACGCAGCAATGCCCGCCAGCTTGCGGCGTTATCGTAGCCAAGCCGCGCGGCATCCTCGCGACGCAGCGAGTAAATAATCGTCCAGACGTTGCCCTTATGCGTCTGAAGTTCCTGCATCGCCTTTTCCAAATCAACAGCATCTTCGGCTCCAAACAAGCCGTGTTCACCTTGCTTTTCTACCCTCGGACGTGTTGCGATGTAGCGCATATAAATGCCGTCCGCATTTTCGTCCAAAAGCTCCACGCCGTCGCGCGTAGCGATGTAATTAATATAACGTCCAGCGCGTTTTGGACTTAGAAAGCCTGCTTTTTGAATCAGTTTTGACACTTCTTATACACCTCTTTCCTGCAACAATGCGTCCTCAAAATCGATTTTTCCGTTCGTTCTTTTGACTTCATCCATACTAAGTCCACGCATTTTCTGATAGCTGCGGGCATCAATATCTGTATCCGAAGCAAGAATATGATTGTTGACATTCTGCTCAACCGCCAGCTTGAATAGCTGCCGCCCGATGCGTTCTGCGAACCGTTCCAGCGTTCCAGAGAAGATCTGCTGCAAGGCTTTTGGAAGATAGCGGTCAGCTTTTTCGGCATATAAAAAGCCGGTATAAAATAAGATTGCCTTTTCAATGTACTCGCTGCGGCTCTGACATTGATCGTCCGCATAACAGTCATCAACGAGTTTTTTGCACTCCGGTGTGATCCAGAGCGCAAATTTTGTTTTTCCTTTGACCATTTTTCTGTATTCACCTCGTAAATTTCGTTGGAACCCCGCCGTTTTCCTTGAAGCGACGGGCTTTTTTCATTCTGCAACGCCCTCCGGCTGTTTTTCGCTGTGTTTGGAACGCCCTCGCAAATCCCCAAAACTGCCCGCACCGCGGGCAGATGTGACCGCCGCGGGGCGCGCACGACCCCGCGGCTTTGTCCTGCTTTCTCGCCGCTTTCTCGCCGCAGCGTGCAAAATCCCTCGATTTTGCCCGTTTCGGCGTGTTCCCGCGTTTGTCGCAAGCGGCTTTCCCCACTGCCGTTCTTGCCAATATGAGCATTTTTCGCCAACACTCCCGCACGGCGGCGCAACGTCCGGTTTTGTGGCTTCTGGTGAGTACGCGCTCGACTGTGTCCTGAAAGCCGCACAAACCGCCGACACGGGCGCGACGGGCTGTGACTGGCGTTTTGGCTGTGCGTTCAACCTGTATTTTCAATAAAACCGGCATATTTTCTCCTTGCCGCGTCTTCATCAAGCTTCTGCATTTGCCGGTCATAGTCCTGTTGAAGTGCATATTGAATCGGTCGGATGGTGAATCGTAGATTGCCGTTGCGCTTGCAGCCATCCTTCGTTGTCACCATCGTCGGCTCTGTGACGAGCAGGCCGCGTTCTTCGAGTGAGCGGATATGCTTGCGAATCGTGTTCGGGCTCAGCTCAACCGCTTCACCGATCTTTCGGTAACTTGGCCAGCATTGGAACGTCTGGCGATCCTCGCAGAACAGCAGGTAGGCGTAAATTGCGATCTCTGCTGCGCTCAAACCCAACGAGAAAATCTCCTTCGGCAGTGGGAAGTAGTCCTTGACTGGATCGCGTGTCGGCCAGAGACTGCGTCTCACTCTGTCCCTCCCGTGTGCTGCTCCACCCATTGGATGAACGCTTCCTTCGGAACGACGATCCGATTCCCGATTCGCAGCGCAGGGAAATCTTTTTCGTGCATCAGCTCATAGCTGCTGGACGGCGCGATGCCCAGCACCTTTGCCACCGTCGCCGCATTCAGAAACAGCGGCAGTTCGTCGTAACTCTTGTAGTTTGATTCTTTCATCTGCATTTTTTCCTTTCACATTCGATGTTGCATAATCCTTTTTCTATCTTCTATTTTGAACTTTAGCAGATCCGCTTGCATTTTGTAAATAGATGTGTTATAAAAATATTTATATTCTCTATTTTGTGATTTGCAACTTCGATTTCCGAAAGGTTTTGATCATTTATGTTCGCTTGCAGCGTGTGTTTTTACGGCACGGAAATCCTGTCTGGCAAACGCTATTTCCAGAGCAACGAGATTTTGACCGCCTGTCTGAATCTGCGCACAGGAGATCTCCACGCCGTTTTGGAAGAACTGAAATTCCTTCGGCAGAAAATTCAGCTTCCAGAGGAACTTGATATCGAGTTTGACGAGAACTATGACCGCTATGTACAGCGGGCGCAGAACCTGCTTTTCAAAATTGGACGGCTTGCGAAGCGGATTCCGCTGTACCGGGATGACCACAGCTTTGATGCGCCGCAGCTCATGGATTGCCTGAATCGGTTTTCACTTTGGGACAGCAATATCGGGCTGGAACCAGACGTGGATTACTACAGCAGCGATTATGCAGATGAGGTCGGTTTTTCTGTGGCGGATGAGGATGGACACTCCACGTTCTATCATCAGCACTTTTTTCCGGAACCGGAACCTGCCGCATCTGACGAGGCAGAAATTCTACTGGTTCTCCGCGACTGCAACCATGCAACAGCCGCACTGTTTGACAGCTATATCACATTCGTTCAGGACTTACTGCGTGTGCAGACTACTTACGCAGGGCTTTTGGAGGATTATCTGCACGCGAAGCGTCGGTTCCTGAATGAATCTGAGATCACAGTCTGCCTGATACAGTATCTGCGCAGCAGCGGCAATCGCAGTGCGCGTTTGCAGGCCGTTGGTGCAGCGCAAATGCGTTACGAGATCGTCCGGTGGAAAGACGGCATTGAGCGGCTCTGTGAAACAGTTTTCTTTGACAGTCTCGGTGCATTTCTCTATGTGGATTTCTTTCGTGGCTTGAATCGGAATTATCTGCCCCGGAAATGTGAAAACTGCCATCGATGGTTTTTACTTGCCGCAGGAAAGTATTCCAGCTGCTGCAATCGCCCGCTGAAAAACGAGCCCGGCAAAACCTGCCGCGATGTTGGTTCCCGCAAACGGTATGACGATAAATGCAAAAATGATCCCATCTGGCTTGCGTACAATCGCGCATACAAAACGCATTACGCCCGCTACCTGAAAAAGAAAATGACCACCGCTCAATTTGAGCAGTGGTCGCGGTATGCGGTGGAGCTGCGGCAGAGAGCGGAGGCCGGTGAGATGGAATTGGCGGACTATCAGAGGGAACTGCGGGTTTGACAATTTTCTGCTTAATCTTTGATTACAGCGACCCAAAATCTGCGTTTTTCTGGTCCATGCAAAAACCAGAACATACAATTTCACCGCCTATCGGAATTGTTCCGATAGGCGGCGAAGTGTTTCTATCAAGGGGATGTTTTATCCTTTGACGGAGCCGGCGGTCACGCCCTTGACAATATAGCGCGAGAGGAAGATGTACACGAGCAGCACCGGCAGGATGGCGAGCAGGATGAACATATAGACCTTGCCGAGGTCAAATTTCGAGTAATCCGCCGCGCGAAGCTGCGCGATCATGATGGGGACGGTCTTCATTTCCGCTTTATCGAGCAGCAGCGCGGGCAGGAAATAGTTGTTCCACGACTCGACAAACGTGAAGATCAGCTGCACGGAAACGGCGGGCTTCAGCATGGGCAGCACGATGCGGTTGAAGGTAAAGAACTCGCCCGAGCCGTCGACACGCGCGGCCTCCACGATCTCCATGGGCAGGACGCTC
>ULXB01000962.1_pt1 | contig 11431 bp, 9 predicted proteins | sample 1960901 | NCBI WGS metagenome assembly ULXB01 (sample SAMEA4835828, study PRJEB28245) | human gut metagenome | biome: gut microbiome; material: fecal sample | place: Denmark | collected 2008
CGCAAGAGGCTTGCCACAGTTTGAGGTAGGGAATCTGAATGTCCGAAGCGTCGGTCTCACCCTCGAAAGAGTTGTATTCTGTAGCGGTTGCGAGTTGATTGGGTTCCGGGGTTCCCAGTTCCAATGCGTCGTCCTTGGGTTCGGTATTTTTTGTAGCCATGTTATTCTAGTATTCTTAGTTTGTGTTTGCGAGCTTCTTTACTCGGTGAATCACTCGCGGCAATTTCCGAAACAGAACATATCACAAGTCTGTAAAATGTCAAGAACTTTATTTGATTTTGAGCAAAGCCATCGCGCTCGTCACTTCTTTCACTACTCCAAGTTCTTGAAGCTCTTCGAGTAATGATTCCTTGACCTCCTTCATCTCGGCACGGGTGGCTCCTTCAACTTTGTTTTTATCTACCACCATGTCAAGAAGCTTCGACACAGGGAGGCGGGAGATGCTGTCCAGAATTTCCTCTGGGGAAATGTACTGCTCGACGTAGGCACGGAAGGCATCATTGTCCACCTTCACGGTATTACCTCGCCGTGCATACTTCCAGCCGGGGACATCGACGCCGCAAGCGAAGAGGGTCTTGGCATAGTCCTTATGCACCTTGTTGGCCTCCGCGATAATGTTCGCAAAGGAAAGAAGGGAGCCAAGGGTTTCCGGGTTGTCCATCGCCGTACCGACGTTATCAATCATCCCTTCGGCTAGGTCCTTGTCCTTCAACACTTTGAGCGAGAAGTTACGGGCCATGCTAGTCACCTTCTTGCACTGGGCAAGACGGGAACAGTAGGGGCAGACGTGCGGAGAGGAGGAGTAGGCATAGGGATTCTCGGCGTCACGGCAATGGCGGGCAATGACTGCGCCCATGCTTTCCCTCGCGGTAGCTTCATCCATAGGGACGACAGACATATCCGTGGTGAACTTCGGACCCCTACCGTCGCGGTAGAACGCCGCAATCTTCATGCTTTCGGTCTGGCTGGGTTGTACCACCGCAAGGATAATACGCTTACATTCAGGGCGTTCTGCCATTTCCAGCAAACCGTAGTAAATGAACTGGGTATTCTCGGCAGGGTCGGATACGGGGACCATCCCCATTTTGTAGTCGATAATCATGGAAGTATCACCATGCCGGACAAGAACGTCAGCCGTTCCGGTTTGTGCTTCATCGTCTGGGTTGAAGACGATTCCTTCAAACTTATGTTCCGGGAGTACTTCTACCTTGTCCGTTTGTACCTCGGTTGCGAAGATGGACATGAGCCTATCCACCATGTTGGATGCCGCAGTGTAGAGGATGTGTTCATGCTTGGTAAGAAGGGATTCTGGGTTCTTGGTTTCGAGGGCCGCGTGAACACGGGTCCCAATGGCCGCCGGGGAGAAGTCATCCTCTTCTTCCTCTTTAGTCACGGGGCGTGGGACATATCCGGGACAGGTGGCGAGCAATGCCATCTTACTCGGACTGTACTTGCTGTGAGTGTTGGTTTCGTTATTAGCCATTTGATGTTAATGCGTTAAGACAAATTTCTTTTGTGTTGAGTGCTTGAATAATTCTTTCTTCCACCGTACCGGAGGCAGTCACGATGTATTGCAATGTGTGTGACTTTGCACCGAGGCGGGCGATACGTCCTTGTGCCTGAACCAGATTGACAATGGCGAAGTCCGGCGAGATGAGTGCGGCGCGGGGGTGTCCGCCCTCGGTATCGTGAAGCGATACCCCAGTTCCTCCTGCACTAATCTGCACGAGAGCGAGAGGAACTTCATTCCGTTGGAACTTGTCCACCTCTTCCTGTCGGTTCTTCCCAGTCACCGCTCCACTAATCTCGGCATAAGCGATTGTCTTACCTGATTTATTGTTAATGAGTTCCGAGAGTGTGGAGAGACTGTCGAGGAAGGACACGAAGATGGCGACGCTATATCCACTGTCCAGAAGTTCAACTGCCTTCTCTGCCATCGTGGGGAGCTTAGCCAATTCAGATTGCTGGCGAAGCCGAAGGAGTTCAACGATAGCCGGGAGTTCGATTCCCTTCTCGTTAGCCCGTTCGATGGACTGGTCCCATGATTTGTCCAGCTTGTCAAGTGCTTTCTGCAACTGTTTAATCTCTCTCATACCTTTCATGTCTACGTCCACGGACAGATATTCGATTCTATTCTCCGGGAAGAATGTGTCAAGTCTATCCTTGTCAATCTCTGTCATAACCCCAGCAGTGAAGAGCTTTTGTTTCAGGCTCTCCATCATGGCGTGGTTACGTGGGTTGAGTTTAAACTCGATACCTCCCCAGAAGCTGTCGGTGCATCCGTGCATACGTGCCCAGAGCCAGAACCCTCGCCGGGGGTCTTGAATCCACTTGGCATATGTTGCGGGAACGCTCATGTCAAGAGGGGAGACGAAGGGAGTGGCAGAGAGCATAATCGTTGGAAGCCTTTGATGAGCCGCAGTTAATGCCATGATGTTGCTTTGGCTACCATAGGTTTTGGCCTTATGGCTTTCATCAAGGACCAGCAAGGAATCGTCGGGAAGGGTCCAAGCCCCGAAGACTATCCGGGACTTGGGAACCTTTGTAGGGCGTTTGTAGTAGGAGGTACTCCCCCGGCGCACCTTCTCCCATGAGAGGACATCCACCGCGTCCGCTCCTTGCTGTTCAATCGCTCGCTTCCATTGGGTCACTACGATGGCAGGGCAGACGACGAGGAGCCTCTTGCCCATAGCCTTCGCGGTTTCGATAGTAACCAATGTCTTCCCCGTACCCGTGCAGGATTTATTTATCACATAGCCGTGCCGGGTAATTGCATCCACCATATCATGGATGCAATCCTCTTGGGGCGGGAATGGAGTAAGCGCGTTCATTATTTTCTGTACTTGTCCATGATTTCAGGTTCGGCAAGGAGCGGAAGGGATGAAGCCCACTGCGGAGTTTCTTCCATTATCTGTTCGATGCGCTGGGCGTATTCCTCGGCACGGTCAGCCGGGACCATCACTACGGCTTCGTCATGCACGAGAAGGATAGGTTGCGCACCCTCTAATTCCTTGCACAGGCGGTTGAACGTGCGGACCATGAGGTCACGTGCGATTGACTGGATGTTATTATTGCTAAGGAGGTTAGTATTAACAATGGAGGACTTGTATCCGAAATCGACGCAGGTTGCGAAATAGGGATGACGACCGTCCTTCGGCTGAATGAGTTTCTTGTAACAGTTACGATAATAGAGCTTCCGGCCAGAGGGAAGGGAGAGCGCGAAGCTATGGGAGGGGGTACGATAGCCACGAGCCGCTAATGCGTCCAACTCTCTCCACCATGCCACCACTTCTGGGCTACGACTGCGGTACATGTCCACAATCGCTTGGCACTGGTCCCTGTCCATTCCGGGGTTCGAGCGTTGAATAGCCTTCCATCCAGCACTAAAGCCGCAAGCAAGTACCCCCGCCTTCACATGCTGACGAAGGTCCGCTTGCCCCGGAGTTTCCTTGCAGTACTGTTTGAAGTCCTTGACATCCGCGGGGATGAGGCCCCAACCTTTCGCGTTAGCGGCATAGATGTCCTTCTCACCAGCACGGAGGGTATCAAGAATTTTCTCCTGCCCGCAGAGCCAAGCGGTCAGACGTGCTTCAATCCCGGCCCAGTCACATACCACGAGCTTATACCCTTCGGGTGCTTGAATGGCGTTGCGCTGGTTAAAGCCCAGAACGTCTTCACGGTTAAGCTGTTGCAGGTTGAGCTTGTCGCCCCCGGCAGTCCAACGACCCGTACTTGCGCCACAGTAGGTCAGCGTATAGGGGAGACGTTCTATCCCTTCATGGTCAGTATAGACGCGGGAAAGCATACGCTCGGTAATGCTAATCATGCGGTTCACGCTCCTGTACTTCCCGATAAGAGTTACCCACGGAACGAGGTGGCCATACTCTTCCAGCCAGTCCGTAAAATCTTCGCTGGACTTGCTGGTGGTTGTGGGGGGCGGGATGTTCAGTTCCTCGCACGCTCTACGTAGTTGGGGAATGGAGAGTTTCTTTTCAAGCGGGATAGCTTCCTTGTATTCCTCCTGCGCCTGATGGAGTTTCTCCAATCCGTCAAGAAGATACTGGCGGGAAGTCGGAACTCCGCGCCATCCCATGATGCAGGTATTGAGCCAGCATTCCCGTTCATCTTCCGGCCAGAAGTTCTTCATCTTGTCCCACACGGCGAGACAGTAGTAACTATCGCCCGCCACGTATTCCTTCATGTCGTCGGGGATGACCTCCATCTTGCGGAAATCAACACCTTCGGCTTTGGCTCGGACCTCCTTGCTAATCTCTACTCCCCAAAGTTTTGCGACAATCTTGTCAAGAGAGCCATAGATGGCGAGATAGTTGGAAGCGGCACGGGAACAGAGCCACTCCTTGAAGGGCGGCCGGAAGCTTGGCGTGCACGGGATGCCCTTGGACCCCGGCGCGTGCAATCCAAAGAGGTAAACGGCATAGTCGAAGCTGGCGTTAAACGCGACGAGGGTTTTGTCCTTCGTAGTTTTCTCCCAGTCAAAATCCTTCGGATGTCCTACCCAGCAGTACTTCCCGTCATAGACGGACATGATGTATGCGTCAAACCGTGGGTCCAGACAGTAGGAATGCGGGTCCATGCACTTGAGGGAGTAGTTGCCCTCGTAGTATGTCTCGAAGTCAACGGCAAGAGTATCGCCTGTGAGTTTGGTCTGGTCGTCTGTAATCTCCATTTCATACCCCGGAATGCGAGGCAGTGAAAATGATATAGGGGGGTGGTCTAATTCTTCGTGCATCAGTGTTTGGGTGTATTTAGTTGTTCCTTCGCTTGCGCGTAGTATTCTTGAGGTGTGCTCATAGGAATTCCGGCGGTTCTGTCCTTCTTGTACATTTCAACGGAACGGTTCATGCGGTTCACGACTTCCCGGCATTTTTCGTTTGCGAGGAATATCCAATCCTCAAAGGAGAAACCTTCATCCCGTCCGGTCGCCGCGACGAGGCGCAATGCGAGAATGGCGATGTCGGTTGCCTCCTTTACGCGGTCCTCCGCGTCAGCTTCCCGGTATTCTTCAATCTCCCACAGAAGATGGCGCAGGAGGTCAGCGGCTGATTCCTCTAATCCCATATAGGAGAAGTGGGAATCAACAGTTTGGGCGGCGATGGCAATTTCGTTGTACATAGTTTAGCGTGATATAATTATGAAGAAGAGAGTGACCAATGTTGCGGAGAGGCCGAAGATATTGATGTTCATGTCCCGGTTACTCCGTTTCAATAGATGCGTGATGGTGATGTAGATGAAGGACCACACCCACAGAACGATGAGGACGAGAATGAGCGAGAAGATGAGGGAGGCCAGTAGGGGCATACCATTGACCAGAAAGCCCATAGATAGGGAGAGGTAATAGATGCCCATGTAGGGGGATAACTCTGCTAGGTCTTTCATGATTTAGCTCTTCATCGAATAGAGGCAGAGTACAGGGACTAAGTAGAAACCAGCGGCGGCGACCGCCCCAAAAAAGAAAGAATCCTTCTTCGGAATGGAGTTCACCGTAACAACAAAGAGAATTTGAAGAACGTGACTGCCGAGTACCGCTAAGAAGCACGTCATCCACGAATATTCAGGAGAATACCCTTTAACCACTAGGGTAAGGACAAAGGGTATGAATGAGAGAACCGGAAGCATCCTCTCCAACGTGTCATCGAGGTTTTCCCTAAATCTTTGAGAGTATGTCGTATCTTCTAATGTCATAAGTCTTTTGGGCATAAGAGGTTAGATTTAGTATTCACCTTCTTCTTCCTGCAAGTCGATAATCCAGTCAAGACTGTCGATGCACTTGTTCAGCTGGTCACGCTTCTGGCTAAGCTCAAAGCGTTCGCGGAGGTTCTGGTTCTGCGCCTTCAAGTTGGCGAGACGTTCATTGGACGGGCGGCCCAGCTTCTTGCCATTCTTGCTATAGCCGGGGCGAGGGGAATCCGCAACCGTGGTAACGTGCGTATTCTTCATCAAGTTGCCAAGACCATCAAGGAGATTGATTAGCTTGACAATGCGGTTGTGGTTATTGCGAAGGGACTTCAATTCCGCTTCGGCTTTTTCCACCTGTGAGCGAAGCTCGGATTCAAGAGCTTTCAACTCGGTAATCATGTTGTCGTCGGTCGTAGTCATGTTTATTGCTGGTTTGCTTTTATTATTCTATGGGATTAGCGGAACGGGATTGGCCCCGCCCCGGAATCCCGGTGACGAGGCCAATGTATCAAAGATTAGATTTTTGTCAAGAAGTTTTTGGAAGAAATTTTTGAGGGAGTTGTAACTCGCTCACTATCCTACAATTACTTCTTGGCGTTGTTTGTCCTGTTCTTCCCATTCGGGGTGCTCTTTATACCAGCGGGCCTTGGTCTCGTCGCTTGCGTACTTGAGCCAGTCGTCACGGAAGAGAAGCGGAATCCGGTTAGCCCGTACTCCCGCAGAACCCATACGTATCTGTTTCGCTTCTGCATACTTCTTACCATAGAGACGGATAAGACCGTTGGTGACTGCCTGTTGTTTATACGTCGTGAGGTCTCGTTGGGATAGAGCGGAAGCTCCACCAAGGGATTCAATAAGAGCCTTGTGGAGACTAGAGATACAGGAGAAGGTATCCGGGATTCGGAGCTTCAACTTCTTGCCATAGATGTCCATGTCATTCTTATCATCGACAGGACGAAGCTGACGAAGAATGTGCTCGTCCACGTTAAGAACCACGGCATAGCTATTGTTGTACTCTTCGGATATGGGAGTTAAATAGGTCCATGTATATTCCTTCGGCAGGTCAGATTCTGACAGATATTTAATCTGTGCCCAGAGTTGCTGTCTATCAATGTTCTTCATGACATCCACGGCGTCATCCGTTTCTTTTTTGGGACGGTCCGCCAAATAGAGCATGAAGTAGCGGCGGGAACCCGTGGGGTCCGTCAATGGCTGGGTGATGTTGGTAGAGGCAATGAGACTGGATATACTGCACATGAACTCCAAGAAACGGGCATAGGAGGGGCGAAGTACGTTCAACTTGTTCGTAGTGTGGTTCTTGATGGTACTATTCAACTCCTGATTGCAGAGTACACGGTCAATTTCCGGCACGTGAATGCACACAAGGTTTGCCATTTGAAGCACCGCGTCCTTCGTCTGATTGAAGTCAAAGTTCTCGGACAGACACCCAACGGAATCAGAGAAGAGACGTTCTACCCACTGGTTCTTACCGATACCTTGAGGACCGGAGAAGATGGGCATGAAGTTCGGCGGGAGGTCCTTACTGTTATTATTGAGACCGTATGCGACACGTCTCCACATGGTGATAAGCCATGTGGTGAGTACATGGTCCCTCCATTCTTCGGCGGTCCACCCATTGGTTGGCAGTCGGTCCTTGTCCATAGGCAGAGTATTGAGGTAGATGGAGAGCCTGTCCTTCCCATCCCATTCACGAGCGCACGCCAGCGTTGCAAGGGAGTGGTAGGGCGCATCCTGCGCCAAACCAATGAGGTCGGTACTAATGGCGTTAGTGGAAGGAACACGTGTAATATTGAGGTTCTCCCAAAAGGATTTGAGCCGGGACAATATACCATCATTGGGCTGGATGAACTGGGCATTTTCCAAGTCCAGCAGAAGCGGGGATTTGGTAATCATGTTCTTGACTACCTTAAACCCAAGCCCTCGAAGCATGATGGCGAGATTGGCTTGACTGTATATGGGGAGACCGGACTTTGGCATTCGGTGCACGTAGTTGAGACCGAGATACTTGGCTTTGGAGAATGATTCCATCCTCTCTTTTATCTCCGGGCAGATACCCTTACGGAAGCAATCCATAAGCTCGGTATCAGAAGCCCAAGGTTCCTCCCTAAGCTTGTGGTTAGCGTCGCACTCGCTCTCATACGCTTCACGGCTTTCAATCTCTTCCGTATATAGGCTCCAAAGCCGGGACATAGGCATGGGGACCTTCGTATAGTCATGGCAGGAGGAGTGGAGGCAGTTGAACCACGACTGCAACGGGAAGTCCGGGTTAATATCCATCATGAGGTCCCTATCCCCCGGAAGCCCGGTTCGGACCTTATCACAACAGGGGCAGAAGCCATAGAGGTTCCCATCGGGGTCTGCCTTCATCTTCTCAAACCCATCCGCGGCATCATGGTGTCCCTGCAACCTAAGCCAGTCGGGGAAGTCTGCAATGACTTTGGGGAGTTGTTCTCCGGGACGCAATGCGCGGGATTTGGTGCTGGGCTTAATCTCGCCAACAGTTCGGAGGTACTCGGAACGGATGGCAGAGAGGTCCCTGATGAATAGCTTGGGACAGTCAACCGCGGCGGGTATAAACTTCCCGTGATAGAGGAACTGCAACCTAGCGGCATCCTTGCATACCTTGTCGGGGTGAAGGCCTGTTTCCCTCTCCACCATCTCGGCAATGTGGTGGTAGAGTGCCCGGTGTAAGAGCATCCTCTCTGCCAGTATCTCTTCTGGTGGAATGGCCTCCCCGGATTCCGTGGGTTCGCTGGTGTCCGTGGGTTCCGTCTTCGGTTGTATGTTTTTCGGACTATTTAACAATTCCGTTGTCCGGTTATCCACAGAGAATAGAGCCTTAATCCCCTTGTTGGGGCTGACATAAGCGAACAGGAATCCGGGAAGATTTGGGAGCTTGTCTGCGGCGATTCGATAGAGTTCATCCGCATCCTCTGTATTATTATCACTTCCCCGGTCAATGTCAATACCAAAGATGCCCGTATGGCTCCAACTGTCCGGGTCGGTGCTGACAAGTTTTCGGTTAGTGACAAACCCTTCGGCTTTCTGACGAAGGACACGGGATGCCCTGAACTTGATGGAGGGGACAAGTGCGGGGAGTGCCTTCTTTATCTCTGGCAATAGGTTATCGCTTCTCCATGAACGGAAAGCATCTGCCCACAACCGGGGGATGGAATCAAGTGTCTTCGTTACTTCCTCTTCACTGCACCCTGCCTCAATACTCTTTGCGAGGTCAAAGAGGATGGAGAAGTAGAAGTATCGTTGGAGATAGGACGGGAGAGAAGAGGGAGAACTGGCACGGAACCAAGTCTTCAACTCTTCAACACTGCACAGGATGGGATGGTTACACCCTCCTGACGTCGGAATAAATCCCTTCAACCGCGAAAGCTGATAGTTGGAGAGACACGATATAGTTATTTTCTTATGCACTGGATTATTATTGGTTTAGACACGAGAGCCGCCACCCATACGGTGGTAGCCGTGGGGCGGTGGTTGCTGTGACGAAGGGACGGTAGCACAAGGAACCCATCCTGTCAAGCGGGAAATCCCTGCGCCGGATGAAGCCGTCATAGTGGAGGAACTGGAACTATGACATCCTATCTTCCTAATGCTAAAGGAGTTAGCCCGTTTGTCACAATGTCATAGTACTCCTATAAACTTTTTAGGAAGTGGATGAGGGTATTATATTATATGGAGATGGGAGGGTTTGTGACATTGTGACATTGGCGTTGTCGGTTGTCACAATGTCACAAAATGTAGCCCAAATCTCCCCGATTTGTCAGTAAAAAGTGTCACAATGTCACAAAGGAATCCCCGGTTCCCGTGGCTTCCACGGATTCGCGGTGAGTGGGAGAGGGGAATCCGTGGGTTCCGGGGGTTCAAAAATTTGTGACAAACGCAGATTTTGTGACATAGTTTGTGACAAAATCAGATGAACGGAAGTCATTAACAGAGAAAGAGTTGCTACGCCCTTTTTTTAATTTGTCATAATGTCATAAAGATTTCTAGATAATATACGTAGGAGAAGTAGTAGTTACTATTATATATATTTACGCGGGCGTGCGCGAGGCTGTGACATTATGACAAATTGGATTCGGGCAAAAGAAAACCCCGGAAGCAGGATGAACCTACCTCCGGGGAAATCGGATGTCACAGCGATGTCGTACCTCACCATGCAAAGAAGTGAACTACGCGGCTACTATACCAGCCCTCTCGAAAAAGTCAAGACAATCCTCTGCCAATATGTTATTTTGTTATGCACGCGTATATACGCGCCCACATGTGTGTATGCGCCCTCTCCAAATCCCCTGAATTTAATCGAGCGTCCTACCCTAGAACGCGCCGCAACCCTCCCTCCGCTACAACTGTCCACCCGGACCCCATTCCCTCCTTCTACCCCGCCACACTGGATTAAATTCGTAAACGCGCGGACCCTGTCGATTTCCTCTTGACTTTCTCCCCTGATGTGATATGTTGCACCTGTTCGCTCCGAACGGCAACCGAACCAGCTAAGCTCAATGCTTCTGGCTATCCTAAGCGGGGAATCCGCATGCCACAGGAGCGGACTAAACACTCTCCTTTCTACTGGCATTTTCCATAGTTACGCCCGTGGGTAGTCTCGTCAAGCTACCTGCGGGCTTTTTCTTTACCGCCAAATCCGCGAGAGCCGCTCCGTCGCATCATGCCCGCCGTGCGCAAATTTGGTCGATGGTAGTGCCCTATCTCCTGTTTCATGACTAATGTACCCTCTCGCTACCTATACCCCGTCACACTCTTGTAAATTTGCCCGAATTTAATCGAGGGTCCTACCCTAGAACGCGCCACAACCGCGGGTCCGCTATAACTACCCGCCCGAAGAGTATACCCGCCTTCTAGGTCGATACGTCCCCCGTGGAACGGCCGCGTGTCGATTTTGCTTGACAAGTCGGAGATAGGGTGCAGACCAGACGAGGCTGAAACAGACCAGAAGTATATCCCACCCATGTACCCGCCGCGTGTCGATTTTGCTTGACAACCGACAACCGACATGCCCAGAAGGGTACCCCCTCCCCCGTACCCCACGGAAAAAATTTGACCCAACTATTTACTATGGGCCACGTGCAACCCCGGAGCCTGGGAAACCGTGGTGGTGTTTGGATTTCCTTGGCATCCAATTTCCCCCTATGCCCACGGAATCGGTGCATTACGGAACCTTTTTGCCCTGATTGCACCGGAATCAGTATGTTTCAGAGGCCTGCCTATCCCCCACATGTAGCGGAATCGGTATGATAGGCCGCCGTATTGCAACGGGAATGGTAAGCCACCTGCCCTGAACTACCCTCGCCCCTGTCACGGGAACGGTACGGCATGCAACCCATTGAATCCCCGGAATCTGTTGCAACCGTTTGATGATAAGGAACTTATGGGATGAAGTGGTCTGTAGGTCTACATGGGAACCGAGGGTGCAAAGTCTGTTTCCTATTGACACCCTGTTTTGCATAACTCATTGATACTCTAAGCAATCCGCTTCCATACTTCGCATAATACATATAATGCAAAATCGGCAAATGGTAATCCTACTAATCCGATAGGAATTAAGATTGAAGGTGCTGGAGAAGGCAGAAAAGGGGCAGGGTCTTGCCCTCAAATTGTTAAGAATCCTTAATAGTTTCGATTCTTTAACTATTTTATACCCATAGGAGTATAGGTATCTAAACTTCCTTAAAACTTACAA
>ULXB01019310.1_pt1 | contig 11368 bp, 8 predicted proteins | sample 1960901 | NCBI WGS metagenome assembly ULXB01 (sample SAMEA4835828, study PRJEB28245) | human gut metagenome | biome: gut microbiome; material: fecal sample | place: Denmark | collected 2008
CAGCGGGCGCACGCAGCAGCACATGGCCAGCGCATTGTAAATGTTGTGGTAGCCCGGAACACCCAGCTTGATGTGGGCAAACTGCTCGCCCAGCTCCAGAACGTCAAATTCATAGAAACCGGGGCGGTATTCCTGAATGTTCACTGCGCGGAAGCGGGCTTCCTCATTGATGCCGAAAGAGAACACCGGGCGGTCAATGGAGTTGACCACATCCACCGTGTTGCGGTCGTCCATGTTGAACACGACCGTGCGGGAAAGCAGGGCAAACTTCTGGAACGCCATCTTCAGGCGGCCCATCGTGCCGTAATACTCCAGGTGATCGTTATCAATGTTCAAAATAACGCCCACAAACGGGGTCAGATGCAGGAAGGTCTCACTGTATTCGCAGGCTTCGATCACAACGTCATCGCCGTGGCCAGCTTTGCCGTAACCGCCGATCAGTGGCAGCTTGCCGCCGATTACGGCGGCGGGGTCTTTGCCGGCCAGTTCCAGCATGGTCGTGATCATGCCGGTGGTGGTGGTTTTGCCGTGGGTGCCGGAAACGCAGACGCTGTGGGAATACATGCGGCTGACATAACCCAGCATCACGCTGCGCTCCACGGCGGGAATGCCGCGGGCGCGGGCAGCTTTCAGCTCAGGGTTTTCATCATGGATGGCGGCGCTGTAAACCACCAGTTGGGCATCGCCCAAATGGGCGGCGTCATGCTCCAGATATACTGTCACGCCCATGGCGCGCTCGGCCTTGGTGATCTTGGTTTCTTCCACATCGCTGCCGGAAATGGTCAGCCCGCGGCTGTGCAGAATCTGGATCAGGGGATAGGTTCCGGAACCGCCGCAGCCGATAAAATGCACATGCTGCACACCATCAAGCAAATGGGGATTATAGCTGTCGATAAAAGACATAAGTTTCACCTCAAAAAAATCAGGCGCAGCCGCAGCTGCCAGCCTGGCAATCAGTTCGTTTGGCGCATGGCGCTATGATTTTTATATTATAAAGGTTTTTCGCTGCAAAATAAACACTTTTTTGAAAATTTCTGCTATAATAACCAAAAATGTCAGCCCAAAGGCATCCAGGAGGTACCCAATGAAACATCACCTTTTTGTTTGGGGCACTAACCCGCAGCCGTTCCGCGGCAAGGCGGACAGCAGCATCGTGCTGCCCATCAGTGTGGAAGAAATGGCCCGCATTGGCATTCCAGCGCGCAAAATCCCCCGCGTGCGGGAAGAATTGCAGCGCCTGATTACAGCGGACCCCGCGCTGCGGGACCGCAAAATGGTGCTGCAGCTGGCCAGGCAGATTGCGGCTGAAATTTTGTGACGTGCAGAGAGCATTGATATAAGGCAACACCGCACAATTCCCGCCTTGCGGCTTAAGCACCGCTCCGGCGGCTGCGGCACGGCATCTGCGTTGCCAAAATGCTCGATAATGTCGGGTTGCGGTACCCGCATCGTGCTTCGGGGGCAAAAGCCCCTCGCACTCTGCGACCGCTGCCCCTGCTTCGGTTCGCTGTTTCCGCCACTGGCGGCGCTCACCTTTGCAGCATCCAGTATTATCTGCGCTTTTGGCTTGGCATCTGCCGCACCTCGCTCGCCGTATCGGCACTTAGAATTATGCGGTATTGCCATAATTCAGCAGTTGTGCCAAATTTGTTCCGGCTTTTTTGGCGGCAGTGTTGCCACTGCCCGCGGCCCGTGCTATAATAAAGACCTGACGGCGCACCGTGCGCCGGTTAAATCGCTTTGTGTGGCAGCCAGCCATGCGGAAGGAGTTAGAAAATGAAGAACAGCGAAAAGACCCTGGACATGATCGTCAACCTGTGCAAAAACCGTGGTTTCATCTACCCTGGCAGCGAAATTTACGGCGGCCTTGCCAACAGCTGGGACTATGGCCCCCTGGGCGTTGAGTTCAAAAACAACGTCAAAAAAGCATGGATGAAAAAGTTTGTGCAGGAAAGCCCCTACAACGTCGGCCTGGATGCCGCTATCCTGATGAACCCGCAGACCTGGGTAACAACCGGCCATGTGGGCAACTTCAGCGACCCGCTGGTGGACTGCCGCGCCTGCAAGAGCCGCAACCGTGCGGACAAGCTGATTGCCGACTGCGAGCAGGGCCAGAACGTGGATGTGGACGGCATGACCTTTGACCAGATGGATGAATTTATTGCCACCCATCCTGAAGTTGTCTGCCCTGTGTGCGGCAAGCATGACTTTACCCCCATCCGCAAGTTTAACCTGATGTTCAAAACGGCCATCGGCGTAACCGAGGATTCTTCCTCTACCTGCTATCTGCGCCCCGAAACCGCACAGGGCATTTTCGTCAACTTTGCCAACATCCAGCGTACCACCCGCCGCAAGCTGCCGTTTGGCGTCTGCCAGGTGGGCAAGGCGTTCCGCAATGAGATCACGCCGGGCAACTTCACCTTCCGTACCCGCGAGTTCGAACAGATGGAATGCGAGTTCTTCTGCAAGCCGGGCACCGACCTGGATTGGTTCGCCTACTGGAAAGATTACTGCGAAAAGTGGCTGCTGTCCTTGGGCATCAACAAGGAAAACCTGCGCCTGCGCGACCATGAGCCTGCCGAGCTGGCTTTCTACAGCCGCGCCACCACCGATATCGAGTACGCTTTCCCGTTCACCGACTGGGGCGAGCTGTGGGGCATTGCAGACCGTACCAATTACGATCTGGGCCGCCATCAGGAAGCATCCGGCAAGAGCCTGGAATATTTTGACCCCGAAACCAACGAGCATTACATTCCTTATGTCATTGAGCCTTCCCTGGGCTGTGACCGTGTGGCACTGGCTTTCCTGTGCGAAGCTTATGATGAAGAGCATCTGACCGACTCCAAGGGCAAGGAGGATGTGCGCACCGTGCTGCACCTGCATCCGTTCCTGGCACCGTTCAAGTGCGCTGTGCTGCCTCTGTCCAAAAAGCTGGGCGATAAGGCCATGGAGATCCGCAACGAGCTGGCCAAGGACTTTATGGTGGATTACGACGATGCCGGTTCCATCGGCAAGCGTTACCGCCGCCAGGATGAGATCGGCACCCCGCTGTGCATCACCGTGGACTTCCAGACTGTCGGCGATGACAAGGTGGAAGCCGATAACTGCGTGACCGTGCGTGACCGCGACACCATGGAGCAGATCCGTATGCCCATCAGCGAGCTGAAAGAATACATTGCCAAGAAGGTTGCTTTCTAAGCGATTTAGGGCAATTTGAAAACTTAACACTGCTGAATTTAACACTGCTGAATCACCAATAAAATGCAAATACCCGTACAGCCTGAAAGCTGTACGGGTATTTTTGGTTAAGGCAACACCGCACAATTCCCGCCTTACGGCTTAAGCACCGCTTCGGCGGCTGCGGCACGGCATCTGCGTTGCCAAAATGCTCGATAATGTCGGGTTGCGGTACCCGCATCGTGCTTCGGGGGCAAAAGCCCCTCGCACTCTGCGACCGCTGCCCCTGCTTCGGTTCGCTGCATCCGCCACTGGCGGCGCTCACCTTTGCAGCATCCAGTATTATCTGCGCTTTTGGCCTAGCAGCTGTCGCACCTCGCTCGCCGTATCGGCACTTAGAATTATGCGGTATTGCCTTAAAAATCTGCATTTTGCCCGGCAGAAATAATGGGGTTACTTACCTTACAGGGAAAGCACCGGGCATAAAATTTATTTGTAGGGGCCGATGCTCGTCATCGGCCTGCATGGCGGGCAGAAAGTGGCATTTTACCCTGAAATATTGTAAACGGTCGCGGGCGCACAATGCGCGCCCCTGTGGTGTGAAATGACAAAAATAACTGCGAACGACACCTGTTAATTTTGATGCAGACGGCAGCGGGAAAACAGGGGATAATACCGGACGGACAGGGAAAAAACGGTGGAGCAAGACAGGAAACAAACTGACTTTTTGCCATCCCCATGTAAAAAACCGGAAAAATGTGAAATAATTGTTGACAGCCCCCCAAAACAATGTATAATGAAGCTTGTGTGTTGCATCTGTTAAACATCAGAACACATTGGCGTTGTATGTGCTGCTGCAGCTGCCGCGTTTGCGGTGGTGTAACAAACCTTTTGCGGGGCGGCATAATTGGCGCTGACCCACCGGGAAAAGCCGGCGAGCCGGCATCAAGGAGGCCCGAGGTGGGACTAAATTCCGCAAAGGGGGATGCAGTAAAAATGAATGAAATTGTATCACTGAAAGACATTGTCGTCGATTTTGACGGGGAAAGAATCCTGGACGAACTTTCCCTTGACATCCACGATAAGGAGTTTGTTACGTTCCTTGGCCCTTCCGGCTGCGGCAAAACAACCACCTTGCGTGTGATCGCCGGGTTTATTACCCCAAAATCGGGCAATGTCTTTTTCGATGGCAAGGATATCGCCTCGGTACCGCCGTATAAGCGGCAGGTGAATACCGTGTTCCAGAAATACGCACTGTTCCCGCACCTGAACGTGTACGAGAATGTGGCCTTTGGCCTGCGGCTGAAAAAGCTGCCGGAGGAAACCATCCGCCCCAAAGTGCTGGAAATGCTGGAAACCGTGGGCCTGCGCGGCTTTGAGCGCCGCAGCATCAACCAGTTGTCCGGCGGCCAGCAGCAGCGCGTGGCCATTGCCCGCAGCTTGGTCAACCAGCCCCGTGTTCTGCTGCTGGACGAACCGCTTGGTGCTTTGGACCTGAAGCTGCGCAAGGAGATGCAGCTGGAACTCAAACGCCTGCAGCGTGAGATGAATATTACCTTTGTGTACGTTACCCACGACCAGGAAGAAGCCCTGACCATGTCCGATACCGTTGTTGTCATGAACAAGGGCAACATCCAGCAGATCGGCAGCCCGCAGGATATTTATAACGAGCCGCGCAATGCCTTTGTTGCCAAGTTCATCGGAGATTCCAACATTGTGGACGGCATTATGGAAAAAGACTTCCTTGTCAGCTTTGGCGGGCAGGAATTTGCCTGCGTGGACCGCGGCTTTAAGCCGCGCGAGCCGGTGCAGGTGGTTATCCGCCCGGAGGACGTGGATATTGTTCCGCCGTCCGCCGGCAAGCTGACCGGCCTTGTGCGCGAGGTGATCTTCAAGGGCGTGCATTTTGAAATGCACGTTGACGTGGAAGGCAAAGAATGGCTGATCCACTCCACCCAGGCCAGCCAGCCGGGCGAGCTGATCGGCATGAACATTGGCCCGGATGAAATTCACATCATGTCCCGCGAGGAGGTGTGATGGGATGCTGCGTTCCAAAGCTTCGCGCTGGGCTGCCGCACCGTACCTGGTGTGGATGGTCCTGTTTATTGTGGTGCCGCTGGGCATTGTTGTGTGGTATGCCCTGACCAACAGTGACGGCCAGGTTACCCTTGCCAACCTGACCAGCATTGGGCGGTACGCCTCGGTTTTTGGCCGCAGCCTGCTGCTTGCGGCGGAGGCCACGATCATCTGCCTGGTGCTGGCGTTCCCGGTGGGGTATTTCCTCAGCCGGCTGCGCGCCAATAAACAGCATATTATGCTGATGCTGGTCATGCTACCCATGTGGATGAACTTTTTGCTGCGCACCTATGCGTGGATGACCCTGCTGGAAAAAAACGGCCTGATCAACAAGCTGTTGGGCCTGTTCGGCATTGGCCCCTTTAATATGATCAATACCTCCGGCGCCGTGGTACTGGGCATGGTGTATAACTACCTGCCGTATATGATCCTGCCGCTGTACACCGCCATGACCAAGATCGACAATTCTGTGGTGGAAGCTGCGCAGGACCTGGGAGCCAATGTGTTCCAGATTTTAGGCCGCGTGCTGATCCCGCTGAGCAAGCCCGGCATTGCCACCGGCATTACCATGGTGTTTGTTCCGGCGGTTTCCACCTTTATTATCAGCCGTATGCTGGGCGGCGGCGCTAACCTGCTGATTGGCGACTTGATCGAGCTGCAGTTCCTTGGCAACTCTTACAACCTGAATCTCGGCTCTGCCATGAGCCTTGTGCTGATGGTGATCGTTCTGCTCTGCATGAGCTTTACCTCCAGCTTTGACGAAGAGGAAATGGAGGGTGTGATGTAATGAAAACACAGTATAAGCATTTGCTGCAGCGCACCTACCTGGTGCTGGTGTTCGGGTTTATGTACCTGCCCATCGCGGTCCTCATCGCCTACAGCTTTAACGAAAATAAGAGCCGTGCGGTATTTACCGGTTTTTCCTTAAAATGGTATGCCAGCCTGTTCCATAATGAGATGATCCTTTCCGCTTTGGGGCTTTCACTGGTATTGGCATTTGTTTCGGCTATCATTGCCACGGTGCTGGGAACCCTGGCCACCATCGGCATCAACTCCATGAGCCGCAAGGCACAGCTGATTATCAATAACATCAGTTATGTCCCGGTTGTCAACCCGGAAATCATCACCGGCGTTTCCCTCATGCTGCTGTTCGTCATCGTGCAAAAAATGGGCATTGGCGGCGAAAATGGCGTGTTCGGCTGGATCACCCTGCTGATTGCGCACATTACGTTCAATGTGCCGTATGTTATTTTTAATGTCGGCCCCAAGCTGCGCCAGCTGGACGGCAGCCTGTACAATGCCGCCCTGGATCTGGGCTGCACCCCGCGCCAGGCGTTCTTCAAGGTCATTCTGCCGCAGCTCAGCCCGGCCGTCATGTCGGCATTTTTGATCTGCCTGACTTACTCCATTGATGACTTCATGATCTCCTACTTCAACTGCGGCACCATGCAGACCCTGCCCATTGCCATCTACTCCATGACCCGCAAAAAGGTCAGCCCGGAGATCAACGCGCTGTCTGCCATCATGTTCCTGGTCATTCTGGCAATCATCCTTACCTCCAACGCTATGGATTCCCGCGCCTACAAGCGTAACCAGAAGGCCATCCGCCGCGCTGCGGCCGAACAGTAAAGGGGGTAAGCAGAGATGAAACAGTTTACCCGCGCGGTTGTCAGCGCTGCCTTGTGCGCAGCCCTAAGCCTTGCCTGCACCCTGCCTGCTTATGCAGAGGAAGGGGAGATGCGGGAGGTCAACGAGGATATCTCGGTTTCTGCCGATTACGATTGGACCCGCTTTGCCAACGACCATCTGACCCTGAACGTGTATAACTGGGGCCTGTATATCTCGGATGGTTCCGATGACAGCGTGAACGTGATTTCGGCCTTCGAGGACCTGACCGGTATCAAGGTTAACTATACCACCTTTGACTCCAACGAGAGTCTGTATGCCAAAATGAAATCCGGCGGCGCCAGTTATGATGTGATCGTGCCGTCTGACTACATGGTGGGCAAAATGATTGCCGAAAACATGCTGGCCGAGCTGGATTACGATAACATCCCCAATATGGCCAACATCGGCGAGAATTACCTCGGCTGGAGCTATGACCCTGATAACACTTACAGTGTGCCGTATACCTGGGGCACCACCGGCATTATTTATAACACCACCATGGTGGAAGAACCGCCCACATCCTGGGCGGACCTGTGGGATGTGGAGTACGCCGGTAATGTGCTGATGTTCAATAACTCCCGCGATGCTTACGCTATTGCAGCTAAAAAGATGGGCCTTTCGCTGAACCCTTCCAGCGTGGAAGAAGTAGACGACGTAATGAAGGAACTGCAGGCTCAAAAATCTGTAGTGCAGGCCTATGTTATGGATGAGATCTTCGATAAAATGGAGGGCGGCGAAGCTGCCATGGCCCCGTATTATGCGGGCGATGCCCTGACCATGATCGATGAAAACCCGGATCTGGCGTTCGTTTCGCCGGAGGAGGGCGTCAACTTCTTTGTGGACAGCATGTGCATCCCGGCTTCCAGCAAACATAAGGAAGCCGCCGAAATGTTCATCAACTTTATGTGTGAACCGGATGTCGGCTACCAGAATTGTGACTTCATCGGCTACTCCACCCCCATCACCGAAGTGTGGGAGCGGCTGGACGATGATTTGAAGTACAGCCCGATCGCTTACCCCAGCGATGAAGTGATGAATAAGGCGGAAGTCTTTGTGACCTTGCCGGATGACATCAACGCCGAAATGGACGCTAAATGGAGTGAGATGAAGAGCTACGATGAATCCGGCAGCGGCTGGCTGATCGTGGTGTTCCTGCTGGGGGCCATTGCAATTTCCGGCTTTAACATCTGGCGCAAGATGCGCAAAAAGGTGCAGGACAATTATTAAGCAGCCCGGCACCGCTTAAAATCAATTTGAAACACAAGCCCCGATTTGTCCTTTGTGATGAACCGGGGCTTGTGTTATACTATAAAAAAGATTTGTGTGCAAAAACAATGCAGATGAATAGAGGGCAGAGAGATGAAATACACCCAGGAATATAGGATCTACGAAAATGATGTTGACTTCCGCAAAATGGCAACCCTTGGCACCCTGCTGCGCTACTGCCAGCAAATTGGCGCCGAGGATGCGGAACATTACGGCATTACCCCGGAATTGTATGCCAGCACCCACACGTCTTACGTGCTGGCCAAGCTGGCTCTGCACATTACCCGTACCCCGCGCGTGGAAGAAACCATTACCGTGCAGACCGAGCCGGAAGCCCTGCACCGCGCCGTCAACCGCCGCTTTACCACCTTTTGCGATGCACAGGGCAGGGAAGAAGTGTGTGTGGACAGCCGCTGGGTGTTGATTGATACTGACAAGCGGATGATCCTGCGCAAGCACCCGGAAGGTTTCCCCACAACGGGCTGGGTGGATAAGCTGGACCGGGAACTGCCCATCAAGCTGACAAAAGTCAAGCGGGAGGATTGTGAAGAGCTTGGTACCCACCGCGCTGTGTACAGCCGGTGCGATCGGAACGGCCATATGAACAATACCGTGTATGCGGACCTGATCTGTGATGCGCTGCCGCTGGAAGTATGGCGAACCCACACTGTAACGGATGTGATCCTATATTATCACAAGGAAGTACCCATGGGCGAAAGCACCCGCCTGTACCGCGCCGCAGTGGGCGAAAACCGCTGGTATATGGCCGGGTGGCAGGGGGATACCTGCAACTTTGAAGCCGAAATTACCCTGGCACCCCTGCAGGATAACGCAGATTGACGGGGCAACAAAGAGAAGAATGAAGTGTTCACACAAAAAACACAAAATTGGTTACAAATCTTTTACAATTTGGCCTTGACAAAAGGTTTCAAAAAGGTTACAATTTAGTTGCAAGCGAAAGATAAATATTAACAAATCTTTTTCATGTGTTCTTCTCCTCCTTTCTCAAATCCCCGCCTTTCCCTCAGGCGGGGATTTCCTTTTGTGTAGGTTTTTTATAGCGGGAACATCACGGCCTGATTGTGATGAAGTTGAACAATAACAGCGCTGTTTCGTAAGATGCTGACGGGATTCCATGCATTTTAAAAGCACGCTTTGTAAAACCGCAGCAACAAAAAGTGTAAAAAGCAAAAATAAAGGGTGTGCAGCAAGCCGTTCGCTGCGCACCCTTTTGTGTTTTGGTTGAGGTTGTTCCAAATTGTTACAATTTGCCGCTCATTTGGCAGCTTTTACCAGGCCGGTCATTCCATCGGCGGTCAGCCCGGTGCCGTCTTCGCGGTAAATGCCGATGGAGTAGGTATAGTCCCCGTCCAGCCAGGTGGCAAGCTGAACCTGGCCGTCGTTGCCCTGCAGGGTCACGCTGCGGCCGTCAACATCAACGGCATTGCTTTCCGCATACTGGTTGAAATCTCCGCTGATGTCATCGCTGCCGGGGGCCTTGCGCAGGCAAAGGCGGGCATTGCCGGAGCTGTACTGCACCTCGGTCAGCTGCTCGCTTTCCAATACGGCAATGGTAACGTCCGGGTAGCCATCCACGGAGTCGGGCACGGTAAAATCGTACCCGGTCAGGGCGGCGGCATCCGCCAGGGTGGTGCAGCCGGTCCACGGGTTGGGAATTTGAGCGGTATCACTGGTGGCGCTGCTGGAAGCGCTGCCTGCAGTGCTGGCGGCATCGGAAGCGGCAGGCTGGCTGCAGGCGGCAAGGCTGACAGCCAATAGGGCAGAACAGGCAAGCAGGGTGGTGTGTTTGATAAAATTGATGGAATGGATATTTTTCATGGTATTCAAATTCCTTTCGTAATAAACGCTTTTTGCGGGAGAGCCTTGGAAAATTTTTTCAGGCAAACACCTTTGGCATTTTCCCAGGGGGTATCTGAAACGTCGAAAATATCGTCTATTTCTGCAAACGCAGCCGGATTTTGCGTTTGTGGAATATCCGTCATTTCCTTTGCTTTCAGGTACACCTTAAATGTAAGCTCATAAATAGGGGAAAGCACGAGCCGGCATTCGGTTTTCCCGTCCCTTCACGATCAAAAACGTCAAAAAGGCCCGCGTTGTTACACGGCAAAATAAAAAAATAAGGGAAGGCCGTTTCCTACAGCTTTCCCACAAAATAATTTCTTCAATCAAGTTGCGCTTGCCTTTTCCACCGTGGCCTGCACCATCCGCAGCTCTTCTGGGAAAATGCAGCTGTTCAGCGCGCCGTTCTCCACATTACGCAAACAGTCGGCAAGGGGCATCCAGCGCACGGCGCTGATCTCCTCTTTTTGCAGCGTAAATTCTTCGGCATCACGGTCTAGCCAGAGCAGGTACACGTTGCTGACCTGGTTATCCTTGAACGGTTTGCCGTGGAACACCGCGGAAAACTGGAAGCTGCGCTGCCCGCACAAAATCAGGTCCTGCGGCTGGGCGGTTACGCCAAGCTCTTCTTTCAACTCCCGCAGGGCGGAATCCACAAAGCCCTGCCCGGACGGGATATGTCCCGCACTGGAAATATCGTAACAGCCGGGGAAAGAATCTTTCTCGTCACTGCGCTTTTGCAGCAGAACTTCCAGCACGCCGTTTTTGCGGCGTACCAGCCACACATGGCTGGTACGGTGGCGCAGCCCAAGGCGGTGCGCCTCGCTGCGCGGCACAGCCCGGCCGATGGGGTCGCCCTGCTCGTTGACCAAATCCAGCATTTCTTCCATGGTGTTTCCTCCCTGTCCCTCAACATCCTATGTTCGAATCTCGAATTATAGGGCAATACCGCATAATTCTAAGTGCCGATACGGCGAGCGAGGTGCGGCAGCTGCCGGAGCGGTGCTTAAGCCGCAAGGCGGGAATTGTGCGGTGTTGCCATAGGCATTATAGCACGCCGGACCCCGCTTGTCACCCACTGGCGGCGGGGGCGCTGCGCGGTTCGGCAATGTTAGCGCAAAACACAAACACCGCGCGGCACACGGCGGCGGTGGCGGTGGTGCTGGCAAAATCGCGCTCGCTTTCAATCACGGCATCGGGGTAATCCTGCAATAATTGCAGGCGGGCGCTGCGCCGTGCCAGAGCTGCGGCGGTTTCGGGGGTGAAAGTCTGCTCCTGTGTTTCCCGTGCCCAACAGGTGGTTTCCTGCACGCAGCCGGGC
>ULXB01010554.1_pt1 | contig 11039 bp, 8 predicted proteins | sample 1960901 | NCBI WGS metagenome assembly ULXB01 (sample SAMEA4835828, study PRJEB28245) | human gut metagenome | biome: gut microbiome; material: fecal sample | place: Denmark | collected 2008
GGTAATTTCTGTACCGTAATCCTGAGTAATGGGTGCAATCTCACTTCCGCCGTTGGTATCAAAGGTTATTGTGTACTGATTGATTTCCCACTTCGCCCAATACTCTTTATTACCTGTTTCTGCACCGCCGATTACCGTAACAGGAGAGCCGGTCAGATTTTCGTTGTCATACCAGCCCTTGAAGGTGTACCCGGTGCGCGTCACATCTGTCGGGAGTGTTGCGCCCACGCCATAGGTGTATCCGGTGACATTGCCGCTGTTGATCGTGCCGCCGTTCGTATTCAAGGTTACGGCGTAGGTCGGTGCTGTCCACTGCACCGTCAGTTCCGTCACATCAGCCGGAACACTGGCACCGGGTTCGTAGGAATTGCCATTGCCGTCAAGCCACATAAAATAATTATCGGTATCTCCGTCCGGGCGGGTCAGACCATCGGATGCGGGAGCGGTAAATGTACTGCCGTTTTTCACAATGATCTGAATAGCATCGGAGCTATTACCCAGCGTGCCGCCGCCAAGGTCAAGGGTAACGACCTTCAGTCCGTCAGAGCCCAGTGTATCAGGGTTCAGGACTTCAAGGACGGGGCGGAAACCAGTGTCCCGCTCCGGAAGGGTTGGCCTTGCCCAAAATGTAACCTGTGCAGCGAAGTGTCCACCACGAGATAGATACCATCCATCGACATTCCCAGTACCTATATCCTGGCCGAAAGAGCGCATTTTATACCAGTTTTTGATATAATCGGCTGACTTCTGATAGATCGTATCCCATTCATTGTCAATTGGTGCAAGACCAGAGCCTTCTCCTTCATTACGGTGATGGTCTCCAACAGATGGGGCGCGGAGCGTATAGTTCACGTTACTCGCTGTATAGGTCTGGCCATAAATCAGGTTCATTTCTGCCAACGTCTCCCGCTGCAAAGAACATTTCACGTTATAATCTGCAATAAACAAGCTGTGCTCGTAAGGGGTGGTATCCTTGTCGGCTTCATTTTTCAATGAATATGCATCCACCGTGCCCACATAAGTAAAGGGCACATAATGCAGTGTGCTGTCAGGTAGATTGCTGTTTACCGTTCCGGGAATATCCATTGCCGAAAGGTCAAAATAGTATCTGCCACCCGAGGCGAGGGTAAACTGCTCAGGCTGATTTTCCACCGTCAGCGCAATGTCTGTGAAATTACTTGCGTAATCGGTTTTATAATCACCGTTATACTGTTCATTGAATACCTTCAGGGTATAGTCGCCCGGTGCAATGTCAGACGGGATTTTGATTTCAACCGTTCCGCTTTCGGCAGTAGGTTGTGCTACTCTGCCGTAATACTGTGCGCCGTTGTTATCCGCAATGATGACAGAGATATATTCATTTTTCCCTGTGGTCGCTCCGCTGTAATTCAGCGTAACGGTATCGTCGGGGGCGGCGCTGACAGCTTTTTCCGTTACGGCAAAACTGCGGCTACTATCTAAAAGCGTCAATTTCCATTCACTTCCGCTGTATTCGGGAATCGGGGTCAGCCCTCCGTCGGGCTTTCCGCCCACGGCGGCAGATGCAAAAAGGACAGAGTTCAGATTTAATTTAAAAGCGGGACGAACACCCCATATATTGCTGATATCTATCCCATCGTGGTCGATATTAGCAAAACCGTCCACAGAGGCAACATCGCGATTCTTTGCGCCTGGGGAGCGCAACCACCAATAGCTTGATGCCCAGTATTGATGTTCTCTATCCGCAATTCGCAGATCATTATTTACTGCAGACGCTTCCGCTGTGGAAAGCGGCCAGAATACAGCGTTATTCACTTGTGTGCCAGATACACAGTCGGTATTTTCTCTGTTGTAACTTCCGCTTGCAAGCGTCTGTTTTTGAACTGCATCGGTTTCTTTCGATGTCAGCTTTTCTGCAAGCGCGTCTATTGCGGTTTTCAAATCGCTGTCTGCATAAGCGGCACTCGAGCCAAACTTTGACCAACCCATATTATATGCCGCAAGCAGGGTAATATCCCCCTGTGCGCTTGTAACACCGTTTCCGTCATAACCGATAACTCGCCATGCAGCGGGATTATTATCATGGTTTTGCCCGAAATACACAGTCGGTGCGATCTCTGTGTTTACAGTTTTATTCAGTGTGCCTGCGCCAAGCTTTATCGCAGCAGAGCCCCATGCCCCAACCTCCTCGGCAAATACGCTTATCGGCGTAAGGCAGAGCATCATGCATAAAGTCAGCAGGATACTAAGTATTCGTTTTTTCATTTTTCGCCACCTCCGTTATATAAATTTAATCAAGAGCAGTTATTGTAATAGTACCTCTGAAGCCACCGAGATAAGTATTGTATGCCGAATTTTCAAAACTCAACTGCAATGTAATGTCTTTATTTGACGCATCATACATTCTGTTGAAATTAAAGGAATGTTGATCATTGGTATACGGTATTTTTGCCCCGTCCCTTTTTATTCGTGTAAGCTCCCTGCACAGATCGTCATCATAACCGTCTGTCATCTGAATAGAGTAATTGCCGCTGTTGTTAAATTCGTTTGAACCAACTTCGAGAGAACCGCTTAAGCAGACATTGTAAATATGTCCTTTTTTGAGTGTAATATTATTCCTGTAGTATGAAATCAAGCCGCCCTTGTTTATTTTTTCGTAGACAGAAATATAGACACGACTGTTATTCAGTACTGTCCTCGGAGCGTTTGCCTCTCCGTAAAAATATCCCGAACAGCTGCCGTTCTGACCTGCATCACCTTTGTCGCCTTTATCTCCCTTGTCACCCTTTTCGCCTTTTTCACCGTCAACTCCTGTGGCTTTCACTCCCGTATCGGTCGTTCCAATCCACCAGTTGCCGTTTTCACCAATGAACGGGGTGTTGCCGTCTTTGCCGTCAGCGCCGTTTTGTCCGTTTGTTCCGTCCTTACCATCAGCACCGTCTTTGCCGTCAACACCGTCTTTGCCGTTTATACCGTCCTTACCGTCTGCGCCGTCAAGACCTTTCAAAATTGAAAGATCGTAAAGGTTAAGCCATATTTCATCGCCGACATAACGCCACTGTAGGTTATTTTCATTTACACGGAACTCAGGTGTTTTTCCGTTTGCTCCGTCCTTACCGTTCTCTCCGGAATCTCCTTTATCTCCCTTGTCGCCTTTTTCACCGTCAACACCTGCGGCTTTTACGCCAATGTCGGTCACTCCGAGCCACCAGTTGCCATTTTCACCGATGAACGGCGTATCGCCGTTTTTGCCGTCAATACCATCGACACCGTTCTTTCCGTCGATTCCGTCTTTTCCGTCAAGACCTTTCAAATTTGAAAGATCGTAAAGATTTAACCATATTTCGTCACTGACATAACGCCATTGAAGATTGTTTTCATTTACACGGAACTCAGGTGTTTTTCCGTTTGCTCCGTCTTTACCGTTCTGCCCTGTGGGTCCTTTTATATCGGAAATGGCAACAAGGTTTTGCCAATTTTCTCCTTCATAGCGCCACTGTATATATTCTGTTGTTCTTTGTACCTCTATGTTTTTGCCGTCAGTACCGTCTTTACCGTCAGTACCGTCTTTGCCGTCAATACCGTCTTTGCCGTTAAGACCGTTTTTGCCGTCAATGCCGTTTTTGCCGTCAATGCCGTCTTTGCCGTCAGTGCCGTTTATTCCGTTAGTACCGTCTTTGCCGTCAGCACCGTCTTTGCCGTTAAGACCGTCTTTTCCGTTAGTACCGTCTTTACCGTTAAGACCGTTCTTTCCGTCAATGCCGTCTTTACCGTTAAGACCGTCTTTTCCGTCAAGACCGTTTTTGCCGTCAGTACCGTCTTTTCCATCAGTACCGTTTTTGCCGTCAATGCCGTTTTTTCCGTCAGCACCTCTGAGCGTGTTAAGAGCTACAAGATCGTGCCATTCCTCTTCGGCGGTATCTCTCCATTGGATTGCTGTGCCGTTATTTCGCACCTCCGGCAACACGGCTTTGCTATTTTCCGCCTTGCTGCATACGGCAGCAAATGCAATGCAAAGTATGATGCAAAGCACAAGACAGAGTGCGGTAGTAATACAGTATATTCGTTTTTTCATTTATCATTGCCTCCTCTCAAATATTGTGAACGGTATTTATCAGTAAACAGGGCAACACCCTGTTTTAAGACCTCCATTTGGGTTTTTAAATAATATTCATCCTCAAACATAGCATAGTGTACACAGGCACGGACAAATATAAAAATGAGCGGTGTAATCACCGTGTACGGAATGCCGATTTTCGGCTCAAGCCGCTTTGCATACTCGGTATAGCGCTCATTTACCCCCTCAAAGAATTTCTTGCCGTGCTCAATATATTTCGGATGGGTATAGACCTGATACATCAGCCGATATTTTTTGCCGTGCTTCTTTGCGGTCCAATACGGAACCTCTTTCACAAATCGAACAACATCCTTCGGGTCGGTGGGAGCTTTTTCCATAAAATCATCCTCGACCTTTTCCATACAGTATGCAGTTGATTCAATAATCAGTTCATCAACACTGTTGAAATAGGAATACAGATTTCCCGTTGTACAGCCACACGCTGCCGCCAAAGCCTTGATGCCCGTACCGGTCAATCCGTTTTCAGCATAGCATTCAAAGCATTTTTCCATTATTTCCCTCTTACGCTCGTTGTGCTGTTCCTCTGTTGTTCTCATAACATTCGCTTCCTTTTGATAACTAATCGATTAATTAATTATAGTATAGCACAGAGCTACGGCAATTTCAACAATTAACTAAGAAAAAATCGCAAAATATTAAATTTTTATCACATCTGTCGGAAACTTTACTGCTATAACAGTACCCTTTTCCGAACTTTCTTCCACACGAACTTTACCATTGTGCAGTGCAACAATTTCCCACACCAAAGAAAGTCCCAATCCAACTCCGCCGTATTCTCTGCTTCGGGATTTATCCACACGAAAGAAGGGCTGAAAAATACTTTCTCTGTATTGTTCGGGTATGCCGTAACCGGTATCCGCAACCGTAATAACAAGCTGATTGTCTTTGTGCGTTACGGTAATATTCACTGTACCGTCAAAACGGTTGTAGCGTATAGCGTTTTCGGTCAGATTGTATAACAAACGATAAATCAGCGTGTCACTGCCTGTCATAACAGCGTCGCCCGTGCTTTCAAGTGTAATATTATGTTTCTCTGCAAGGGGTGCAAGGTCAGTGAAAATCTCTTCTACCATAGGACCTATCTCTATGCGGTCGGCACACGATACTGTGCGAAGCTCGCTCATTTCCAACAGGGTTTTTGTCATTTGCGTCATTCGTTCAGTCTGCTCACGCAACAATCGGAGAAACTCCGCCGTTTCAGGCGATACCTCGGGATGCTCTGCCGAAAAAAGTTCAAGCTGTGCCTGCATAAGCGAAAGCGGTGTGCGCAACTCATGTGCGGCGTTTCCCGTGAACTGTCGTTGAGCGGTAAATCCCTCATCAAGACGGTCAAGCATCCGATTGAACGACTTGACAAACTGTCTCAGTTCAGGCGGAACTTCTTCGGTTATCTTCATATCCGTCAAATTGTTAGGTTGAACCTTTTCAACCCGAGCGGTAAAAGTACGCAGAGGCTTCAGTGCATGCCCGCTTAAAAAATACGCAAGCACACCGCCTAACAATGTTGCCGCCGCCGTAATATACCAATTGGTAGCGATAAAGGATTCCTGTGCTCCGTTGATTACAATAGTCAATTCACGATCAAGCTTTTCGTGTTCGGGATCGAAAAAGTCAGGTTCTCCTTTGTCCGTATCACCGTAACCTGTAACATAAGAGCCTATGGAATCCATATAATGGCTGCCGGAATAGCCGATAAGAACATTCATAAAAATGCAGGTGGCTCCGATAAGAAGTGCAGTCATCAGAGTTATGCGCCATTGCAAGGATAGCTTTTTCATACTTTTTCTTCCTCCATAACATATCCTTCACCAATGCGATTGCGAATCGGGTCATAGCCGAGTGCCGCACGCAGTTTCTTTCGTAATGCAGAAATATGTACTCTTATTGAATTGCTGAAATTGTCAACACTGTTATCCCAAACATGGTCGAGCAGTTCTTCCTGACTGACGGGGCGACCTTGATTAAGAAGTAAATATTCAAGTATTCCGATTTCTTTTCGGGTAAGTGACAGCTCCTGACCGTCAGCAACGGCAACACGGGCTTTGGTATCAAAAGCAACCTTTCCACAGTTCAAAACAACATTGTTTTGTGTAAACCGACGGCGAGTCAGACTGCGTATTCTTGCCTCAAGCTCCTCCAAATGAAAAGGCTTTGTCAGGTAATCGTTTGCTCCGGCATCCAGCCCCTCCACCTTGTCGGCAACCTCACAGCGTGCCGAAAGAATTAACACTCCGGTATCTCTGTCGGTTTGTCGCAGAGTTCGCAGTACCGTCATCCCGTCTGCACCGGGTAAATTCAGATCAAGTAAAACAAGATCGTACTTTTCTATTCCGAGCAACTCATTTGCTTTGTTTCCGTCATAGCAAAAATCAACGCTGTATGCCAATCTTTTAAGGCTGCGAACAATTGTCTCGCACAGCGCACGCTCGTCTTCAATTACTAAAATACGCATAGAAACTCTCCTTGTTGTGTTTTCATATTTCTTTGATAATTTAATTATATCATTATATCGCTCAGACATAAAGTTTTTGTTAAGTTCTCGTTCTTAACAGGGATTTTACATCATCTGTGCTACAATGAGAGCACAAAAGAAAGGAGTGACCGAATTGACTCGAAAGAAAAAAGCCGTATTTCAGATCGTACTGATTATCTGCGGAATTACGATGCTGTGTTACGGAGCCCTGCGAGGAGAAGCAGAAACCGTGTTAAGCAAGGCAATCCGGCTGTGTTTGGAGTGTGTGGGAATTGGATAACAAAGAACCGAAGAAAAAAAGAGGCGGTGTATCGCAGTTCCTCTCACGCTTTCGATGGCTGATTCAAACAGGAGCAACTTTGCTGAGTAATATTCATCTGCCGAATTTTTTTAAGGGCGGAATTTATCAAGGCAAAGGAAAGGCTGTTTGTGTGCCCGGACTGAATTGCTATTCCTGCCCGGCGGCATCGGGAGCCTGCCCAATCGGCTCGTTTCAGGCAGTGGTGGGTTCGTCAAAATTCAGTTTTTCATATTATATCACAGGATTCCTCATATTGATAGGGGTTCTGCTCGGGCGGTTTATCTGCGGTTTTTTGTGTCCGTTCGGATGGCTTCAGGAACTGTTACATAAGGTGCCGACAAAAAAGCTTCCCACTAAAAAGCTGAAACCGCTGACATACATAAAATATGCAGTTTTGCTTTTTGCTGTATGTTTACTGCCGATGCTCATTACAAACGATGCGGATATGGGAGATCCTTTTTTCTGTAAGTATCTTTGTCCTCAAGGGGTACTCGAGGGGGCAATCCCTCTTTCCGCTGTCGATTCGGGAATCCGTGCCGCACTTGGTACGCTCTTTTCGTGGAAGCTGGGCATATTGATCGCAGTAATCGTACTGAGTGTGCTTTTCTACAGACCGTTCTGTAAGTGGCTGTGTCCTCTCGGTGCATTTTATGCATTGCTTAACAAGGTGTCACTTTTCGGAATGAAAGTAGACAAACACAAGTGCATTTCCTGTGGAAAATGTGCCAAAGCATGCAAGATGGATGTAGATGTAACCAAAACTCCCAACCATACCGAATGCATACGCTGCGGTAAGTGTATCCGTGCCTGTCCTGTCGAGGCGGTCAGCTTTTGCTACGGCTTTGGCAAAGGAAAAGAAAATGATTGTCCCGCTAAAAAAGCGGAAACAGCAAAACAAAAAATTGAAACAGAAATTAAAACAGAAATTAAAACAGAAAAGGAGTAAACACTATGAAAACGACTAAAATTTTAAGCTTACTGACTGCCCTGATGATGTTGTTAAGCTTTGCCGCCTGTGGCACAGCCAAAGGCAATACGACGAATACTACTGCAAATAAGAAAAGCGAAACGGCTATGCTGACAGCTGTGAATCCGAAAACAAAAGACGAGGCCGCCGACCTGCATCAAAAACTGATGGCACAGGAAAATGCTATTCTTTCCGAAAACAGCAAGCTTTGGGAAAAGGTATTTGCTTCAGCCGATAAAGGTATGGCGATGAATGAGGAAGGCAAAAACTACGGCGATTTTCTTCTGAAAACAATTGACGGTATCAAGGATCAGTTCAGTGCTGATGAGTTGAAACTGCTTAATAAAGGCGCCGAAGAGATTAAGGAAATTGAAGGAAAGCTGACAGTTTTGGAACAAAAATTTCCCGGATGCGGAGAAAAACCGTCTGATGGAGATATGAGCGTTCCGGCTGAAAACGGTAAGCCCATCGAAAAGGATAATCTGATGAAATTCCCGACATTTGACGGCAAGGATCTTGACGGAAACGAAGTTAAGAGCAGTACGCTTTTTGCAAAAAATACCGTTACTGTAGTAAACTTCTGGTTTACCACCTGCAATCCCTGCGTGGAAGAACTTGCCGACCTGGAAGCTCTGAATAAACAGCTTGCAAAAAAAGGCGGAGCAGTAGTCGGAATCAATTCATTTACACTTGACGGTGACAAAACGGCTATCTCTGACGCAAAGAATATTCTGGCAAAAAAGGGTGTGACCTACAAAAACATTTGGTTTGATTCAAAAAGCAAAGCCGGAGAATTCACATCCGGATTGTACTCCTACCCCACAACTTATGTTGTCGATAAAAACGGTAATATTGTGGGAGAGCCGATTGTCGGTGCAATAACCTCCGAAAAGCAGTCTGAAAAGCTCCAAAAGTTGATTGATCAGGCAATTGCAAACAGCAAGAACTGATGTGTGCCTGTCCCGACAAAGTAACAATAATGCATATTTTCAGGTTCTGTAAATTTTACATATAGATTCCAACAAATATGCCAATAATTAAGCCTATATAATTTTTCGTACAACAAAACCTCCTGCAACGGATTTTACTCTGTGCAGGAGGTTTATTCTTATTCCGATATTTTTTATTTCATCGTTATATCTGTATAAAAATTTTACATAGCTGTAAAGCGGTTTGTCATCACAATAAATTTGTATTCTGTTCAAGCATTAAAAAAGAGGCTCTTTCGAGCCTCCTTTCAGCAGTTGTTCTACCCTATTTTATTGTAGAGTTTGTTACTGTCAAAATGCAAATATCAAAACTGCCGATGCGAGAAAAAGTGCAAAGGTAATCGGTTGAATTTTTATGTATTTTTCAACTTTTGCAATTCGTTCTTCCGAAAAAGCATTTGATTGTACTGCTTTTTTGTAATCTCGATAAGACATTACAAACATAAAGATTGAAGCAATTATAAATGCAGTATAAAACACATATAAATAACTCTCCAAAAGCGAACCAAAATATTTTGTAATCAAAGAAAATGAAAAGCAAGCTGTCTGGATAATCGGAGCTAAAATACTTCCTTGAATTATTCCGTCACATTTATCCTCCGGTTTGTCATCCTCTTCATTCGGCAGAAAATAATCCTCTGCAAGGCTTGAATTAATATGAACCCTCTTACGGTAGAGTTTTAATAAAGCTGCAATCAACAGCAATAAAAACATTGCTAAATTACTGTAAATATAGATTGAAAATTCAATATCGTGAAAGACATAAACTAAATCTCCGTCGCTATACATAGTTAAAGCGTAAAAATAAGCATTAACTATAACTACCCAAGCATATATTCTTTTAACCTTTTTAAAAAGTATGTATATTGTTGCAAAGTGCATTACAAACAGCAAAAGCAACAAAGATATAAACACAATCAAATCATACGGATTATGTGTTTTAAAAAAATTCATAAAAGGATAAAAATTCAAATACAACGCAGTTGTGGGAAACATAGTTAAATCCGAAGTAATTATGCAATAACCAATGTTCACAAACAGCAATAATATAAATAAGCTTTGTAATCCTACGACAATTGAATAATAAATTTTCTTTGCTTTCATTTAAAACATCCTATCTGTTATTTTACTTTTCATATTTGACTATATCAAAAAGAATTCAAACGAAATCAATAATGTGTATGGTGATATCATGGCTGATGAAATTAATTCACAAAGGAATTTTTTGGTCAATTCGGTTTTTCCGAATACTATTGACGAAAAAATCACAATGTCGGCAACAAAAGGCTTTGCTGTAATAACTGCTCATATTAAATTCTTATTGAATGTATTAGATTGATTTTTAGTGATTAAGTGTGTATAATGTATATCGGGAGGTATCTATGGGAAAACAAAATTATTTTTTCAGCGGAATTACGGACATACTGATTCTTGCCATTTTGTGTGAGCATGACAGTTATGTGTATGAAATTGTAAAATTCATAAAAGAAAAATCAAACGGATGCCTGTCCATATCTCAGAACACCGTTTACGCAGTCACCTACAAGCTTGTTAACGAAGGAAAAATCAGCGAATATTCAAAGCTTGTCGGCAAAAAGCGCACACGAATTTATTATCATATTGAGGACGAAGGTCGGGCATATTATGAAAACCTTTTGGAGAGCTTTCATAATGCATACAGCGGTGTAGAGAGCATTTTAAATATTTTAAAAGAGGACAAGGGCAATGAACAATAACGGGGATTCCCTATGTTGTCAAGAAAATAAGGACAGGCAAATACATCAAAAGACTTATTGCGGTTGTACTTATTCTTGCACTCATATCAACTGTTACATACTGCATTGTTTTGCATGAAGACCATCAGATTACAAAAAGACAGGAAGCTGTTATAGCCGAAGATGTAATCGAATAGTATAAATTCCGTTCGGATTTTTTTTAAAATTTACAGACCGATTTCAAATTTGATTTTGAAGTCGGTCTTTTTTTGTATATACGCTTTTTACGCAATGAAAATACATATTCTGATTGTATTGTATCAATAGACATTGTAAAAAGCAATACTTATTAATATTTTCTTTATCTAAAAGTCATATATTCATATCTGCCAATGAAAGTATCAAATACAGCATTTTCATACAATCACCTCGAATTGCTTATAACGCATTACTTTTCTTTTGTAACTTCATCCAGAC
>ULXB01028311.1_pt1 | contig 11032 bp, 6 predicted proteins | sample 1960901 | NCBI WGS metagenome assembly ULXB01 (sample SAMEA4835828, study PRJEB28245) | human gut metagenome | biome: gut microbiome; material: fecal sample | place: Denmark | collected 2008
CTTGCTGCGCCGAACGGCTATGTTGCACCTCCGACGAAAGACGATCTGGCTTACGTTGTCCATTTCCGCAAGACCTGCCAGCGGTATCAGATCGACTTCGCAAAAGCCGATCCGGACGAACGCGACTTCGTGATCCATATGGCAGAGAAAACATTTTTACAGAAGCGTGCTTGATTTTGTAGTTGATCGGAGTCACTCCGACAAGATGTGTGTTCATCTATAGTGTAGTGAAAACACGGACCGGAACAGATTTCTGTTCCGGTCTTTCTTTTTATCTGTGTTGTATAAACACATGCAACTTTTCTCATATTTGCCGCTGCATGTAGAAGCAATGATTTTACATGCAGGAGGCATATTATGACAGAAGAAAACTACAACTACCGGACAAGCCAGATCATGCTGCGCAATCAGCTTCCGGGGAACGGAAGATGGAACATCCCGATCATTCCGAAATTTCAGGAAAAGCCCGGAGACTTTGACGATTTGCTTTTGATCGGCTTCGACAAAGCCAGCGCAGACGACCAGAAACACAAGGAACGTATGGTGCATTTCTTTCTCTACGATTACCGGTTTGAACGGGTATGGGAAAAGCCAGACATGGTACTGGATAAGCTTCGTCCTTACCGCGCGGTACTCTCGCCGGATTTCAACATGTATCTGGAAATGACGCCGGTTTTGCAGCTGTACAACGTGTTCCGCAACCGCTGGTGCGGCGCATACTGGGCATCGCAGGGATTGCGTGTTGTCCCAACCGTTAACTGGGGCGATGCGGCGACGTTTGATTTCTGCTTCGCGGGAATCGAAAAAGGAAGCGTTGTTGCCGTATCGACCTACATGGCATCGGCACACGACAACCGCTGCGATCAAAAAGAATGGTTTCTGGCAGGCTACCGGGAAATGCTGCGGCGGATTGAGCCGGAGAAAATTATCTGCTATCATACGCCGTTTCCGGAAATGGAAGGCAACATCGTCTATGTCGATTACGAGCGCAGCTCGTGGCGGTATCTGAACACGCAGCAAGCTTTTTCAAAAGAAAATCTGGAAGATTTTCTAATTGGCAAGACATATCGCCCGGAATCTGATAGAATAGAAGCGTACATGGATGTTCCTGCGTTCAAAGGCGGCGGCAGCGCCTACGGCGGAAAACTAAGACCATCCAAACCGGAAGATGAACGCTTCTGGGGCGAGCCTGGTGAAATAAAGTATTCTTATACGGCAAAGGGCGAGCGAATTGAAACGTATATCGGACCGGATGGAAGGGCGTATCTTGAAATTCATTATACAGATCATGGAAATCCAAAAATGCACGACGTTCCGCATGAACATGTAATCACGTGGGACGAATCCGGCTTTCATTTTACCAAAGATCACACGAAAAAGTGCTTACGTAAGGAGGTTACAGGAATGATCTCATGGGTGGGAACAAACAGCTTTGAGGACAATCGCTTCAAAACGATTTCTGATTTTAAACAGTGTATGCGGCGCGGCGGCGAGGTAGAGTTCGAGTGGAACGGCGTCATGTACTGCTGCTTTGGCTGCGTGGAGGATCCGGACAGCGGACGGACACGGATGCTGATTTCGCAGGCGGGCAGCGTCGAGGTAAACACGCGGACAGAAAAATGGTGCGACAGCGCGGACGAAATTCTCGAATGCCTGGTAGGAAACGATCGCCTGCGCGATGTGATCACGCAAGTCAAGGTCTGGAGCCGCACCATTTGAATTTCATCTATAGTGTAGTGAAAACGCAATAAAAAAGACACGCTGTAGCGTGTCTTTTTTTACTATATACAAAGCCGCCGACTGTGCCGGCGGTTTCCCAAATGCTTTGGCTATGCTCAGAAAAGTATTCGAGCATAGCGAGAAACAAGTCAGGAAGGCAGTCGGTAAGGTACAATTCAAAAAGACGAATATTCGAGAGATACGAAAAGCAAAATGCGCCGAGCCGCTATTTCAGCAGCAGCTGAGCGCCGACAACGCGCCGTCCCTTCCTCTGAAATCAATACATAACAGGAGAGACCTTCAGATGGTACAGCTGGTATATTGCGATAAGGAAGCAGAGATATGCAGACGATCTTGATTATTGACGACGATGCCGCCATCGGCAATCTGGAACAGGAGGTTCTGGAACGGGCGGGCTATGCGGTGCTGCGCGCCTATTCCGGGACGGAGGCACTGCTTGTGCTGAAAAGCAGCCGCCCCGACCTCATCCTGCTCGATCTGATGCTGCCGGGACTCAGCGGCGAAGAGGTTCTGCCGCTGATACAGGGTATCCCGGTCATCGTGGTCAGCGCCAAGACCGCCGTGCAGGACAAGGTCGCGCTGCTTCTTGGCGGTGCGGCGGACTATCTCACGAAGCCCTTCGACACAAAGGAGCTGCTGGCCCGCGTGGCGGTGCGTCTGCGCGAGGCGTCCCGCTCTCCACTGGCGGCGGTCTACACCTGCGGCAGCCTGACGCTGGACACGGCATCCCATGAAGTCCGCGCCGGTGATGTACAGGTGCAGCTGACCCGGACGGAGTACGCCATTTTGAAACTGCTGATGCAGAATCCCGGTCAGGTGCTGGCAAAGTCCGTCCTGCTGGAGCGCATCAGCGCCGATACGCCGGACTGCACGGAAAGCTCTCTGAAAACGCACATCAGCAATCTGCGCGGAAAGCTGCGGGACGCATCCGGCCATGACTATGTGGAGGCGGTCTGGGGCATCGGCTTCCGGCTGGCGGCGAAATCTTGACGATTTCTGGACGGTTTTCTTGACCGCCTTCTTGACCTTTGCGGGATACCATACGGTCGATCAAGCAAAGGAGGTACTTTACATGGAATATGTGCTTGAAACGAACGCGCTCTGCAAGCGCTACCACGATTTTACGGCGCTGAACGGGCTGGATATGCACATCCCGAAGGGTTCGATCTACGGCTTCGTCGGCAGAAACGGCGCGGGCAAGACCACGCTCATCCGCCTCATCTGCGGCTTGCAGGAGCCGACAGGCGGCAGCTTTACGCTGTATGGCGCGAAGAAAGAACACGGACGCCAGGATCGGGCGCAGCCGCCGCAGGATGGGCGCGGTGGTGGAAACGCCGTCGATCTACATGGACATGACGGCAGAGGAAAACATTCGCCAGCAGTATCTTGTGCTGGGGCTTCCCTCCATGGACGGCGCGCAGGAGCTGCTGCGTCTGGTGGGACTGGACGGCACCGGGAAAAAGAAAGCAAAGAATTTCTCTCTCGGTATGCGTCAGCGGCTCGGGATCGCCGTGGCGCTGGCCGGAAGCCCGGACTTTCTGGTGCTGGACGAGCCGGTCAACGGCCTTGACCCGCAGGGCATCATCGAGATGCGTGAGCTGATCCTGAAACTCAACCGCGAGCACGGCATCACCGTGCTCATTTCCAGCCACATTCTCGACGAGCTTTCCAGACTCGCCACCCACTACGGCTTCATCGACGGCGGACACATGGTGAAGGAAATGAGCGCGGAGGAGCTGGAAATGCGCTGCCGCAAATCCACCCGCGCAGAGGCGGCCAACAGCAGTGTGCTGGACGGTCTTGGCGCGGAATACCGCATCGTGGACGATTCCAGAGTGGATATTTTCGCAGACATTCCGGTCAGCAAGCTGGTTTTGGAAGCACAGAAGGAAAACTGCGCGATCTACAGCATGAAGGAGCGGGACGAAAGTCTGGAAAGCTTCTATATGAATCTGATCGGGGGTGCGCACCATGCTTAAGCTGCTTCGCGCGAACTTCTCCCGTCTGTGGAAAACAAAGATATTCTGGGGCGCGGCGGCCCTTCTGGCGCTCATCGGCGCAGCGATCCCGCTGAAATTCTTGATCGACAACCAGAGCGGAGCCAGCGCATGGACGCCGGACACGGCGTGCTTTACCTTCGCATTTCTGGTACCGGTCCTTCTTTCCGTGCTGGCCGCGCTTTTTATCGGCAGCGAATACAGCGACGGGACGATGCGCAACAAATGCATCGTCGGCCATCGGCGCGGCAGCATCTATCTTGCCAACCTGATCGTCTGCATAGCGGCAGGCGCGATGCTGTGTGCCGCATATCTGCTTCCCTATCTCTGCCTTTCGCTCCCGCTGCTGGGGCATTTTGAAGCGCCGGTGCAGGCCGTCCTGCTTTACGCCGGCCTGAATCTTCTGCTGACGTTTGCCTTTGCCGCGCTCTATACGCTGACGGCCATGCTGATTCAGAGCAAGGCGCATACGACTGCGGCCGGCATCCTGCTGGTATTTGCCCTGCTGTTTGCAGGCGTCCATATCACCTCCGCGCTGAATGAGCCGGAGTACTACAGCGCCTATTCCTACACGGGAAACGGCGTGACCGTGGAAGCGCAGGAGGAGCGCAACCCCAATTACCTGACGGGAACCAAACGGCAGGTATATGAATTTCTGCATGACTTTACCCCCGGCGGGCAGACGCTTCAGCTTGCCAATATGAACACGGAGCATCCCGCGCAGCTGGCGCTGTACAGCAGCCTGATCCTGCTGGCGGCTTCGGCCTGCGGCATACTTGCGTTCCGGCGGAAGGATCTGAAATAAGAGGAATTTTCTATGGAGCTTCGGTGGATCATACTGACCTGCGCACTTGCGCTTTGTGTGCTTTTTCTGCTGGCATATCTGCTGATCCTGCGCCATTCCATCCGCGAAGCAGCAGAAGAACTGGAAGAAAAACTGGGAACGGATACAAACACGCTGCTCTCGATCTCCACCGGAGACAGAAGCGTTCAGATGCTTGCTGCGCAGATCAACCACCAGCTCCGGGCGCTCCGCAGAGAGCGCCTGCGGCTGCAAGCCGGGAGCGACGAGCTGACGACCGCCGTCACGAACATTTCCCACGACCTGCGCACGCCGCTGACGGCCGTTTGCGGGTATCTGGATCTTTTAGAGCAGGAGCCGCAGCCGGAAAAGGCCGGGCGCTATCTTGCCGTGATCCGGGAACGGACAGACGCCATGCGCAGCCTGACGGAGGAGCTGTTCCGCTATTCCGTTATCACCGCGACGGCGGATGAATTGCATATGGAAGCCGTCTGTCTGAACGATGTTCTGGAGCAGAGCCTCGCCGGGTTTTACGGCGCGCTGTCCGCGCGCGGCATAGTTCCCGACATCCGGCTGCCGGAGGAAAAGATCCTCCGGCAGCTGGACGCCGCCGCGCTGCGGCGGGCTTTTGACAACATTCTGGGCAACGCCGTCAAATACTCGGACGGCGATTTGGCCGTCGAATTGCTGCCGGACGGCTCCGTCGCCTTCTCAAACCGCGCGGCGGCGCTCAGCCGCGTGCAGACCGCACGTCTGTTCGACCGCTTCTACACCGTGGAGTCCGCCCGCGGCTCTACCGGCCTCGGCCTGTCCATCGCAAGGTACCTGACCGAAAGGATGGGCGGCACGATCACGGCGGAATATAAAAACGGTGCGCTGCAAATCTGCATTGCTTTCCCGGCATAGCACAGAACCGCTATGGAAAGATAAAAAGAATCCGCATGGCGGAAACGCCACAGTATGGATAAGCCGATAAAAAGAAAACCGGCTGTTTCCAAAGGAAAGAGCACAAGGCGCTGCTGGAAGTACAGTGGAGCGCGGATTTTCTGAATAAGCAGGCAGCCCCGGCTCGGTATCCCGAGCCGGGGCTGTTTTACAATTTGAAGCTTTTATCCGGGAAAACCCCTGCTTACGGCCACCACAGGTCGTCGCCGGAGCCGCCGTCGCCCGGATCGATGGGGTCGGTCGGCTCGTCGGGGTCAAACCACGGATCCTCCGGCTCTTCCGGCTCGACATACTCGGTGATCAGATATTTCCGGTTGCGGTAGTCATAGGAGCTGGTGCCGATGTTCTCGGTGCGGAGGATGTTGCCGTCCTTGTCGCAGAAGTTGCGATAGACCGCGATGTTGTAGCCGGTGTAGGCGTCCTCCAGCACGGAGCCGAGGATATAAAGATTGCCGTCGCTGCCGCGCGCAAGCTTTACGGTGTTGCCGTTGGCGTCGGTGCCGGTTTCATCGAGAAGCGTCAGTTCGATCTGGGCGGACTTCGGTGCATCGGAGGAGGTGACGCCCACGTTCTTCCACGGCTTGGTGGCCAGAACGCTATAGGTCATCTTGACATGATCGTAGTCAGTCTCTTCCTTTGTGCCGATCAGCGCGATGTGAACCTTGCCGCCCGAGACGCTGGCATCGATGCGGATGGGATAATTGGTGCTGTTCTTGAACTTGAAGTCCTGCTGGCCCCAATAGACCGTAGCGTCCTGCCCCTGATCGACGTAGGAGACCACGAACATATGCGGTGCGCGCACGGTGACCTCGAGATTTGCATAGAGGCAGCATTCATAGATGGTGGACGAGACCTGACATACGCCGCCGCCCTCCTGCGCTTCGCTCTTGCCGCCGTCAAGATAGACGGTCGCAGCCATGTAGCCCTTGGCCTTGGTGCGCTCGCCGACGACGCCGTTGAAGGAGAATTCCTCGCCGGGATTCAGGATCGTGCCGTCGATGGCCTTGCAGGCCAGCTCCAGATTCGTCGTTCTGGCGGGAATGTTGGTGTGCGGGCTGTCATACTTCGCCAGTGTATCGGCAAAGTAGAGCTTTTGCAGCTCTTCCAGCGTGACTTCGGGAACCATTTCTTTGATCTGGATGGTGAAGCTGGTGCCCGGCTCGGCCATGGCGATCTGCTGGGTGTAGTAGGGGAGATCGAAGCCGTAGCCCTTGACCTCCTCGACCAGCTCATGCGTTTCCTCGTCGTAGTAGGCGTCCTTCATCTCCACGCAGTATTTCTCATAATACGGCGTCAGATCGATGGGATCGCACGGCGTGGTGTCGTAGTCAAACTTGAGATCGGAAAGATCGTTCGACGCAAAGCGCGCGAGCACCGCCTCATAGAGCTTGTCCGCGTCCAGCGAGATGGCCGGAGAGCCGGTCGTGACGCTGATGATGCCCGCGTCCTCGTTGACCGAGACGGACGGCTCGGAAAGCTCCTGCTTGACCTCGGCGGCGGTCTTGTCGATGACCTGCCGGATGTACTCCGTGTCCAGATTCAGCGTGGATTCGAGGTCGATGGTGTGCTCCGTCGTTTTGGCGGCGGAATAGGTGCGCAGCGCCTTGAGCGGGCCGCCGTCGCGGCCATATTTCATGGCCTCGTCAACGGCCTCGTCCGCGTTGAGCGCGACGTTTGTGATCTCCGGGTCAAGCTCGAGCGCCCGATCCGGAAGGACGACGCGCAGCGTATCCGAGGCGTAGGACTTGTTGACCGCGCCCTCGACCGCCGTCACGGCGGCGCTGCGCTTGAGCCCGCCGACGTTCACGCCGGCGACATAGACGTTCGGGAAAATGGTATCGCTGTTTTTGATCGAGAATCCGTAGCCACAGACGGCGACAATGGCGATCACGGCGACGGCGCCGGCAATGATCGCAATTTTTGCGCCGGAGCTAAGCCCGCCGCTCTTTTTCGGTGCGGGACGGTCGCTCCTGGAAGCGGCGTAGCGCTCCGCCGAGGTCTGCTGCGCAGGCTCCTTCTGGCTGCGCCCGGATTCAAATCTGCCTTTCTTTTTGATGGGGACCCCTCCTATCCTGAGGCCGGAGCTTGCTCCGGCCGAAGCTTCATTTTGTCAAACCCAGCGGAATGCTGGTATTATGACAACTATATTATACGGTCTGCGCGGGAAATTTGCAATGCCAATTCCTCCAAGAAGGCGTGAACATTTTCTGAAAAATTGATTAATATTTTCCCGGATGCACCGGCAGAGAAGGGCGGCGCGCATCCCGCGCGGATGCGCTCAGCCGTTTCTGGCGATGGCGTAGCGGCTCACCAGCTGCTCGGAAAGCTTCAGCGGATCCTCGCCCTTTTTCAGCCGCACGGTCAGCATCGGGCTTTTTCCGGCAGAGAAGAAGGTGCGCGACTTGAACGCAGGCTCCGCGCAGACGGCAGAGATGGCCGGGAAGTCCATGACGGCCAGTGTGAAGAGGACGGAGCCGTCCTTCTGCGTGATCTCGGTGATCCCGGCGGCTGCCGCGCGGGCGCGCAGCAGCGCGATGGCCAGCAGATTCATGACGCCCTTCGGAGGATCGCCGTAGCGGTCCACCATCTCGTCGAGCAGATCGTCGGCGTCCTCCTGCGTGCGGACGGCGGCCATGCGCCGGTAGAGATCCATGCGCTGTTCGCCGGAGGAGACGTAATTCTTGTCGATGTTCGCGGTGACGGTGAGATCGGCGGTGCATTCCGGTTCCTCGAGCGATTTTTCGCCGCGTTCCTCGAGCACGGCATCCTCAAGAAGCTTGAGATACATGTCGTAGCCGACGGAGAGCATGTGGCCGGACTGCTCCGCACCGAGAAGGTCGCCTGCGCCGCGGATCTCAAGGTCGCGCATGGCGATCTTGAAGCCGGAGCCGAATTCCGCGTATTCACGGATGGCGCTCAGGCGCTTTTCCGCAATCTCGGACAGCACCTTTCCCTTGCGGAAGGTGAGATAGGCGTAGGCGTGGCGGCTCGAACGGCCGACGCGCCCGCGCAGCTGGGGCAGCTGCGCCAGACCCAGCCGGTCGGCATCCTCAATGATGAGGGTGTTGACGTTCGGAATGTCGAGGCCGGTCTCGATGATGGTCGTGCAGACCAGCACCTGAAGCTCGCCCTCGGACATGCGCTGCATGACGTCGCTGAGCGCTTCCTCGCCCATTTTTCCGTGCGCAACGCCGACCTCACCGGCGTCGCCCAGCAGCTCCTTGATGCGCGCGGCGCATTTGTCGATGGTCTCCACGCGGTTGTGCAGATAGAATACCTGACCGCCGCGCTCCAGCTCCCGCCGGATGGCGTCGAGCAGAAGCGTCTCGTTGTGCTCCAGCACGAAGGTCTGGACGGGGTAGCGGTCCTGCGGCGGCTCCTCGATGGTGGACATGTCGCGCAGGCCGGAGAGCGCCATGTTGAGCGTGCGCGGGATGGGCGTTGCGGATAAGGTCAGGACGTCCACGCCGCGGGAAAGTTCCTTGAGACGCTCCTTGTGCGTGACGCCGAAGCGCTGCTCCTCGTCGATGATGAGCAGGCCGAGATCCTTGAAGCGGATGTCCTTTTGCAGGAGCTTGTGTGTGCCGATGATGAGATCGATCTTGCCGGTACGCAGATCGTAGAGCGTTTTCTTCTGCTGATTGGGCGTGCGGAAGCGCGAGAGCACGTCGATCGTCACCGGGAAGGAGCCGAAGCGGCTCGTTGCCGTGACGTAGTGCTGCTGGGCCAGAACGGTAGTCGGCACCAGAATGGCGACCTGCTTGCCGTCGAGAATGCACTTCATCGCCGCGCGCAGCGCGACTTCGGTCTTGCCGAAGCCCACGTCGCCGCAGAGCAGCCGGTCCATCGGCGCGGGCGACTCCATGTCGTGCTTGATCTCGTCGATGCAGCGGAGCTGATCGTCCGTTTCGGCGTATTCAAAGCTCTCCTCGAACTCCTTCTGCCACGGCGAGTCCGCCGCGAATGCGAAGCCCGGCAGGCGCTTGCGCTCGGCGTAGAGCTTGATAAGCCCGGCGGCGAGATCCTTGGCCGCCGCCTTGGCCTTGGCCTTCGCCTTCTGCCACTGGTCGCCGCCGAGCTTGTTGAGCTTCACCGGCGCGTCCTCACCGCCGCCGATGTACTTGCTGACCAGATCGAGCTGCGTCGCAGGAACATAGAGCGCGTCGCTGCCCTGATAGGCGATCTTGACGTAGTCCTTGACCGCGCCGTCCACCTTCATCTGCTCCATGCCGACATAGCGGCCGATGCCGTGGTGCTCGTGGACGACGAGGTCGCCGGGGGTCAGGTCGGTGAAGGAATCGAGCTTTTTGCGATTCGTGGCCTTCTTCGGACGGGCTGTTTTTTTCGGCGCGGTGCGCGTCATGAGCTGGCCCTCGGTCAAAATCGCGTATTTCAGCTCCGGGTATTCCATGCCCGCCGGAAGGCTCCCGTCTGCCAGCAGGATCTGGCCCGCCTGCGGCAGGCGCGTCGCCGGGAAGGCCAGCAGCGCGTCCACGCTCTGCTCGGCCAGCATCCCCTTCAGAATCTCGCCCCGGCGCTTACCGCCGCAGAGGACGAGGCAGCCGAAGCCGTTCTTGACGTAGTGCTTCAGATCCTGCACCGCCGTCTCCAGACTTCCGCCGTAGCCGGGCAGCTGCTTGGCCGTGACGGAGAGGATGCGCTTCGGCGGCAGCTCCTCCGGAAACTGCGCCGAGAGGAAGGAATCGAAGTAGATCGCGCCGTTTTCGCGGAAGCGTCCGGCCAGCTCGTCATAGGTGCAGTAGAATTCGCACAGCTCCCCGGCCAGCGTTCCGCTTTGCAGATAGCTGTCCAGCGAGAGACCAAAGTCCTCCATGCGGGCCTTGGACGCGCGGCGCAGATTGCCGTGGTCGCAGAAAAATACCGCCGCGTCGCGGGAAACATAGTCCGCTGCGGTCGAGAATTCGGGGTAGATGAGGGCCATATAGCGGTCGGCTGCCGTCAGCGGCACGCCGCCTTGCAGCTTGTCGATGTCGCCCTCAAGCGTGGAAATGAGCGCCGTGTTCGGCGTTTTGCGGCGCTTCTGGCGCGCAATGAGCGCGGAAAGGTCCTTGCAGAGTCCCTCCGCACCGTCGGGATGGAGGAACGGAACGGTCTCGGCGACCGGAAGAAGCACGGCCTCATCGAGATTCTCCGTCCGGCGCTGGGTGAGCGGGTCAAAAAAGCCCATCGCATCCAGCTCGTCGCCGAAGAATTCGGCGCGGATGGGCTGGTCGTGCGCCGGAGAGAACACGTCGAGAATGCCGCCGCGCAGCGCGAACTGTCCCACGCCCTCGACCAGCGACGTGCGGCTGTAGCCCGCGCGGACGAGACGCGCCGTCAGCGAATCAAGGTCGTATTCCGCGCCGCATTTGAGCGTGACCAGCCCGCCGAAAAGCGTCTGGCGGGGGACGGTCCGGAGGCTCAGCGCCTCCATGGACGCGACGAGCACCTTGACCTTGCCGGTTGCAAGCCCGTAGAGCAGGCGCATCCGGCGGTGCTCCCACTCGCGCGAAACGCTCGCAGATTCGTAGAGCGTCAGCTCCCGCGC